>Ga0187846_10001780_pt1 | contig 12085 bp, 10 predicted proteins | sample TC_taG_FD_161473 | JGI IMG/M metagenome (GOLD analysis project Ga0187846, IMG submission 161473) | Biofilm microbial communities from the roof of an iron ore cave, State of Minas Gerais, Brazil - TC_06 Biofilm (v2) | ecosystem: Environmental > Terrestrial > Deep subsurface > Cave > Wall biofilm... | reverse complement strand
TCAGGTTCGCCATTCACATTTTGTCTAGGCTTATCGCCGTCCATCACCAACGAACCACCAGCCATCCATTGACAGTTCTGACACCCGCTGCCCCATTGCCAACGCCCGCTCACCAAGTAGCCGCCATTGACGGGGACTGCGCGACCCGACGGGGCCACAGCGCCACCCAGGATGGTGTCTGGATCGGTCACGAAGATCTCTCGCGCGACAGATTCCGGAAGCCAACCTGCCAGCGCGCCGCCGAGGCTGCCAATCATCACACACCATCCAGTGGAGCCGTCGACACGCGAAAGTGCCTCGATGACGCGGACGAAATCGCTGGGATGAAGTTCGGCACCACCCAATGCCTTAGGGATAAAGATCCGAAACAATCCTGCGCGCGCCAGCTTCTTGGCAAGGTCAGCAGGAATTCTTCTGGCCGATTCAAACTCGAGTGAGCGCGAGGAAATTGTCGGAGCCAGGGTCTCGATTGCTGAGAGTTCGGCGAGAAATGGAGTGTTTGTTATCCTTGGCGCGGTTCCATCAATGCGGGCTTCTGTTTCCATAATGTCCTCCGAAAGTGCAAAACTGCCGAATGTCGGACCAATCTGCTTTATCACCACAAGAAGTGTGCTTTCTTGAATCCGACGTCCCAGGCAGCGGTATTGGTGTATTGTCAACCGCTCCACTTGTCCCAGTGAATTACATTGGCGATCGACTGGAGCAAATTGTACTGGAAAAGCCCGCGATTAGAGTGAGCGCCGTTATGGTCCCTCTCGCAGCCGCGCCATAGTGGCGGCCGAGTGTCGCAAATGCCGCGTCATAAAGCCCAGACGCCATGCCGATACCCAGCACCGCCCAGGCGGCGAAATAGCTACTGACGTTGGGAGCTACGCCGAGTCCAACCAGTCCGACGGCAAAAACCACCGAACCCCCCGCAAGAATTGGCCGCCCCCCTCGCTTCTGAATTGCGCGACCCACCGTTGGAGAGACGAATCCCGCCACAAGCAAACCGAGCGACAGGCCTCCAATCACGGAGGTAGGCGTCCAGCCAGTGTCGACGGCAATGGGTTTCGCGAGTACCGCGAGCAGATAGTAGGATGAGCCCCAAGCGAAAATCTGGATCCGGCGCGTTCGGTATTGGAGGGGCGGCGTATTGTCGTTAGCCGGGCTCGCAATCGCGGTCGGCACTTTTGTGTTGGTTCAACATCTGTCGCTCAAGCCGCCGCACACATCGGCGTCCGTCCCCCCGACGAAAAAGCCGGCGCTGAGCTTGCCCAGCATTCCATCTATCGCCGTACTGCCGTTCACAAATCTGAGCGGCGATCCGCAACAGGAGTATTTCAGCGACGGTTTCAGCGATCAGCTGATCAACGAACTTTCGCGACTTCCTGGTCTCTTTGTCATCGCGCGCAATTCGAGCTTCGCTTATAAGGGCAAACTCATTAAAGAGGGTGATCTAGGTAGGGAACTCGGCGTTAAGTACGGACTTGAGGGAACAGTTCGCAAAACGGCTCATCAGGTGCGAATCGGAGTCGCCTTGGTCGATACGATTTCCGGAACGCAAATTTGGGACGGCTCGTTACGATCGACCGCTTAAGGATGTTTTCGCGGTACAGGATGAGATAGTCCACAAGGTTGTGACGACAGTTGGTCTGTTCGTCAGACAGGATCAATTAAACGCGCCACATTGGTGGGTGGCGCGGGTGGCGCCGACGGACAACCTTGAGGCTTTCGATGATTTGCTCCGCGCCTATCAATATAGCTGGCGTCAGACGAAGGACGACAACACCAGAGAGCGCTGGTGGGACGAAAGGGCTATCGAGCTTGACCCGCAGTATGGCGATGCCTATGTGATGCTGGGATGGACGTACTACTTTGATGCATACTTCCAATGGACAGGCGATCCGCGGACAAATATAAAACACTCTATCGAGTTAGGACAGAAGGCACTTCTTTTAGATGACTCGAGTTGCGGTGCACTCGCGCTTCTAAGCAACGATTATCAGTACCAGCGGCGGTTTGATCAGGCGGTAGCCGAAGGAGAGCGTGCGGTGAGTATCAACCCAAATTGTAGCATGGGGTATGCTTTTCTCGCTGTCGCACTGAATGCTGCCGGAAAGCCAGATGAGGCGCTCCGCACCGTCGAGAAGGCAATGCGCCTCGATCCTGCTGGCCATGCCTTTTATGCGGATGTAGTCGGAGCCGCGCACATACTGATGGGGCGCTATCAGGAAGCGCTTCCGTCTCTCCAACAGGCGGTCGCTGGATCACCAAATGCTCTTTATTCGCACCTCAAGCTGGCCATTGTTTACACCGAGCTTGGCCGCGACCGTGAGGCTCACGCCGAAGCGGCTGAAGTTATGAAGATAAGCCCAAGCTACGTCCTGCCCTCTCTGGAAAGAGAGCCCTATTCTGCGGTTCCGTTCCTGGCTGGAAGCGATCTGGGGCTGCAGAGGCGCTACGACCGCGATTTGCGCCGGGCAGGGCTCAAGTGAACATCACTTAATTCTTGGGACCAGAGAATGGAACGGAAGCTCACCGCCATTTTGTATGCCAATGTTCACGGCTACAGCGCCTCATGGGTGAGGATGAGGAGGCGACATTTATCACGCTTAAGAAGATCTTTCGGGAGAAGCTCTCCGGCGCCAGCCGGGAGCGACCAGAATATCAACGGATGCTCGATCGGCTCCGCAACGGCGATACCGTCATCGTTTGGAAGCTGGACCGTTTAGTCCGCTCCGCTCGCGACCTTCTGGAAACAATGGAAACGATACGCGAGGCTGGCGCGCTTTCAGTCGCTCTCCGAGCCTTGGGTCAATACCACAAGTCATGCAGGAAAGCTGATCATGACCGTATTTGCGGGCATCGCCGAGTTTGAACGCGACTTGATCCGGGAACGCAGCGCTGGCCGACAGGCGGCGGGGGATTCACTTCGGGCGCCCTCGAAAACTCAACACCGAGCCGATGCACTTGCTGCGCCGGCTCATAGAGGAGGGGAAATTAGTCAGAAAGATCGCGGGCACCTCCAACGTCAACACCTCAACCATCTACCGGCTCTCATCGACAGCCGCTCAATAAGTGAGACAATAGCAATGCTGTCGCGCCTACAAGCGGCACACGCAAGGCTCCGACACGACCAAGAAAGAGGGCGGCGCAAACTTACGAACAAAACCATCGCAACCAGAATGGGCGAATATGCGCTGTTCGAAATGCGGTAGCGATAATCGGGAAGGCCGCAAATTCTGTACGACTTGCGGGACAGCGCTCGTTGCCTCGTGCCCCAAATGCGGCGCTCCCATCCAGCTGGGCGAAAGCTTCTGCGGTGAATGCGGCACCGCGTTGGGTGAGGCAGCGCCGGCGGCCGCTGCAGATACCACACCCATAACGCCGTTTGCTGGTGGGGAGCGGCGCCATCTGACGGTGTTGTTTTGCGATCTGGTCGGCTCAACAGAGATCGCCGCGCGGCTCGATCCTGAAGAGTGGCGGGAAATAGTTGCCGATTACCATCGTGCGGCGGCGCAAGCCATCGAGGGTTTTGGCGGCCACGTCGCCCAATACCTCGGCGACGGCGTGATGGCCTATTTCGGCTATCCCGAAGCGCACGACAACGACGCGGAACGCGCCGCCCGTGCCGGTCTGGCGATTCTGAACACCATCTCGAAGCTTAGCCAGCCGTCTCTGTCTGAGATGCGCAGCTCGCAGACTCGTTTCCCCTCGACAGACTCGGGGCTTTGGCTCACCGGCTCCGCTGCCGCTTCGCCTGGTGTGCGGCCAGGGCTGTCGGCGAGGATCGGCATCGATTCAGGTACGGTGGTCGTCGGCGCGAGCGCCGGCAAGGACGCCGACGTATTCGGCGATACGCCTAATATCGCGGCGCGAGTGCAGGCGGCTGCGGAGCCCGGCACCGTGGTGATTACCGATGCGACCCATCGGCTAGTCTCGGGGCTTTTCGTCGTGGACCAGCTCGGCGCGCAAGTGCTTAAAGGGATCGAGCGGCCGGTCGAACTCTATCGAGTAATCCAACCGAGCGGAGTACGCGGACGGCTCGAAGCGGCTGCGGCTTCACGTGGGTTGACTCCATTTGTCGGGCGCGAAGACGAGTTACGCTTGCTGATGAGTCGCTGGGAACGCACCCTCGATGGCGAGGGGCAGACGGCCTTGATCATCGGTGAGGCGGGGATCGGAAAATCACGCTTGTTGCAGCGATTCCATGAGCAGATCGGTGGCACGCCGCACACCTGGATCGAAGCGCACGCCGGGCCCTTTTTCCAAAATACGCCTTTCTATCCGGTCACCGAGCTGCTTCAACAATTTCTTGGTGGCAACGGAGGCAAGCCGGCGGAGGAGCAACTCGCGCAACTGGAACCACGGCTGGAACTCGCGGGACTTAGGCCGGCCGAAACTATCCCGCTGATCGCTCCCCTCTTGAATCTGCCGTCATCGGACAAATATCCACCGCCATCGCTTTCACCGGAGCAGCGACGACGCCGCTTGATGGCCTCCCTGGTCGAATGGGTGCTCGGAGCGGCCCGAGCAAAACCGCTGGTAGTTGCGACGGAAGACTTGCATTGGGCCGACCCCTCGACGCTGGAGCTGATCCAAATCCTGGTCGAGCAAGGAGCGACCGCGCGGTTACTACTCCTTTACACGGCGCGGCCGGAGTTTGGCGCCCAATGGCCGCCGCGTGCGCATTATACGCAGGTCACGCTCAGCCGGCTGAGCGCGCGCAACGTGCGCACGATGGTTGAGGAGGTGGCAGCGCGCAAGGCGATGTCGGATGAGACCATCGCGACGGTGATCGAGCGCACTGGAGGCGTGCCACTTTTTGTCGAAGAGCTGACACGAGCAGTGCTCGAGAGTGGGGATGCTGGCTTAACGCGGCGCAAGATTCCCGCGACCTTACATGACTCGTTGATGGCGCGACTGGATCGTCTGGGCCCGGCCAAGGAGGTCATCCAGGTTGGCGCGGTGATTGGCAGCGAATTTTCTTATGAATTACTTCACGCGGTCCATCCGGTCGGCGCAGAGGAGCTACAATCTGCCCTGCGCAGCGCGACCGATGCGGAATTGGTCTACGTGCGAGGGATTGCGCCCGAGGCGACCTATCAGTTCAAGCATGCGTTGATACGGGATGCCGCCTACGAAGCGCTGCTCAAAAGCCGCCGTAAAGAGCTGCATCGGCAAGTAGCGCTTATGATCGATGAAAAATTCTCCGCGCTCAAACAGGCGCATCCGGAACTTCTGGCGCGCCACTGGACGGAAGCGGGTGAGGCTGAGCCGGCAATTGCCGAATGGACAAGGGCGGGCAAGGCCGCCGAGGCGCGCAACGCGTTCAAGGAAGCGCTCGAGAGTTACCAGCAAGCTCTAGCGCTGCTACGCACCTTGGCGGACACACCGGGACGTATCCATCAAGAGTTAACGCTGCAAACAGCCCTGGGTCTGGCTCTGGTTATGACGAAGGGACTGGGCGCGCGCGAAGTGAGAGAGGCCTACGATCATGCGCGAAAGCTTTGCGAGCAGGTTGGCGATACGCCGCAGATTTTTCCTGTGCTTGATGGGCTGTGCAACTTCTATATACAGCGAGAGGAAATGCAGACGGCGCAGGAGCTGGCAGAGCAGACTCTCAATCTCGCTGAGAAACAGAATGATCCACAACGCCGCATCGCCGCCCACCGAACGCTGGTGAGCACATCATTTTGGCGTGGCGCTTTCGTCGAGGCACATCAGCATTGTGAACGGATAGTGGCTCTCTACAAATCCGAGTCTTACCAGTCGCTGGCCCCTGTCTATGGGCTGGATCCCGTGGTAGTGTCCCTTTCAATTGGAGCCTGGGCCTTATGGTACCTGGGCTACCCCGACAAAGCTTTGAAACGTAGCGAAGACACGCTGGCATTGGCCCGCCAGATAGGTCATCGCTACTCACTCGCAGGAGCATTGGATACAGTCGCCTGGACTTATGCATATCGTAGGGAAGGGAAGAAGGCGATCGAGCTTGCGTCTGAGGGCATCGCACTCTCGATTGCGCAGGAGTTTCCCCACTGGCGTGCCATGGGCGTACGGATAAGAGGCCTGGCTCGAACCATGACTGGAGAGCCTGGGGGCGTCGCGGAACTCCGTGAAGGGCTGGACGCCTATCGTGCGACAGGTGCCATACTGAACCGCGCAGGTGGTCTCGCCGACCTGGCGAGGGGGCTTGGATGCCAAGGACAATTCGCCGAAGGATTACGCATGCTGGACGAAGCGTTGACCTCCGCCCGAGAGACGGGGCTGAGGTACTACGAAGCCGAGATCCATCGCTTCAGAGGCGACCTTCTGCTGGCTGGAGCTAATGAGACGGCCCAAGCAGAACAATGCTTCCAGATTGCGGTCACGGTCGCCCGCAATCAAAGCGCCAAGTCACTGGAGTTGCGTGCGACAATGAGTCTGGCGCGGCTCCTCGAGAACCAGGGCCGCCGCAACGAAGCGCGCACCATGCTGGCCGATAACTATGCCTGGTTCACCGAAGGCTTCGATACCCCTGACCTCAGAGACGCCAAGGCACTGCTGGAAGAGCTGGGAGCGTAGAAAAACACACTGCAGGAGTTGCGGACGACGGAGTCCCACGCCGCACGTGCCGCGCCCAACCTAAACTTAACCTAGCGAACATTTCAGCAAAGTAGAGTCTACCGGGTGCCGCCCAAGGCTCGGATGTAATTATCGCCGAGGGCGCGCAGGCTGGTTTCGGCATAAATCTGAGTTGTTGAAAGGTCCAGGTGTCCCAAAAACTTCTGTAGCTGGTCGATGGGCACGAGCCCGGAATCAAGCAGGATAGTCGCGATGGAATGCCGCAGTAAGTGCGGATAGACGCGTTTTTTGATGCCTGCGGTCCGGGCACAGGTCGTTACAATCGATTGTACCGTGCGGGTCGAATAGCGAGTCTGCCGGTTGCTCTCGAATAGGAATCCGGTTTGGCGCCCGTGGAGATGAGTACGAAGTTCATCCGCCAACGCCGGCAATATTGGCACATAGCGATCGGCTCCGCGCTTAGCATGGTTGATGTGAATCTGCGGCGAGTCATCATCCAAAAGCAGATCCTCGACCCGGATGTGCACGAATTCGTCGACCCTGGCGCCGGTCTGGAACAGCGTCTTGATCATTAGTCCGTATTTGCTCCGGCTCCGATAGGTGGTCTGAATCAGGCGTTGGACTTCGCTTTGCTCTAACCGCGCGACCGTACGGTTGCGCATATGCGGGGGTTGCAGCGTCAACCGCCGGCGAACCCGTTCTACGACATATTTCGTCTGATCGTAACCGAGATGATGTTTGCGCCAGAGGCGGAAGGTGTCCCGGATGACTTGATCGAGGGAGTGCGGGATCGCCTTTTGACCACGCAGTTTACCGCGCGGCAAACGTCTCGCAGTGGCCATGGTGACCTCGAATCAGTGGATTATTGCGCAGTAACCCCATTTTGCGCACTTTTCGGTTTCCCCGTCGTGCTATTTTACGACTTCCGGTCGGCAGGGCGGTCGTCCCGGCAGATTTTTAGTCTTCGGCGTGCTGTTACTTTGCCGGAAAATTGGCCTTCGCTAGATTAAAGCCAAAGTGTGAGGTACACAGTTGGTTTTACCAGGCCCTCCTTAAGCCGCTTGCCGGCTTAGCTGCTGTATATAGTCGTCGCTCAGTCCGTTCTCCCTAAGATACGTCACCAGTTCATCTAGATATTCCTTCTTCGGTTTGAGTCCTTGGCGCGTAGGCTCTGCGGCTATTAGGGTCTGTGCAGTGAGCTTGCTGCGGTTCAGCTCCACCGTAATCGGCATTGGCCTGTAGCCCTTGTCATACCTGTAAACAAAGGACAACGCCGTTCTTGGTAGCTTGTACAAAACACCCTCAACAACATCATTCGGTGATGCGAACTCGATGTTGATACGTCCGTAAGACGGGTCGTCCTCGAACGGTTTGTTGAAAACAGCACGAAAGCCCTTGACTCTACAGGGCCTCGGGTTTTCGCGCAAAAACATTTCTTTCTCTGATGTATCCCGGCCGAGACCCTCGAATAGCCGTGAGACAGCCGTATTCAACCCATACGCGAAGTAGTACTCCTCTTCTTCTTTCGGGGAAAAGAAGATTCTCAAAACCCATGCGAAGATTCTGAAAACCCTTCCAACGAACCCCCCTGCCGGTTCTACAATTGCTGGCTCTGGTGGTTTTCGGGCTTTAAATAGCCATTCTTCTTGAGGGTTGTCGAACAACTTCGCGACAAAGATCTCTCCCAGGACCTTTGAAAGGCAAAAAGCTAGCTCATAAGATTTGAGCTGCGTTTCCTTATGATGATCCCGATGTATGGCGTCTATTTCTCTCTTTAAATCCTTCACTTGCTCGTGAGTAAGCGTTTGCGGAGCTGCAAGCATTGTCACGGCGTAATCATAGACTTTTCCAAAGTCGATTGCGTCCATTGTGGCGGTCACGAAATCGATTCTTGAAACTCTACGGCCTCGATCAATCGCATCTTCCATAAACCGGAAGAACACCCTGATGATTTCTTCGGGACCGACGGCGAGGTCTTGATCCCCTACTTTCACATCGAAGAGCTTTGATCGCATCACCAGCATCGAACCGAAACCAGCAATAGCCACTGCCTTTACTTGCTCGACTGCGCTAGTCATCGGAACTCCGAAAATCTTGAGCAGCTGAAGCGTAACCGCAGCGATAAGTCCATTCGCCAAATGATAGAGAAGAGCGTGAGGTGTCAAGAGCGCCTTGGTCGGTTCGTCACCGAACTTGCCGATGATCTCAGCAAAAGCGGTAGCCAGCCCGAGAAGGAACGCAAAGGAATACGCACTGTAGCTGCCCTGCCAACAAAATATGGCGGCAGCGGTTACGAGAATGAAGTAAGAGGCCCGCAACGTGTACTTGTAATGCGAGACCAACCGGGCGAGGAACAGGAGCACCAAGAGGCCCACTAGCCCCAAGGCGCCCAGTAGGGCTACGTTTGCCCAGTAGTTTGCGGCAAGGGTAGCCACGTACTGGCCCATTGCGTTAACCCTCCTGCAACGAGACGGGGCCGCACCTGTTTTAAGCGGCCGGGGTCGACTCATGCTGCCCGCGTCCACGCCATAATAACGCCAATACCGCAGCAGCGGAGCGGCTCAAAGGCGAGCCCTTGCGCTTCGAGGCTCGGTGGCGTCGCGCCTGCCGCAGCCAGCCAGTCGCGCATCTTTTGTTGACCATTACCCGTCGCGTCGTCAAGCTCTTCAGCCTATTGTACTTGGCCTTAACCTAGATACCGTGGCGCCGGCACAGCTCGGTAGGCTTGGCACCTGCCTCCACCTCTTTCAAGGCCTTAAGGCCCTCCTGGATGGTTACGTTTCTCCGGCATCGCATCGGGGATCGACGGATCCTTCGCCTGATCAAGAGATGGCTGAGGGCCGGCGTTCTCGAGGATGGAGAATGGTCGGAGACGGAGAAGGGGACGCTGCAGGGCTCGGCGATTTCGCCGCTGCTCGCGAACGTCTACCTGCACTACCGTTTGCGACCTCTGGGTTCAGCACTGGCGGAAGCATCGGGCTGCGGGGGAAGTCATCGTGGTCCGTTATGCGGACGACAGTGCGCCACGACGGCGCAGAAAGGAGTCCTTCATGGACACCTGAAGCAGCCTTGCTGCATGAGAGATGAGGGCGGACCCCTCGAAGCCGGTCTGAAGGGACGGGCTTCAAACCACCTTAAGCTGCTGTGGTCAAAAGCCATGGTGGGGTAGCGGCAGCATCCGTGCGAAATTGTGCGGTAGCGTTTGTACGCAATGTTCTCCGGGCAGGTTCGAAGAATTCTCCGTAGGACCTAGCTCGCGATTGATCAATAAATTCCGGCGAGAATCGACTCCGATTCACCTAAGTGTGCTGCATTTTCGCAGCGCTATCCCCTACGTTAGGCTCCCGCCTTGTTGCGTGAACACAGCCCATCGAACAGGCTCACGAAGCGGCAATATTGATTGCACGCAAAGATTTCACGCAGAAACATCCACAAAAGGCCAAGATCCGCCGGTTTTAGTACCAAAGGTCGCGCTAGCGGCAGGTTTTTGAGGGCTCTTACCGTATTTTTCGTAGGAATGCTGCCGCCACCCCTAGTACCCTGAATCGTGGAGCGGAAGGACTGTGTCATTGACCTGCCGCCATATCATTATGGGCTATTTTCGAGAAATCCGCCTGATGGATACAAACCAAAGGACAGCACGATCGCCTGCCTGAGGGCGCGGGCACAGCAAAGACGCTGGCCCCGCTAGCTAGCCCGCGCTATCGCAAAGTGCGCCAAATAGGAGTAGCGGCAGCAGCCGTGGTCGGGCTGTCAATCGCGTCGCCCGCGAAATGATCCGACGAGCTCTTTTTCACGCAACAAAACCGGGGATCTAACGTGGGGCATGACATTCGGAACGATGAAGCAACGCCACTGGTGGACCGGAGGATGGTTGTTGCTCGGGCTTATTCTGCAATCGCGTACCAAGGCCCTTCGGCCGATCCTAAGTAACTGCTGACGGAACGTTCATACACATGCTGTTACCCCAGTCAGCACCGCCAGGACAACCACGATGAACAGGCTCCTCGGACCAGTGTTAGACATCGCCAGCGTGATTTTCATCCGGCTAGCGGTAGGTCTCATCTTCTTCACACAAGGGATACTGAAGTACATCGACCCCCACATGGGGGTATTGAGATTTGCCAGAATAGGATTCCCATACCCAAACTTTACCGCTCATTTCGTCGGGACCTTCGAAATCATTTGCGGCTTTCTCGTTCTGCTCGGCTTGTTCAGCAGGCTCGCGAGCATACCGCTGTTGATCATAATCCTGACCGCGATCGCAACCACCAAGATTCCCGAACTGTGGCGTCCCGCCGAGGGCTTTTGGTTCCTGGTGAGCGACGCCAGGACTGATTTCTCAATGACAATGAGTCTGCTCCTCCTGATCAACGTGGGCGCCGGCTCGTGGTCGCTCGATGCCCCGTTTTGGTCAAGAGAACCCCCTCGGTCAGTCTGACGCTTGAGGTTTCGCCAACCAAGAAAACAAAGAGGCAGCCTGATGCGGTCGCACATAGCTGTGATCTTCGTTCTTTTAGCCGGAGGCTCCCTTCTGGCAGCGACCGGGCAGGGCGCTGCGGCGACTGCCGAAGACACCGCGAACTCCATCAGCGCGGCCGCTATGGGCCCGCGCCTGGGAACGGTGACCTTTCCGGGTGGCGGCCAGGGAATAGGTTTCGATGACCTCGGTTTCGCGCCAACCCTGCGCAAGGTGATAGTGCCGCGTGGAAGTACAGGCAAGCTTGGACTGATCGATCCTGATTCCCAAAACATCGAAATCATCGGCGGGTTCAGCGAACGCACCGGCCACTCCGGCGGCCATGGTGAGGGCATAACTTCTTCCGACGCGGGGCACGGCCTCTTGTATGTTACCGACCGAAGCTCCCGATTGGTGGACATTGTCAATCCCAGCACTGAGAAAATTATAGCTAGCACGCGACTGGCCTCAGGACCCGATTACGTGCGGTTTGTCTCTGAAACGAACGAGGCGTGGGTTACGGAGCCGGGGGCTCAACGCATCGAGATATTTTCTTTAGCGGACAACGGAACCACTGCTACTCACAGTGGATTCATTCTCGTACCCGGCGGGCCTGAATCATTGGTCATTGGACGCGGACAAGCGTTCACCCATTTATGGCGTGGTACTACTCTCGCCGTCGATCTTAAGACCCGCACAACCGTCAGCAGATGGCCCAACGGCTGCAAAGGTTCTCGTGGTATAGGGCTCGATGACAAACGCGGCTTCCTCTTTGCTGGCTGCGATGAAGGCAAAGTGAGTGTACTCGATGTTAAAACCGGGAAGATTCTCGGTCACGCTTCTGCCGGCGCCGGCGTCGACATTATTGCGTACAATCAAAAGCTGGCCCATGTGTATATGCCGGGCGCAGACAGCGGAACTATCGCCATCATAGGAATTTCAGCGAGTGGAGCCGCTAAAGTGCTGAAAACCGCCGCTACGATGGATGGCGCCCATTGTGTAACCGCCGATGATCGCGAGCAGGTATATGTCTGTGATCCCATGCACGGCCAAATTCTCGTATTTAAAGACACGTTGCCC
>Ga0187846_10001779_pt1 | contig 12086 bp, 10 predicted proteins | sample TC_taG_FD_161473 | JGI IMG/M metagenome (GOLD analysis project Ga0187846, IMG submission 161473) | Biofilm microbial communities from the roof of an iron ore cave, State of Minas Gerais, Brazil - TC_06 Biofilm (v2) | ecosystem: Environmental > Terrestrial > Deep subsurface > Cave > Wall biofilm... | reverse complement strand
CGTTGGTGTTTGTGCACTGCGGCACCACCGATAGCCAATATTTCCCAGGCTGCAACTTCACGCTGAGTCCGGATACCGAGACCGCTCCGCAGATGAAGGGGAGGCCTGCACCGCAATTCAGCGGGCTGACCGTCGCCGGAGCAGTTCCCGAGGCGATCAGATGACCGGCGTTTCCCTTGCTCACGCCGGTGGAGATGGACCACTCCGCCTGCGGGGGGTCGAGTACGTCGATCACCAGGAACGTGACGCCGAACATGCCGGAAATGGTCCAGGTCTGTCCCTTGGGGACCAGGAAGGGGACATAAACCGTGGCCTGGCCGAACAGGAGGTCATTCTCGTTGGCCAGGGCGTTGGCATTGGGATTGTAAAGGTTGAAATCCCCGGCATACCAGAGGCAAGGGTTGCAGGTAGTGGGCTGTTTTGAACACTTTTAGAGATTTCTGGTCTGAGCGTCCTGTCGTGCTTGTTGCTTGGCTTGAACTCTTTCAAGCAGGCCCTGATATTTGAAAGAATCAAGTCTCGCCTCAAACAGCATGTGCTCGATAATTTCCACGCTTATACCCTGAGGGCCGGGTTTTTGAGGGATGTTAATTGGGCGCCTGTTCCTATCCTTAGGAACCATCAAGCAAACGTCCTCATCTTTGAACCGAACTGCGTAGTCGCACAAGAGCAGAATCTCCTCCATAATCAGAGGAGATTCTGGCTTTATGCTTGGCATGTTTATTAGGCCGCAGCGCGCGCGGCCATCACGGAGAGCGGTACCGTGACTTCAATCCGGTCGGCGCATTCTCTGTACCCTCTGATGGATACAAACTCTGAATCTGTTTTTTCAGCCAGCGATGCCGCTTCGCTTTCGGAGATTTCCTTCATTCTACCTTCGCGCATCACGTCCCCAAAAATGCCCCTGTCGGCGCACTCTAGAATGAACCGAAGGGCGCTAGCTTGTACGGCGACCTCCAAGCCCTCTTCCGTTGGAGACTGAGCATACACTTGTAGCGCAGGGACGTACCCGATGAAGGCATGTACCTCTTCGTCAAACCTACAGAAGTAGCGCAACTGAAATGTGACTTGATCTTCCGTGGTCATTGGGCACACCTCCGCCGCCATTTTGCTTAGTGGACTACGGAGTGTAGCACAGGACAAGTGACGGTGGTAATCTGCTATTAGATTACGCCGCTGCTTTGTTGGTTGCAACTTCTTGCAATGCCACCAGTTCCAAAACAGTCCAAACGTGATCTGCTAGACCTGCTTCCATCGCCGGCGTCACGCGCAGCGTTTGATGTACGCGGCAGAAATTGTAATAGGCATGATAGATCGCAACCATGTGGCAGTGGTTCTCAAACTTTTTTGAGAACGCATTCGTCAGACGGGTAAAGCGCCGGACGCCCATCCGCAAATTAAGATTTTGCCGCTCAACGTAGCTAGTCGAAATGTGCTGCGTGTCGGGGTTGCCACTCAGCACGCCAGTGCGAATGCCGATGCACTGCGCAGGGCTGTAGCGGCTATCAGGGTTATCGGCAGGCGCGCTATACAGCTTTATCAGCATCGCGTAGTCCACTTCCATTCCAAACGCACCCTCGACAGCTTCCGCATAAGCACGGTGACCGTCAGTTGTGATCTGAATTCGAGTGGTCACACGCGATGCCAAATCCTCCATGAACTTGCGCGCCCAATGAGCATCTCGCCCGCCGCACAGGTATGACAAAATCAGCTTGGAATCCGCGTCAATCGCGGTCCACGTCCACACGCTGCCAGCGCCCGTACCCTGCTTTTCTGTGGGTACGTTCTTTTCCTTCGCGTAGCAGAAACTCCACACTTCATCGCACTGGACGCGGCGAGTCTGCACGCCACGGACTACGGCGTTATGATGTGCAGCACAGGCATTGCCCATGTCAGGAATGAGCTTCAAAACGGCATCCTTACACGCCCCGGTCAGCCTACAGGTAGCTCGAATACCGTTCCCCTCTATTAGGGCAGCTACAATTTGGGCGCGTTTCTCAGTAGTTAAGCGATTCATAATGCCATAATTGTATGCTTGAGCGCGTAAGCTGTCAATAAAATAATGCCTCATGCCTGAATATTCGCATTATTTTCTTGCGGACCACTCTTCGCCCATGTTATTGTGTCGGTCATAGCCTGTTAGGAGGTTAACAAATGCCTGCAGAAGCTCTAAAGGAGCCAGAAATTAAGCCAGTAGAAGCGTCAGAAAACGGCGAGGGGGAGCGAGAACGTTCTACGATCAGCTTCCCTTACAACGACCTTGACGATGTGGTGAACATCGCCAAGGCCGTTCATACGGTGGGTGGACCATCCTGCACATGGGAGCAACTTGCAGCAAAGTTAGATACGTCTCCCACCAGCGGGACGTTCCGCGTTCGGATGTTGGCAGCGAAAATCTTTAATGCTCTAACCTACGACAAGGGGACTGTAACGCTCACGCCTATCGGAACGCACATCTGCGATCCTCAGCAAGAGAGGGCCGCACGCGCCGAAGCATTCCTTGCGGTGCCTCTCTATTCCAAACTGTACGAGACGTTCAAAGCCGCAACCCTGCCTCCATCGTCCGGGCTGGAAACTGTGATCATCGGCCTCGGCGTCGCTCAAAAACAGAAAGACAAAGCACGCCAGGTATTTCAGCGTTCGGCGAAACAGGCTGGATTCTTGGAATACGGTCCTGATCGGCTCGTAATGCCATCGGTGAAGGCAAGCGCTGCACCCGCAGCCGCGCCAGTCGAAGAGCCAGAGCCAGAAAAAAAGAAAAAGCCACAAGATGAAGATGAGAAAGAGCAACATCCCTTTATCAAAGGGCTTCTCAGAAAGCTACCCGCTCCCGATACGGCGTGGTCACGAGACGGCAGACAGAAGTGGCTGCAGGCTGCAATCAACATCTTCGATCTGATGTACACGGACGATGAAGGTGACAAGCGCGGATCACTGGTTGTTGGCTTTCAGAAAAATTCTGCGAGTTAAAGAAACGCCCGCTTGCAGACGGGCGTTTCGGAAGGAGGTGCTATGTGCGATCCATGAAAATCATGGTCTCGGTCACAAGGGTTACGATCACGATTCGCGTCGGCGATGAAACCATTGTGGTCGAAGTGCCGATAATCGCGCCCTAGCTTCTCCTGTTGAGGGAGGCTCGGATGACCCTCCCTCAATCTTCGGTTTTCCTCTGACCCCAGCGTGCCTTAGCCGCACGCTGGGCTATTTCTTTGCGCTCCGCTGGCGTTAGCTTTGCTGCTCTTGCCCTACCGCCCTTCATGCCGCCTAACTTGCCGAGTGCTACTGCTGCCGGATTCTTCGGCTTACGCGGGAATTGTAGCGTTTTCCGCGGCTTCAGAGGCTCGCCAATTGCGGCTTCTACAACCCTGAGCGCGTTCTGCGCTACGTCGCCCTTGCTTGAGCGTCTAGGCATAAGCACTACTATTACACACTTTCGGAACAAAACTCATTTTTTATTCGTAGAATCGAACTGTACGATCAGGAGGTGCCCCATGTGGAAGCTAGTCTGCTTCCTAATTTTACGATCTGATAAGGAGGAAGTATGAACCATTCAGCGGGGGCAGGCCGTAGCGCTGCCCCCCATTTTATTTTCCAAAACAGCCCACTACCGGGTTGCAGAATGAAGGAGCGGGGCCCTGCGTCGCAGCCGGCGCAAGCGGCCCTGGTTTCGGCGCCGCCGAAAGCAGACCTTGCTGCCGCAGCGTAGTCTTGGGCGCCGTATCCTGCGCGAGGGAAGGATCGCTGAAAAGCCAAATCAGAGCGGGAAGAAGGACAGTTGCGAGTCTTGCGGAACGACTCATGGCGCCTCCTGTTTGCAGCCGACTCCCCTGCGCCGGGACCACATTCTGTTCCTTCAAGGAACAGATTGCAAGGTGCCCAGGTTTCCGGCCGTCCCGGACTGGAATGAGGCATAGGCAGGCGACAATTTCGGGGAACCGGCCTCACCAATCCTGCGTACCTGCGTCTAAGGACCGGGGCGGAGGTGTGTCCCCGGCAGGAGATTTCGATGAAGCGTCTTCCTCTTGTACTGCTGGCTCTCTTCCTAGCGGCCGCGTTGCCGTCGCGGGCCGACGAATGGTCGAAGACCTATAGCCTCACCGGCAAGCCGGACCTGCGCGTCGATACCACCGACGCGAACATCCGGGTTTCGACGTGGGACCAGAACACCATTGAAGCCCGGGTAACCACGACGCGCTATAAGATCGGGCCGGGGGGCATCCAGATCGACGAGCACCAGAACGGCGACGTGGTCGAGCTGAAGGTGCGCTTCCCCCACCATAACTTTGTGATCGAGTTTGGCACGCACAAGGTGGAAATCGAAGTCCGCATGCCGCGCGAGGGCCGCGTCGATCTGCACACCGGCGACGGCCGCATCGAGCTCGCCAATCTCAAGGGCGAGATGGAATTGCGCACCGGCGACGGCTCGGAGGAGATCACCGGCGTCGAGGGCAAACTGCACGCCACCACCGGCGACGGGCACATTCGCACCAACGGCCGCTTCGACGAACTGGAGCTGAAAACCGGCGACGGACACATCGACGCGCGGGCCCTGGCCGGCTCCGCCGTGTCCACCGAGTGGCGCCTGGAAAGCGGCGACGGCACGGTCACCCTGGAGGTCCCCGAAAACCTCGCGGCCGACCTGGAGCTGCACACCGGTGATGGCCACATCGATCTGGAAATGCCGGTGACCACTTCGGGGAAGCTCCGCGAAAACGAGGTTCGCGGAAAGCTCAATGGCGGCGGGAACCTGCTGATGATTCATACCGGGGACGGTTCGATCCGGTTGCGCAAGGGCTAGCAGGAACCGCAGAGGTTTGGTTTCAGGTGTTCCTGATGGTGTCAGACAGATTCGGTATGATGTCTGACAGCATGCCTGCCGACCGTATTACAATTCGAAGTCCGGGAACCCTGGGGCGCGCCTTCTCCGGTAATCGAAGTTGAAGGGTCGGACCCTTCCCCGGGCATCCGGATCGCCTTTGGAAAACTACCTTGCTGAGGCAGCCCCGGTTCACCTGGCGGACCGCGAGCGGATCGAGTCCATCTTCACCCTCGACCGGCGCGATTTCCCGATCTATCGCGACCACCGGGGACGGGCTTTCAAGATTATTCCTGAAGTTGAGTGAAACCGACCGAGGAGTGTCCATGATTGTGCGACGAATTGCAGTCGCTGTGCTCGCCCTGGTTCTTCTGACTTCGCTAGTCTGTGCTCAGCAACCCGGCAACGCCAAGCAACCCGTCCTCGATGTCACGTCGATGGACAAGAGCGTCGATCCCTGCACCGATTTCTACACCTACTCGTGCGGCGGGTGGATGAAGAAGAATCCGATTCCTCCCGACCAGTCGTCGTGGAGCGCCTACGGCAAGCTGCAGGACGAAACCACCGCGAAGCTGCGCGCGATTCTGGAAGCCGCTTCAGCCCCCGACGCCGGCCGCAACGCCACCCATCAGAAGATCGGCGATTTCTACGCCGCGTGCATGGACGAAAAAGCGGTCGACACCGCCGGGATCAAGCCGCTGCTCCCATATTTCGAGGCAATCGAGAAGCTAAGCTCCAAAGGGGAACTGGCCCAAACCGTCGCCAACCGGGTGTTCTCCGGCGGGTATCGCCGCGGAACTCTGTTTCGCTTCAGCTCCACGCAAGATGCCAAGGATTCCGCGCAGCAGATTGGCGAAGCCGACCAGGGCGGCATCGGACTGCCCGACCGCGATTACTACCTGAAGGACGATGCGAAATCCGAGGAACTGCGCAAGCAGTACACGGCGCACGTGCAGAAAATGTTCGAACTGCTGGGCGACAAGCCGGAAAACGCAGCGACGGAAGCGCAGACCGTGATGCGGATCGAAACCGCGCTGGCGCAGGGATCGATGTCGCGCGTCGACCGCCGCGACCCGCAGAAGATCTACCACAAGATGGGAGTGGCAGATCTGCAGGGCCTGGCGCCGTCTTTCCAATGGGCTGGCTATTTCGCAGGAGTTGGGCTGCCCGCGCTTTCCAGCCTGAACGTCGCGGTGCCGGATTTCTTCAAAGCGCTCAGTGCGGAGATCGACAAAGAAGATCTCGCCAGCTGGAAAACTTACCTGCGCTGGCATCTGGTCACGGCGAATGCGCACTTTCTGTCTTCGCCCTTCGTCAATGAAGACTTCGCGTTCTACGGCAAAATTCTGGGCGGCGCCGAACAGATCGCACCCCGCTGGAAGCGCTGCACGGAAGATGTGGACAACGATCTGGGCGAAGCGCTGGGACAGGCCTACGTGGAAAAATATTTCAGCCCTGAGGCCAAGCGCGAGGTCGTGACCATGGTGAAAGAGATCGAAGGCGCGATGCAGCAGGACATCGAAGGACTGCCCTGGATGAGCCCCGGGACCAAGCCGCGCGCTATCGAAAAGCTGCATGCCGTGGCCAACAAGATCGGCTATCCGGAAAAGTGGCGGGATTACTCGAAGCTGGGGATCGTCCGCGGCGACGAAATGGGCAACGTGTGGCGCGCGCGGCAATTCGAGTTCAACCGCGAACTGGCGAAGATCGGCCGGCCCGTCGATCACGGCGAGTGGGACATGACGCCGCCCACCGTGAACGCGTACTACAACCCGCAGATGAACGACATCAACTTCCCCGCCGGCGTGCTGCAGCCGCCGCTGTTTGATCCCGCGTCCGACGCGGCTCCGAACTACGGCAACACCGGGGGCACCATCGGACACGAACTCACGCACGGCTTCGACGACGAAGGCCGCCAGTTCGATGCCCAGGGCAACCTGCGCGACTGGTGGACCGCGGACGACGGCAAGGAATTCGTGAAGCGCGCCTCCTGCATCTCCGATCAGTACTCCGGCTACACGGTCGTCGACGAGATCAAGATCAACGGCAAACTCACACTCGGCGAAGACGTGGCCGACGTCGGCGGACTCATCCTGGCTTACATGGCCTGGAAGGCGGACACCAAAGGCCAGAACCTGCAGCCGATCGAGGGCTTCACCCCCGAGCAGCGGTTTTTCATCGGCTACGGCCAGAGCTGGTGCACCAACGAGCGGGACGAAAACAAGCGGCTGCGGGCCACGGTCGATCCCCATTCACCGGAGAAGTACCGCACCAACGGCGTCGTCTCCAACATGCCCGAGTTTCAGGAAGCGTTCCACTGCAAGGCGGGATCGCCGATGGTGAATAAGAACCGCTGCCGGGTGTGGTAGGCAGGGAAAAGGCTCCCGCAATCAATGAAACAAAACAGCCTCATTTGCCATCTAAGTATTTAAGGAACTTGCAGATACAGGCGCGGGGACAGGCGGTAAGGCGGGCAACCGATAGACGCGGCAGCACTTGCGTGCTAAACTCTATAAGTTTGTGCCGGAGTGCACAACTCCGCAACACCCCATTCCTGCCTTTGCCAACTTTACCACACGCTCCCAGTGAGCGAATTGGACGGATTTGAGGACACGTCTTGGCTCTAGACGATAAGTTCGACGACATTAAAAAGCTGGTCGACGCCGGGAAAGAGAAGGGATATCTCACCTACGATCAGGTGAACGATTTAATCCCGCACGATGTGCACAGTCCGGAAGACCTGGACGACCTGCTCACCACCATCGGGACGCAAGGCATCGATGTGCTCGAAGGTCCCAAGCTGCCTTCGTCTGCGCTCGACAAGAAATTCGAGGAAGCCGAAGAAGGCGAGGACGTGGAACTTGATTTGACGCCCGGCGCCCTCGAGAAAACCAACGACCCGGTCCGCATGTATCTCCGCGAGATGGGAACCGTGCCCCTGCTCACGCGCGAAGGCGAAGTGGAGATTGCCAAGCGCATCGAGCGCGGCCAGATTCGAGTGCTCAAGGCGCTTTCGCGATCGCCTATCGTGATCCGCGAACTGCTCGCCATGGGGGAAGACCTCAAGAAGGGCGTGCGCTCCATCAAAGAGGTCGTCACCTTCGACGAAGAGGAAATCACCGACGAGATCCTGCAGAACCGCCTGAACGAGTTCACGGGCAAGATCGACCACATGGCCAAGCTCTACAAGAAGGCCAATGTGCTGCAGGAAAAGTACGCCAACGTCTCGCAGAAGAAGCGCCCGAAAGACCACCGCCGGGCGCGCAAGAACCTGGCTCGCGGCATCGTGGCCGTGTCGCTCGCGGTGCGCAACCTGGGCTTCACCAACACCGAGCGCAAGCGCCTCATCGACCGCCTCAACAAGACCGTCGACGGGATGCGCTCGCTGGACCGCCAGGCGCAGAACCAGGAGCGCAAGGCCGACGCCACCCGCTCGGAAGAGCAGAAGAAGGAATACCGCCGCCTGGCCCGCGCCGTCCGCAGCGAGATCGAGAAGCTCGAACTCGAATCTGGGGTCTCGTTCCAGGAGCTCAAGCGCACGCAGCGCGAGATCATCCAGGGCGACATGGACGCGGAGCAGGCCAAGCGCGAGCTGATCGAGGCCAACCTGCGACTGGTCGTTTCCATCGCCAAGAAGTACACCAACCGCGGCCTGCAGTTCCTCGACCTGATTCAGGAAGGCAACATCGGACTGATGAAGGCCGTCGATAAATTCGAATACCGCCGCGGCTACAAGTTCTCGACTTACGCGACGTGGTGGATTCGGCAGGCGATTACTCGTGCCATCGCCGATCAGGCGCGTACGATCCGCATCCCGGTGCACATGATCGAAACCATCAACAAGCTGATCCGCACCTCGCGGCAGCTGGTGCAGGAACTGGGGCGCGAGCCCACGTCGGAAGAAATCGCCAAGCGCATGGACATTCCGGTGGCGAAAGTGCGCAAGGTGCTGAAGATCGCGCAGGAGCCGATCTCGCTGGAAACCCCGATCGGCGAAGAGGAAGATTCGCATCTCGGCGACTTCATCGAAGACCGGGCCGTGGTTTCGCCGGCCGAGGCGGTAATCAACGTGAACCTCAAGGACCAGACCGGGCAGGTCCTGCGCACGCTGACGCCGCGCGAGGAGAAAGTTATCAAGATGCGCTTTGGCCTGGAAGATGGCAGCGAGCACACATTGGAAGAAGTCGGACAGAGCTTCGCGGTGACGCGCGAACGCATCCGCCAGATCGAAGCCAAGGCGCTGCGAAAGTTGAGGCACCCGTCGCGCTCGCGGAAATTGCGGGCGTTTATGGATGGGGTAAGGGACTAACTCGCGATGGAGTGCCCCATGTCTCGCTGCTTTTGCGAGACATGGGAAAGCAATATCCAGAGGCACAGAGACAAAGAGAAAAACCAGGGAAGGTTGGGGCGCGGCCGAGGCTGCGCCTTTTTTCTTGATCCCAAATTGGAACGAGATCTTAAGAATTCGTTCAGAATCGACGCTCGGTTCGGTGTCAGCGAACTAGAATCTAAGCGTAGCTGACGACCGTTTAGGAGGGAATTGCCAGTAGGTACTGCACGGCGTCCGCGAAACGTCGAGTGGATTGCAGGAACCAGGGTTCAGCTCGAGTCTCTCAGGCCCCACATCAGGAGAAACCCAGGAAATGAAAAAGAAAGCGCCGATTTTAATCGTCCTACTGTTGGTCATAAGCCCCTGCTTATTCGCTGGTAAGAAAGACCCCGCACGGCGGGCTGCGTCAGACGCAAGAGCCGCATATGCAAACGAACTCGACAAAGCGATGGAGTTGATGGGCTATGCGCCTCTCACGTTTACCTATGGTGCGTACAGCAAACGTGAGCCAAGAGTCACAACCTACAACTCACCGGCGTGTGTTGTCTGTCGCGCAGGTGACCGAACCGTCCTTGTAATCTGGGAGGTCGGTGGCCCTGATGATGTGGAGCGCGTGCTCGAGTCGGTGATCGTGCCTAGGATACACGGGATTCAAGACCTGGGCTTCGAGTACATCGAACTCAGGAGTTCTGTGAAGAGCGCGAACTTCCCGACGGGTATAGCCGACTTTTCCGTCGAGAAGCTCGGCATCTCTCTCCGCAACGCTGGTGCTCAGAACGATCCGCGCCGTGAAGAAGCTGCAGCGAACTCCTGGCATACCCAGGCTTACTGCGAGAAGGACGGTTATGTATGGAAAGACGGAGCCTGCCACACTAAGGCATATAAATAACGGCGCGGCCCACGCCAATACACCTACTCCTCTTAAGGTTTTCGTTGAAGGATGAAAAAGTCAAAGTCCTCACCCTATCCCTGCCAAGAGCGCAGGGATAGGGGTCGGGCAACCCGCAAATCGCCCGCCGGCTTTGTCAAAGGCGCGGAATACTTGTGTTGCCTCCGAGCTGCGCGCTCCGGCAACGGCCTTCGGCAGAATGGAGTTAATTTCTTTCTTTGCGTCTGGTGACGCGGCCCTGAAGGGCCGCTCTTCCACGGGGCTTCCATCGCGCGGTGTGTGTTCCAAGGCCAGGCATGCGCGGTGCCATCGGCGACAGCTGTGCGTTGGCTTCGTTGTGCACTTGTGATGTCATCCCCGGCCACAAAGAACGCGGCCAGGATGGGCCACCCGAACGAAGGTAATGCCGGTCTGGTGCACGAGCAGGCCTACAATGATTTCCATGAACTCGGTCCCCTGGCGCGTCAAGATCGGCTTCGTGGGGGCGGGCTATGCCGGCGTGTTTGTCGTGGCGGCCATGATGATCGTCCGGCGTTATCTCGCCGAGCAACGCGATCCCGCCACTTTCAGCGGGGGCATGGCAGCGGGCGGCGACTGGATGCTCGAGTTGTTCCTTGTCGCGCTCTTCCTTGTTCCGACCTTTTTTCTCGTTCTGCTGATACGCAACTCGGAAGCGGCTTACACCAGGTTCGCACAGGTCCTGCTTGGTTTTGGCCTGACGGCGCCGGCGAGCATGGGGCTCATGCTCATCCCCGCCGTCGGACAGACGAACAATTTGCTCGGCAGCTTGTGCCTCTACCGGATCTTCGGTTTTCCCATGACGACAGTTGGTTTGGCGGGCAGCTGCCTGCTGGCAAAATTCAAGCGTCCGAGACGCCTCATTGCCTGTTCGCTGCTTATTGAAATCCTGTCGTTCGTTCTGGTTGGGGGTCTGATGACGATCTGGCACTGAGGCGCGGCGGCTTGCCTCTGTCCAGCACAAAAGCGGGTTCTTCCACCGGACGGCCCATCCCGCGCAAGGCCCGAAGGTTTTAATCCCGCAACCGTCGAGTTTAGGGTTGAACGCTGTCTAAGTTATTGAAAGGGCGAGCTATCGGTTTGGAGGGAGAAGTTCCTTCTGGTTTTTCCACGGCTTTCCACAGGGAAGACCTGCCGTCCACAGCTTCTGCACAAGCGACTTCTGTTTTTCTGTTGCGGGACGCAACAATCTGCCGCAGAGTGGGTTCCAGCGAATACGTGAGGTCTTCCAGGCTTGCCGAGTGACGATTGCGGTGAAGCCAGTGGCAGCCGGTAATTCTCGAGGGTGAATTACCGGGGGACATCGGAAACGTGCGCGAGCGCGTGCTGGTTGCCCGGGCGTTGCGGCCTCCTCCTCCACCTGCTCGCTGGGCAGGGTGGGCCGCTGGCTACGGCAGGAGTTGCAGCCCAGCGATTCCATGAATCGCCAGTCTGCAGCTCACACTGGTAAATGCGGCGCTCCCCGCGGGCGCTGTCGGACCAGAAGTCGTCGTTCCGCCGTCCTGCGGCGGAAAAGGCAAGTGGAAGGTTTCACGAACGATGCGGTCCGAGTGGCTGGCTCGGGCCGCATTTGTTTTTGGACGAGGTTGTGCCGCCTGCCTGTGGCGTGATGCGCCGATCCAGCGCCGTGATTTCCCCAGCAATTCACATTCGTATTTTGTTCGCCTGTGTGCGATACTGAGCGGGGAAGAACAACACCACCGCAAAGGACGCGTGAAGTTTCACAAAGGACGTGAAGAGTCTGCACGCATTTGATCTTCCGAAAAAATTTTCATGCGATGTGTTTTTCCGCAGAGATGCACGAGATTCACAAGAGACGGCGCGCTAGTATGACGCACGCTCTCAGCCAGACAAACTGAAGGCGCGAGGATCTCGGGCGGGCAAGCGGAATCCGATGGCGCACGGGGCAGAGCGAACCTTGGCAACTTCCGAGTACACGATCAGCACGCTGCCGGCGAATGTGGAGGCGGAGCGCTCGATTCTGGGCGCGATCCTGCTGGATAACTTCGCTTACAACCAGGCCGCCGAGCATT
>Ga0187846_10001778_pt1 | contig 12095 bp, 10 predicted proteins | sample TC_taG_FD_161473 | JGI IMG/M metagenome (GOLD analysis project Ga0187846, IMG submission 161473) | Biofilm microbial communities from the roof of an iron ore cave, State of Minas Gerais, Brazil - TC_06 Biofilm (v2) | ecosystem: Environmental > Terrestrial > Deep subsurface > Cave > Wall biofilm... | reverse complement strand
ATCGTCGTTTCTCCTTTCTGAGCCTCGCTTTTGGAAGCTCTCAACTATTGGGCGTTCAGAAGAAGCGAACGATTTGTTCCAGTCTTATCGTCGGCAGTTCAATTTGGATGAACGGACACAAATCAAGCCGGTCAGTCTGAAGACTGGACGACTTAATGGTGAAATGTGCCGCTCCGCATCGAGTGTCGAGGCAACTTACGGCCACTTACTGAGCTCAAATCGATTTTTGGCGGGCGGCCGCAGGCCAATGAACCAGCGGTTCAAAGCAGTTGAACGCTATAAGTCTAGATTCGCAAAAGCAGAGTTCTCGAACGGATAGCCGTTTTTGGACGACAAATTGCCCTTAGAACCGAGGCCTATGTTGAGTTGCCATTTAACAATTGAACATCGACCCGAATTCATAGCCGTAAAGCGCATCGACAAGCCTGACTTCCCCTCGGCGGAAATATTGAACGGCTTTTCCTGAGCTGTGCGACCGTAGCCGCGGAGACGACGGATTGATCGAAGTCCTAGGTAGCAGCTGCGTCTTGACCCACGAAGGACAGAAAATTTGTCGGCGGGCCCGTCAACGAAAGAATAGGAGGACCTGAGATGCCCCAGTTCGACCAAACCGACTTGCAACAAACCTTCCAAAGGGCAACGGACGTGTTTAACTCAGGCAATTACGAACAGTTGCGGCCGCTATTTCACTCGAACATCACATGGAAGATGCTTCATTTTGCCGGTTCGTTCACGGGCCCGGACGATGTAATAGCCTGGTTGAAGAGAAAGGGAAACCTGCTTCCTCAGTTTATTCCCGATGCCGGAAAGGTGATTACCGCTGCGGCAAATACCGGCGACGGGAGCCGGAGAATTCGCGGCCCTGCTCTATGGCAAACTCAAAGGAGCGGGGTCACCGAAAACATCGAGTATATATTTACCTTTACTACGGATCTTAATGGTCGGTGGCTTTTGATCAATATGTTTGCTCATACAACCGATTAAAGTCAGGAGCCGAGTTCCGGAACATGCCTATGCAGCCTACAGGCCGAGAGCTTCTTTACGCGGACTGGGAACATCCTGCTGTCACCGGGGAGGGGGAGTTGCGGAGCCAGCTAGACCAAGCAGAATGGCCCGCTTCGATGAAAAAACTGGTCGCTTACTACGAACAGAAAACGCAGGCGATTCTACAACGCTATGGTCCTGGCCCGCGCGTACATTTTCACACTGGGTTCACAAGTGAACCACCCCCGAACGCCACAGTCATGCAGTTGCGCTCCCAGCTAGTTGAATCGCAAGAGCGAATGCTGACTTATGCGGCAGGGGCCTGGCAACTTCAAGCGATTGCCTTTCGAGATGTGCTCGAGGTGGGCTGTGGCCTCGGCGGAGGCGCCATCTTCTGGGCCCAGGAGTTCGGCGCGAAGGTAACCGCTGTGACGATCGCACCCTCCCATATTAAACTAGTCCAGCGCTTTGCTACGCAGGCAGGTGTCGCGTCCCAGGTGGCACCATTATTATGCGACGCGTTGGCCGTCCCGGGTGAGAGCTGCTTTGACGCGGCAGTAGCGATTGACAGCTCGAGTTCCTTCCCGCGCAGGGAATGGTTTCAGCGACTCGCCAAGCTTCTCCGTAAGGGCGGCCACGTTTTCATTTTCGATTGTTTTCTCGCCCGTTCCGAGTACCAGGACTTATTCAATCGTCATTGGAATGCCCGCATCGGGACGGTTGAGGAGTATCTCAGTGCAGCACGAGAAGCGCAGTTCACCCTCGAAATGGCACAGGATGTGTCTCTCCGTACCCTCCACTTTTGGACGACGACGCTGGCTCTGATGCGCCTGGAGGCGCTCGACCGTAAGGAAGCCGACTGGCTCGAGGAATCGCGGCGGGCCCATGAGCTGATGCGTCATGGTCTAAGTAACGGCGGACTGCGCCACCTCTTGATGAGATTCGTCCGGCATTAGGGGGGGAGATGCGTGTGCGCCTGGAGCGCGACATAGCGGGCCCGCTGCAAGGTTTACTCGCTTGCGAGTCGCCGGCTAGCTATGTGTGGCAGCAGCCGCGAGTGCGGTGAACGCTGGAAACAAGTTGAACAGCTCAACGAAAGCAGTTCCTTCCACCAATTGGCCTGCACAGGTTCCCTTCACTGCTGCTTTGCCTTCCAACCGAGGAGTTAGAATCCTGGGTGGCGGACCTAATTCCTCAATTGGAATTATTTCCTGGTCACCTCTTACCAGCTCCACTTCCAGCGTAATCTGCTTAGCAGGAATGCTAACCGACCAACGCTTCGGGTAAGTGATGTCGCTCCGCGCGCTGTGAAAACTATCACCCTCCTCCTGGCCCTCTTGAACAACAACGGAAGCTACCGCGACACTACCGGCGGGCTCAAGGATAGTAGCAAACGCACTCTCGCCCGCGGCAAATGTGTTGGGGTTTTCATCTTTCTGTTGATCCCAAAGAGCTAGACGAAGACCATTCGAAAGTTCGATCGCCATCCACGTCCACTTGCAGGGGCCAAAATAACCCCATTCCCGGTCGAACCAGGAAGTTCCGCTTACCTGATAGGTATTGTTTCCAAAAATGAGCTTCCCCGACGTTTCCATATTCGTCAAGGCGTACTCGTAATCTATGTCGCCAGCAAATGGAATGATTCCGGTCGCGAGGTAGGGCAGGGGTAGTCCTCTGTCCTTCATGGTTAACTCGATCTTCCACTTCGCCCCATTGTATTTGCGCGTTAATGCTTGATCGTCCTGAAGAAGCCTGGCCTCTAGCCTTAGACAATCAGAGGTACCACTAAGATTGCCGAGAGGAGTCCGAATATCCAATTCTGGGCTATTCGAGGGTGTTTCTTCCGTCCGCTTGATCTCGCCGTCGTCTAGCTGGTGCGCCCTCGAGACATAGCCCTCCCTGCCGCCACCTTCTTGATAAAGAAGGGAAACCGCCACTTGGGCGAACCCTTCTTTGTGGCCAAGCAGCGTGAGCGCTTCTTCGAAGCCTAGCGCCGCGAGTGCTTCTTTGTAAGCCGTAAAATAGTGAAAGAGCACAGTAAACCTGTGCCCCCGCCCATCCTCAACGTAGCTGATAATATAATATGAATCGCCGTCTGATGGTCGGCGCGGGAGCGGTCCTTTCGTGTAGCTTTGCGCCCCCAGGCGCGGGCCGCCTTCAACCACCTGGTGGGAGCCGAGATCCTGAGAGGGATCAAACTGAATCCAGCCTCGCATGCTATTCTGAGCGAGAGTTCGGGCGTCCAGATCAGCGCCGAAACGCCCACCCGTTCTGTTTACTTCGGAGGCGGACCGCCTTCCGGTGCCTTCTCAGTGCGTGCGGGCCGCGAATGCGTTGATCACTAGCCAATCTTCATCTTCGCTCCCTCGGGTAAAGGTGAAAGTGAACCGAACGGACACACCAGGTGCGCCCTTTTTATCGTGCATCTGACCGGTACCGCTGACTTGCGCCATCGTGCCAGTTTGGTCCCACGGTTCTCCGTCGCACACGATGTGAGTAAGTTCCGGTCTGAACTGTGCTTGTCGTCCCTTCAGATAGCTGATGACATTCCCGATCCCCACAACTGAACCGGGATCATCAACTTTTTTCATTATTATGTCTCCATCCATTAAGGGCAGTAACTCGTCATACTCGGTTTTGTTGAAGTGATTAATGACGAGATCAAATGCTTCCTTTAAATGTGTTGACATTTAGAATCTCCTTGTTGGCCCCGGACCGAAGACCCCAGCTCGGGATTAGGTTAAGGTCGATCTTTGGTGCTCAGCATTAGGGCGTTCATCGGCTTTGAACCATCGGTTCAGTGTTTGGCCCGCGCTAATCAATCAACCGCAGTAGCAGGGGACAATGAAAACGGGCATCCTAAAATGCGCCGTAGCTGCGAATTATCGACCAAACGAAGCTGCCGTGACAAAGCCGCGGGCGCGTTTCATCTATCGCCCGTCGAGTTCTTTGAGCAGTATCTTCGCCGCGAGGAGATCAGGTGTGTCCAGCCCCTCGGTGAACCATGAGAAAATCTCCTCTAGTGCCAGCCTCGCTTCCTCTTGCTTGTCTTGCTGGTGCTTGAGGCGGCAGAGGCTCATCGCCGCCCGAAGCTCTAAAGACTTCGCCTTCTGAGCGCGTGCGATAGCTATCGCGCGAAGAAAATGCTGCTCGGCCTCGACGGCTTGATTAGGCAAGGGCATACCAAGATGGCGTCGTTTCAGGATCAATTCACCTTTGACCCTGCAAAGCTCCGCCTCCCAATGCTTCTCCCGGCTAGGGTCGATGCCGGCGAGAATGTTCAAGCCCTCTTCCGCGTCCCCTGCCTGGCCATACACTTCTGCTAGCAGGCCCGAGAAGTAGCCGACCGTTATTACGGCGTCGGTGGCGCGCAAGACTTCCAAGCCGGCTCGCATTCTCTGGATCCCAGCCTGTGTTTCGCCCTGTTGGCTTAGCGCCCAGCCGCTCATAACGGTTCCCATACCTTTGGTAAAGGCCGATTCGTGATGGGTTGATAAATTGACTGCGGTTGCGGCAAGGCTTGCAGCGGCAGGGACGTTACCACAGTATTGGTATACCAGGGCGCCAAAAGCACCAGCCATCGCTCGTGTTGGAGGGTGCGACAATGTTTGAACCAGGGCGACCGCCTGGTCGGTCTTCTTCAGTGCTTGATCCGGATATCCTAGAAACCAAAGCGATTGACCCCAGTGTATGCGGCACAATACGGCCGGATCTTGCCCGTACGTGTGTGCGTGGATTTCGTGTTTCGTCGGATCATATAGGGCGATTGCCTGTTCGTGATGCTCGACGGATCTTTCAAACTCTCCCATGGTGATGTAGTGGACGCCCAACGCGTGGTGAGCTTCCACTAAGAGCACCGGGTCGCCTACACTTCGAGCCAACCTAAGGCATTCCTGCCCGAATTCAAGTCCGGCGGCATATTCCGCCCGCGACGAGCAATTGATCCACTGTCCCCACAGGATGCGAAACAACTGCAGCGCCTCACCTACCCGCTGACTCAACTCGCGCGCTCGGGCATACACATCAACCGCGTCGCGCGTGGAGTAGCCCTTGGTGGCAATCAATGCCGCGCCCAAGTTGACCTGAAGGGCCAGCTCGTGCTGCAGCCGCTCCTGAGTCTCGGGCAAGCGTGCAATCAAGTCGAGCGCCCGACGGAACTGACTGATTGCCTCAGTGTTCGCGGAGCTCCCTACCGCTTTTTCCCCGGCCATTTGCAAGAAACTAATCGCCTTGGTTGGGTCGGCCGCGTAACCAGCACTCCAGAAATGATGCGCGAGATCTTCGGCGTGGTCCTCCAGGGCATCCGCGTAGAGCGCCTCGAGCGCTTGCGCAATGCTTAGGTGGAGGCGCTGACGTCGCGGAATGGAGACCTCGTCAAGGACGGCACGGCGGATCAGTTCGTGCGAGAACTTGAAGCGCGCCTCGGGATATTGGAGCCTCGACGATATCAACCCTGCCTTTTCAGCTTCTTCAAGAGAGTCGACTAGCCCATCAGGATCAGCGTGGGTCGCGGCCTCAAGCAGGCTGAAGTTGAAAGAACGCCCAATTACCGCCGCAGTCCCCAAGCACCTCATCGTGTCTTTGCTCACCAGCGCCAACCGCCGCCCAATGACCAGCCGGAGACTATGCGGCAGTGCAACCTCGCCCTGCTGCAGGCGTTCGAGAAAATCGCCAGTCGCCTGATTTGAGTCCAGGTGCCGGATCAATTCCTCCACAAACAGTGGGTTGCCGTCGGTGTTGGCGTAAATCAGGTCCACCAACGCCGGCGAGGGCTCCTGTCCGCTCAGAAGCTCGATCATTTGCGCCACTGCGGGTTCAGGCAGACCGCGCAAAGGAATTCGCTCGACAACACCGAGCCGCGTCAATTCGTCCAGGGCTTTGGTCAGTGGCGGCTTCATATCGATGTCGTCGTCCCGGTGGGTGGCGATGATCATGACCGGCATTCTCGATATTGACCGCCCCAAGTGAACGAGCAGCGACAGGGTTCCTTCGTCAGCCCAGTGCAGGTCTTCAAGCAGTAATAGCGTCGGGTTCAGCGCGGATTGCCGTTCGACCAAATCCAGAATGGCGTTGAAGAGCATCCGGCGTGACTGTTCAGGCGAGACCTGAAGTGGCGTAAGATCAGGAAACAGCCGGCGCAATTGAGGCAAGAGGCGAGTAATCTCGGCTGCTTGTTCGCCGAGGATTGCGCGGATAGCAGCCGGATCTGATACCGGCGCCAACGCTGTCTCTAGCAGCTCGACAAATGGAGCGAACGGCACCGAGTCTTCGCGGTCATAACAGTTGCCGGCGAGTGCGAGGAATCCCTGCTGTCGTGCTTCCTCGCCAGCTTCGCGGGCAGTTCGCGTTTTACCGATGCCCGGTGGGCCCGCAACGATAGCGATTCGGCCCTGGCCGCCTTTTACCCCCTCCAGACACCTCCGCAGAAGCTCTCGTTCCTCCTCCCTACCGACGAACTTCGTCCTCACTGCCAGCCGCTGAATGAAGCTGGTTGCGCCTTGCGGACTCTCAGGCGGGGGCGCTTCGGCCAAGGGCACAGGGGTAGCGCTCTCAAGCCCCAATTTCCATTCGATCGGAGATCGAGCATTTGGGATATATGAACAGAAGGATCCGGTCCTGATGCAGGTTCCGAGCAGCTCACCGAGCGGGGCATTCCGTTCGGAGACCTTTTGTACTGCCGCTCGGATGGCGCGGGTCACGTTAAGGCGTGCCCGTTCGGCGGCCGACCCACTACGTCGATCGCGGCCGAACATGCCGACCGCTTGAGCAAGTTGGCGAGTCAGTGCCTCAAGCTCGGACTCGGCCTCCTCCCGGCGCCGATAGTCGCTTTCACCAAGAACGTTGAGACTTCCCCGTTCGCGGAGTTCGTCGAGTTCCTCATTCAATTCCGCAATTCTGCGCCGATACTCACGCTTCGCTTGCTCGTCCAAGATGGGCCCGATGTCGCCGGGTCTTTCAACAACTAAGTTCTCATCGTCGCGAAAACGCGCAACCTTGGAGCGGTCAGCCTCCGGGCCTTCGCCGGCAGTGGTCCCCGTTAGCAGATCGAGCGCGTGGAATTGCTCGCCGGGACGCTGCAGGAGGCGATAGATATAACTTAGACCTAGGACATTTCGAAGCGGGAAGCTGGCCGCGCCATATCCAATGGTCCAGTCCTCGCCGTGTTGCACAAATGTCCCAGTCGGCACCGCCGACGGACTCGACGGAGCCTTTTCAGAATTCCCGGCAGGGTTATCTGTGTGTTCCACGATGCCCCCTTACCAAAAAGGATTCCTTCGACAAAAAAGTGGCCTAGGCTGTGAATAAAGAGGGATCTTACTGATGTACAGACTATAAAAGTCAGTCAAGACCAGACCAGCATATGCTTTACAACATCCGGTTAAAAAAAGCCATCTGAGGGTCACGCCTGACTACGAGCGGGGAGCATGACATTGAGTCACCGATGACCCCGAGACGGGCAAGTCGGCCGACCTTCGCTGCACACAGTTTCTCGTCGAATGCCGGCGAGACGATTCTGGTGCGTTCCTGACTCAGATCAGGGCGTCGCTTTGAGACTCACGGGTTACTTCTCTCCGCACACGCAAGCGCCTTTATAGCGAACACTTTTTGCCCAATTCGCCTACTCTTCCTGTAGACAGGCGGCGGTGTTGCCGTCAGATGTTGACGCCCATTGGAGGAGAGGATGGTGCGTTTGTTTCGCTCCGACGGGCGAACTCGAAAGGGGTTTCAGAGAAAACGCTTGAGCCGACGGCCCTGATTCCGCGAACGAGAACCTTCAGAAACGGCGGAGTTCAGCCATTTTGAACCGGCGGTTCACTCGATTGTAACGCCTTATCAGTTGAGGTGAATCACGCCGAGGCCTCACGTCTCAAGGCAAATTGCGGGCAGCTTTTGCCGGTAGAAAGGACAGGTTCCAGGTTTCTGAGGCCGGCGACTGGAGGACTTCGAACGTGGAAATCGTCAGCGCAACCTTTCACGACCCAAAGATCGGGCGGACCGGCGAATTCATTGTTTCGCGCAACTTGCCTGAACCGGCCGAGCATCCGGGGGCCGAGCCAAGGCGGAAGCAGGTCGATGTGCTCTTCGCCGACATCGTCGAATCCACCGAACTGGTCGCGCGACTTGGCGACGAGAACTGGGCTGCGCTGCTTAGCTCCTATTACCGGCTCGTCCGCCGGGAATTGTCGAAATTTCACGGCTGGTATTTGAGTGCCGCGGGTGATGGCTTTCTGGCCGCGTTCGACGAGTGCATCGATGCCATTCGATGTTCGGCGGCGCTCCGCGCCCAAGTGCGCGCGCTGGGGTTGAGGGTTCGTATTGGAGTGCATGCCGGCGAATGCCTTGCGCTCGGAAGCTTCCTGATTGGGCTAACGCTCCACGTGGGGGCGCGCATCGCGGCGGCGGCCGGAGCTGGCGAAATGCTGGTGTCGGACCGCGTCAGAGCCAATATTAGCGATCCTGAGATTCAATTTGTCGATCGTGGCACTCAGCGTCTAAAAGGCGTTCCCGGCGAATGGCGGCTCTTCGCTAACTGCCAGACCTGAATAGAGTGATGAGTATCGGCGAGTGAAGAGCGAAGTAGCTGGGTGTTGAGAAAGAGTATTGGTTCCGCTTCGGCCTTAACACCCTACTGAAAAGCTCGCTTCTTCCTTTTTGATCCGCACCTCGCGGACTCGTTACCCTTCGGCAGGCTCAGGGCTTCGGCTTGGCTGCGCCTGGCCTTGGCTCACTCGCTCCGCCTTCGGCTTCACTAGCGTTAGTTCTCTCCCGCCTTTCAGGCGAAGGGAGCAAGACAGAAGGTTGTTGTTTCAGCCCGACTCGCAGAGTTGGCGAATAGAGGTCCTCAATCAGGCTAGCCTCGCCCAAACATTTCCGCGATCGGTGACACTGACACCCGTTTCCTTCACGGCTGCTCGCCGTAGGCTAAACTTAGCGGCGTGCGCTGAGATCAACGATCTTGAGTGAGAAACGAACCAACGCGCTCGCCCGCTTAAATCAGGAGTCAGATACCCATGCCGCCACGCTCAAAGGTAATCACGGTGCTGCCGGCTTACATTCGCCAGGAGGTCGAGCGGCGTTTGTTCACGAACGGCTTCAGGGACTGCAAGGGCCTCGCCCAACGGGTCCGTGGCCAAGGCGATGAAATCTCCGACGATAATCTGTGGCGCTATGGCCACAGCCTTCGGCAGCAGCTCGCGGCCATGCGCTTGACAGTGGGTTGGGCGCGCACCTTAGACGGACTGGCAGAGGGCCAAGAACCCTCGATGGCGTGAGCCCTGATAACGGTGGCACAACAGCAAGCCCTGGCGACCTTGGCTGAGAAGGAAAAACGTACGTCCGAAAACGGCATCGCGATCGACAGCGGTTCGATAGCTGGCCGCGATGGTGCCTTGGCGGCCAGCCCCCCGGCCCGCGATCCACCACGCCCCTCCGCGGATAGCCGCGGATCTCTGCGCCTCTGAGGAAGGGACGATGCCGGTTGCGAATTCTGGTCTTTCTCGGTGGTCCTCGCCCCGCGTCGAACGCGCCTCGACGCAGATAGACGCAGATCTACGGACATAAACGGACATAAACGGCTCGAGGGCGCCCAACGCAGTTCGAGTCGGGCCTGTTGCTTGGCTGTGGCTTTTATTCCAGGCCGCGCGTTCTGTTACTGAAGTTCGCGCTCTCGCGGGGGGACCACAGAGGGCGAAGCAGGCTGCGAAACCCTTTTCAACAGTCTGCTGAGCGCATTCTTGTTCTTATGCGCTTGGCCACCGTCTTTCGGGGTGATAGCCGCGGATGATAGCCTCGTAACAGTGTGCAACCACTCCTTGAAGTAAAGGATCTCAGGGTTTCCTTTTTGACCTCGCAGGGCGAGGTTCGGGCGCTCGACAACGTTAGTTTCTCGGTGGCACCAGGTCGGCTTACGGGGCTGGTTGGCGAATCGGGTTCAGGCAAGACGGTTAGCATGCTTTCGATCATGCGCCTGCTGCCGGAAAATGCCCGAGTCGTCGCGGGTTCGATCACGCTCGAAGGACTGGACCTGCTGCGGTTGAGCGAGGCGGAAATGCGCGCCATCCGCGGCGGGCGGATTGCCATGATCTTCCAGGAACCGATGACCTCGCTCAATCCCGTATTTACCATCGGCAGCCAGGTCGGGGAGGCAATCCGGCTCCATCAGCGATCCGACCGGCGCGAAACCCGCGCCCGCACCGTCGAAGCGCTGCGGATGGTCGGGATTGCGGACCCTGAGCGACGTGTCAATGACTATCCCCATCAGCTATCCGGGGGTATGCGCCAGCGCGTCATGATAGCGATGGCGCTCAGCTGTAATCCCCAGGTGCTGATTGCCGATGAGCCGACCACCGCACTCGATGTGACGATCCAAGCGCAAATTCTCGATCTCATTCGCGACCTCCAGTCGCGGCTGAGGCTCGCCGTCATCCTGGTCACCCACGATCTGGGGATTGTCGCCCAATACGCCGATGATGTGACTATTCTTTATGCCGCGCGTGCGATGGAGCGCGCCTCCGCCGCGGAGCTTTTCCGCAATCCGCTCTGCCCGTATACCAAGGCATTGTTCGCCGCGCTGCCAGGCGTCTACGGTCAACGGCGCCGCTTGCAAGCTATTCCGGGGGTAGTGCCAAGTGCAATGAACCCGCCCTCTGGATGCCGGTTCCATCCACGCTGCCCGATCGCGATCGAAGAGTGCTCGCAGGTCGACCCGCCGTTGGAAGAAAAAGCCCCAGGTCATTATGTCTCTTGCATCCGCGTCTGAAACCGCCGCACCCTCGCCAACGCCTGATGCTGGCGGAGCCGGTGTGCTGGTTCATGCTTTGCAACTGCGCAAGGAATTTCCCGCCAGCGCTGAAGGAATACTCGGGCAGCGCCGCCTGACGGTGAAAGCAGTGGACGGGATCACGCTAGAGGTCAGCGCCGGCGAAACACTGGGTCTGGTGGGCGAGTCCGGGTCGGGAAAAACTACTCTCGGCCGCCTGCTACTGCGGCTAATCGAGCCGACCTCAGGACGGGTATTCTTCGACGGCCACGACCTGGCAACGCTCTCTCGCAAGCAACTGCGCAATTTGCGGCGCGAGATGCAACCGGTATTCCAGGATCCTTACTCGTCTCTGAATCCGCGTATGCGAGTGCGTGCAACCGTGGCCGAGGGCATCGAGATTCACAAGCTGGCACGTGGGCGCGAAAAGGAAGCACGTATTCGCGAATTGCTGGAGATGGTCGGGATGGACGCGGATGCGCTCGACCGCTACCCCCATGAATTTTCTGGCGGCCAGCGCCAGCGGATCGGTATCGCGCGCGCTTTGGCGGTCAACCCGCGCTTCCTGGTGCTCGATGAGCCAGTCTCGGCCCTCGATGTCTCAATTCAGGCCCAAATTATCAATCTACTGCAGGACTTGCAGGAGCACTTGCGGCTTACCTATTTTTTCATCGCGCACGATTTGAGAGTGGTTAAACACATCAGTCAGCGTGTGGCAATTATGTATCTGGGCAAAATCGTGGAGCTGGCAAGCCGCGACGAGATCTACTCAAACCCGCGCCACCCCTACACCCGCGCGCTACTCTCGGCGATACCTCAAATAGATGCGGGCGCGCGCGCCGAGCGAATTGCCCCCGCCGGTGAGGTACCGAGCCCGCTTAATCCACCTCCAGGCTGCAGCTTCCATCCGCGATGTCCTTATGCGCAAGATATTTGCAAGCAGGTTGAGCCGCTTTTGACTGCGGGGCACGGGGGGCACGCCGTTGCGTGCCATGTATTCCCGGCGCCCTAAACGGGGTTGCTAGCATGGGAATCTCAGATGCAAATTCAGCACTGCGTGGACAAAACGTTACTGCAAGGCTATCCAGCGGCAACCTTAATTTGGCGGGCCGCGCCGAAGCTTCTGCCGATACTCATCCCTCGTGGGTTGAGGAACGTGCCCGTATCGCCGTCAATCGCAATGTGAGGGTCGCAGGCCATCTGGTGTTCCAGGAAGCAATCCGAATTGACGGGCATTTTCGCGGTGAAGTCAGCTCCAGTGAGCTCGTGGTAATCTCTGAGGACGGCTCAGTCGGCGGGCGTATACGTTCACCGCGGTTGGTAGTGCTGGGCGAGCTGGAAGGCGATATCA
>Ga0187846_10001777_pt1 | contig 12098 bp, 17 predicted proteins | sample TC_taG_FD_161473 | JGI IMG/M metagenome (GOLD analysis project Ga0187846, IMG submission 161473) | Biofilm microbial communities from the roof of an iron ore cave, State of Minas Gerais, Brazil - TC_06 Biofilm (v2) | ecosystem: Environmental > Terrestrial > Deep subsurface > Cave > Wall biofilm... | reverse complement strand
AATCGTCTTCTCTCAGTACATGAAAGAAGTTAGCGAGATTACTGTCTATGTCGTTATAAACTTCAACAGGAGAAACATCCTTAGCGAACAGAAACTTGGCTGTCCCTCCAAACACTTCCACATAGGTAGCGTGAGCAGGGATTAGTTTCAACAAGTGCTTTATCATGTAGGTTTTCCCACCATAGATGGGGATTGGACTTCTCATATACAGAAGGTTCGGCGTTGTAACCATTCAGCAAAAGGTTGCCGCCTTACTGATTCACCGACTCCACCGTAAGAATAGTATTGTGCTGGCGATTGTACGGTCGGTTCTGGTTGCGTTTGACGCATTTTGAGAATCTTGTATTTGCGTAGTTCGTCATCAACTATCTTGTGGATTTGTAGTTCTGTTGGCGGTTGTCCACTTTGTTTATCAGTAACGGCTTTTATGACGGCGTTAATCTTGTTAATTAGTTCAGGCATACCTTCCTTGCCTACAATCTTTTCTGCTCCTCTTACCATTGTGAGATAGTTTCTCATAATAGCATCAGGGTCTTCCGGTTGCCAACCACGCTCTTCTTCGCCTGCCCTTTGCTTATCTTTCCACGCTTGGAACGAAGCGCCAGCATAAGGATCCTGACTTTTTTCACCTGGCTCCTCTTTTGGTCTATTGAAAGCTGGTTCAAGGCTTTTTTTAATGTAGTCATTACCAAAAGTTCTTCCTCGGAGCTTTCTTGCTTCTTCGCTCCCATAGCGAACACCCATATTACTAACTGTTTCTTTATCTGTAAGATAGTCAAAAATCTCACCGGCAATCTCGTCTTTATTACTTTGTAGGAACTGGAGGAATTCTTCTTTGGGCTTGTCTGAGTATTTAGCTCTGGCATGTATAGCCATATTTGCTGCAATATTTGAATCGTCTCGAAGGATTTCTACCCAACTCTTTTGTCTATCTCTCTTCTTGTCTTTTTCATCAGGAATGTTGGGGCTTGCTCCTCTGCCGTCCAAATACTCCTCTTGCCTTCTTATGAAATCATTAAGTTTGTCTGAAACTTGGATCTGCTCACCACTTGGCTTGAACTTCTCTTCTCTGTGCCCCGGACGATACCAACCCTGAGTCATCCATCTTTTTGCTGCTATGACTGGAAATGTGGGTTTACCCTGAGTGTTCCCAGGAGCGCCATAGCGAGTAAAATCCTCTACGCCGCTGGCTTTCAAATCAGCAATCTTTTTCTTCAACTGATTGACGCCAACCGGAACGTTTTGGGCTACAACTGAGCCGCCGCCCGCTGTTCTAAATGTTATATCCATTACATCTTTGGCTTCGGGATGCGTGAGAAAGTAATCACTATATCTCATTTGCATCGCTTGGGTTTTGTAGCGGCTCAATCTTGGGTCTTTATCAAAGTAAGCTAAATACTTTCTATCATTATCATCGAGTTCTATTTTCTCACGGGTAGTTCTAACAAAATCGGAATACACTTGGGCGGGCTCTATTTTTCTCTTTTCTTCTGCTCCTGATTTGAATTCTTTTGGAGGATTGAAGTCAGCTTTTTTCCCCTCTAAAACTTTCTTTATCATTGTATTAGCAGCGTTTCTTCCTAATTCGAATTTAGAAACATCATAGCCCTTACCTTCTAACTTGTCTATTAGTTCTCTTGCGTATACTTTTACTTGGCTGGCTGTTTTATCCATTTGTGCTACGCTTTTACCTTCTTTCTTGTATGGAACCGTGTAAGGAACATCTCTTACTTCTGGTTCTGGATGAAGGAGAACTGCTGGGCTATATCTGTATTGAAGGGCTGAACTCCACCCTTCCTTTGGGAACTGCTTCAAATATTCCATATCAACATCATCAAGATAAATCTTGTCGCTCTCAGCGACCCTCGCCATCTCAACCAGTTTTATGAACTCACCAAAGCGCATCATATTTGACCCTTTCATTTATATATAACAAGAAGAGGTTATTTTATGCCGAACTGTTCTCCAAATACTTTGATGATTGGCCCTTCGCCTGCTCCTTCTTGTAATGTAGGTTGTAATACACCCGGCCCAACTGATTGTGTAAACCTTAGTGGGCCTCTTGGCCCACGCAACAAAAGAGCAGTTGTTGTAGACCAAATCAAAGATTATGTACTATTGATGCTTGGTGCGCCCGTCATAGGAATAGAACTCGACCAACAGCAGGTTGATTTAGCTGTAAATCAAACGTTGAAGATAATGGAATACTTTGCTCCAAGAGAGTTTAGTAACTATTATACTTTTACTACTAATCCTGGACAAAGCGTTTACGAGTTGCCTCCTGAAGTTGGCTATGTAAGAGAAGTAGCATATCGTCAAGTCCCAGAGTTTCAGTTCCAATCAGCAGACCTCCAAGGTGCTATTCCTATTGAATATTTCTATCCAGGCGGTGCTTACGCCAGTATTCAAGGTGGTTTGATTGATCCTATTCAGCCCATTTGGGGAAGAATGGGCGAATGGGTTTTGTATAAACAATATGAAAGAATGTATACAAGAGTAAGCAGCGGTTTAGGCGGATGGGAGTACATTAGTGATTATCACCACATCAAACTTTATCCTATTCCTTATCGTGCCTTTCGAGTTGTAGTCCATTACATTCAAAGATGTAAAGATTGGGATGAAGTTACTTTGCCTATGCAAGAAGGTGCTTTGGCTCACGCTAAAATGATGCTCGGTCGCATTCTTCGTAAGTATATGAACCCTCCAGGACCAAATGGAGGCGTCCAGCTGGATGGACAAATGTTATACCAAGAAGGCAAAGAAGAGTATGAGCGATGGAAGGAAGACCTGATATATAGATATGGTGATGTACTTCCAATCCAACTAGCATAGGAGGCGATATGAAAGATAAAGATATATTTCCATTGGATTTAGGAAGTTCCTCTTGTAGCGCAGATGAAGAAGAAAACTTATATTTAGTTATAGCAAATAATGTAGAAGAACTTCATGCGATAATGAAAGAAGACATTTGTTTGGCTAAAGCGAAGTTAGAAGAAATCCAGCTTAGTTTGAAAGAACTACAAAGACATATTGAAAACAACCCATTGTTTAGATGCGACATAACTATATAAAACTATGGATAAGAAGTTTGAGGAGTGGTTGGAGAGCAAAGATCCTAACCTAATACCTCTCCAAGAAACAGCTAACCGATATAGTGTTGAAATAAACTACCGAACGAGTTTAGATGAAGTCACTGATGGCTTTGCTAAACTTTGTCTTGGCTATGTAAGTGCTGGACTAAAAAACTGCGGCTACCATGTAAAGAATATATTTGATGAACGTCCTTTTCGTATTCTTGTTTCCACACGCAACTGGGATGATGGAGAATGGGTTGGTTTTTTGGCTTATGAAACCAGAGGAACAAAAAAAGTATTTCTAATGGGTGATGGTTATTACAATAAAGATCGTAAGACGGTTTCGGTTCAACATTGTTCTACTTGTAATTCAAAAAATGCTGCCGAGATGTGTAAGGGCCTGCGTAATCTAATGGAAAAACTCAAAAGGCAAAATCCAAGAGGAAGTAATACACTCGAACCGGCTCCATTGAAACCAGGGCCAAAGCCAAGTTATTTGAAGAAGTTGAAGAAACTTAGTGGCCCATTTAAACCAAAAATATAGTACTCTCTTACTATGTGAAAAATCAACCTAACAGAGATTACAAATCAAATGACCTTGTAATGACTCCTTCAGGATTAGCAAGGGCGATAGTCAAACATTTTCATCCTTATGGCTCTATTTTGGAACCATGTAAGGGTACTGGCGCTTTCTTGGAGTTTATGCCTGGTGCTACATGGTGTGAAATCACAGAAGGGAAGGATTTTTTAGATTTTGATGGCAAGGTAGATTGGATTGTTACAAATCCTCCGTGGAGTAGAATAAGAGATTTTCTAAGAAAATCAATGCAGGTAGCAGACAACATTGTTTTCCTAATGACTATAAATCACTTGTGGACAAAAGCTCGCATCAGAGACATCAAAGAGTTTAAATTCGGGATTGCTGAGATTGCTATTTGCAAGACGCCCAAAGAGTTTCCACCACTCGGTTTTCAACTAGGAGTCATACATCTTATTAGGCATTATCATAGTTATATTCGTTTCACTGAACTTCTTTGGACAGATACTCCTCCAATGCCCTTACTGGATCAGGAGACTGAGTTATTGAGCGACCCAAAACCACGAAGTCGGCAGAAGAAGCAGAAGGAGCCACACGATTTTGGTCGTCCTGCGGTAAGAGGCCACCCGGACGTATGCCCGGAACCACCTTGATTACAGGCCACATTTCCCAAAAAGGCAACTCGTGGGCTGAACAAACCACGCCGGGGCATTTTGTTTCAAGTATCCAGCCCGCCATTCGTTTGATAGGATAACCTTTATAAATGGACACAATATCTTCAGGTGCTAAACTGGTAAGAAGAGTGACGCTCAAGATTATGGCTTTGTCTTTTGTAGCCTCCAGTGCTGCTTCCAGCATATCTCTCCCGCCGCTTGCGTGAACAGAAATGAAGTTGGCTCCTGCTCTTACCAACCTTCTTGCGCTATTAGCCACGGTGTTCGGTATATCGTGAAGTTTTGGGTCAGCAAAGACATTTCCATACGCTTTTAGTTCGTGTATAATAGAGCAGCCGTGTTCTACAAGGGCATCATTGACCTTGAAGCCCCAAACTTTGCCGGAAAAGGTTTTGGCGAAGTTTAGTAGTTCCCGGCGATCCATGTTGTCGAGGGCAAGGATGACTTGGCTCATGTAAACATTATAGCAGGTTGGTTAAAATGGACAAGCCGATTTATCTGGCTCATAACTCTTGGAAAGTATATGGGATGTTTGCGGCGAAGCCGTATAAGATAGGAGACGTTATTCTAAAGTTTAGTGGCGAAATCTTACTATACGATATGTGCGATGAACACTCAATGCGCATAACGGAAGATTTCTCTCTTCAATATGAAAGTTCAGGTTCAAGTGAGTGTTTCATCAATCACTCTTGCGACCCAAACTGCTTCATTTCTTTTTTCACGGGCATACCAAATCTCGTGGCTATAAAGGATATAAAAAAAGACGAAGAGTTATTTTATGATTACAATACCACAAATCTTCGCATAGAGGGATTTTATTGTAAATGTGGTTCAGCAAAGTGTAAAAGGCAAATAAAAGGATATGATTTTCTAACTCCAGCCGATCAGAAAGAAATAAATCGCTATCTTTCACCCTATATTAGAAGTATAATAGATAAAAAGGTACTTATATGAAGAAGATGTTGATGTTTGCCTTGTTTGTTTCTTTATTTGCCGTAGGGTGCGAGTTTAGTGTAAAGCCAGCCCACGAAAGAGAAAAATTCAAAGTAGCGCCTCCTGCTCCACCAGTTCAGCCCACTCCGCCACAGCCACAGCCACAACCGCCTCCTATAGTAATACCTGTAGTTCCGGTAGTTCCTGGATATACGGGAGAGTTTATGGAAGGGTATAAAGATAGTTATTGTTTTAAAACTATAAGACCTGGAAAGTGGGCATTAGATCCAGAATATCGCAGAGGTTTTACTTTGGGCGAAAGCGATAGACACCACGGTATTATTAGATTTATTGGTTTGGTGCCAGCAAGATGACAGGGTATAATAAAAATTATTATGCATCCAATAAAGAAAAGTTTAAATCTTATAGCCAAGCTTACTATGAAGCTAATAGAGAAGCAATAACTGAAAGAGCAAGACGTAACTATCACGCTAACAAGGAAAGAGATGGAGAAAAGAGGCAACTTTATCGTGATGCTAATAAAGCTGCGATGCGTGAAAAATGTCTAAAAAGCCGACAATTCTTACAATCAGTAAAGATAAATATGGGATGCCAAAATCCAGATTGTCAATGGAAGGATGAGTTCAAGGGATGCGATTTAGATTTTCATCACATTGATCCAACTATCAAAGAATGTGATGTCTCTATTTTGGTAAGAAGATCCCGTGAAAAAATAGTTATGGAAATTGGAAAATGTACGGTTCTTTGTGCTATATGTCATAGGAGGGCCACTAACGGACTTCTTGATTGTAGTAATTTTGTTTGTTGTAAGTTGTCCGAAACTCCTAAAAAGATATAGGGCTTGGTTCTTGTGGTTGAGGCACATTGCCCTCTCCTGTAGAAGCGTCTTCCTGAAAGCGAGCACATTGTAGTTCAAGGCGAACTGCTCCCCATAATTTAAATTCTTTCAATCTCCTATCAACAACCACCCAGTTTTCATTTCGGTGTGGAGTGTTCATTCTTGAGCCTAACTTGGGTGGATGGCCTATTGCGCCAAGAACTGCTTTGTAGTTCAACTCAAATATAACTTCATCAGGAGCATCAATGCCAAAAGCAGTAGATGGGTTTTGTTGTTCAATGGGTTCATAGTATCCATATAGTTGAACTGCTATTGGAGACCATAACTTCCCTCTATCTTCAAGATAAAGTTTATCAATGGTTTGGTATTGAACAAAAACTTCATAATAGAATAGGGGCGTTCCACCTTGTTTGATTACCTCTTGATCCCAAAAGTTGAAGAGGTTGTGAGCGGGACTATTTGGGTCAAACTGTTGTATGCTTCCTAACACTTGAAATGGACTTCCATCACAGTTTCTTATCATCCTAACCTCAATCTCGGTGTTATAAAGATATTTCCTGTTCCACTTATAATAAATGGAGCATTGCTAAATCTCTCAACAACGAGCAATGTAGTTGTGGTTTGATCGGTGATGTAATAGCCAAAAACAGACACATTGCTTGTAAGGGCAAAAGTTTGAATAGGGAAAGTAGCTGTAGCTGTCTGTGTTACAGGGTCTATTACAAAAGTCCATTGATTTCCAGCTAATACTATACTTCCATAACCCGTTGCTGTACATTCAGTATATTGGCTCAATAGGTCACTACTTGTTGGTGTGGCATCATTGACGAACAAATGTAATCGCAGATTAGTTTGAATTACATTGTAAGTTAAAATCTGCAAAGCCAAAAGTGCGCCGTTTTTCGTAGTTATGAATGCGATAAACCACCTCCAGTTATTATTTATATATTGGAGTCGTAAATAACTTATCCAATGGCTATCAAAAACAAAGATGGAACCACATTCAAATTACAAGGTCCGAACCCACTTGTATTGAATCAAGATTTCTGGGAGGGCAAAGTAAGGTTTCATAACTTCGGATGGGAAACAGCCATCACCAAGGAAGGTGCGGCGCTAGAGAGGGAGGAAGAACCTATGCCTGATTTCATTGAGTTGAAAGATATAAAAACTGAAGAAATCAAAGTTCAAGCAAAAGAAATAATACCTGATCCTAAAAGAAAGAAGAAGCCTCCTGATCTCACGGAAGGTTTGCCTCGTATTCCAATGTATTGTCTTCCTGCTATAATCTCCGAAACCTATGATGCTCTATATGATGAAACAAGAGTATCCTTGCATTATGGACAACAGTTTGCCTTTGAAGGCATTATAGCAAGTTTCACTGATATGACTTTTCAAGTATGGTCTAATATAACTGATGCTAAACCACACTCTATCATATTTGTTCCAAAGGACAGGCGTTGGTGGAGAATAGATAAAGCAGAGCCAAAAGCGGAAGGGTTATTGTTGAGTTGCGTTCCATCAGAAACGCATCCTTCTTTCAGTACTTAGCCTTCACCCCCACCGCCCCCGGCTTCACTTCCAGGAGAGTCAGCACCACTATGGGTTCTTGATACAACATTGTTGAGAGGGTCTTGTTGTATTTTTTTCTTCTTAGATATAATTTTCGTGCCTTTGTGTTTTATTTTTGGTAAGCGACCTATTAGTTCTTTGATATCGCCCTCAAACTCTATGTCCTCCGAGAACTCTCCACTGGCTAGCGCTCCAACAAGCATTTTTCTAACATTGGTTCCGTGCTTTTCAATAAGTTTTTTGAGAAGCTCAGGAGCATCTCCTTGAGGCTGTCCTGGGGAACCGCCGAAGATTTCTTCTGGTTGTTTCTTCAAAAACGGATTGATGTCTGTATCATTTCTTTCGTTCTCTGCTACATAATCACGATAAGACTTTAGCGCCATGAAATTATTTAGGTAGAAACACCACAAAATAATGAACTGGTGCGTATATAAAGTAAGATTACTATGCTCCAGCGGGGATTATGCCCGCCAGATTATAAGCTTATAGAGGGAGTAATAAACATATGAAGCGTAAACTTGTAAGTTTTGAAGGTTTTGAGAAGTTGAGAGAAGATTCTCTTTCTTCTTCACTAACCGAGTTGGTAGAAGTACAAAACTACTTAGCCAAAGCTCTCGATTGTGAATCTTTGATTCTTGATTCCTTCAACGAATCTAGTGCTATTTTCGCTAAGGACGATGGCACATATCTACAAAGCACCTATTCAGTTGAAAATGACGCTATTACCTTTGAGAACTTGGAAGAGTTAGTCATTGATGAAGCAACGGAGAAGGTTGCTGGTCGTAAAATAGTGGCTGATATGCTTGAAGCAGTGCTGGATGATAATGATGTAATAGCTAAGGACTTGTTTGAAAAGTATATGGACTTCGCAAGTCAACGACACCAGCGAGCAGGCACTCTTGTAGATGATACTTTAGAAGAGGGGTATGTTCGCATTTACGGCACTCGTGGTAAGACAGGCCCAAAAGTTTCTCATCGTAAAGGAGCAAAAGATCCAAAGCGTGTAAGTGCAGCAAAGAAGGCACACCGCCTACATGGGTCTGCTTACAAAGTCGGTGGTCGTAAGCGTCACTCCCAACTGTTCAAGGAACGCAAGCGCCGTCAACAATATAAGGCTCAATATGGACATTTGCGTGGTTTGAGTGGTGGAAAGCAGTACAAGAGACATATGAATGAAATGTTGACTCTTGCTGAAAATGTTATCTCCTATGTAGACCACGTTGAAAATGGTTTTGTTATGGCTGAGGCTGTTGTAAAGACTAATGCAGCAGGAGATATAACTTCTGTTCGTATCCCAACTAGCAGGGCTCGCAACGAAGGTAAGATTATTGCTCACCAATATAAGAATCTAGCCAACAAGGACAACCCAAAGATCATGCGTGAGAACGCTTTCCGTCTTCCGCAACAAGCTGATTTCTGTAAGGCGGTAGCCGAGTTAAAGAGATTCAACAATGTCTCCGATAACGATGGGCTACAGGAGTCTCTAAATGGTCTTGTAACTAAGTTCCCATCAGTTCTTTATCTGACTCAAGAAGAACTAGCAAAAATGGTTAGTGCTGCTTTGGAAAACGCCGGAGCAACAAACTACGATGATCAAACTTGTGTGTTTATGGCTGAAGGTATTTTGAGAGCCGCACACGGAATCCATAGTGAAAGAGTGGAAAGGATAATGAAGTTGGCTAACGCACCAACAGTTGAATCTGATGATTCTTTCTTAACCTTCCAGAACGTTGTGAAGAACTACTTCCCAACGATTGATGAGGCGACACAGGTTCAAATGAAAGTGTTTGAAGATTTATACAACGCAGTTTTGGATGTTCGCCAGATTGCTTTGGAAGTCAATAACGATGATATTCGTAATGAAGCATCCGATTTCATTTCTGAACTAGAAGAAGTTCTTAAGGGTCAAGTAGAGCCAGATGTTGAACTAGCATCCGATGTAGCGGAGTGGCTAGAGGCAATCGCTGAAGCCAATCTCGCTGGTGCAAGCGATACTTGGAGCGTTGTAAAGAATCCTCATTACACTTACTCTGGCGATCACCCACAAATGAGCAAGAATGCTAAACAGCCGGGCGTTCCAGGGCAATATCCAGGTGATTGGGGCGACCCAGCACCTATGATTGGACAGGATAGTATGGCTTGGAAGCACGGCGATGAAGCTCGTAATCGTAGTTGGGGCAACAAGGGCGGCAAGGATGTATGGCCAGCCCTACAAAACCCATATATCTTGAAGCCATTCGGCGACTATCATATGAAGGAGCCAAATGCTGCAACAAGTGGAGACGATGATTGGAGCCGTTGGCGTTCCGGTGATACGTTCCCAGAACTACAAAATCCATATGTTCCAAAGACAGACATCAGACGCCAAAAGGTTGATCCTTCCAACGCAGTCGATGACAAGTCTCAAGAACATCAGTAATAAAAATGAAATGAAGAAGGCGGCTTATTTGCCGCCTTTTTTGTTTTGAAGCATACTATAATAAGATATGAAAGAAAATATAGATTGGACGCCTGCAGTATTCATTGATGATAATGAAGGCACATTTTCACTACAAGATTATGTAAAACCTGACCCACTTCCCAATGAAGATAAACTTTATAAATGGGGAAGTTGTCCTAATCTGTCTGAGAGACATATCAGGGAAATAGAAAAGCATCCCAACTTTTACAAGGGGCATAACCTTACTGAAAAGGAAAAGAAATGCGTTCTTGAAAGCGAAAAGTTGAGGTATGAGTGTATTGGTAAAAAAGAGGAAGAAAAGTTTCTTGAAAAAGGTGTAATAGAAACCAAGTTTGATTGGGATAAATGTTGGAAAGCAATAGACAAGATATATCCAGATGTTTCCCGGCTAAATCAAGACAATATAATAGAAAAAATAAAGAAGAAGTTGAAAGTAAAGTTAGAGTTGAAGTGGAATGGAAACTATCTTTATATTCAAGGCCAACCAACTTCTATAACATATAATCAATCGCTAAAGGCTGTTCAAGCCTTGGCTCCTATGGTGGGTGTAAGTAAAGCCCATTCGATAGTGGCCAAAATAATATACGATAAAATAGCACAACTATTTTAGCAAAAGAAGGCGGCTACAAACCGCCTTTTTCTTTTTCGCCCTCCAAAAATAATCATCTCCAACATAAATACAACAATAGAGAGGGTAATCTAATGGTATTGCTTGAGAATAATCAAATGTTATTTAGTGACTGCGTAGGTTATACAACTTTGGAGCTAACGGAATCCACTAACACAGGAACACTGCGATTTCGAGGAAAGTTCCAAGAGGCGAATAGTGTAAACAAGAACAAGAGAATGTATCCATATGACATCCTTGCTGAAAATGTCACCAAACTTGAAGAAACTATAAAAAATCGTGGGCTATTTGGCGAACTAGATCATCCAACTGACTCCATTATTCATCTCGGTAGTGCCAGCCACATTGTTACAAAACTTTGGTGGGAAGGGAATACTTTGATGGGAGAAGGCGAAATCTTAAACACGCCTTCTGGTAAGATTTTGCGTGCCTTGATTGAAGGTGGACTAAGGGTTGGTATTAGTAGCCGTGGAGTTGGGCAAGGACAAGTAAACAATGAGGGCGTTTTAGTTATTGGCGAGAGTTATAAACTCATTACCTTTGATGCTGTTGCCGATCCTTCTACTTTCTCTGCTTTTCAAAGCAAGATTGCCCGTAAAGAGACAGCCATTGCTCCTTCCACTAATCCAGTAAGTCCTATTGTTGAAGATAAAAAACTAGACCCAAAGGTGCTAATCTCTTATCTTGGATGTGTATTAGAACAACGCACTAAGGAAGCCAAAAACAAAATCAATGGCTAAGTAAAACAATCTCCAGTTGAAGACGCAAAGCAGCGGTAAACCACTCGTTTTTCTTGAGGTCTGCCGCTGCTGCTATTTTCTGGCTGTCTTCAAAAGAAACACCTAAATACACTGCTGCCTCAATAAAATGTGAGAGAAGATAATCTTTGTTGAACTTTACTTTCGCCATTGCGGTGAGAGGACAAAACCCAGCAGCACGTATAGCTCCCTTCTCATCAGCATTCCAATGGAAATGACTTGTTATATCAGGCAGTTCTTGGATGAAGTCATCTATCGTCATGGATACAAGTACTCGTGTTTCTTCCTTATTGGATGGTAAACGATTACGCTGTTACTCTCTCTTAGTTTTTCTAAATTCTTTGCATCTTGTTGTCGTGTTCTAGCCTGCCACTCAGGGCTTGGAATCATACCACCTTTCCATTCTGTATAGTGAAAGAAAACAATCGGCTTTCCATCTTTATCAACAAGTTTTCCATCAACTGGATGGGCACCTATCTTTTGTAAATGTTCCTTGACTTCATCAAAAACAACATCCTTTGGAATAAAATCCCTACACGAAGAAGCATTACAAGTTTGAGGGCAAGGTGTCCAGGAGAACACTAAACAAAATCCCCATATACTC
>Ga0187846_10001776_pt1 | contig 12101 bp, 11 predicted proteins | sample TC_taG_FD_161473 | JGI IMG/M metagenome (GOLD analysis project Ga0187846, IMG submission 161473) | Biofilm microbial communities from the roof of an iron ore cave, State of Minas Gerais, Brazil - TC_06 Biofilm (v2) | ecosystem: Environmental > Terrestrial > Deep subsurface > Cave > Wall biofilm... | reverse complement strand
ATCAACAACAAAAAAGAAAATGTCAGCGAAGCGCTTCAGCGCGCTTGCGCCAACGGCATCGACGCGGATTTTGAGAATGTCGGCGGGGAGATCCTCGGCGCAGTGCTCGGGCACATCAACATGGGCGCGCGCGTCGCGATTTGCGGGCTCATCTCGCAGTACAATGCGCAAGGGCCCGTGCCAGGGCCCTTGAATTTCGCCAATGTCTTGCTGAAGCGGGCCCGCATACAAGGATTCACTGTGAGAGATTACCTGCCGCGCTTCCCCGAAGCGGCCGCGCAAATCACCCAGTGGCTCAAGGAAGGCAAGCTCAAGTACCGGATCGACCTGGTCGAAGGTTTGCGCAACGCCCCGGCGGCGCTCCGTAGGCTCTTCGACGGGGCGAACAAGGGAAAACTCCTGGTGAAAGTCTCCGCCGAGCCCGCTTGATCCTGCGGCCTTAATGCCTCCACGGTCCACACAAAACTTGAGCCCCAATGGGGAGACCGCGCGGTAACCGCTGGCGGCGCCCGCCCAGACAGCGTATTATTTGGCCAGGAAAAACAAATATGATTAAACGATTGCAAGTTCGGAACTTCAAGAGCCTTCGTGAGATCGACCTGTCCCTGGGCCCCATTAACGTATTGGTAGGGGCTAACATGTCTGGCAAGAGCAACATACTCGATGTATTTCGTTTTCTTCACCAGGTTTTTTTCCCGGAGGCGGGAACTCAGGGCATATCCTATGCGCTTGCGCAACGAGGAGGTGTGAACGAGGTTCTTTGGAAAGGCAGCGACAACAACCTGATTGCCATCACGTTGGAAGGCGACGACGATGCCGATGCAAGCTCCCAATACAGGTATGAGCTCGAACTCATTGCTGGGGTCGGCGGTTTCGTAACTACTCAAAATGAATCATTAAAGCTTCTGCGAGCGGGGAGGGAACCTGAACTTATCGGTCGTGAAGGCGGGATTCGGCAGCTTAAGAATGCGGATGGCAAAATTGTGGGAAGTTTCACGCTGGACACGTCAGCCCTGCAGTATGCCCAGCCTGAGTGGGATGGGTACAGGTTCCAACAGTCGGTCAAGCTCTGGCGGTTCTATCACCTCCTGCCTCCCGTTATGAAGCAGCCAAGTCTAATGTCATCAGGTCAAGTTCTCATGCCTAGCGGCGAAAACCTCTCCGCCTGGCTAATGTGGCTCCAGACTAACTCTCCTGACTCTTTCTCGCGTCTAAACGAGGTCCTGCGCGACTTATTCCCAGATGTAGTCCAAGTCAGAACTATTCCGACGCCTGATGGAAAAGTGCACTTGGCCGCCACGGAAAAAGGGTTAAAGCGACCCACGGCAGTCTGGCAAGCCTCCGATGGCTTCCTGGCTTTGACGGCACTTCTGTCTCTCATCTACGTCCCAGCCGGACTCAGTGGGACGCTCTTTTGCGTTGAAGAGCCTGAGAACCACCTGCATCCGAGATTACTGGAGACTTTAGTTGATCTGCTTAGACAGGTCAGGCAAGAAGTCCTCACCTCTAAGGGGTTGCTAGCGCAAATCATCATGACCACGCAATCGCCCTATTTGCTTGACCAATTCTCGCTAGACGAAATTGCTTGGGTTGAAAAGAAAAATGGCGAGACCAAGACGTATCACCCTGCGGACAAAAAGCACCTCAGGAAGTTGATCGAGGATAAGGAGCTTGGGCTAGGGGACTTAATGTTCACCGGTGCGCTAGGCGAATAATGAATGTCGGGATTGTCGTGGAAGGCCCGGGGGATGCGGCAGCTTACCCGGTCTTAATGCGAAGGATTCGAAATGACATCGGTGAGCTTCAAGTTCGTCAGTGTGGGGGGAAATATAGGCTGCAGCGGGTGTTCCTTAGTTTTCTAAACGAATTCCATCTAAACCATGCTTGGCAGATCAACGTCGCCTTTGTGATCCGAGACTCAGACTGCAAGCCGCCCCAAGAGATTGAAGAGCAGCTGCGTGAAGTTTTGTATGCGTCCGGGTTTCGTCATTTCCCCGTTGAGTTTTTCGCGACCAAATGTCAACTCGAGACCTGGCTGTTAGCAGACGAGAATGCGGTGAACGAAGTATCTCGAAAAAGAGGAAAAAACAATCGAGCCGACGCCGTCCCGGGGCAACTTGAATCCTACAAAGATGCAAAAAAGCGATTCCACCAAATGTTGACAATAGCAGGTCTCCCTGTTACCCCGGCAGTGTACCGAGAAATTGCCCAATGCGTGGACATCGCGCGTATCGAGGAGCGTTGCCCCTGGTTCCCACAGTTTATCTTGAGGGTTCGGGGGTGTTGATGCGTGCATATTTCTAAAATGAGTCGAAGTGCTCACCGATTTGAGCTTATGGTCCGTCGGGTATAAGGGATTAAGCTCCCTAATAGTTGTGCGCGAAATGCAACGCCGCTGCGTTGACCCAGGCTTCGCGCGGCATTTATAATTCACATTTCGAGGGCGGCGCATCCTGCCCGCCGCGAGCACGCGACGCTACAACGCAGCCGGCATCGAACGCCTGCCGCAAGATCCCGTCGGCATCAGGAGCGAACTGAATGAGGGCCACACAACTGCGTCCGGGAATGATCATCCGTCACGACGGCGAGCTCTATGCGGTGCACAGCGTCGAGCACCGCACACCCGGCAACAAGCGCGCCGCCATGGCCACGAAGATGCGCAGCTTGCGCAGCGGGTCCATCATTGATTACCGGTTCCGCGCGGAGGACGACATCGAGCGTGCCGTGTTCGATGAAGTCGAGCACGAATATCTTTACGGGGACACCGAAGGCTACCACTTCATGAACACGGAGTCCTACGAGCAGATTCACCTGAACAAGGACTTGCTCGGCGAGGCGGTCTACTACCTGATTCCCAATACCACGGTGAAGCTGGAGTTTTACGAGGGCAAACCGATAGGCGTGCTGGTGCCGGACACGGTGGACCTAATCGTGGTGGACACCGAGCCGACCGTGCAAAAAGCCACCGCCAGCGCGGTGATGAAGCAGGCCAAGCTCGAGACCGGCCTGACCATCCAAGTCCCGCCGTTCGTCAACAACGGCGACAAAGTGAAAGTGGACACCTCGGAAGCGCGCTACGTCCAGCGCGTGTAGCCCAAACTCCTTCAAGCAGACCGAGGAGAAGAGGCCTCGCCTCTAAAGAGGCGAGCTACAGCAGCCCTCCCATGAATGCCTACGCTGAGGTGGTGCGGCGAGTCCGGAACAGTTCTGCCGGGCTGAGTGAATTGCTTGTGGCATGCGCGGAACTTCCAAACACGCGCTCGAAAATCGCGTCCACATAGCGGAGCTGGCGGCTCAGGTCAAACGTGCGCCCGAGCGCCGCAGCGTTCAAAAATTTTGTGATGCGTGCATCAGCTGCCACACGCTGTCGAAAGCTGGTGTCCGTCTCCCAAGCCGCCATCGCGTGCTCCTGCACCCACTTGTAGGCGTCTTCGCGCGCCGCGCCAGCTTCGACCAAATCTTGCAAGAGTTGCCCGGAGAAGACGAGCCCGCCACTCGAGTCCAAGTTGCGCTGCATGCGTTCCGGGAAAACGCGCATCTCCGAGACGATGGCGGTCATGCGCGAGAGCAGGTAATCCGCGAGAATTGTCGAGTCGGGCAAAATAATGCGTTCGACCGAGCTGTGCGAGATGTCCCGCTCGTGCCACAACGCGATATTCTCGAGGGCCGCTCCCGCGTTGGCCCGCACCACGCGCGCCAGCCCGCAGACTTGCTCGCTGGACACTGGATTGCGCTTGTGCGGCATGGCCGAGCTGCCTCGCTGCTCGCCGCCAAACGGCTCCTCGGCTTCGCGGACTTCGGTGCGCTGCAAGTGCCGGATTTCGAGCGCAATCTTTTCGAGCGTGGCCGTCAGGATAGCCAGCGCGGAAAGATATTCGGCGTGGCGATCGCGCTGGATCACTTGTGAAGCTACGGGCGCGACATCCAGGCCGAGCCGCCGGCAGATAGCCGCTTCGATGTCCGGCCCCAGGTGCGAGGCGTTCCCCACGGCGCCTGAAATTTTCCCCACGGCCATCTGCGCTGCGGCATGGCCGAACCGCTCGAGGTTGCGCCGGTTTTCGGCGAACCAGTTGGCAATCTTCAGTCCGAAGGTGATGGGCTCGGCGTGGATGCCGTGCGTGCGGCCGATCTGCGGCGTGTGCTGAAACTCGCGCGCGCGCCGCTCGAGCACTTCGCCGAAGCGCACCAGGCCGTGCTCGATCAAGCGGGAAGCCTCGCGCAGCTGCAGCGCCTGCGCCGTGTCCACGACGTCGTTCGAGGTGAGGCCGTGGTGCAGCCAGCGCGCGGCTTCGGGGTCGGCAATGGTTTCGCCAATCGCCATCGTGAAGGCGATGACGTCGTGCCGGACGCGCGCTTCGAGTTCTGCAATGCGGCGCACCACGCCGGCATCCACGCGGGCCTTCGCACGGATGGTTTTGGCGGCCGCAGCCGGCACCACGCCGCGCTCGGCGAGCGTCTCTGTCGCAGCCAGCTCCACTTCGAGCCACTGGCGGAATTTCCCTTCCTCGCTCCAGATGCGGCCCATCTCTTCGCGCGTGTATCGTGCAATCACTCGGGCCTCCTCCTGGCGCACACGTTGGGGCACGCGGGCGCAGCAGGTGACGCAAAATCTGGGGAAATCCCTGTCCCATGATACCGGATTTGGGCGGCCATTGTCCCGCAGCGGCTTCTCGTGACCTTCCGCCCTGTTTGGTGAATGGCTTCTCTGTAAGCAAAATCACGAGGGACCGCCAGGGAAGGCAAAGTGCAAGCGGGCCGCCATCAAGGCCGCTTCAGCGGCTGAAGCCGGCTTCTTGATGCCTCGGCTGCGGCCGGGCTGAAGCCCGGCCCTCCGAGGGCCGCAGGGATTTAAGTTACAACTCGAGAGTGGCCAGCGGGGTGCGCTGCGAAGCGACCAGCAACTCGCCGGAGAAGGCCGCAATCCCGCGCCTCCGGCCCAGGGCTTCTTCGGCGGAGATACGCGCCACATCGGGATTGTTGTTGTTCTCGGAGAGGTGCGCCAGCACGAGGTACCGCGCGCGCGCGTCAAAACCCTCGGCGTCGGCGAGGTATTCGCTGACGGTATGATTCGAGAGGTGCCCGGTGCGGCTCATCACGCGCTGCTTCACGTGCCAGGGATACGGCCCAACCTTCAGCATCTCGAGGTCGTGGTTGGATTCGAGCACCAGGCAATCGGAATCACGCAGATGATGCTTCACCAGTTCGGGCAAATAACCCAGGTCGGTGACGATGGCGACTTTCGTTCCGTTTGCGCGGAAAGTGAATGCCAGGGGATCGATTGCATCGTGCGGAATGGAAAATGCGGAGACTTCAATGTCGCCGACTTGAAAGCGCTGCCCGGCGCGAATGCGCTCGACGCGCTCCAGCCGCTTGTGTGAGTGTTCCGGCAGCAGGCGCTTCACTTCAGAAAGCGTCGTCTCCGTGATGTACACGGTCGTGCGCCACTGGCCGAGCACCTGCGCCAGCCCGCCAATATGGTCGGTGTGTTCGTGGGAGATGACAACGCCATCGAGCCGGTCCACGTTGCGCTCGACGGCGGCCAGGCGCCGCAGCGTTTCCCGCTTGCCGAGGCCCGCGTCCACCAGCAGGCGCGTCTGGCCGGTTTCGAGCAACGTGCAGTTGCCCGCGCTGCCCGAGGCCAGGATCGTGACGCGCAGTTGAATAATTTCCCCCAGAAAAGCGGCCCGCGTGAGCCACAGGTCCCACGGATGATGACAAAGACCTGCCTGTGCGTCAATCCAATCTGCGGAAGGGTAACGAGCGAACCTTGAGGAATCAGGAACTATGCACACTCATTCGGCTTCGAGCCCGACTCAAGCCGGCTTTTTCCCGACTGCCTCGCCGACCAAATCGCCGACGGCGATGGCCTCGCTAATTTGCTCGCGAAGATTCCGGATAGCGCTGGGTGAGTGCGACAGCATGAGGGTGTTGGTGTTCGACGATGCGCCGATTTCTTTCAGGGTGTCCAGGTACTGTGTGAGCAGCACCAACGTCATTACATCCCGCGCCGTGGCGCCCTCGACGACCTTCTGAAAGTCCTCCACCGACTCCTTCAGGCCCGCGATGATAGCCTTGCGCTGGGCCGCGATGCCTTCGCCTTGCAGCCGCTTGCTCTCGGCCTCGGCTTCGGCCTTTTTTACGGCAATGGTTTTGTCCGCTTCGCCCTTCGCCAGCGCCGCTTCTTGCTCGCGGCGGGCCGCGTTGATTTCATTCATGGCGGTCTTCACGCGCGCGTCCGGCACGATGTCGGTCACCAGTGCGCGCACGATGGAGAAGCCGAAGTTTTCCATCGTGGCGTCGAGTTCGTCCTTGACGGCCTTGGCAATCTGGTCTTTCTCGAGGTACGCCTCGTCCAGTGCCAGCTTCGGCACGTGGCCGAGGATGACGTTATACACGTACGACTCAATTTGTTTTTGTGGATCGGTGAGCTTGTAGTAGGCGTCGTTCACCTTGTCCGCCAGGACTTGATACTGGACAGAAACCGGGATCACCACGAATACGTTGTCTTTAGTCTTCGTCTCGATCTTGAACGGCAGCTCTTGCACGCGCATATCCACTTTGTGCACGGATTCGATGTACGGCACCTTCAGCGACAGGCCCGGGCCGGCCACGCGCGAAAACTTGTTGAACCGCTCGACCACACCGCGCTCCGCGGTGTTTACCGTGAAAAATGAGCCTAGCAGGGCGCCCAAACCAATCAACACCACGAACAACACCACTCCCAAAACGACATACGAGGTCGCATTGTCCATTTCACTCTCTCCCTGCGGATGACCGCGCGAACAACCCGGCTGATCTCCCGGCTGCACGTTCATACATTGTTCGCGGATTCTACCATTGCCGGGGCCATGTGTAAGCCGGTGGCCCCGTTTAGGCGCGGTTGTCGCCGGGGAAAATCGCGTGTACTCTTGGTTCGCTCATCGCTCTAAATAGAGCTGAATGGACAACGATTCTTTCCTCGAGGGAGGTCGGCCAAAATGGCTCGAGGTCGAAAGGGGTTCACGCTCCTAGCCGTCTTCGTGGCGATCGCCTGGTGTGGGCGGCCGGCGAGGGCCCAACAAACCCAGTACCCCAAGCAATCCCAACTCCCGAATCCGTATCGTCTTGTGGAAGACTGGCCGACGCTTCCCGAGAGCATGAATGGAGGCCACTGGGGAGAGCTCATCCGGGCGGACATCGACCCCAAGGGCAACATCTGGGTGTTTCATCGCTGCTTCAACACCGTACCGGCTGGCGCCGCCACGTGCGTCGGCCGGACTGACCCGCCGATTCTCGAATTTGATCCCTCCGGCAAGCTCCTGACGAGCTTTGGCAGTGGATTGTTCGCCTTCCCGCACGGGTTTACCGTCGATGCGCAAGGATACATCTGGGCGAGCGACGCGAATGCCAGCGAGACCGTGCTAGGCATGTCCGCGAAAGGCCCGAGCGGTGTGGTGCGCGGCCAGCAAGTCTTCAAAATGACCCCGACGGGCAAGGTATTGATGGCGCTAGGTAAGCCGGGCGTGGCTGGGAATGGCCGGGATACTTTCGATCAGCCGAGCGGCATTGCCATAGCGCCCAATGGCGACATTTTTGTGACCGATGGACACGGCAAGAACGACCGCGTCGTGAAATTTGACAGTAAAGGCCGGTTCATCAAAACCTGGGGGCATCACGGGTCGGGCCCGGGTGAGTTCGACCAGCCACACGACATCTCCATTGGCGGCTCCGAGGGCCGCGTATTCGTGGCCGACCGCAGTAATAGCCGGGTCCAAATCTTCGACCAGGATGGCAACTTCATCGCCGCATGGAAGCAATTTGGCCGGCCGAGCGCTGTGTATGTGGCAAAAGACGACACCCTCTATGTGAGCGACTCGCAATCGAATTCGACCGTCAATCCGGGCATGTTAAGGGGCATCACGATAGGGAGCGCCAAGGACGGCTCGCTCTCCGCCTTCATCCCGGACCCTGATCTGGCCCAAGCCGAAGTGAACCGCATCTCCGGGGCGTCTGGGATCGTGGCGGACGACCAGGGGACCATATACGCGGCGGACGTGGGACCACACAAGCTGAGGAAATACGTCAAGGCCAAGTAGCACAGGCTTCAGCCTGTGTCCCTTTTGGTGCTTTCAAGAGCCAGTGGTCAGGCAGCCCTTAAGCCAGCAAGGCGGGCGTAACGCGGAAGCCGTTCAAGTTCCCGAGCACGGTGACGGCCATCTGCTCCAGGTCGAAGAGTTCCCGGGCGATGGCCAGTACCCCTTCGAGCGTGACGCGCTCGATGGCCGCCAGCATGTCGTCCAGAGAGAAAAACCGTTTGAAATACATTTCCTGCCGCGCCAAATTGGACATGCGCGCGCTGGTGGACTCGAGCGAGAGCATGAGCGAGCCCTTCATGTGGTCCTTCGCGCGGCGCAACTCTTCCGCGCTCACGGGCTCGAGTTTGATGCGCCGGAATTCCTCGATCACCGAGCGGATGAGTTTCTCGACCGATTCCCGCGACGTGCCTGCGTAAACGGAAAGCACACCCGAGTCTGAGTAGGGCGACAACTCGCTGAAAATCGCGTAGGCCAGCCCTTGTTGCTCGCGGATATTTTGAAACAGCCGGGAAGACATCCCGCCGCCGAGAATCAAGTTCAGCAGCGAGGCCGCGTAGCGCCGCTCGTCCGCCACCGGGTATGCAGGCACGCCCAGCACCACCTGGACTTGCTCGAGCTCCTTCTTGCTGCGGTGGTGCACACCGGCGTGAGTCCGGGGTGGAGTGCCGGGAGCACCCGCCGGGGACCGCGCCGCCCCGCCGAATTCCTTTTCGACCAACTCCACCAGCCGCGCGTGCTCGAGATTGCCCGCTGCCGTGATGACCGTGTTGTTCGGCGCATACCAGGAGCGAAAACACTCGAGCACCGCGTGGCGGGAAAACTGCGGCACCGTCTTCGGCGTGCCCAGGATGGGCAGGGCCAAGGGGTGCCCGCGCCAGAAATTCTGCGTGAACATCTCGTGGATGAGGTATTCAGGATTGTCCTCGTCCATCTTGATCTCTTCGAGGACCACTTGCTTTTCTTTGGCGATGTCTGCTTCGTCGAAGCGCGGGCGCAGAACCAAATCGGAAAGCACATCGAAGGCGATCGGCAGATGCTCGTCCAGCACTTTGGCGTTGAAGCAGGTCATCTCTTTGGCGGTGAACGCGTCTAGCATTCCGCCGACCGAATCCACCGACTGCGCGATTTGTTCGGCCGTGCGCCGCTCGGTGCCCTTGAAAACCATGTGTTCGAGGAAGTGCGCGATGCCGTTGCGCTCCGGCTCTTCTCCGCGCGAGCCGGTGCCCAGCCAAATCCCTACCGAGATCGAACGCACCTGGGCCATCTTCTCCGTCACTACGACCAGTCCGTTCGGGAGTGCTGCCCGCTCGATGTCGCGCGCTGGATGCGTCATGGAAGTATTGTGGCACACGCCTGCTCGGAAGGCGACCCGCGCCGCAGCACGTGTGTCATTCGCACATGGCTTCATCAGCTTCATGGCCCATTCGGGAGGAAGTCAAAATCCATCATCGCTTGCCACGCAAACCATTCGCGAGCTATCCTGAATTTAAATTACATGGCCACGCGTCAACAACTTCAGGCCCTTGCTCGATTGAGGCTTAGAGAAGCGGAAGCTCTCTTTACTGCCGGTTTGTATGACGGATGCGCTTACCTCTGCGGATATGTTGTGGAGCTCGCATTAAAAGCAAGAATCTGCGCGACGCTCGACCTGAATGAGTACCCAGAGAAAGTGAGCCGTCGATTGAAAGAGGCGTTTTGGACGCACGACTTCGATGATCTGAAACTCTTGGCCGGGATGGAAAATGAATTGTCGGCCAATCATCCGGACGTATGGGCCAATTGGTCAATCGCAAGCAAGTGGAACCCTAATTGGAGGTATGAGCCTGAAGGCAGCTACGATAAAGTTACAGCGGAAGAGATATTGAATGCTATCCGCGCCAGACCGGACGGAGTACTCGAATGCCTGTCTTCACGCTGGTAAGCGACGTTGAAAGGGTAATCGAAAATCTCCGAACGCAGTACGGAGATTTCAGGCTGGTTATGCTCTATAACAGCGATACACTTGAATCCGATCTAGGGTGGAATCTCATCGCTTCTGCGCCTTGGACGGATCGGATGGGGATCGGCGGAGCCACGAGAGTGATAGCCCGCGCTTTGAATCAAGGACTCGGATTGGAGAACCAGCGCGTCATTTCGAGAATCACGGTCTTGAAAACCGACGACCCATTCGTTCGCGATATGACGGAGTTCCATCCCCTTACCCCTGGCAATCGCGAACGAATTACCCAAGTTTCAGCAGGCCAAATCACCGAAGGAAGCGGCTTCCTCCTCTACTCTCAATTGGTGGCATAGCAACAGCATTTAGGAGTCGCCAAAGTGCCCGTCGAGCTGCTGGGAAAATCTGCCGAAGAATTGCGCGCGTTTACCGAAGCGCTGGGCGAGCCGGCCTATCGCGGCGCGCAAATCTACCACGCGCTCTACGCCGAGCGGCGCTTCGCTTTCGCGGCCATGACGAATCTGCCCGCAGCGCTTCGCGAGCGCCTCGAGGAGCAAGCGCGCATTCCTCTGCCCCGCGTCGAGCGGCGCTTTTCTTCCACCGACGGCTCGGTCCGTTATCTGCTGGCGCTGGCTGGTGAGGACGTGAAGCCCACCCCCATCGAAGCTGTCTTCATGCCGCGCGAAGGTCGCCAGACCATCTGCATTTCAACGCAAGCGGGCTGCGCTGTGGATTGCCATTTCTGCCTGACCGCGCAGCTCGGCTTGATCCGCAACCTCACGGCGGGGGAAATCATCGGCCAGGTGCTCGTAGCGCTGGAAGAAAATCGCGCCGCACTCGCTCCGCAAACCAACGTCGTGCTGATGGGCCAAGGCGAGCCTTTGCTCAACTTCGATCCGGTGATGGCCGCCGTGCGGATACTTCTCGACCCCAACGGCGTGGCGCTTTCGCCGAGGCATGTCACGCTCTCGACCAGTGGCATCGTCCCCGGCATCGAACGGCTGGCGCTCGAGAAAATCCGGCCCAACCTAGCCGTGTCGCTGAACGCTTCGACGAACGAGCAGCGCGACGCGCTGATGCCCATCAACCGCAAGTACCCGCTCGAAGTGTTGCTCGAGGCCTGCCGCCGCTACCCACTGCGGCCGTGGGAGTGCCTCACGTTTGAATACGTGCTCCTGGGCGGCGTGAACGATTCCCCCGAGGATGCGCGGCGCGTGGTGCGCTTGCTCGCGAACATTCGCGCCAAAGTGAACTTAATTCCGTGGAATCCCGGCGCGTTGCCCTATTGCCCACCCGACGCCGACCACATCAAAGAATTCCGCCGCGTCCTAATTGAAAAAGGCGTGCCCGCATTTGTGCGCTACTCGCGTGGTCAAGATGTCTTCGCCGCCTGCGGCCAGCTTGCGCTGATCGAATCCGTTCCGTCGGCTTCCATCGCGGCATCGCCCTCCAATTGAGCCGGGAAGGCGCCCACAATAACCTCGCTGCATTGGTCACGCCTGCCGGCCCCTCCTTCAAACCGGGTTTCAGAGGTTGCCTCCGTCCAGAAATTCCCGCGTTGAGGTCGTTAGCAGAGGGTATCCAGGTTCTCACACAGCGCGCAGGTGCGCCTTGAGGGTGCTTTGGCGATGTGATACCAAGGCTGAGACTGTTCATGGGGCGAGTTATCGGCGAAAGCGTGGGGGGCAACATTGTTCGAGGCGCGACGGCTACCGTTTCCGTCGTGCTGGCCAGCGTGGCTCTCATCATGTTGGCCGCGATGCTTTCCGGCTGCGGCGGCGTTGCTGGCGTCGGGAACTCCAGCTCGCCCGGCCCTGTCGCCAGCCTTACTGCTGCGGATGTGACGGCGCTGGTGCAGGCCGCGGCTCAGGCCGCTGACCCCAACACCATGGTCATCGCTGTAGTGGACCGCGCCGGGAGTGTCCTCGCCGTGTACCGGAAGCCGTCAGCGCCGGCGCTCGCAACCGGCAATTTCGCCGCGCAGGTGGATACGAACGAACTTGCTGTGTCGCTCGCGCGCACGGCTGCGTTTTTCAGCAACGACCAGGCGCCGCTCTCCTCACGCACGGTGCGCTTCATCAGCGGGATTC
>Ga0187846_10001775_pt1 | contig 12104 bp, 11 predicted proteins | sample TC_taG_FD_161473 | JGI IMG/M metagenome (GOLD analysis project Ga0187846, IMG submission 161473) | Biofilm microbial communities from the roof of an iron ore cave, State of Minas Gerais, Brazil - TC_06 Biofilm (v2) | ecosystem: Environmental > Terrestrial > Deep subsurface > Cave > Wall biofilm... | reverse complement strand
GGTCGGGCGAGGATCCAGCGGCGAGGTAGCCCAAAACGAGGCTGACGGGAATGCGGGTCCCCTTTAGGCGGGGCTTGCCCCGGAGGATCGCAGGGTCACTGACGATATGATCTTTCCACTCGACCGGCATGCCTCGATTATACGCCGGAGCTCAAAAGTACTCACGACTCCGGAGCGCTGCCAGCGCCAATCAGTAAAGCCCAGCGCCGCCGGATTGATTCTGCTCGTTTAGGAAAACACAGGCTGATGGGGGGTGCCACTTAAACCAGTTATGCCGTCGGCCTTTCGCGAGTCGGCACAATCGTCACAAGCGCACACCGGATCACAATGTTCCCGGCTGGGGGAGACGCGAGATGTGGTTCTCCCGTCGAAGGGACGATTGCGGCCTGATGCAGATCACAATCGGTGAGCGCCTACCGTGAGCACGCCTTGAAGTACCGGTCTGGTGACAGCGTGCAACAGAGCCTGGCATATTCGGATGGAACGGCGTTAGCAGACCGTAAGGTACGCCGCTTCCAATCCGGGGCGGTTTCAGAAGCTTCGGCAGTGAACACATCCGCTATTTCGCCCGCGAGGCAAGGGCATGCCGCCGGCGACCGTCCCATTCATATTTGACTTTCCCACTGCACTCTTGTACGCTCAGGCTCTCATACGTTTGCAGCTTTGAACTGCCGAACTTTTGCACGTTCATAGTTCAATTGGGTTACCACGCAGGAAGGAACTACTCGACATGGCCGGGCGGCGTAAACTCGGTGAAGCTGTCAGTCAAACAAACGCAAGCCTTCGGGCAGCGGCGCCGCTTTCAGTGGGTGAAACTTCCAACCCGCCGGCAACAGTGGTAGTCGCCCAGGGACATAAAAGACGAAAGGCAGGAAAGCGTAGCGACCCCGCCTTTCGCCCCACTACAATTTTCGTAAGGAAGGAGACGCAGCGCAAAGCTACCCGTTTGCTTGAGGATTACGACACGGGTAAAGACTTCTCCGACCTGGTTGAAGAACTCGTCTCGAATTGGGTCACCCAAAATTCACACGCTTAAACGTTAGATGGCCAACCAATCCGAGCTTAACACAGCGATTCCCGATCACGAAAGCACACAGTGGTCCGGCACCTGTCTCACGGGTGGGACCTGGAATGTGTATCAGGGTGACGCGCTGACAGTCCTGCAAGGATTCCCGGCAGGGCACTACAACTGCGTTGTTACGTCACCTCCCTACTACTGGCTCCGGGACTACGGAATGAGCGGGCAAATCGGCCATGAAGAATTCGTCTCCGGCTACGTCAAAGCAATAGCCGATGTGATGGACGAGGTCTATCGGGTGCTGCGAAAAGATGGCGTTCTCTTCCTCAACATTGGAGACACCTATTACTCGGGCAAGGGCAAATCGCACGGGGTCGACCCTAAAAGTGCGAAGCGTCGCTTTGGCCTCCGGGCCGTTGATAAGAGCGGCGGGCTTGGTATCGGTCTCCGCCCAAAATCCGTAATAGGCATCCCGTGGCGCGTAGCCGTGGAGATGTGCCAGCGCAAGTGGGTCCTGCGCAGTGCTATTATCTGGCACAGAAAGCACGCCCTCACTGAATCGGTGAAAGACCGCCCCCGAAGAAGTTACGAAAACATTTTCATGTTTTCAAAGAACCGCAATTACTTCTTCAATCGCGCCGCGCTTCGCGATGTCGTTGTTGAGGAGGACGTCTGGACAATCTCGGCACGACCTAAGGCCACAAATGGCGTAGAGACCGCGCCCTACCCGGATGAGCTGGTCGAACGCTGTTTAGCGTTAGGCTGCCCGCAAAAGGGGCACGTGCTCGATCCATTTGCCGGCAGCGGAACAACGTTGCGTGTTGCGCTTGCAACAGGACGCTCCGCGACGGGCATCGACTTGAATGTGGAATTTTGTGGGTATATGCGCCAGAGCCTGAAGAGCTTACTCTAATGTACTTCCGCCAGGAGATCGTGCTTGAATCTTTAAGACACCTCGATCAGGTACATCCCTTCTTTGGCATCGGTTTCTTAGTATGTAAGCAGCACAAATTGCCTGTTGGGAAAATGATTTCCTTCGGTTTCGGGCATGAAGAAGAACACTTTTTGCGCGAGTATTACCGTCCAAATCTGAAATCGAAATATTTCTTTCAGCCTTTTCGTACCTCGAATACTGCCGCTCGATGGTTACAGCCAAAATACCCGCATGCCGGATCACAGAGTACACGCACACGAGGGGATATAGCGGAAGCTTTTCTTCACGAAAAGAAGACCGACAAGTGGGGATGGCAACCCTCGTATGTCGAGGTTCTTAGCAAGAAGTTGCAACGTGACGGTAGTGGCCGAGTGCCAGCATTCTGGCTCGCAGTGTGGTTACTTAGACATGTGCAATGGCCGGAGAATACCGCCGTCAAGGCCGTAGTCCGCCGTTTTTCGAAGCAGTTTTTTCTTACCCGAACGGAACTAGACCAGCTTTTTGAGCTTACCGCACCCGATGTTCCCGGTCCACTTCTGACCGCGGAACGCTTTGACGACGCCCCTCTACTCCGGCATGTAGACCCTGCTCCCGACGCAGCACCGGAGGAAGGTGGAACGCTGCGGACGCTGTCACTCAGCGATGTCGGACCGTCACGAATTTTGGAGTTCAACCCAGCCGAACGACTTTCAATTGTAACGGGCGACAATGGCTTGGGCAAGACATTCCTTCTCGAATGCGCATGGTGGAGCCTCACTGGGACATGGGCGGAACGCCCCGCATTACCCAACATGCAGAACGGCAATAGGCCGCCTAGCATAACGTTCGCGATTGCGGGAGCAGCAGGACGCGAATCGCCTCAGAAGAAAACAATTCAATATGACTGGCAGCGGCATCTGTGGCCGGAACCAAGGGGCCGTCCGACGTTACCAGGCTTGGTTGTCTATGCTAGGGTGGATGGGTCATTTGCCGTGTGGGACCCCGTGCGACATGCACTTGTACCTGCCGGCCAGAGAACATCCCCTACCTTGCTCTTCAAACGGGATGAAGTCCTGAACGGATTGGACGGTCAGATCGAGGGGCTTATTCGGGATTGGGTACGTTGGCAAAATCAGAAGGACCAGACGCCATTTAGGATGTTTTGCAACGTCTTGGTGAAGCTTTCCCCACCCGATATGGCTCCTCTCAAGCCCGGTGAATCGGTAAGGCTTCCCAATGACGCGCGAGATATACCCACACTGGAGCACGATTACGCTGTGGTTCCGTTCGTAAACGAGTCTGCCGGCGTAAAACGGATCGTAACCTTCGCCTATCTTCTGGTGTGGGCCTGGAATGAACATCGTGTTTTTTCGTCCCTTGCAAAGAAGCCCCCACAAACAAAGATGGTCATTTTAGTCGATGAAGTGGAAGCGCACCTTCACCCGAAGTGGCAGCGCGTGGTCCTTCCGGCCATTCTTGAGGTAACCGGGCTGCTCAGCCGTGAGGTCGAACCCCAAATGATCGTCGCGACGCATTCGCCCCTGATTCTCGCCTCAATGGAAAGCGCGTTCTCTGACCGACACGACAAGGTCTTTCATCTGTCTCTGCACGATCAGTCACGCGTTGAATTAAACGAAGTTCAATTTGTCAAACAGGGTAGTGTCGATGCGTGGCTGACTTCTGAAATTTTCGAATTGAAACAACCACGATCCAGTGAGGGAGAAAACGCCCTGGAAGATGCAAAGCGGTTACTCGCTGGTTCATCAACAGATGTTGTGCGGATCCGCAAAGCCCATGAGGAATTGAAGCAGGTTCTCCCTTCCGAGGACCCATTCTGGCCTCGCTGGCTTCATTTTGTTGAAACGAAAGGTGTTCCTTTGTGATTCCAGTGACACCTCAGCCGGAGCCTGCTGATTTTGACGCAACAGTACGGAGACCGGGCCAAGCGTTTCTCCGTCAAGTCCCGCGCCCAACTGCCGACCAGTTCAGGAAAAAGAATTACTGGAAAGAGGCCCTGCCAGACCTAAGGACCGCCTACAGGAGCATCTGTGCTTACTCTTCGTGTTGGATCCCAAGTAGCTGTACTGTCGATCACTTTAATCCAAAGACCACGCATCCACAACTGGCATATGAATGGTCCAATTATCGGCTAGCGGATGCTAAGATCAACAACAACAAGGGCAACAGCAGCCAGGTTCTTGATCCGTTCCTAATTCAACAGGGCTGGTTCACTTTGGATGTTGCGACTTTGTGGGTGAAGCCTGAACCTACGTTGCGGCCGGCAGTCTTCAGAGCGGTCGAAACCACGATAAGCGTTTTGAGGCTCAACGACGACGACTGGGTACAGATGAGATTTGAGATTTTCCGTCAGTACAGGGACGGCGACTGCACCATCGGTTTCCTACAAAGGTGTTATCCGTTCATGGCCAGCGAAGTCACCCGCCAGCAAGTCAAGCCCAAATGATCTCATGCGCTGATCTGTACGTCGCTATTAGGCGCGCTAACTAAGCTAAGGGGCGTAGCCCCTCGCGCGCGGAGCGTCGGGCCTTTGGACGGCAAACAAATTTGATTGCCCAACCACGGGCTTGACCTATGCAGGGTCCTGGGTCAGGTGTTGGGAAAGGGGTTTGCGAAAGCTGAATGGGAACATAAATAATCCGCAGGTTCCGCAGCCAGTGTATCAGACCACGGCTTCGGCCGTGCCGCACCGGTGGGGAAGAGGCTCTACGCCTTGATTTTTGGGCCGACAGCGGCTAAAGCCGACGGGAGGGACGGCCGCTCCCGGCACGACTGAAGTCGTGCCCTGATACGGTGTAGTCGGCAGTTTTCACACAGACTCCTGAAGCTGTGCCCTGATACAGCGCGCAGAAGTTTAAGACGCTCGCTTATAGGTACTATTGTTCCGGAAGCCAGGGTGCGGGCGCTTGCGCTCTTGGATCGGTCACGACATCTACGACCACTTGATCGTCGGCGGCAAAGGCGGTCTCCAAAGCCTTTCCAATTTCATCCGGATGCTCCACGCGGATTCCTTGGCAGCCCATCGCTTTGGCGATCAGGGTAAAGTCCACGTCCCGGAAGCGCATCAGGTCAGAAGGTCTCCCGCTTCTCCCTGCGTAGGCTTGCTCGACGGGCACCCAACATTGGCCAAGGGCCGAATTATTGTTCACGATGGTCACCGTTTTGATTCCCCACCGGGCCGCCGTCTCCAATTCGCTAAGATGGTAATAGAAGCCACCATCACCGACGAAGCTGACAACCGGCCGTTCCGGCGCCGCGCATTTGGCTCCCAGGGACGCGGGAAATCCCCACCCCAGGCTCCCCGCCGACCGGAGATACGTTTGGCCGCGCTGGGTTAGTGGCACGCTTGTGCCTGTCCAGATGCCCGAGTATCCAGTGTCAGACACCAGCACAGCATCCGCAGGAAGTCTCTTCGTTATTTCCCAACACAATCTCTCGACGCGGATCGGAACGGAGTCGGACGCCGCGAGCGGTCGCATCTCGTCTTTCCACTCCGCGACGATGGCTTGGACGCGAGACATCCAGGGGTCTTTTCGGGCTTGCCGATCCAGCCGGCCTAATATGCCGCGTAGCGATGCTTTGGGATCACCCAGGATCCCGAATGTCCCGGGATAATTCCGCCCCAGTTCGGACGGGTCCGCGTCGACTTGGATCACCTTCATCCCCATTCGCGGAATCTGCCAGTTATACGTCACCTGGTCGCCGGTATCGTTACCGACAAAAATGACGAGGTCCGCTTCGGAAACCACCCGGTTCGCACTCTTGGATGAGTAGGAGCCAACCACTCCTACCGCGGCCGGATGGTCCTCCGGAACGATGCCTTTTCCGTCTAGGGAATAAGCGACTGGAATACCGAAGGATTCGGCGATTTCCAGAATCTCAGCACCCGCGCCAGAAAGGATCGCTCCTCCCCCTGCGACAATTACCGGCCGGGAAGCCTGCGTTATCATCCTGGCTGCTTCCTCGAGAACATCGGGTTCAGCCAGGGGACGATGGGAAGGGCAAACGCTGTAGCAGTCTTCGACAACAACTTCGAGCTCGCCTTCGTCGCTTTCCAGTAATTCGCCCATCAATCCCGCAACTTCCAAATGCACAGGACGTGGTGTTCCGGAAGTCGCTTCGCGAAAAGCCTGGGGAAGAACATGAGGCAGTTGGAGAATGGAACTGACATCGGCGCTGTACTTGGTGACGGCGGAGAACAATGGCCGATGCTGGATCTCCTGGTACGCGTTGCGAAGTTGCGCGATAGCAGGCTTTCTCCCGGTTATGGCGATAACCGGCGACCGGCCTAAGTAGGCGTCTTGCAGGCCAGCCGCAAGGTTCGCCGCCCCGACAGACTGAGCGAGGCACACGCCGGGGCGCCTGCCGGCGCGAGCATAGCCGTCAGCCATGTAGACGGCAGCAGCCTCCGAATGCGTGAGGATACGCCGAATGCCAAGCGCTTCAAGTTCGATGAGTGTTTGGCGCAGTATCGATTCGACAAAGAAGACGTGGGTAAGTCCGTACCCCTTGAGCACCCTGGCGATGAACTGCGCGCCCGTCATTCTTGAGGAAGGCATGCACATGCTTCTCCGAAGCGCAGTATATTATCTGGTCCGAGGGATATCCATGAAAAACATATCCGTAGTAGGCGCCGGCCTCATGGGACACGGCATTGCAACAGTATTTTCCCTGGGCGGCTATCAGGTGACGCTGCACGACGTCTCGCCAGATGCTCTTAACCGCGCACAGAAATTGATCAGCGAGGTTTTCCGCACTCTCGCAGAGGCAGGTGTTATTGACCCTCAGGGGTCCGATTCACTTAAAGACCACATCGCATTTACAACCAGCCTTGCAACCGTTGCGGCGCGCGCCGACCTCATCGTGGAAGCCGTTACCGAGGACGTTGACATCAAGCGGAACGTCTTCTCTGAGCTCGATACCCTCGCGCCTCGAACCGCCGTTTGGGCCAGCAACACATCATCGCTGAACATTTTTGATTTGCTTCCAAAGCGAAGGCTGGCTCGGTCTTTGATCGCCCACTGGTATACCCCGCCTTACATCGTTGACCTCGTCGACGTAGTGCCGAGCCCTGAGACAGAACCTCAGATCGTCGCCGCAGTCACGGGTCTTTTGAAAGGCCTGGGAAAGGCGCCGATTGTCTTGTCAAAGTTTATCAGCGGTTATATCGCTAATCGTCTCCAGGCTGCCCTGAATCTCGAAGTGTTTTTTCTGCTCGACCACGGGTACGCAACACCAGAACAGATCGACCAAGCGGTTAAAAGCGGGCTGGCTCTTCGGCTGCCCTTACTGGGAGCTCTGAAAAAAGCGGACTACACGGGCCTGGAATTGATCCAGCAGTTGTTGGCCAACAAGACCTATGAACCACCACAAGATCTCGACCGGAGCCAAGTGCTGGATGAGCATATTAAAATGGGTCGTACGGGCGTGATGGCGGGAAAGGGATTCTTTGACTATCGTGGCCGTTCTGCCGAAGCGCTTTTCCGGGAACGCGACCTTAAGTTAATAGCTCTGAAGAAGTTCCTGGTGCAATTAGGCGATCTCGAATAGGCCGCATCAGTCCGGCGGCTTGTCGCGCTCTGGCTCGGGCAGCCAGAAACTCGCGAGGAGACCCACCGCGTAAACCAGCAATGCCACGGCGCTCGCCGAGTACGCGAGTTTCGTGAACGGGGTCGAGCCCCTCATCACGTTGGCCAGTTGCGTCGCCAGAAGCGCGGCCGAAGTCCCGATCATCCGGCCACCGATATTGGCGGCGAAACTCTCGCCCGTGCCGCGCAGATGTGTTGGATATACCCTGGGCAGATAGTTGCCCCAGAAGCTGAACTGCGCCACCGTGAGCAGTCCGGCCAGGAAGATGCCGGCCTCGACGACGGGGAGTTTGTGGACGGGTATGTGCGGGTATTCGCATTAACTCCGTTTCGTGGCTGCCCGGAAAACGTGCCTTTTTCTCGTAACTACTTGATTCTGTTGGCCCCGGTGTGCAGAGAATGACTTGGCCTGAAATCAGATGTTTTTGGGTAGTTCCTTGGCTACTGAACTTCATGGGCCTATCCAGGGACTCGAACCCCTAACCCATGGTTGCGAACCCATCGGCCCGACGTAACATTCCGAGGTCTAAGATCACTGAGTATCAGACCGTTATGGGCCTGGAAACGAGAATTTTGTTCTTGTTGCAGCGCCGGGCACCAGCCCGGGCACCGTGCCGACCTAAAGTCCGCGCTGCGGGCCTCGGCGGCTGATAGCTCCGATGCGGGGGAGACCGAACGCTCGTGTCCCATCGGCGCGCAGCTCGGGGGTTCGAGGCCCCTTATGACGCGAAAGGAGGGAAAATGGAGCCGCTTATTGATCGGCGCACAGTCGAGGGTTCGATCGAGGCGGAGCCAGTGGCTCTCGCCTGCCAGAGTTCCGAACGCATCTTGCGCGAGCGGAACGCGCTGTTGAGGATTACTTCCGTGCTGGGTTCCGTGACGCGACTCGCGGAACTCGAGCGAAAGCTACTCGAGACGATCATCGAAGTGATTCCGGCCGACCGTGTCGCAGTCTTTCTGGTGGGAGAAAGCATCGACCACTTCACTTCGATTTTTGGATGGAACCGCGCTCCCGAGCGGCACCAGCCCGCGGCAGTGAGCCGGGCGGTCATCGAACGGGTCTTGCGCGAGCGGGTCGCAGCGCTCAGCAACGGCGTGAAAGCACAGCCTGCTGGCGAGGATGCGCTGGAAGTCATCGGCTCTGCTCGGACCCTGCTCGCCGTGCCGCTGTTGGTGTTTGATCGGATCGTCGGCGTGATCTATCTCGACAGCGAGAATTCCCAGGTCCGTCTGGACGAGGGCCACCTGGAATGGTTGAAAGCCTTCGGCAGGGTGGCGGCAGTGGCGCTCGAGAACACCAGACGATCGGAAGGGCTGGCGAATAAGGATCGCCGCTTACGTGACCAACTCCACCTCGACTGCAACATGGTGGGCGAGAGTCTCCCGATGCAGAAGGTCTACCAATTTGTTGCCAAGGTTGCGCCCACCGCTGCCACGGTGCTGATTCGCGGTGAAAGCGGCACTGGCAAAGAACTGGTGGCGCGCGCCATTCATCGCAACAGCCCTCGGGCCGAAGGAGCCTTCGTGGCGATGAACTGTGCCGCGGTTACCGAAACGCTTCTGGAAAGCGAGATGTTCGGGCACGAGAAAGGGGCGTTTACGGGCGCGGTGGCACAGAAAAAGGGAAAGCTCGAGGTCGCGGACGGTGGGACCTTGCTTCTCGATGAAGTCAGTGAGTTGGCGCCGAATCTGCAAGCCAAGCTCCTGCGCGTTCTCCAAGAGCGCGAGTTCGAGCGGGTGGGCAGCACCCACACCCTAAAGGTCGATATCAGAGTGGTGGCAGCCACCAACCAGGATCTGGAAGGGGCCATGATTAGCGGGCGCTTCCGCCCTGATCTGTATTACCGCCTCAACGTGGTTTCAATTACCTTGCCGCCTTTACGTGAACGCCGTGACGATATCCCGCTACTCGCGAACCACCTTGCGGCGAAGCATTGTGGGCGTTTGAATCGGCCCGCCCCGGCGATCTCGCCAGAGGCCCATGCCTGCCTCAGCCGTTACGACTGGCCCGGCAACGTCCGCGAATTGGAGAACGCAATAGAGCGTGCCGCAGTGCTTGGTTGGGGAGATACGATCCGACGCGAACATCTCCCTCAAGACCTTCTGGAGATCGACCTACCGCGGATCAATCCACTTTCCTATTTCCACCGCGCGGTGAATGTGACCAAACGCGAACTGATCCTCAAGGCCATCAGGCAGGCGAGCGGCAAATACACCGAGGCCGCCAAGACGCTAGGACTCCACCCCAATTACCTGCATCGATTGATCCGAAACCTGAATTTGAAACCGGGACTCCGAGGCCAAGCGGCATTTCGGTGACGCGATCCGGCCCGTCTGGTGTTTCGGACATCCTTGCGGGCGGGCACGCGCTTTGTGTTTCGCAAAAACCGATCGCGAAGAAAGCGCCGGACTAGCCTTGCGCGAAGCTCCGCAGCGCCTCCTGCTCATTGTCGTAGGTTTCCAGCACCCCATCGATCTTCGTGAAGCGCAACAGTTCCCGAACATCGCGGTTCGGGTTGAGGAGCTTGAATGCCCGCCGGTTCCGTACAGCGTGCGAATAACAGCTCATCAGCAATCCCAAGCCGGCGCTGTCGATCCGGCTGACGCGGTTGAGATCGATGAGGACGTTGCTATCCTTCTGTTCGAGCACACTCTGCGATAACGCGGTGAGACCTGCCGATCGGCGCGTCAACTGGACAGGGCCGGTAAATTGCAGCACCGTGACCTGCCCCGAGTGTCGGCGATCGATCCTGCCCTGACTCAAGCCTTCGGTCAAAAGCTGGCTGACCCGTAATTCCTCAAAGCACTCTTCACAGGTCAGGTAATGGCTCTCAAACGCTTCGGTTGTTGCCGCATCCAGTCGTCTCTGCAAGTACTTGACAATAAGCTCTTCCCTAAGCAACGGATCGTCATGAAAGGGCATATATGCTAGTGACTTCTGGCAGCCCGCGGTTTCACGCTCTCACGGTAAATTTTTCGAAATCGTTCCTTTGCCCTGAACAGGGCGACGCGGAACTGAGCGTCGGCGATGCCCAGAGCCTGGCAGATCTCTTCCCTAGTCCTTTCCTCGAGGTAGAAGGAGCGTAGGATGGCATGATCCCGGTCTGACAACTCGGCCAGCCCAGCATTGATCGCCTCCCGAACCTCCATGCGCTCGGCTTCGGGCCCGACTGCCTGGCGGTCCCCGCAAAACTCTGGTTCGTAGGGCTCCTCGCGCCATAACCGCCGGCGATATTCCAGAATCACGTTATTGCAAACGCCGTTCAGAAAGGCACCCAAGTTGTGTGGGTTGCGTATCTTCTCGTCCTCGGCAAGGCGCAGGAAACGGACCAGTGTCTCTTGGACCAGGTCCTCCACGTCGGGGCAGACCCCGCCCACATGGTAGCGGACCTTATTGCGGAGCTTTTGGCGGAACTTCCAAGCATTTCATCATCGATTTGCATCGGAACCGACCCCCCAGGCCGCTGATGGGTCGCCATTATACACCTTAAGCTTGCGTACGCTCTGTACCACGACCGCGACCGCGACCGGCGCGACTGCCCCTTCGGAAGGTGCGGAAAAATCGCGTCCGAGCCGTAGCCCAGGCTGCCGCGAGATTACTGGCCACCGAAAATGTAGGGCCGACCTTTGGGTCGGCCTGGGGCCGGGCAAGCCCCGGCCCTACGTCACGGGGTTGGGAAACCTCTGGTGATCTTGCAACCCTTCGCTGGTAACATTCCGGGGTCGAAGATCACTAGGAATTAGGCGGGCGGACGGCTTTTGGCTGCGTTGGCAGCGAAACGGCGCCCACTCCACTCCACAACGCGAAAGGAGGAAAAAATGCACCTGGACACTCAGGAATTTAGGGATGAGATGGAAGGTATATTGGAGCGATTGCACAGATCGCCGCTGCCTAAAGACGGCGACGGCGAGTCAAGCGTGAAGGAGAAACCACTTCTGACTCCCGAACAACGGCGGTTGCTGGGAGTTCTGGATCTTGTTCTCGATCTTTGGAAGGTGAAGGATCCGAAAACGGCGGAGACTGTCGGGGTTAGCTTTGGACTCGTGGACAGGCTATGCAGTGTGAAACCGGAGGAGTCAGTTATTCTGAACGTTGGCTGCGGTCACTCACAAGTCCAACTCGAATTGAGGCGCTTGCGCAGCCCGGTCCCGGTACCTCCAGGACCGCTTGACTGCATGCATTGGTGTCCCTTTCCCCCACCTGGCCATTGTTGCCTGACGATATTCAGTGGGCCTCTTACGTCAAACCTTGGACGGTCTTGAGAGGTACGGAGATGTGTCCATGCGGAGGTCAGCTAGAGACCGGGGACTAATAGACGGAAGCTGGCTGTTTTGTATCGCAGCCAGCTTCCTACTCTGGACAACTGCGCTGCTGGCCCAAACTCCGGATGCGTCGGTGCTCGGAGTCGTTACCGATACCGAAGGGCGCACCTTGGCAGGGGTAAAGGTCACCGCGACGCAATCCGCAACCGGCTTTACCCAGAGCACGAAGACCAGTTCGAGCGGCGAATATAATTTCGCCGCGCTTCCGCGCGGCGTCTACACCTTTGAGTTCGAGCTGTCGGGT
>Ga0187846_10001774_pt1 | contig 12106 bp, 15 predicted proteins | sample TC_taG_FD_161473 | JGI IMG/M metagenome (GOLD analysis project Ga0187846, IMG submission 161473) | Biofilm microbial communities from the roof of an iron ore cave, State of Minas Gerais, Brazil - TC_06 Biofilm (v2) | ecosystem: Environmental > Terrestrial > Deep subsurface > Cave > Wall biofilm... | reverse complement strand
AATAGCCGTGGTCTACGTACTCGCCCATCACTTGGAAGCCGCGATTCGCAGCGAACTGCCGAAGCTCGTTTAGCTGAGTCTCGGGGTGCTGATCCACCGTGCTCACTCGGCAATACAATGCGGCTCGTTTCATTCGTTCTCCTTTGGGGGGCGAGGTCAGTGTCCTTCTTCCACAAGTCGAATTGGTCGGTTCGTTTCGCAGTCGATCAGCGACGACGGGGAGCGGGGACACTCCCGAAATCCTGCCAGACACAAACAACGCCTTGCTTCCGCCACGGACGGCACCATGAACGTGTCGCTCGCGAACTTGTTCCTCTGGAACGGAAGAAGGAGGTGAGGAATGCGTCCCCAATACAGCGCCGACTCGGCGTGGAGGAGATGGTCTCCGTGATCATGCTTCGTCGCTGGCGAGTGTCTCGGTCGGAGGGTTTTGTCCGCCCCGCGTCGGCAAAAGCGGTCAGCAGCCTCCAGGCAAACGGTCAGTTCGGGCGCAAGCACGCTTAGGTTGGAACATACCTCGGAATCAAGAATTTGTCCGAGACCGAGGTCATCGAGTTCGCGCAACCGCGCTGCGAGCACGCCGGATGTCAGCAGAGCCGCCGCGAACGTTCCGCAAGGTCGCTGGAGCGCACCAGCGCCCGCTGCTCTTCCATGAGTTCGCGGATCGTCAAGCTGTCACCGCCTGAAGTATACAGTGGAGAAACACAGAATGGCCACTTGCAACCCCTTGAACACCAACGACTTGCGGGTGGCCAATTTCCGATTGCCCTCTGTATACTTCAGGCGGGAGGACACCAAATGTTGAAAAAGGAATTCATCCGCGATGGCACCCGCAGAATCATCGGCTCGGTCACGACCGGGTACAGCGACACGTCCGCCGTTGTCCGCGACGAAGGGAACCGGATTGCAGGGCGCACCAGCGACCGTTTTCACACGACCCGCGACAGTAGCGGCAAGCTCGTCTCTCGATCAATTCCCCTGATCCCGGTCTACTGATCCGAAGGAAGTAGCTGTCCGGCGTCGTTCGTGACGAATTGAAGCAGGGCGAGGGCGACGGGAGATTATGCTGGCGCGGCTGATGCTTCTTGCGACTGACATCGTCCTTTCAGGCGAGCCGCTTGGACTGGAGGCGGCCCGCGATCTCGGCAGAGAGCTTCGGAAGCGCATACCCGGAGCTTGTGGACGAGTCGGTCGGCTCTGACTGATTGAGGGTCTTCGCGGGCAGAGCGAAGAGAGTTAGCGCCTCGGCTTCTGCCGCCGCTTGTCCCAGTGCTTGTAGTTTGGGACTTTCTTGATGTGCAGTCGGTATTCGCGTGCCCGGCGGTCCTTCGTGATCCGGTGGATCAGCACTGTCACTTCTGGAACCGGGGGATTCATCCCGTTGAGCAGGCGCAGGATGTGCTGGTCGCGAAGACGATAAGGAGGACGCCATGCGTCGAGAACGGGCATTGAAGGTCGCACATGTGGCGCTGTAATTGCTGTTTTGCGCTGGCGTTTGCACGTCGCGGTCAATGTCCTATTGCTTGTTCCAAGGAGGCTCTGTCGGTATCCGGCAGTGCTGTCATTTAAACGCTGAACCCACCGTTTTCCTTGACAGCGGCGACCTTCTTGTTCTTGTCCCTATCTAAGACAACTCTGAATTTGAAGCCCTTTTTGAATAACTCATTCCACAATGGCGACGAGGCGGACATTTGGTTGTATGTGCTCTCCGAGAGTCGGCTCACAGTCACTGTTCCAAGTCCATCTTGTAGCGCGCACCGGCGTAGAAACCGATCCCAGAACCGATGCCGACAATCGCGAGGATCACCGACAGGGCCATTGCGCTGGGACTCATGGGCGGACGCGCTCTTTGGGGAAGGAGTGGTTAGGAGCGCGAGGCGCCTCGAGGCGATACGCGTACCACATGCAGACGGGCGTCAGGAGAATCCACAGAATTAACCAAAATAAGTTGAAAGGGAGGCCCAACACCATCGGGTACACGCGGTCCCAGAGTGAGACCGAGAAACACACAGCGACGAAAGGAATCAGCCCGAGAAAAATGGCCCCGACGGAGGGCGGCTTCACGCGGCGAACTCCGATTCAGCGGCGAGCAAAGTTGAGGTGACAAGCCGGGCGTAGGACTCGTCCATAGCTCAGCCGATTCTATCTCGGAATGCCGGGTTGGTGTTGTCCCATCCTAGTGTTTGCGCGACGCGCGGCATTGTGGACGCACTAAGGGTGCGGCTCCCGGGTGCCCGCCGGAGCCGATGTCCCGGTTGAAAGTTGCGGCGGATCGAAAAGGTCCCGGCTCGCTGTCTTTCTTGTCCCCTTGAATCTAGCGATGAACCATCTGCCCGTTGTGCAGCGGTTGAACAAGCTGTTGGTGGACGTGGCCGGGATCGAACCGGCGACCCCCTGCTTGCAAAGCCACTTTACAAAAGCTAAGTAGTTGGTTCGTCTTGCCTTTACCTATGTCGTGGTACTCTATTTTTGACGGTGTTTGGCAGGTTTCGTTCCTCGGTTGTTCCTGAATTTTTTCTCGCTTGGTCCACTGCGTCGACGTAACCTCCCATCAGTATTCGGTCACAGCGTTGGAACAGATAACACAAAGTTGAGATCCGTCGGCAAGTGGGTGGTGTCCAGTTCGGCTGGTGCGCTAAACCGAGCGGAACCTCTGAGCGCACCATTATCGACAATTACCTCTGCAAACGCTCATGCCAATCGCCGTACAGGTGCAAGTCAGGAATGCCGTTGGGCCCTGTTCTTCGAAAATCAGTAGCATTGCTCAGAGACTCATAAATGCTTTATGCGACATAGACCCAGGCGTCCTGTGCAGGCTTGCGGTTCGCCCATGTGACGCCAACTCTCGGATTTCTTTCCGGGAGACGGCTCAGAATGAAATCAATCTTTTTGACGCGCTGATTGGTGGCGACTTCCACGAGGCCCGCATCTTCGGGGCGTGTCGCCGAGGGGTAGTAAAACGGTGCATAAGGTGAATTGTCGCTCCGGCATAAGATTGATCATCAATCTGTACGTTCCAGGAGATACTTCCTCGATACGGTATGAATCATCTTTGTCGGTTTCAAGGAAATGACGCACATCAGGCTCAATATCGCCGCCATCTGAATGCTTCAGATAAACTCGAAAGTGGAGCTTTCTGAAAAAGGGAGGCAGTGGTTGGGAATCTCGACGGCCGCTGTGATCACGCACACCCACAACAGGATTTCGGCCAGGCCTGAAAGCTTCGCAACTGCCGGTACATTTTGCGTGGCTCCCCAATCGCGAGCCTTAGCCTGTACGAAGATGTGCCACAGCAGGGCTGCTGGAACGAAGAGGCCGAGCTTCCATTGGAACGCGGGGTTGACCAGGAACGTTGTGGCTGTCGAGGAAAATAGTAGGAATCCGCCAGTTACGACGATGCAGAAGCCGATCCAGTTCCACACGAAGAGATCATCCCTGAGCTGCGCCGCGGTTTCGCGCTGTTTGCCTAACCCAAGCAGCCGTAAGTCCAGCGCCAAGTTCGTGCCCAGCCAGATCGACAGGCCGGTGAAATGGATCAGCTGGGTGAAAGGATACGCCCAAAGCGAAGTGCGCACGCCGGTTCCCCAAGGCGTTCCTTCCAGCCATTTCGCAAACGTTACCAGCATGCTATACATATCGCGTTTCCTCTCTTCTCGCGAATTCGTCGCCGTCCTTCACGCGGCCGGAACCCGCCGCTTGCGAGCAGCTACCCCAGGCCTTCCATCGCGGGAATTTCTGACGCGCTCAATATCGTGCCGATCCAGAAGAGCAATGCGAGGGCGGCGAGGACCTTCGCCCACATGGGAATTTTGGGCAAGGTCGACCATTTCGGCGCCCACACTTGCACGAGAACGGCGAGTACAAGCGAGATAGCAACCATGGCGAGCTTCACATGAAACACAGGGTCCGGCGCCCAATCCCCGGCGTCCGTTGCAAACATGAAGAACCCCGAAACAATCGCCAGCACCAGCCCGGTCCACGCCCACGGATAGATCTGGTCAGAGAGTTCCGCGAGGTTCCTTTTGCGTGCCGCCACTCCCATGACGCGGAGGTCCACTACCGCCATCGACCCGATGAACCAAAACATCGTCAAGTAGTGAATCACCGAGACGGTGGCGTACATCCAACCGGTCTCACCGAGCGTTTTGATCCAGCTGGACTGCTCGAGCGCTTCCCACATCGTGCCGCCTCCCTCCGCATCGTCACCGAGGTCACCTATACCTGGGCCAACTCAGAAGCGAAAGCCAGTTGTGACCGTGCCTTGAATCGAACACAAGTTCGACTGCGCCATTGTTGCGTTGGCATGTGAGGTCAACAAACCAACCACAAGCGCAGTGGCAGTGAAAAGCACACAGAGTTTACGTGTTTTTATGCGTTTTGCAGTCCACGAGGACTCTGGGACCACCCTGAGACTGCCCTTCTCGTTCTGGCCTGGCAAGCTATCTTTTGGCCATTTTGGGAGAGTTTTGGGGAGACTGCGTGTAGCGGCCAGAGTTCTCTGGAGAAGAGCGGTGGCTCATCTCTTTGCCGTTCGTCCAGCCGGCTCAAGAGAACGCTCGATGGCGATCCGAACGAGTTGCGACCGCGTCCGCACGCCTGTTTTCTCGAACAATCGCTGGAGGGTTGCCTTTACTGAACTTTGGGAGGCCCCAATATTATGAGCGATTTCCTTGTTTGTCAGGCCCTCAAAAACACTTCGCAAAACCAACAATTCACGCTGGCTCAACTGTGTGTTCGCCTGGGCGGACGGATCGAACGTGCTGGGCACAGGAGAAGGTGCTCTGGAATCAATCCACTCACTCCCGCGCGCGACATCTCGAATCGCTCCAAGAAGCATTTTGGGCGAGTTGTGCTTCAAGAATATTCCGGAAACCCCGAGATTTCGGGCAACTGTAACGTCGAGAGGTATCATTCCCGCCGTAACAATTAGAATTTTACCTTTATAGCCTGCCTGATATGCCTGAGCAATAAAACGAGTGCCTGTTTCGTCACCCAAGTCGAAGTCCAGTAATATGACATCCACTGAGGTTCGGGAGAGTGCGCCGAGGGCTTCCGTCGGAGTTCCACACTCCGCGACCGTCTCAAAATCGGGCTCGGTCACGAGCAGACGGCACAGCCCTTCTCGAAACAATACGTGATCGTCAAGTAGTAAAAGTCGTAGGCGCTTCATCTTCATTCTCTACAGAATGTCTTGAAGTTGTTAGTAGCTCCAGCAAAACGAGCATCCCGGGTGTCGGGGATCGTGCCGTAATTCACCACGAAAAGATCGCATGAAGGCGCGTGACAAGTAGAGGCCGAGTCCTGTCGCATCAGCACCTTTCTGCAGAGGTTGAAAGATTTTCTGATCGGGCGGAATGCCTGCTCCGGTATCACTAAAGCGAATTGAGAGTCCTTCTGTTGTGGTAGCAACGGAAACATCGATTGCTTTTTCTGACACTGAATCGAGCGCCCGTTGGCTGTTCTTAGCGAGATTCAATAGAACCTGCATCAAACTGTGGCGGTCTGCTTCCACAAAGGGCAGTTTCTTGGGAACGTTCCAACGAAGTTGGATGTCGGATTCCTCGCACATCTGCTCAAGTACGATTCGAAAATCGGTCAGAACTTCGCTCAAATCCGCGCTAGTCGACTCGAAAGCCCCAACACTGCGCTTCAGTTCAAGCGAAGCGATTCTGCCAAGAGTCTCCAGCAAAGATCCCAGAGCCTCGAAGTCTTGATCGCCCTTCAGTGAACCTTTCCGAACCAAATTTTCGTGTATCACTCCGATAGCGGCACAGACATTTCTGATCTCATGCGAAACCGCAGCGACCAGAATCCTTGAACCAGCAAGAAGCTGCTGCAGGCTGGTCTCCTCGCGTTCACGTAGTTGCTCGGAAGTGTCCACGACCATAGCTGCGAGACGAGGGCCGGCCGGCGTACTGTATGTAGAGAAAAAGACGTCTGCCAGAAAGACCTCGCCGCCTTCTCTCTGACCACGTGTCTGCATCTCCGTGCGGAACATGTTTGCGGTATCGTCCGCAGATGGGATTGATCCTAGCGCGGGGATATACCGCGTAATTGTTTTGCCCGAAAGCGAACCTTTAGGAACGCCGAGCAACCGATGGGCTGCCGGATTGCCGAGTAGAATCTCTCCATCGGCGTTCATCGTGAATATCGCGGCAGGACTGCTCTCGATGAGAAACTTAAGCTGCTCTTCGGCAGCTCGCTGAGCTGCAAAGCGCTCCCTCTCTCGACGGTAACTCTTTGTCAAGCCCGAGGACAGCAATCCAGTAGTGGCCAAGGTAAGGAATATCAAGATGTCGCGGGCAGATTCCATCTCCATCGGAAAAGGATCGAGCCGATCTGATAAGAGCGTGCAAAAAGCAGCAGCTAGAATCACCTGCCACCAAGAGAAGACCGTGCCTAGCAGCATCAGGGGAAAAATATAAAGAAAACCAAGAGTAGCGTTGATCTCGATGCGCCAATCGCAAATCGCGATTAGGGCGATCAGGATCGCAGCGTACGCGACAGCCGCACGCGGACTCCGGGGTAAGGCTTTAGGGATCATGCGTGAGGCCCTCAATGTTACCCCGTAGTTGCCCGCCGTCCAACCGTACTAGCCCTGGAACCCGCCAAAAATGACCGAAAGATAGCTTGCCCGGCCACAACCGGAAAGGGCAGTCTGAAAGCGGTCTAGGCTCTATTCTCAAATAATCTTTTTAGAAATGGGAGCAAGAACCTTAGGAAGTTTAGCTCCACACAAGCGACCCCAGCGCTGATGTTGGGCATCTTGCTCGTCGGTGCAAGCGTCCGAGCTTAAAGACAGAAGGCGTCATCGGTGTCAAGGTTTGCACACAAGGCGGACCAATGAAGATCATGCGAATCGCCAGCGGTCTCTTTCTCTTTGCCGCAACAGCCGCTCAGGCCCAGGCTCCAACGTTTCAACCTGTGGGAACCGCCAGGCAAGTCATGCTGGGTATTGTCAAGCCAACGTCCGACGTAGTTTTCAAATTTCAGTTCGACCCACCGAAGACGGATGAAGAATGGGCGACCTTGCAGAACAATGCCTTGAACTTAGCGGAGGCAGGGAATCTCCTGCTCTTGCCGGGGCGTGCTAAGGATCAGGGCGTGCGGGCAAAGAACGCGAAGTCTCTTATCGACACCGGTTCGCAGGCGTTCAAGGCCGCGAATGCCAAGGATGCCAAAGCGCTGGAGACAATCGGGGACAAGATCGACGAGACCTGTGAGTCATGCCACGCAAAATATCTGCCCAAGCCGGCGCAATAACGCGCGAGGCAGATGGAGGACGTTCTCAGCGAAATAAAGAGTTTCAGCGAGGTCTAGACACATGCACTTTCTGTCCGCGATCTGCCAGTGGTTGGAACGGACCGGCGTGGGAAGATCGGTTCGCAAATCGTTGTGGCAGTTTCCCGTGATTGAGACGGTTCACATCTTTGGAATTATTTTGCTCGTCGGAGCAACTTCTATTTTGGATTTGCGCCTGATGGGGCTGACGTTTCGAGATGAACCGGTCTCGAAACTGGCCGGGCGGTTTATCCCCTGGGCTTTAGCCGGATTTGTGATTCAAGTGGTCATTGGGCTTCTTCTGTTCTCGTCGGAGGCCAGCAAGATGTACGGCAACCTCGGCTTTCAAATCAAGATGGTGCTGATTGTGATTGCGGGCCTCATCGCGTTGATTTTTCATTCCGTCGCGTACAAGAGCGTGGGCAAGTGGGATCGGGACCCTGTCGGCCCTCTCTCGGCGCACGCCGCGGGTCTCGTTTCGATTCTGTTGTGGTTCGGAATCGTTGCCGCAGGACGCTGGATCGCCTACGTGTGATGCGGCGTCAATTGAGCGACTTGAAAGCGAATAGGGTGCGCTTGAGTATGCAGAGCCAGGGGTCGGGGTTCAATTTTTCAGTGGTCGTATCGAGTAGCAACAGGAAAGAAGTTACAGAGACGTTGAGGCGTAGACCGACGGGAGTCTTTTACGCCATCTTCGTTTGGTTGGTGCTTCTCGTCTCGCTTTGCGGGTCACAAGCTGCTTGGGCGCAAGCTATCGGAGGAAGTATTTCCGGCATTGTGAAGGATCCGACCGGCGCTGTAATACCCGCCACGACTGTTTCCGCTCGCAGTACGGCAACAGGAGTCGTGCAAACGACTCAGACAAATGGCGAAGGTGTTTATGTCTTCCCCATCCTCCCTGTCGGGATGTACGAGATCGAGGCCTCGGCCACCGGGTTTCAACCGTACAAGAGGACGGGGCTGACCGTTGATGTGAATACAAAACTTCAGGTGGACTTAGCGCTGCAAGTGGGCGCACAGAATGAACATCTCATCGTGACGGAAAATGCGATACAGGTCGACACTCAGAGCACCCAAATGGGGGATGTCGAAACCGGCCAAGTGATAACGGCGGTCGCCCTGAACGGAAGGAGCTTCACCGATCTGCTCTCACTTCAACCCAGCATCGTGCCAATGTCGACCCAGACGAATGATTCGGTCGTCATGGCGGGTGTCACCGTGGCAATTACGCCCTCCGGCAACCTCAATCCAGGGAACCAGTCCATCAATGGGCAACGGGAGGATGCCAACGGATTTCTCGTCAATGGATCGGATGTAAAGGAGTTGATGAACGGCGGCACTGCCATCATTCCGAATCTGGATTCGATTTCCGAATTCCGCGTGCTGACCAACAATTTCGATCCTGAATATGGCAACTACGCCGGTGGCATCGTGAATGTAGTGACCCAGAGCGGAACGAGCCAGCTTCACGGCGGCGTTTTCGAGTTCCTGCGCAACACCGATCTCGATGCCAAGGACTTCTTTGCCACGCGTAGGGATACCTATAAACAAAATCAATTCGGCGGCACGCTCGGCGGCCCGATCAGAAAAGACAAGATCTTCTTTTTTGGAGATTATCAAGGAACCCGGACCGTTGAAGGTCTGGAGACAGGATTGGTAAATGTCCCCAGCGCGGCGGAGCTGACAGGCAACTTCGCCGACTTGGCCATCCCGGCCACTGCGACCACACCGTACGTTCCTCCATTTAACACTCTAATCGGACAAACCGTGACGCCAGATGTCGTACAAGGGGCGGGGTTGGCGGCTCAGCTTCAAAATTCTCTGGGCTACCCGGTCTCTTCAGGCGAGAGGTATTATTTCGATCAGAATGGCCCAGGCTCGGGGTGCAGCAGCACGGACCCAGACCCGACGAAGCGCTGTGTCTTTCCGAACGCCGTTATCCCGCAGAGCGCCTGGACGGTTCCTTCCCAGCATCTCGCGCAATATATCCCGCAGCCCAACGTTGGCCCAAACACGTTCTCTGGCGACGCGAATGAGAGGCTGCGCGACGACAAAGCGAGCTTTCGCGTGGATGCAAACTCCATGCGCTGGGGCGATTTCTCTGCGTACTACTTTTTTGACGATTACCATGTCCTGAACCCATTTCCGAGCGGGCAAGGCGGCGCCACTATTCCCGGTTTTGGTGGCATCAACTACGGCCGTTCGCAACTGATCAGTTTGGGGAATACCAAGGCGTTCGGCACGTCCTGGGTAAACGAAGCGCATTTCAGCTTCATGCGAAGCCATAACGTGGTGGGCCAGCCGTCTGGCGGGCTTGGCGTCAGCTTGGCCTCCCAAGGTTTCAACACAAATCCAGCCCAGGGAGGCATCTACCCCTTGGCTCCCCAATTCGAAGGAGTCGAAAACACGGTCCTCCAAGGCGACTTCGTGATGGGAGTGCCGATCACCAATGTGAACCAGGCCAACAACACGTTTTCGCTGAACGAAAGCCTTTCCAAAGTTCTAGGCAATCATACGATCAAGGGCGGGTTCGAAGTAAGCTTCGAGCAGGTAAACGTGATTCCCAACGCCATATTTGATGGCACGTTCATATTCGACGGATACCAGACAGGCAACAATTTCGCGGATTTTCTCATCGGCGCGCCGAATCAATTTAACCAGCAGGACTCAGCATCGTACTATCCCCGGCATAAATACGCGGGCTGGTATGGGCAGGACTCCTGGCGCATCAAGTCAAATCTCACATTCAATTATGGGCTGCGCGTGGATTTGATGCAGTATTGGTCGGAAAAATACGATCAAGTGCCTACCCTTAACCCTGGTGAACAATCGAAGGTGTATCCCAATGCATTTCCCGGATTGGTTTATCCGACAGATCCCGGCATTCCGAATACATTGGTCCCCGAGAAGTTTCGATACGCTCCGCGGTTCGGCCTGGCGTACTCACCCGGCATAAGTGGAGGGCTTTTAGGAAAGATTTTGGGAGGTCCCGGAAGCAGCAGCATCCGCGCGGGCTACGGGATGATGAACACGGTCATTGAAGGCAATACGATCGGCATCGACGAACCTCAACCTCCCTATGGTCTGAGCGGCACGGTTTTCAACGGACTCTTTGCCGCGCCCTATAATTTGGCGGACGGGACAATCGCGGCTTCGCCGTATCCGCTCACCTTTCCACCGCTCAATGCCACGGCGAGCCATCCGAATCCGATCCCTTTCAACAACATCTACAACCCTCAGTCCGGCATGACCGCGCCTCCACCGTGGAATACCTATCCCTATACCGAGGATTATTTCCTCTCGTTTCAGCGCCAATTGCCCAGGCAGACCGTGTTGAGCATCAGCTACGCCGGGTCGGAAGGCCACCATTTGCTTCTCGTGTATTCCGCCAATCCCGGTAATCCGGCTCTTTGTCTGGCCCTCAATCAGCCTGGCATCCTTGCTTCCGGGGAATCTTGCGGCCCCGGCGGTGAAAACGGGACTTACAATTTGGCGCAGACGTTCACTTTTGGCGGCGTCACGTATCCAGCGGGCGCAGTCCTTCAGGGCACGCGCCTGGGCTTGAACCCGAGCCTTACTAACGACAATGTGACGACGGGAAATTACTACGGGAACGACGCCTATGACGCGAGTATCGGAAACTCGAACTATAACGCTCTGCAGGTCACCGTTCGAAGTTCAGTTAAGGGCCTGACTTATTCGCTTGCCTACACCTACAGTAAGTCCATCGACCAGGCGTCATCCATCTCCGATGCCGTCGATCCGTACAATTTCAATTTCACGCGCGCGCTTTCGGCCTGGAATCTGAAGCACAACTTTGTGGCAACCTACGATTACCGCCTGCCGCTCGAACGCCTGTCATATCGCTTTCGTCGAGCGCTGGAGGGCTGGGAAATTTCCGGAGTTACTCGTGTCGCTAGCGGATTTCCGGTCACTCTGAGGACGAATGGCGATCTGTCCTTGCAGGGAAGCAGCCCGAATGGCGTCAACAATCGCTATCTGGACCTGCCTGACTTCACCGGTCGGCCTCTGAACATCAGCTCCAACCCCCGAGCCAACGGCCTACAGTATTTCAATCCCAACGCCTTCACGGATAATGCCATAGGTACTGCTGGTGATGCGGCGCGGCGATTTTTCTCCGGGCCTGGCATGCTGAACACGGACGCGGTGCTGCGGCGAAATTTCCAAATTCGCGAAGGGAATGTGCTACAGCTACGCTTGGAAGTGTTCAACCTTTTCAACCACGTACAATTCTTCGGTCCGGCAGCGGTAAACGGCGACGTGGGCAATAAGCAGCTATTCGGAAAGGTGCAGAACGCAGCGCCGCCCCGGCTGGTACAGCTCGCGGCGAAGTTTACGTTCTAAAGCTATTTCGACAAAGGCTCTATTGAAGAAACGGTGACCGAATGGGATCCGCCACGTCACATGCGCTTGTTGATCGACCGAACCAATTTGCCGGGACGCCATTGGCTTGGATTCGAAGATGCTGCGTACGATCTAGTTCAAGACAATCCTGGAATGATACTCACCCGCCGAACAAAAATCATTTCAACTCTGTATCCCGCGTTTTACTGGCGGGCGTTTGAACGCTGGGGCGTTAAGAGCGAACACGAGTATGTCCTTGCCGATCTTGCACGCCGGTTAAACCATTAGAAACCATGTCACGTTTAGTTTTTGATCTGCGGAGTGCTGCCATTTTCCGCTAACGCCGTTTGAACGAAGCCGCTGGCGCGGCGGACGCTTCGCGTGCTATGCTCAGCACGCCATGCTTTATCGTGACGATTTTAGGCGCGATTTCCGCTTTCTACCGAATTTAATAAGTAAC
>Ga0187846_10001773_pt1 | contig 12110 bp, 9 predicted proteins | sample TC_taG_FD_161473 | JGI IMG/M metagenome (GOLD analysis project Ga0187846, IMG submission 161473) | Biofilm microbial communities from the roof of an iron ore cave, State of Minas Gerais, Brazil - TC_06 Biofilm (v2) | ecosystem: Environmental > Terrestrial > Deep subsurface > Cave > Wall biofilm ... | reverse complement strand
GACGGCTTTGACGACCTGTTCGTGACTTACTGGGGTCAAAACGTACTCTACCACAACAACGGAGACGGCACCTTTACCGATGTGACGGAGAAAGCCGGCCTTGCGCAGAAGAGACCGCTGCGCCGCCGGTGGAACACGGGATGCTGCTTCGTGGACCACGACCGTGACGGGCATCTCGATTTGTTTGTCGCGAACTATGTCGATCTCGATCTCGCTAAGACACCTGCAGCCGGTTCGGGTCAGTTCTGCCAGTGGAAGGGGATTCCAGTCATGTGCGGCCCTCGCGGCCTGCCCAGCGGGACGAACCTGCTTTATCACAATAATGGTGACGGGACTTTTGCGGACGTCTCGGATAAGTCCGGAGTAAGCCGTCCTCAGGGGCACTACGGCTTCACGGCCCTTACCGGCGATTTTGACAACGACGGCTGGCCCGATATCTATGTGGCCTGTGATTCGACCGCGAGCATTCTCTACCGGAATAATCGCGATGGGACGTTTACCGATATCGCCGTGGCCGCCGGATGCGCGCTGAACGAAGACGGAGTTGAGCAGGCCGGTATGGGCGCCAGTGCCGGCGACTACGATTGCGACGGGCACTTGGACATCTTCAAAACGAACTTCTCCGACGATACCCCGACTCTCTACCACAACAACGGTGACCAGACTTTCACCGACGTGACCCTTCCGGCAGGCATGGGGATGAACACGCGATACCTGGGCTGGGGTTGTGGGTTCGTGGACGTCGACAACGATAGCTGGTTGGACGTGTTCCTTGCCAACGGTCACGTGTATCCCGAGCTCGAGAAATCCGGTGTTGATGTGCCTTTTCGGGAGCCGAAAATCCTGTATCGGAATCTTCGCAACGGGCGGTTTGAAGACATTTCGTCGCGCGCGGGTTCTGGGGTTAGTTTGCCGCGTTCCTCGCGGGGCGTGGGCTTCGGCGATTTCGACAACGACGGAGATATCGACATTGTCGTTAACAATATGGGTTGTCCCCCCACCCTGCTTCGTAACGATTGTGTCAAAGGAAATCGATGGCTGAAAATCAAGACCGTCGGGACGCGTTCCAATCGTTCCGGTATCGGTACGCGCATTCGCGTGGTGGTCGGAAGCCACTCCCAGATCGACGAAGTGAGGAGCGGAGGAAGCTATATGTCCCAGAATGACCTTCGGGTCCATTTCGGGATGGGTCCGGTCACAAAGGCAGACTTGATCGAACTCCGCTGGCCCAGCGGGCAGATCGATACAGTTAGGGACGTCGAGACCAATCAAGTCGTCTGGATCAAGGAAGGGGCGGGAATTGTCAAGAGAGAGCGGTTTCCGATTAAAGCTTGACGACGAACCTTGAGGAACCTCCTGCCGAAAGATCTTTCTTCTGCCAAAAGCCGTCCATGAACGAAACGAGCGGCACGTCCGGAGAATGCCACCCTGAGGAGCCAACTTTGGTGACAGCTCATGAGCAACCTACCCACACCATTACGGACCTTGATCTTATTGGATCCATCGGGCCAAAGCCACCCAAATCATTAGGTGTCGGCATCGTGGGAGCTGGAACGATCGTGCGGTACGGGCACCTTCCCGCCTACCGTGCCCATGGGCTCCGGGTGCTGGGGATTACCGATATTGACCTGGAGCGGGCCAAAGCTCTGGCGCGAGATTTTGAACTTCTCCACGTCTATCCCAACCTTGACGCTCTCCTGTCGGACACGGAAGTCGAGCTCGTTGACATCGCTGTCCCAGCGGCCTTTCAGCCGGCGATCGCCTCGAAGGCGTTGGAAGCAGGCCGCCATGTGCTATGCCAAAAGCCCTTCGCGGAGAAATACTCCGAGGCCTGCCGGGTGACCGACCTTGCCCAAGCCAAAGGCTTGAAAATTGCAGTCAACCAGCAGATGAGATGGACACCTGCGATGCGGGCTGTCAAAGAACTGCTGCGACGAGGTTGGCTTGGAGAAACCCAACGAGCAGAATTTGAAATCAACCTCTGGGAAGATCTGAAGGGTTGGGTCCTCGATGTTAGTCCCTTTGACCTTCTCTATTATTCAATTCATTTCTACGACGTTAGCCGCTTCTTGTTTGGCGAACCCGAATGGGTTTACTCGATCGCGGGGAAATGGCCCGGTCAAAGGATGCGGGGGGAAACTCGCACGAATACAATATTGGAGTATGCCTCGGGCCTTCAACTGCTTCACCGCACGAGCCATAACAACCACGCGGGCGACCAGTACGCTACTTTCAGGGTTGAGGGAACCAACGCTGTCGCAAAAGGAACGTTCGGCATCCACTACGGCTATCCTCAAGGTCGCCCAGATACCTTGAATTTTACGACCACCCGTTATCTTCGTTCATACTGGCTGGAGGCTCGCTTCAAAGAGAAGTGGATGCCCGATGCCTTTGCAGGGCCCATGTTGTCCTTGATGGAGGCAATCACCACAGGTTCCGAACCGGCAACACCGGGCCGAGACAACCTCAAGACCCTTCATCTCGCATTTGCCATTCGGCGTTCGCAAAGGACTCATCAGCCTATCCGGGTGGCCCACTTTGAACCTGACGAGGATTAAGGGTACCAACTCTCTTAGGTCGTCGGACACACGAAAAGAAATTTCCATCCCGTAGCCGTTTGGAGCAGGACGGAGTACATCTGGGGACGCTCGCCAAGGGCCGGGAGCAGGGCGCGCGTGCTCGAGTTTGTTATGGGCAGCGGCTCACCTTCCGGTGTCTGGCCATAAATGTTGGCATGGCCAATTATCAAGACTGTGTTCTGGGTTGGCTTTGCAATGTGCGCTTTCGAGCATCAGGCCCTTCGCGCTGCGAACGTTTGGTGATGGGTTCGCCTACGGAGGGGACGGAGGATTAATGCAGAGCGACTTTGTTATCGGAATCATTCTGGGTCTTCTGGCAGGGTTAGTCAACGGAATCTTTCTTTTGCCAATGCGCTACACGCGCGAGTGGGCGTGGGAGAACACGTGGCTGGTTTTCACTATTCTTTCTACCGGTATGTTCCCATGGGTTGCCGCACTGCTGGCGGTCCCCAACCTCGTGGCCGTTTTCCACCAAAGCCCTGCCAGTTATCTCCTCCCTGGCATGATCGCCGGAGGGATTTGGGGTGTTGCGCAAGTCCTCTATGGGCTGGGTTTGGGCATGGTGGGAATTGCGATAGGAAGCGCTGTGGTAGCTTGCACCTCAACCGCCGCGGGAACCCTCGGGCCGATGATCGTCTACGCCCACGGGAGACTATTCAGTTCTGCCAGCCTGGTGCTCCTGGTAGCCATTGGCTTGGTGATCGTTGGGATCTACCAATATGGGAAGGCCGGGGTTCAAAAGGAAAGAGAAACTGCGGGGAAGGATGTGCCGAAGCAAGTGGTGAGCGGAAGTTTTCGGACCGGCCTGATCATCTGCCTGAGCACCGGGGCTCTTGGCACGGCCTTCATCTATGGCTCAAAGTCGAGCTCAGGATTGGTCGATGCGGCCAGAGGGATCGGTGGCGCTCCGTCGCAAATGTTCGCTGAATTCACGGCTCTGCTTGTGACGTTTAACGCCGGGATGATCGCAGGGGTGATCTACTCGGTTTACAAGCTCAACAAGAACCGAACATGGGGGGCTTTTCTGACCAGCGGCTCCTTCGCCTGGAACCTTGCACTATCGGTCTTGATGGCAGCGCTGTGGTATGGTGGCATCCTAATGTACAACTCAAGCGCAGTAAAGCTCGGGGTGGGTCTCGGCCCCTCCACAGCATTCGCCTTGTTTGCCAGTGGGACAGTTCTCTTCGCCAGCCTCTTTGGATGGCTCGCTGGTGAATGGAGAGGGGCAAGCCATAAGACGGTACGAGGCTTTGTTAGGGGGATGCTTCTGATTGTCGCGGCCATTCTTGTCATCGCATTCGGAGTTCAGATGTAAGCGGCCTGCACTTAACATGATCCCGTCATCAGCAGGCCGAGTGATTTCTTCCCCTCCCAGCGCGGTGACCTTCTTAGACAGCTTTGGTAACAAATATGTGCTTGTCGGAGAGTTCCCTGCTCTATACCATATGAGGCGTGCAATAAGTGAGGATCTCGCCCAAGACAGCGAGGTTCTCGGCATGTGGGCGCTTTGCTCTTTTCGCTCTTCAATCCTACGAAAAAGGGGACATCAACGGTGAATAAAATCACCCAGCTCATTGACAGCTGGGGTCCGGAAATCATCAGATTCACGGGAGAACTGGTTGCAACACCGAGCGAGACTCCGACCGGTGACGAACGCAAAATCACCGGGCTTTTGTTGGCCCAGATGGACAAACTCGGATTGTCGGGGGCGGAGGTAGCGAGTGAAGTTCCAGAACACCCCAATATCATCTACCGGTTTCCAGGGAAGGGCGGGGGACGGACGCTGCTTTTCGTTGCCCACACGGATACGAAGCCGGTTGGCGATGCCAAGGAACTCTGGATAACGGACCCGTTTTCCGCAACCATCAAGGATGGGAAAATGTATGGCTTGGGTGCAGCCGACATGAAGGCTGCGGTAGCTGCTTTCGTGTATGCCGCGGCCGCACTCAGACACGTGGAACCCTTGTCGGGAGATCTGATCCTGGCATTGGTCGCGCACGAAGAAGGTGGAGGCAAATATGGTGCTCACTTCCTGTCGACTCAATATGGATTGAAAGCGGATATGGCGGTGATAGGCGAGCCTCCGGGGGTAACAAAAGAATGGGAGTACATTCACCTGGGCTGTCGCGGCGTATGTTGCTTCACGGTTAAAGTTTATGGGGCACAGATCCACAGCAGTGTGTCGGATCGCTTAGGTGCGGTGAATGCCAGCGTCAAGCTCGCTAATCTGCTCTGTCGAATGGGCCAGGAATTAACACTGAACTATGTTCCCCACCCCTTGTGTTCCAACGGCGTGACCGTCAACTTGGGTGTGATCCTGAAGGGGGGCGTTTTTTTTGGCGTCAATCCGGGTTACGCAGAGTTTGGGGCCGACATTCGGACCCTCCCTGGAATGAGAAGGGATGAACTCGTCGGTGATTTGGAGAGCTTTTTGGATTTGTGCCGCAGAGAGGACCCTTCCTTGCGGGCGACCTTGGAACTCGCGCCTCCTCCACTCGATTGGATAGCGCCGACAGAAGTGAGTCAAGACCTCCCAATTGCCGGGGCGCTGGCGGATGCTTCAGAACAAGTACTGGGTTTTCGCCCTCCTTTCGGCCTTTATCCAGCGGGAACCGATTCACCCAAATTCCAACTGGAAGCTGGAATTCCGACGATTCCGGCCTGCGGCGCGGGAGTTATCTCGGTCTGCCACGGGGCGAACGAATGGGTAGGTGTGGAAAGCATCGTTCAGGCCTGCAAAATTTATGCGCTGGCAGCCTCCGATGTCTTGAGGTAGGCGATGGATCGAGTCAAAGTCGGGGTTATCGGCGTAGGTCTCTGGGGTGTGAACCACGTCGAAGCATATCGAGGGTTGCCCCATGCGGAAATCATTGCCGTGGCGGACCCCGTGCCGGGTCGGGCGCAGGAAATATCAAAAGCCTTCAATATCCCTCATTGGTTTGAAAACTACGAGGAGTTATGCGCGCTGAAAGAGATTGAGGCAGTCAGCATCGTCACTCCGGAATCGGCGCACCTCAAGCCGGTAGAGGCCGCGGCTCGGGCCAGGAAGCACATCCTGGTAGAAAAGCCGATGGCGCATTCGGTCGGAGATGTTGAGAAAATGATCGCGGCGGCTCAAGAAGCCGACGTCGTTCTTATGCCCGGCCATCTGCTGCGTTTTGAGCCGCGATATGCGCTCATCAAGGAGATGCTGAATAATCACGAACTCGGGTCAATCGCTTCAATTCAAGCCCGCCGGAACCGAACCAAAGGGAATTTCAAAAAATATGCGCGTGCACATCCCATCTTTGCAGTCTCTGTTCATGACATCGATCTGCTGTTATGGTACACGCAATCCACGGTTTGCCGAGTGAGAGGATATCAACGCCATATTCAAGGGAGTGAGACACCTGACTTGGTGTGGGGGATCATCGAATTCAGTAACGGCGTGCTGGGGGTCATTGAAACTACCTGGTTAACTCCCGACGCAGTCGGGGTCTTTAGCAATGACTCCTTGCAGCTCATAACAGACAAAGGAATTGCGAGAGTCGATCTGGTCGATGGGGGCCTAAGTTTTTGGCTGCAAGGGGGGCTTTTGGTCCCGGACACTATCGGAGCACCCCGAATTCGAGGCCACGTGGAAGGGAGCTTGGCCACTGAGTTATCCTATTTCCTCACCTGTGTCATCAACGGCCAAAAACCCCAAGTGGTGACTGCGGAAGAAGCACGAGAGGGCATTCGGGTTGCGGTGGCGCTGGTGGAGTCGGCCAGCACAGAAAAGGACGTGGTCCTCGACTGAATCCGAAAAGGACGTTCTGCTGACGATTACGGAAACAGATCGTAAAGCTACGTCCCCGGCGCTCGCCACATGGGCGTCAACAGGTCCAGGTTTACGATCTTCATCACTTCAGAATACACCTTTTGCCACCGGCTATAATGTTTTGCATATTCCCAGTGGACGCTTTCACGGGGCTGGAATTCCTTTTCGATTCTGACCCAACGTTCGATGGCCGTCGTGAAGTCTTTAAATAACCCTGTCCCCATCGCTACACACATGGCACAGCCAAGAGAAGTTGCTTCTTTGACCACAGGCACGCTGACCTCAACGCCGATGACGTCGGCCACAATTTGCGGCCAAAGGAAGCCTTTGGCTGCCCCTCCGCAGAACGTCAACTGCTTGGGTCTGGTACCCGTCAGCTCTTCAAGAATTTCGAGGTTCCCATAAGCGGCGTAGGCTGCGCTCTCCCAAAGCGATCTGATGCACTCCGCTTTACCCGACCGCTGAGGATGGTAGATATCGAAGTTGAGAAACGATGGGGCTGCGTGTTTCCAGCACTTCGAGTTATGAATGGCGGAGAACAGCCCCAATACTCCATTCGATCCCGTGGGAACATCTGCCGCTAGCTTTTCCATCAAGCAATACGGGTCAACCCCTTGCTGGGAAGCCGAGTTGATTTCCTCTTGGCAAAACCCATCTCGAAACCAGCGGGTTTGCTGCCCTATGAGAAACGCAATTCCTTCCGTCATCCATCGATCGGGCTGGACGTGGCATAGAGTGCGGGGCCGAAACTGAGGATCAATGAGAGGCCGGTCCCAAATCACCGTGGTCTGCCAAAACGTGCCTCCCACCAGGGCCCAGTCGCCGGACTTAATGTTGCCGATCCCGAGCAGGGCAAGCTGAGTGTCAGCTCCGCCTGCGATCACGGGAGTGCCTGTCCTTAGCCCACAAGCTGCGGCAGCCTGTTTGGTGATTTGGCCGATTACGGTGCCGGGCTCAACCACGGGGGGATAAATGCCTTTCGGCAGGCCACACATCCTCACCGCTGATTCCGACCATGTTCGCGCCTTGAGATCAAACAACCCAGAACTTGATCCACAGGTCGGATCCGTCACAATTCTTCTCGAGAGCTTGAATAGTATCCAGTCACTGATCAGGCTCATCTTTTCAACCCTGCCGAATACGTCAGGTTGATGTTTCTTGATCCAGCGGAACCTGGGAGGTGAAATGATGTTTAGCCAGTCGCCGCCAATTCGATACAGATCTTCCGCGATTCCCATGGCGAGCATTTCGACGACTTCCTCAGTGGCTCTCGCGTCCACGTTCGGGCAAGCCCAAATCTCGTTTTGATCACGATCATACAGCACCATTCCTTCGCGCATGCTCGTGGCGGAGACGCCTATAATCTGGTCGGAGCGAATCGAACTTTTCCCCAGTACTTCGCGGACGCAGGCACAGAGGGTTTGCCAGGCCTCTTCAGTGTCAAAGACTTGTGATCCGGGGTATTGCGGAAGGACCTTCGGAAGCCATTCCTTTTGGGCTAAGGATACCTCTTTCCCGTCAGTGTCGAAGATCACCGCTCTCCCGCTGCCTGAACCAGCGTCTAATACCAGAATGTAGGCGTTGTCAGACATGTTCCCTTGTGGTTGTTCCGTATTTGGCTTTAAACAAGCACGCCTCAGGTCGGACCAACCACCCACTCCACACCGGTATTGTCTCCGGTAGGAAGTCCACGCCTTCGTCCCAGCAGGAGCTAGCCTAGCCCGACGGAATGATGGGCAGGACGATATGCGACGGCCTTTCCCGATCGTGATAGACGGTGTTTGTGGCCACAACCGCTTCTTCGGCGCGGCCATGGACATTCCAAATGTTCAAATTTCGACTGTAACGCGGGAAATTACTGCTCGTGATGCTTACCCGGATCCTGTGACCCTTCTTGAATACGTTGCTTGTTGCCCAGAGGTCGATCGAAAGGGGTGTGACTTCTCCTGGCGTTAGGGGGATGGGATTCAGTTTGGAGGTCCGATAGCGCGCCCGCAAAATTCCATCAGCGATCAGGATTGATCGACCATCCGGCCAGACGTCCGCGAGCTTGGCGACGAAGTCCGTGTCCACAGCGGTCGAGGAGACGTAGAGTCGGACGATTACGGGACCGGTGACCTCGACATTCTCGTCCAAGACCGGCGTTGAGTATGTCAAACTGGACCCTTCCACCGGCCGTTGGTCGCGGGGACCCGCCTGCAAACCCAGCTCCGCCATGTGCAACTCGGCTTCCTCAAGATCCTTCGGTAGTTGATCCTTGGAATGGGGGAGCGCATACAGCGTGTTTCCTCCTAGGGTTCGGGTCGGCCGGAGAGGGTCATAGACGAAGCTGTCTGGTGGTTCAGCTCCGCCAGGAGCGACTGGGCTTAGCACACCGTCATTGAGGGAGGAGCCTGACCGCGAGGGGCCCTGGTGGAAATAGTAGTTGGTGTACACTGCCTCGGCGGGGGGCCATTGCCTGAAGTGCTGCCAGGTATTGGCGCCCATCGTAAACAGTGTTATCGGATCCTCGATATCCACCCCCGTATCTGTTCGCTTGAGCCAGCGATCGAACCATTTTTGCACGAGTCCGTTAAAGTCAATGATCGCCTGCGGACCGAAGTCCAGCTCCCCAACGTATCTCATGAACCGTTCGCTAACCAGGGGCCCATGCATCCATGGGCCCACGAAGAGTCGCTGGAAGCCTCTGCCTTTCTCTGTTGCTCCGTTCTTTGCGATTCCGGCGAAGTTGGCGATTGTCGCCCGGATGAATAAGTCATACCATGAGCCAAAATGGAGAATTGGAGTCTCGATCTCGGCATAATGTTTCGAAAAGTTCCACGGTTCCCAGAAGGCTGAATCCTCTGGGGGATGCGCCACGAAATCCTTGAGCCATTTGAAGGGGTCAGAGTAAACAGGGCTGGAAAGTAGAGGTGACTGATTAAAGATATCCTCAAGATCTTGGTCGACAGTCCGGGTGAGGTAATTCATGCGATTGGCTAAAGCACTGACGGTTTCCTTCGTTCCCCAATGCAGGTTCAGGCCCAGTTCGAAGGCTCCCCCTCGATAAATCCATTCCTCCGTCAGGTCGGAACATCCTTCACGGACGAACATGCATTGAAGCGCGAGCGGCCGCGTAGGGGCCATGAGATATTGAGTGTTGCCGCTGTAAGATCCACCGAAAGTGCCGATCAATCCATTGGAGAGAGGATGTTTTGACAGCCACTGTACGGTGTCAAATCCGTCGCGGTTCTGACCCCAGCCGTCGTCTAATAATGGGTACCATATGCCTTCCGAGGCAAATCTTCCCCGCGTGTCTTGGATGGCAACAACATACCCCTTTTCCACGAGAAAGGTATGGGTATGCGACCACATCATTGTTGCGTTTTCCTTGTTATATGGGGTTCTCTCGAGAACAATCGGGTACCGACCGGCGGCGTCCGGGGCATAGAGATCGGTAGCGAGCCGCGTTCCGTCCCTCACCGGCACCATAACGTTTTTTTCGAATCTCATTCGCGATGCCTCCCCCTTCTGACCTTGTGCAATCTCCCTGAAGGATCGGAATTAGTAATTGAGGTTAGTCAGTGGGGGCGCGCGCCACAAGCACAATTATGTTACTCGGTTGGTCAAACCGTGTTACAGGCTAGGGGTAAGTTTCTGGCAGCACAGGGGGGTTCAGAAATCTGTTGACTGCCTTCCTGTAGGGTCCCCGAGTTGGGGTTTCGAATGGAAAGGGTGTTCTTGGAGCGTTCTAAACAAAGAGTCGAAAAATATGTAAGATGCTCCGATGGCTCTCGGGAACGCAGCGAAACAAGCCCTACGGTGCGGAATATAGGATTTTCCGCGATGCGAAGGAAATGAATCTTCTCCTGTATCGCTCGTCTTTTGGGCAAGAAGGCCGCGCCCATACCTTTAGATACACATCGGACAACTGCCTCATCGTTTTCCAGCTCAAGTTTGATCTCTGGCGCAATGCGCAACTCGTGGAACATGCTTTCCAGGATTTGATGGGTGGCGCTATAAGACGGAAACGAGATGAGGGGCACTTCGTTCAGTTCTTGAGGTTGGACAACCCTTTTTTTGGCGAGTGGGTGGTGCTTGCCAACCACGATGACCAGTTCCTCGCGGTAGAGAGGCCTTACTAAGAAAACTCGCGTTTCGATAGCTTGCGGCAGACTGCCAAGGATTACATCCAGCGCGCCCGTTCGTAAATCCTCGAGAATCATGGGCCATTGCCCCGTTTTGATGTGGATTACCACGGCGGGGAATCGCTTCTTGAATTCTTCGAAGACAGGTGGCAGGAAATCGTTGAGCATCGTGGTTCCTGTCCCCAAGTTCAAGTGCTGAACGCCGCATTTTGACATCTGGGAGACTGACTGGGCAGCGTGCGTGACTTGATCGAAAATCGCTCCGACATGCCTGAACAGCACTTTTCCGGGTTCGGTCAGAAGCACACGCTTGTTTGCTCGCGTGAAAAGGGCCACGGAAAGTTCTTCCTCGAGCAGTCTTACTTGTCGGCTGATGGCAGAATGGGAGACATGAAGCTTCTCACCAGCGCGCGTAAAGCTCAATGTTTCGGCTACCGCTCGGAACATATCCAGTTGTCGAAGATCCATATACATCCTCCGATCCGAGTTATGGTCCGCAGATCTTCGAGATATCGCTGGGGGTCTTGCCCCCCAAGGGTGGACCTGCCTATGATGGTGCACTTCTGGGCATTGGTCAACCTCTGCGTGCCGGGCCGGTCGGACTCCCAAGCCCGTCTTACGAAAGAATGAGGGTAACAACAGACGCTTGACCAGATGATCGCGTGAACGTAGGCCTTCAGACAGGCCCAACCTCTGCAGGAGCATAATCAGAAATCGGCGCCTCCTTGATTGCCTGCAGATGATGGCCAAACTGCAAGAAAAATCGGGGTGGGTCAGTTTGGATGATTTCCCAGGCGGTCGGCAAACACTACGGCGTCAGGCTGGCCCTATCCTTATTCGCCAGATCTCAGCACGGTTCTTCACAAAAGAATGGTGTCGCCAGCCTAATTTCCGAGTGGCGCGTCACCCATTAAGTACAGCGAAAGTCTTCTACTCAAGTTGAAATCGCATCAGATTTCGTGAGGGCTGTAGAATGGACCGCTTCTCGGCCGTCATACAGACAGGCGCCGTAGAGCCGAGAATTGGGCAGAAGGAGAAAACCGATGCAGTTTGCCCTGATGATCTACCATACACCGGAAGAGTTTGCTATGCGGACGAAGGAGTATAACGATCCTCATCTCGGCGCCTGGCGAGCTTACTACAAGGCGCTCGTCGAGGCCGGCGTCTACGTCGGCGCCAATGCACTTGAAGTGCCGGAGACAGGAACGACAGTGCGTCTTAAGGAGGGAAAGCGCCGCGTGCAGGATGGCCCCTATGCCGACACGAAGGAGCAACTAGCAGGATTCATCATCCTAGAACTCCCTTCCGTTGACGCCGCGCTGGAATGGGCTGCGCGATGCCCGGGTGCATCGATCGGCGCAGTGGAAGTCCGGCCGCTGGCGCCTGAAGCCATGCGCCGGGGGTTCACAGGATGAATGAAGGCAGTCAGGAGAACATCCAGAGCACCGTGGGGCGGACTATAGAGCGGGTGGCCCGAGAATCTTACGGCCGCTTGGTGGCGTATCTTTCCGTCCACACGCACGACTTGGGCAGCGCTGAGGACGCCCTCAGCGAGGCGTTAGTGGCCGCGCTCAAGACCTGGCCACGAGATGGCGTGCCGCAAAA
>Ga0187846_10001772_pt1 | contig 12113 bp, 12 predicted proteins | sample TC_taG_FD_161473 | JGI IMG/M metagenome (GOLD analysis project Ga0187846, IMG submission 161473) | Biofilm microbial communities from the roof of an iron ore cave, State of Minas Gerais, Brazil - TC_06 Biofilm (v2) | ecosystem: Environmental > Terrestrial > Deep subsurface > Cave > Wall biofilm... | reverse complement strand
ACCGCAGGCGCAAAAGACCCCGCGCTTTCCTCCTTCGAGGCTTTTCGGACGCCTGCCTCCGTGCAGCCCCTCACGCTAGTGACTGGCAGGCATCCGAAAACCCTTAACGATTCCGGCCATCGAAAGGGGGCAGTCAAAGCCGGCGGATTCGGACACCGCGGGCGGCACTTCAGTCGGCGACACCAGACGAACTCACAAGACTTTGGTGATCAGGACCCATTCGTGGCCCTCGTTGACCCATTGCTCCTTGACCATCGTGCGCCGCGCCGTCTCCCGGTACCCGAGCCGCTCGTAGAGGCGGCGGGCGCCGATGTTGGCGTCGGAGACGATAACACTCATGCCGTCCTTGCCGAGCTTTCGCCCGTTCTCGTCCGCTATTCGAAGCAGCTCGGTCCCGAGGCCGAGATTGCGGAATTGGGGAAGCACGGCAAGGACGTTTACATACCAAGTGCCAGGCGCCTGGTTCTCAAGCTCCTGCAGCGGCACGAACATCGCCGGCATGTCGGACGGGATGGGCTCGGGAGCGTCCGGAATGACGTAGCCGATGAGAGTGCCAGCGGCTCGTCCGGCGTGCTCGATCATCGTGGCGTTCCGGTACGAGAAGCTCCCGGTCTCTCGTGCAGCGCGCTTGCGCCCGACCTCCCGCGCCGTTTCTCCCGGCCCGGCGATCTTGTGCCATAGATAGCTCGGCAGGCCCTCGCCGGCGTAGTCGACGAGCTCGGCCAGCACGTCCGCGTCCTCGATCCGTGCCGGGCGCGCACAAGTTTCTCGATAGGCGTCATGACAACCTCCGTAGCCAGCATAGACGGGATGACTATCCGAAAGAGTCTTTCAGTGTCGTGGGCCCTCAAGTTCGTACGTGGACGACGGCCTGATGTCGGCTTGCCACCGAACTCGCCGTTGCTCCCTCCAGCTGGCAAGGTCTCCTTAGGGGCAAATCCCGCCGTTCGAGCCTGGTGGCGACGACAGCACGGGTCAGGGTCAGAAGACGAGGTTGCTCCGAGCAGACGGTCGGCGCGACAGCACGGCTGCGGCTTCATGGGGGAAACGGCTTCCTATTTTGTTGATCCGGGCTCCTCGAGCCTCTCCCACCCCGCGCGCAGGAACGACTCGGCCTCGCTCTCCAACATCTCGACGGTGCCGTCGGCGCCGACGTTGAGATGCAGCAAGTTCATCCGCCCGATGCCGGCAGGAACGCGCAGCCGCACCCGGCGCTCGCGGCTGGCCTGCTGCCCGCGCGCTTCCTCGGCCAGCTGCCGGTACAACTCAAAGATTCCCGCATTGGAGCTGGGGCCACTGCCGCGCTTGAACCAGTCGAGCATTTGTGCTGTCGAGTCGACCTGGTCGTCGTGCCGGCCATTGGGGAAGGCCGTCAGCTCGTGCAGATACTGGGCGAGCCACGGTGCCGCGTCGGGCAGGTGGACGAAACCGTTCTCGATCATTGCGGTCTGCGCGTGCATGCGCATGACCTTGTCGAATTGCGGCTGATAGCGGGTCACGGCATAGAGGCCGTCGGCGATCAGCTCCTGGATCAGCTGGGTGCCCGAAGCCTTGTCCTCGATCAGCACGACACTGGGATGGAACCGCTCGTATTGCGCACGCACCGCGCGCTTCAGCTCGGGATACTCCATGCGCCGGCGCAGGACGTCGAGCAGATAGAGGTTCTTGCCCAATATCCCCCAGCTGGTGCAGACGCTATAGTCGCTGAGCTCGGTCGCCTTGCTGGCGGTGTCCCAGCTCTGCACGATGCGCTCGAACCGCGGCATCTCGTCGGCCGCGTAACGCCGGAACCACGCGGCTTTGACGAGCCCGCCGCCGAATGGCGAGGGCATCTGCTGATACTGGCCGGCGAAATTGTACTCTCCAAGGGTGCGGCGAATCTGCTCGAGCATTGGCAGCGGCTCGCGCGCCGGATGGAGCACCTCACCCTGCCGGCGGATCAGGCGTTTGGCTCCCCAGACCGTATCCACAAGCTGCGTCTCGTCGGTCTCGGCGATCGCCGGAAGGCACACGAGCTCCCAGGGTTCCTGGGCCAGCACGTGGCCGACCAGATCGTCCTCGTGCAGGCGGTGCATGATCAGCACGATCGCACCTTGCCGCTTGTCGTTGAGCCGGCTGTAGAGGGTATGGTCGAACCACTCGTTGGCCGCGCGCCGCTGGGTTTGCGACAACGCCTCCTCGGGCTTCAGCGGATCGTCGATAATGATGATGTCGGCACCGCGCCCCGTCAGCACCCCGCCGACCGAGGTCGCGAGCCGGCAGCCTTGCGCCGTCGTCTCGAATTCGGACACCGCCTGCCGCTCGGGGGACAACCGGGTCGGGAACAGCCGACGGTACCAGTCGCTCATCATGATCCGCCGGCAGTCTCGCGACAATTTGTCGGCGAGCTCCTGCGCATAGCTGACGCAGAGGATTTGAGCGCTCGGATCGTGCCCGAGACACCAGGCGGGAAAGGTGACCGAGGCCAGGTGCGACTTCAGATACCGCGGTGGCACATTGATGATCAGCCGCCCGATCTTGCCGGCGCGCACCGCCGCCAATTTCGCGCCGATGAACTCGATGTGCCAGTTCATCAGAAACGCGCTCCGCGGGCTCAGCTCGCGAAAGCAACGCTGCGCAAAGCTGACGAAATCGAGACGCAGCAGCGTGTCGTAGGTGGTCCCGGTAAACCTATCGGCACTCGTCATCGCTCGGGCAACAACCCGGCTCCATGCCGTTCTGCTGCAGCTCCTCCTCCCAGGACTGCCGCAGCCTTTTGATGAAGGTCGCCATGACCTCCTCGTCCGCCGCGGTGAACGGGGCGGGCTCGGGAGGCGGCACCACACCGGCCTTTTTCTCGGCGTCCTTCAGCGTGTCGATCAGCATCTTGGTCGCGCGCAAATCCGCACCGGTCGATTTGTTGACCAGCTGGGTGGCGACCGCTTCGCGCTTGGTGATCTCCCGCCGCTCGCCGTCGATGGTCACGGTTACCTTCTCGTCGAGCGCCTCGACCAGCAATGCCGGCAGGTTCTTCGGGCGCGGCCCGCGCGGGTTGCCGGATTGGCCCTTCTTGAACCGGGTGTGCACCGGCGGCTTGCCGCGGCCGACCTCGTAATCGCGTTTGTTTTCGGACATGGGGCTTCTGCTATCCTTTTCGCCCGGCGCGGCGAGACACGCTGCCTTCTTGCCACGGCGAAGCTCCGTCCCGATATATCAGGGCCGTGATGCATTGTCAATAAAAGGATTATTATTATGGCAAATTGAGGGGTAGATGCCTGTCCATATCCGACGGTTTGCGCTTTCCCTGCCGGTTCCCTGCCAGGTCTTCGATTTTTGCCGATTGCGAATCCCAAGCCAATGATAGGTCTGGATTTTTTCGCCGCGGCGCGCACCCCGAAAAATTTTTCCCGGATTTTTCCCTTGCGGCAGGGAAACCGAGAGCCGGCGCTAGCTGCCGCGACAGAACAAGGAAGCCTTGAGGACCGAGCGCAACTTCGGCTGGGTGGGGGCCTTGCATGGTATAAGCAGGCGATCGCCAGAGGAGGCCTCGCTTGCCTGTCGTCTTTATCCTGAACGGCCCCAATTTAAACCTGCTCGGGGTCCGTGACCCGTCGATATACGGCCGCGACACGCTCGGTGACATCGAGGAGCGCTGCACCGCGCGGGCCGCCGCGCTGGGCCTGGAGATCGATTTCCGGCAGACCAATCACGAAGGCCAGCTCGTCGACTGGATCCAGGAGGCGCGCGAATCGGCGGATGGGATCGTCCTGAACGCGGGTGCGTTGACCCATACCTCCGTCGCGCTGCTCGACGCGCTCTCTGCCGCCGAGCTGCCGGTCATCGAGGTGCACCTCTCAAACATCTTCCGACGCGAGAGCTTTCGCCATCATTCCTATGTCAGCCTGGCGGCGAACGGTGTGATCTGCGGGTTGGGGGGGCAGGGTTACGAGCTCGCGCTCGATGCGATCGCGAGCCTGATCGAAGGCGAATCGGACGAGGCAGCTTGATGAAAATCGGCGGGCGCAGCCCGCCGTTTCCCGATGCCGAGCTGATCCGCGCGCTGGCCGCCTTGTTGACCGAGACTGGTTTGACAGAGATCGAATACGCGGTCGGCGATCGCCGCATCCGTGTCGCCCGCGCCGCGGCAGGGCCCGCCCCGCTCGGCGGCTCCTCCACTCCCTCCGCGGCCGCCGGATCAATCGAACATCCCGGCGCGGTCAGAGCGCCGATTGTCGGTACCGCCTATTTGGCACCGCAGCCGGGAGCCCCACCTTTTGTTCGGCTCGGCGACATCATCGCTGAGGGCCAACCGCTGTTGATCATCGAGGCAATGAAGGTCATGAACCAGATTCGCGCGCACCGACCGGGGCGCATCGCGCAGATTCTGGTCGCGGACGCCCAGCCGGTCGAATTTGGCGCCGTTCTGATGCTGATCGAGTAAAACTGCGCCATTCGCCCTCGTTCGGGGGGACAGGGCAAGAAGGTCCCAATGTTTGAAAAGGTTCTGATCGCCAATCGCGGGGAAATCGCGCTCAGGATTCACCGCGCCTGCAGGGAGATGGGAATCAAGACGGTCGCCGTCCATTCGACCGCTGACGCCGCTGCGATGCATGTCCGGCTCGCCGACGAGACCGTGTGCATCGGGCCGCCGGCCGCGCGCGACAGCTATCTGAATGTGGCGGCAATCCTCTCCGCGGCGACGATCACCGGCGCCGACGCGATCCATCCCGGGCTCGGTTTCCTGGCAGAAGACGCCGATTTCGCCGCCGCGGTCGAGGAGCACGGGTTCACGTTCATCGGTCCGTCGGCCGAGCATATCCGGCTGATGGGCAACAAGGTGGCGGCCAAGGAAGCCGTCCGCAGGCTCGGAATTCCGACGGTTCCCGGCTCGCCGGGCGGCGTGCGCGATCTCGCGGCGGCCGAAGCCGCAGCCTCGGCGATCGGCTATCCGATCCTGATCAAGGCTGCTGCCGGCGGTGGCGGCCGCGGCATGAAAGTTGCCCACGACAGCAACGAACTTGCCGATATGTTGCCGATCGCGCAGAGAGAGGCGGCCGCGTTCTTCGGTTGCGGAGAGGTCTATCTCGAACGCCACCTCGAGCGGCCCCGCCACATCGAGATCCAGATCCTCGGGGACGGCCGGGGCGGGATCGTTCATCTCGGCGAGCGCGACTGCTCGCTGCAGCGCTCGCATCAGAAGGTGCTCGAAGAATCGCCCTCCCCCGCGCTCAACCAGAGACAACGCGATCAACTCGGCGAGCTCGCCGTCGCGGCATTGGGGGAGCTCGGCTACAAGGGCGTGGGTACCCTCGAATTCCTTTGTCAGGACGGGGAATTCTTTTTCATCGAGATGAACACGCGCCTGCAGGTAGAGCATCCGGTTACCGAGATGGTCAGCGGCCTCGATCTTGTCCGGGAGCAGCTGCGTATCGCCGCCGGCGCCCCGCTCGGCTATCGCCAAAGCGACATCAAGCTGTGCGGCCACGCCATTGAATGCCGCATCAACGCCGAGCGCCCCGACACCTTCGCGCCGTCACCGGGCCGGGTGACCGATTATCATGCGCCGGGTGGGCTCGGCGTGCGCATCGACAGCGCGCTCTATCAGGGCTACGCGGTGCCGCCCTACTACGACAGCCTGATTTCGAAACTCGTGGTTCACGGCAAAAGCCGCAACGAGTGCCTAATGCGGCTGCGCCGCGCCCTCGAGGAATATGTGATCGGTGGGATCGAGACCACCATTCCGCTCCATCAGCGGCTCGTCGGCGATGCCGAGTTCATCGATGGCGATTATGACGTTCACTGGCTCGAGCGGTTTGTCGGGCGTCCGGCCTGACCGGAGCCGCGCCTGTTGCAGCTGACTCCCGCCATCCTTGTCCGCGCCTATGCCGCCGGGATCTTCCCGATGGCCGAATCTGCCGACGACCCGGAGCTGTTCTGGGTCGATCCGCGCCGCCGCGGCATTCTTCCGCTCGACGCGTTCCACGTGGCGCGCCGGCTGCGCCGCGTCGTGCGCCAGCGGATTTTTGAGATCCGCTGCGACAGCGCATTCGAGGACGTCATCCGCGCCTGCGCGGAAGCAAGCGAAAAGCGGCCGAACACTTGGATCAACGACGAGATCGTGCGGCTCTACGCGGGGCTCTTCGACCGAGGCGCTGCGCACAGCGTCGAATGCTGGCGGGATGGCAAGCTGGTGGGTGGGCTCTACGGCGTCTCGCTCGGTGCCGTCTTTTTTGGCGAGAGCATGTTCAGCTTCGAGAACGACGCGAGCAAGGTCGCCCTCGTTCACCTGGTCGCCCGGCTGCGCCTCGGCGGCTTCCGTCTGCTCGATACCCAGTTCCTGACGCCGCATCTGGCGCGCTTCGGCGGCATCGAGATCAGCCGCGCGCGCTATCATCGGCTGCTCGCCGAGGCGCTCTCCTACCGCGCCGTCTTCTCCTCGACCTTGCCCGAGGATGCCGCCGGGGACCCGCTCGCCGTCGTGCAATTCAGCACATTGATGTCATAAATCGGGTGTTCTAGCGCTGACAGCGCCGGGCTCGAGGCGAACATCCAGCCGCTGAACACGCGCAAGCTCGCCTCGCCCGGCCGGAGCTCGTCGATCTCGAGGAAAGCGGCACTCTCGGGCGGATCCTCGGGCGCGCTCTTCTCACAGTCGCGCACCCGAATCGACAGGGTCCCGAATCTCACCGGGGTCCCGACCGGTGCTTCGAATTTGGACACCCGCGCGGTGATCTTGTCGAGCGCTTGGAGGAGCGCTACCGGCTCCGCAATCGCCAAGCTCGGCATCGCTACCGCCGACAGCAAGGTCGCAACGAATTTGAGTCGCATGACAACCGGATAACAACGGAAATTCCGTGGGGTGGAAATTGCTGGGCTACTTGCGATACGGGTTGACGATCCCGGCGACGATCCGAGCGAGAACCTCGCGCACCTGCTGCTCGTCACACCCCATCAAGACAGCGTCCTCGAACGCCTCTTGCGCCAGCTCGCGCAGCTCGGTCAAGTTCTCGTTCAACACCTTGATCTTCTCGACGCAGGAGACGGGCTCGCCCTCGGGCGTGAGCCAGACCGGGAATTCTGCGGACATGCTCGACATTCTCATGGCTATTTGGAGGGCGTCTCGCCCTCTTCAGGCTTTTTCTGCGCGCCGGGCTGCGAAAAGATCATCTGACCGATCAGGTTTTCGAGGCTGACCGGCGCCTGGGTGAATTTGATCCGGCCACCCGCCGGGATCATCTGCTCCGAGCCGCCGGGCACCAGCGCCAAATACCGGTCGCCGAGCAGCCCGGAGGAGACGATCTCGGCGACCGTGTCGTCGGGCAGCTTGTAGGCCGGGTCGATGCTGATCCGCACATCGGCGAGAAACGTCTTCGGATCGAGCGTCGCCGAGACGATCGAGCCGACCTTGACGCCGGCAATGCGCACGTCACCGCCGTCGCGGATGCCGTCGATCCGCTCGAATTGCGCGTTCACCTGATAACCCTGCACCGCCCTCACCTGGCTCGTGGAGTAGGCGAAGAACAAAAACAATGCGGCGACGACCAACACGACGGCGCCCATCACCGTCTCGATCACATTCCCGGTCATGGTCTTCCGCGCCTACTCCGGTCTCCACGGCTCGTAGTCCCCGGTCGCGCGCGCACGGCGGCCGCCGCGCAGGATCGAGCCCGACGGATAATAGGCAAAGGGCGTCCCGGTCATGTTCGGCTGGTGCTCCTTTTCCCACGGATAGCGGACGCGGTCCGCTCGCGGAATCTCGTCGACCGTGTGGTGCAGCCAGGCGTGCCATTCCGGGGGCACCTTCGATCCTTCCGGCTCGCCGTTATACATGACCCAGCGCTTTTCGCGGCTGGCCCGCCCGCCGCCGCGCCGCAAGGGCCTCGAGCCTTTCTCGCGATAGTAACGGTTGCCGAGGCTGTCGGTGCCGACCAGCTCGCCCCGCAGCCATGTCAGCAATCGCGTCCCGAGCGTCATCGCTCCACCCATACCTCAAGCCGTTTCCCGAGAGTGCCGAGTATATGGCATGGCCGGTATCCGGCGGTAGGGGCTCGGTCTCGGGTTCTGCTCCCTATATATTGTGGACGGACCGCATCAATAACGCTATATTGGGTTTTTCAAAAGGTGACCCGCCTGGGGGAAACAAGGCGGCAGCACCTGCAGCCCGGGGGAAGGAATGCACATCACACGTCGGTTTACGACGGACGGTCAGGATCCTTACGCGACGGTTCCGTTCCGGACCGCGACCAGCGAGATCCGCAATCCCGACGGCTCGGTCGTCTTCCAGGCCGAGGGGATCGAGGTTCCGGCGGAGTGGAGCCAGGTCGCCTCCGACATTCTCGCCCAGAAGTACTTCCGCAAGGCGGGGGTGCCGACGCGCCTGACACCGGTCGCCGAAGAGGGTGTGCCGGCCTGGTTGTGGCGCCATACCGCCGATGGGGCGGCGCTGGCGGCTCTCCCGGAAGCTGCGCGCTATGGCGGCGAAACCAACGCCCGACAGGTCTTCGACAGGATGGCGGGGACCTGGACTTATTGGGGCTGGAAGGGGGGCTATTTCGACACCGAGAAGGACGCCCGCGCGTTCTACGACGAGATCCGGCTGATGCTGGCGCGGCAGATCGGCGCCCCGAACTCACCGCAATGGTTCAACACAGGGCTCCATTGGGCCTATGGCATCGACGGCCCCGCGCAGGGTCATTATTACGTCGATCACCGGAGCGGCGAGCTGCGCGCCTCCGCCAGCGCCTACGAGCACCCGCAGCCGCACGCCTGTTTCATCCAGTCGGTCGCCGACGATCTCGTCAACGAAGGCGGGATCATGGATCTGTGGGTGCGCGAGGCGCGGATCTTCAAATACGGCTCCGGCTCGGGATCGAATTTCTCGAAGCTTCGCGGCGACGGCGAATCGCTTTCAGGCGGCGGGCGTTCCTCGGGCCTGATGAGTTTCCTCAGAATCGGCGACCGCGCCGCCGGTGCCATCAAATCCGGCGGCACGACGCGGCGCGCCGCGAAGATGGTCATCGTCGACATCGACCATCCCGACATCGAGACCTTTGTCGACTGGAAGGTCGTCGAGGAGCAGAAAGTCGCCGCCCTCGTCGCCGGCTCAAAGCTCGCTTCCCGGCACCTGAACCTGATTATGAAGACGTGCCGCGAGGGCACCGACCTCTCAGCAAATCCAGAGCTGATGGGCGAAATCCGCGCTGCCCGCCGGGCGATGATCCCGGAGGCCTACATCCAGCGGGTAATCCAGCTCGCTCGGCAGGGCGCTACCGGGATCGATTTTCGCACTTACGACACCGATTGGGATTCCGAGGCGTATCTGACGGTCGCGGGCCAGAATTCGAACAATTCGGTGCGGGTGTCGAACGATTTCCTCGACCGCGTCTGCGCCGACGGCGAGTGGGAGCTGGTTCGGCGCACCGACGGCAAAATCGCCAAGACATTGCCGGCGCGCGACTTATGGGACCGCATCGGCCACGCGGCATGGGCCTCGGCCGATCCCGGGCTGCAATTCGATACGACGATCAACGAATGGCACACCTGTCCAGCGAGCGGACGGATCAACGCGTCCAACCCTTGCTCGGAATACAATTTTCTCGACGACACGGCGTGCAACCTCGCCTCCTTGAACCTGATGGCGTTCCGCGGTGAGGAAAGAGGTTTCGATGTCGGCGGCTTCGAGCATGCGGTGCGGTTGTGGACCATCGTGCTCGAGATCTCGGTGCTGATGGCGCAGTTTCCGTCGCGGGAGATCGCGCGTCGTTCCTACGAGTTTCGTACCCTTGGCCTCGGCTACGCCAACCTCGGCGGATTGTTGATGTCGATGGGTATCCCCTATGACAGCGCCGCCGGCCGCGCGCTCGGCGGTGCCGTCACCGCGCTGATGACCGGGTCGAGTTATGCCACCTCGGCTGAGATGGCGGGCGAGCTCGGCGCCTTCCCCGGTTATGCCGAGAACCGCGAGGCGATGGTGCGGGTGATCCGCAACCATCGCCGCGCGGCCCATGGCGAGACCGAGCCTGTCCCCGCGAAAGCGGCGAGCTACGAGGAGCTGTCGATCCTGCCCGTAGCGCTCGATGCGCGGAATTGCCCGGACCCGGAGCTGGTCGCGGCGGCCCGGCGTGGCTGGGACAGGGCATTGGCGCTCGGCGAGAGGCACGGCTTTCGTAATGCGCAGGCGACAGTGCTGGCCCCAACCGGCACGATCGGGCTGGTCATGGATTGCGACACGACCGGCATCGAGCCCGATTTCGCGCTCGTCAAGTTCAAGAAACTCGCCGGCGGCGGTTACTTCAAGATCATCAATCGAGCCGTGCCGCAGGCGCTCGACGCACTCGGCTACGGTACGGCCGAGATCGCAGCGATCGAGCGCTACGCATTGGGTCGCGGCACGCTTGCCGGCGCGCCCGGCGTCAACCACGAGAGCCTTAAGGAAAAGGGGTTCGACGACACGGCACTCGGCGCCGTGGAGGCCGCACTCGCCTCGGCATTCGATATCAAGTTTACGTTTAATAAATGGACATTGGGCGAGGATTTCTGCGTCGAACGGTTGGGGATCGCGCCGGGCGCGCTCAACGATCCCTCCTTCGAGCTGTTGGCGGCCCTCGGCTTCGCCCGGGCCGAGATCGACGCCGCCAACAGCTACTGCTGTGGTGCGATGACCTTGGAGGGGGCGCCCTGCCTGAAGTCCGAGCACCTGGCGGTCTTCGACTGCGCCAACCCGTGCGGCCGTATCGGCAGGCGCGCCCTGTCGGTGGAGAGCCACATTCGGATGATGGCGGCGGTGCAGCCCTTCATCTCGGGGGCGATTTCGAAGACGATCAACATGCCGAACGCGGCGACGGTCGAGGACTGCAAGGACGCCTACATGTTGTCCTGGCGGCTCGGCCTCAAGGCGACCGCCCTTTATCGCGACGGCTCCAAGCTGTCGCAGCCGCTGGCGTCGAGCCTCTTTGGCGATGACGATGACGCGGAGGAGCGGGCAGCCGATCTGTTCGCGCAATCGCCCGCGCAGCGCGCCCCGCTCGTCGCCGAGCGGATCGTCGAGCGGATTATCGAGCGCGTCGTCACCCGGCCGGAACGGCGCGAGCTGCCGCATCGTCGCAAGGGGTACACCCAGAAAGCGCGCGTCGGCGGCCACAAGATCTATCTGCGCACTGGCGAATACGAGGACGGCTCGCTGGCCGAAATCTTTATCGACATGCACAAAGAGGGATCGGCCTTCCGCTCGCTGATGGACTGTTTTGCGATCGCCATATCGCTCGGCTTGCAGTACGGCGTGCCGCTCGAGCGCTTCGTCGATCAGTTCACCTTCACCCGGTTCGAGCCGTCGGGCGTGGTCGAAGGCAACGACGCGATCAAGATGGCGACCTCGATCCTCGACTACATCTTCCGCGAGCTGGCGATCTCCTATCTCGACCGCGGCGACCTCGCCCATGTCCAACCGGGCGATCTGTTGCCCGATACGGTCGGTAAGGGCGAGGCGGAAGCGACGCTTGGCGGCCCGGAAGGCGATCCCCGGCCGGAGGCCGCGGCGGTCATGCAGCATGGGGCGTCGAGCGGCTACGTGCGCGGCAAGCTGACGGTCGTGCATGGCGGCGCCGGTCGAGCGCCGGCGGCGGAGTTCGACGGTGCCCTCGCAGTCTCGGCGCCACCGGAGGAGGATTTCGCGCACGAACTCCTCCTGGAGCAGATTCGCGCCGCCCGGATCAAGGGCTATGAGGGCGACAGTTGCGCGGAATGCGGCAACTTCACGCTGATCCGCAATGGCACCTGCCTCAAATGCGACACCTGCGGCGCGACGAGCGGGTGCTCATGAAATGATTTTGCGAATTATCCTAGTATTATGGCGCAAATCCCTTTAACAAAAAGCCCGAAACCTCCCTCCAGAGGACTAGTGTTTATGTCCTATTAAATGACAGCCAGTAGATTGCGCTTCCTCTGTTTCTACTTTTGGGGCGCCGCGAAATGAAGAGCTACCGCGACCTGGCAGAAGAGTTCATCAGCACGCTTAGTGTCCGACTCAGAATCGTATAGGTAGCATCAGGCGCGGGCCAGTCGCCTAACAAGAAGCTGGACCGAGGCGAGGTAGAGCCACGCCTTGGCGCTGGCGATGGTCGCTTCAAAATCTTTGG
>Ga0187846_10001771_pt1 | contig 12119 bp, 10 predicted proteins | sample TC_taG_FD_161473 | JGI IMG/M metagenome (GOLD analysis project Ga0187846, IMG submission 161473) | Biofilm microbial communities from the roof of an iron ore cave, State of Minas Gerais, Brazil - TC_06 Biofilm (v2) | ecosystem: Environmental > Terrestrial > Deep subsurface > Cave > Wall biofilm... | reverse complement strand
TCAGGGCGCATCGCCTCCGCCAACTACAGGAGCGTCTCGCCGTAGGCTCACGCTGGCAAGATCGCGGACTCGTCTTCACGTCGAGCATCGGCACGGCGCTCGAGCCGCGGAACTTGTTCCGCAACTTCAAGGCGCAGCTTCGCAAGGCCGGTCTGCCCGATGTCAGATTTCATGATCTGAGACATTCCGCCGCGAGTCTGCTGCTCGCCCAGGGCGTGCCCATGCGCGCCGTGATGGAACTGTTGGGGCACTCCAGCATCAGCACCACTGCCGACGTTTATAGCCACGTGATGCCAGCGATGATGCGCGACGTGGCGGAGAAGATGGACGCTATCCTCGGCGGACGCAAAGCGTGAACTCGCGCGCCGCATATATCTTCGTCGAGCCAGTATTGCAGTATTCGTTGGCACGACGCCCTTAGCCGTTAGCCGCGCGCGCGCGATGCCGTTCTTCGCCTCGTGGTTTACGCATCAAATTATTCGGGTTTACGGCTTTAGTTCGTCTGGGGCCGGAGGCGCATACAAATCTGTCAAGAGACGATGGAAACTGGGGGTTCACGGCCCGTGGCTGTCAGCTTGGCTGTCAGCACGGCCCGACAAGAGGCGCGGAGCCTGAAAAGCCTTGAATCTATTGGCGCGCCCGAAGGGATTTGAACCCCCAACCCTCGGATCCGAAGTCCGATGCTCTGTCCAGTTGAGCTACGGGCGCGCAGCGCAAAACATATTGGAAATCCGCAAGCCTTTAAAGGACCTGCTTGCACGGAGGTTCCTTTACCGTCGCCTGCGCCTCGAATACTTTCCAGACAACGCCGGAGCAAGGATGGACGCCCATGGGAATCAAGAGTGGCAAGCAATACATCGAAGGTCTCAGAGACGATCGGCTCATCTACGTCAACGGCGAGCTGATTCGCGACGTCACGAAATATCCGCCCTTCCAGCGGGTGATGCAGGAGCTCGCCCGCATATACGATCGCCAGCGCGAAGCGGCTTACAAGGACGCCCTAACCTACCCTTCGCCGACCACTTCGCAGCCGGTCAGCTCTTCGTTTCTGATTCCTTCGACCTTCGAGGAGGTCCAATGGCGCATGCGTGGCGAGCGAACGCGCGCGGAATTAACCAACGGGATGATGGGGCGGTTGCCGGACTACACCAACGCTGAGGTTGCCGACCTGGCGGCGATTCGAAACCTGTTGGGTCGCAACGAATCCAGATTCGGTGAGCACGCGTGGAATTACTATGAGCTGTGCCGTGAGAAGGACCTGACGCTCACCCACACGCTGGTCGATCCGCAGATCGACCGTTCCAAGGGAATTGAGGCGCAGGAGGGCTTGCGGATCGTAAAGGAAACCAGCGCCGGCCTCATCCTTACCGGCGCTCGGATGCTCTCGACACTCGCCCCGATTAGCGACGAAATCCTGGTTGCACCGTATATGCCTCGGAAACCGAATGAAGAGATATACACGATGGTCTTCGCGTTGCCGGTCGCCACGCCCGGGCTCAGATTCATCTGCCGCGAAACCTACGACGCGGGACGTTCCGCCTACGATCGCCCGCTCTCCAGCCGCTACGACGAGGGCGACGCAATCGCAGTATTCGATAACGTGCTGGTGCCGTGGGAGCGTGTATTCGGCGCGCGCGATGTCGACACCTACAATTTGATCTCGCCGAGCATCCCGGGATTCCTTCTGCTGCAGGCGGCGATCCGGGGCGTCGTAAAGCTGCGTTTCATGACCGGAGTCGCCAATCTGGTGGCGAAAGCCGTCGGCCGCACCGAGATGATTCGCTACCAGGAGATGCTGGGCGCACTGGCCGCCAACGTCGAGCTTGCCGAAGGACTGCTCGTCGCGTGCGCCCACGAGATCTGGGAAAACGTCCGCAAGCTGGCGGAAGGCTCCAGCAAGGCAGCCCCGCCGACCAGCTTCATCCCGGGCCTCGGCTCGATGTACGGCGTGCCAGGGAAGACGCTTGTCACGCTCACGCTGGTGCGAATCTTCCTGCCCGCGGCTCATTCGCAGGCAGTCGAGACGATCCGGATGATGGGCAGCAGCGGTCTTATCATGACGCCGACCGAAAAGGACCTGTGCAACCCCGACCTGCACGACGTGCTTCAGCATTATCTGCGCGGCGCAAGCATGCCGGCGCAAGAGCGGGTTCGAATCATGAAGCTCGCGTGGGACGCGATCGGCGAGCAGTTCGGCAGCCGTGCGCTGCTCTATGAATGGTTCTTCGCCGGGGATCCGATCAACAACCGGATTCTATATTATCGCGCGGATACCAACGTCACCTGCACTGCGATGGCACAGGCCTTCGTTGATTCCCTGAAGGAGCAATAACGTCCCGGACTCGGAATCGGACTCACACTTAGACGAGTTCAAATTCCATCCAATCGTTACGCGCCTGAAAGTATCCCTTTCGGAAATCCCGGTCGTTCTCGAACCGCGCGGCCGGCAGAGACTTCATCCGCAATTGGACCTTGAGCGGCTTTGCGTCGAACGGATATGGAGAGAAGCTAACCCGCGTCCTGCTCTCCGGCTTCATCGTTATCCGTACGCCGTCGCCGTCCTTGGCCGAGTACGACAGCGGTACCGGCGAGATGTAATCGTCGCAGACTTCCTGACAGCAGAAATACAATCCCAGCAGATCCCACACCTGCATCAGGCGATAGTTGGTCCTTACATTTGTTGTGTCGACGGTTTTCTTCTGCGTTTCCTGCCAGCTCTCGTTTTCGCGGATAAACGTCGCGACCTCTGGCGGCGGATTATTCAAATTGAAGGCGGTCGGATACCCGATCGCTCCATAGCGACCCCTCCACAGACCGGTACGGTGCATACACATGATGAGCGCTGCGTAGGGATCGACGTTGTGCATCCAATCGATGACCCAGCGATATGCGTCGAGCTGCGATTTCTGCAAACCCACCTGCATGAAGCCGTAAGGCTTGCCGGTTTTCAGGTCCGCGCTGGGCGCGGTCTCGTACGGCAACCAGCCGTAGTCATGAAAAATCGCAGCGCGGACGACCGACTCGTAGGGGCTCGGAGCCTCGAATTGCGAGTTGCCCCAATGAGAGGCAAGCTGCCCGACCAGCTGGGAATGATCGGTCTGGTTCACGAGTATGCATTCGCCGTTGTGCTCGCCCCGGATTATCATTGAGTTCCCTCCCGCGCGAATTCCAAATCCGTCCGACCGGCCTTCTACTGTGCGACGTACCCGCCATCAATTGGGAAAATTCCGCCGATCGCGAAAGCCGCGGCATCCGAACACAGCCATACGACCGCTTCTGCGATCTCTTGTGGTCCGGCCATTCGGCCAATAGGCAGCCGGCTATTAATGGCGTCGACGATTCCAGGCGTATCTTTGATCACAGCCTCTGCAAGCGGTGTCAGGGTCGGACCCGGGCACACCGCGTTTACTCGAATGCCACGCGCAGCAACTTCGATGGCGGCTGTCTTGGTAAGACCCACGACTCCGTGTTTGCTGGCCGAGTAGGCCGGCATCTGCTGGGAACCTACCAACCCGAAATTCGAAGCTATATTCACTATAGCGCCGCTGCCCTGGCGGAGCATCTCCTTCAGCTCGTATTTCATGCACAGAAAAACGCCCTTCAGATTGACAGCGACGACGCGATCCCAGTTCTCTTCGCTGCATTCAGCCGTGGAAGCCAGCTCACCCTGAATTCCAGCATTGTTCACCGCGCAGTCCAGCTTTCCGAAAGTGCGGATAGTCAACGCGACCAGCGCCTGAACCTCTCCAACTCTGGAAACGTCTGTCCTTTGCCAAACGGCCTCGGCTCCCGATTTTTTCAGATCCGAGCAGGTCCGCGTGCAGGCCTCTTCGCTGAGGTCCGCGACGACGACCTTCGCGCCAGCCGCCGCGAACTTCAACGCGACCGACCTGCCGATACCGGAGCCCGCACCCGTCACCAAAGCGACTTTGTCGGCGAGATTCATGTGGGCGCAGCTTCAAGGATTTGGCTCATGCACCACTACGAAGCGCGAAGGGTCACAGCCTCCGGTCACCGTGGGCTCGTGGAACAATTCTACGGCAATTGAGATTTCGGCCAGCGACAGAGCGAGACGCAGGAGGCGGCGCGCATCCTGGGGCATTTCCTCCAGAGAAAATTGGTCCAAGTACGCAAGTATCTCTTCGGTCCTTGGCAACAGCGCGTTGTAAAGGGCAGTAATCTCGTCCATCGAGCTCCCGAGCCGCTTCCTGTTGCGCTCAACGCTGGTCGGCAGCGCCCAGTCCGCGAAGCCTTCCAGGGCCGAAAATTCCTTGGGCAACAGCGTATTCATTTCAATCCGAACCGGCTGCGCCGCACCTACTTAGCCGCCGCAATAGCCCGCGCATCTCCCTGTTCTCCAAATATGTGCCTGCGTACTTCTTTATGAAAATGCCTAATCTGGATCTCTTCGTCTTGTAGCTGAAAGTGAGTCAGCGCTCCTGAATTCAGGCTGGCCTGAATAGCTTCGTGATTGCTTGCATCTTCCTGCAGGAGGTCACGCAAACGGCAGCGGCCGTATTCTTGGGCAAATCTCTCGCTCGGCTTGCTCGTTGCAGGTTGATACAGGCTAATCTCCCAAACGCTGCGATCCACCTCAATCGGCCATATTCTGTAAGTGAGATAGGTTCCAGCCAGGAATAACATGCAGAAGTTCGGGAAGACAGTGTAGAAATCAAACCAGCCGATCATCGAGGGGTGCACCTCGCCGCCCCGAGGGTTCACGCGTATGGCCACTGATTCGACCGGTGTCATCGTGTGATCGGGATTGCACTCGACAGAATATACCGTATGACGGCCGAAGCGCTTGAAATTCAAGATGCGGCTGAACTTCTCCTCGTTCAGCGGACAAAAATCAGGATACGTAATATGCAGGAACGGAAGATGGTAAACCTCATTTTGCGCGTCGAGGATCACCTTCCAGTTCGCCCTTTCCTCCACTCTGTAGCGGGACATCAGCCGCTGTTGATCGAAAGGGTAGCCATGAATCTGCTGAACCATGCCTGCCATATACTGTGCGAGAGTCTCGGCAGGATGAGGACTCAAATTGATGAAGATAAACCCTTCCCATACGTCTGCGGCGATCGGCTTCAATCCAAGAATACTCTTGTCGATGTCATAAAAGTTGGATTCGTCGGATATCCACTTGAGTGCGCCCTGCGTGTCATAAGACCAGTTGTGAAAGCGGCAAACGAACCGGCTTCTGCAAAAGCCTTTCTCGTCGTTGACGAGCCGATTGCCGCGATGCCGGCATACGTTATAGAAAGCCCTGATCTTGCTGTCCTTGCCGCGTACCAGCAGAACGGAGGTTTTCGCAATCGCGAGATCACGGACGATGTAACTGCCCGGTTCGGGAAGATCTTCCTCTCTGCCTACGTTGAGCCAGACCCGGCGGAAGATGCGGTCACGCTCCAACTCGAACAGTTCCGGCGATGTGCAGGTGTCGGTAGGTACGGGTCCTGTCCCAAGGTCAAGGTTATCTTTTATCCAGCGCCTGTTGGCCATTACCGTCTTCATAGCTGAACTCCTGAAAGCCGGCCTTCCTTTCTCGCTCGTTGCTCTATGTTCGTACGAATGCCAGCCGGTCTGCAAACGCATTGTTCAATCGACTTCGATCCCCGAAATGTCCAGTGGGAGTTCGTTACTCTTGCCACCATACAACAAAAGGCTCGCTTCGGAGAGTCTCTAGCGGGTCGCGGAAAAGGCGTCATTCCACGAGCCTGAATCGAGATCTTCGGCCGAGGCAGAGGAGATCATCGGGACGCTGTGCGTTTAGTTCGTCGAGCAGCGCCTTTGCGTTCTTCAGGTGGGCCATGTCGAAGCCCTCGGTGAACCAGTTGCAGATTCGGCGAGCAAAGCGGGCGAACCCTTGACGGCGGACCGGCGCTGAGGCTAATTGACGCATTACTCAAACGCGTCAGCCAAACCAAACTCGACCGCGATTTGCCCCTTTATTCAACATCTCCCAGGAGACATTCAGATGGAGCCTGCCCAAAGAGAGAAGCTCGCAGCACTGCTCACCCAGGAACAGACCGCGGTACTGGTTACGCAGGGCGAAAAATGGCCGACCGCGAACCTCCAGGCTTTTGCGGCGACGCCAGAGTTGGACATCCTGTTCATAATGAACGAGGCGGTCGAGAAATTTCAGAACATGCGCAAGCGGCCCGAGGTGACGGTGCTGGTGGATACGCGCGATGTTGGTACGGTCCGTACCTTCGAGATCGCCCGGGCATGGATCAAGGGTATTGCCGCAGAAGTTCCGCGCGGCGCTGAATTCGATTCGCTCAAGGCGTTCTTCCTCGGCAAGAACCCCTTCGAGGCGCCCTTCTTCGAGCACGACACGATGCGGATGATCCGTATCAGGCCGAAGCAGGTCTCCTATGCCTTCGGCCTGAGCGACATGTTCAAGGCCGACTTTTAGCCGAAGCGAAGCTCGAACCGGAGCCGCTGGCCTGGGCCGGGGCATCCGGATATCCGCGCTGGAAGCGAGCCTCGGCAGTGTGGGTGGCGGCGCAGATCGATCAGTCGTCTTCGTATAGGAGCAATGCCCGCAGCGTCATCCGTAAGCCTGCTTCTCGCTGGTCCCGCGCCGGACTTTGGGGCAGCGACTTGACGAGGTCGAGCGCCGCGCTGAGCTGAGCCATGGCTTCGGCGCTGTTGCCCGAGCGCTTCATTGCCAGTTCCCCCGCGCGTTGCAGGTATTCGACCGCCTTGGCCACGTTATTGCTGCGGGCGTAGTGATGCGCCAACTCGCCCAGATAATCGTCCAACTGCTCGGCGAACATCGATTCCAGCGCCTGGCCGGCGCGCTCGTGCAGGAGCTTGCGCCGCTCGACCAGCACCGAGTTGTAGGCCACTTCCTGCGTCAACGCGTGTTTGAAGGTGTACTCGATATCCGGAAACGCAGGCTGCTCGTAAATGAATTCGCCGAGCTGGAGGTCCGCCAGGATCCGCTGCAGCTCATCATCCGGTTTGCCCACCACCTGCTTTACCATCCCGAGTCGGAATTCCTTGCCCATCACCGCCAAGGCTTGCAGCAGGTCTTTCTCATTCGCCTGTAGCCGGTCGATGCGCGCGGCCAGAATGCCCTGCACAGTGGGCGGAATTTTCAGCTCGCTCAGAGCCTTGGTGAGTTTGACCGTTCCGTTGCGGACCAGCGCGCCCTCGTCGAGGAGCACCTGCACCGTCTCTTCCATGAAGAACGGGTTGCCCTCGGTCTTATCGACGATGAGGCGCTTGAGCGGGACCAAATCCGCTTCTTCGCCGAGCAGCGCCGCCAGCATCTCGCCGGCGCTCTCGCGCCCCAGTGGGTCGAGCCGCAACTGCGTGTAGTAGGTCTTTGAGCCCCACTGATGCGAATACTCGGGCCGGTAGTTCACCAGCAGCAGGATTTTCGCGGTGCCGATCGAGTCGGTGAGCAGGTTCAGGAGTTCCTGGGTCGCCTCGTCAATCCAATGCAAGTCCTCGAAGATTACTATCAGCGGCTGATTCATCGACTCGCGCAGCAGAACCCGCCTGATCGCTTCCAGCGTGCGCCGCTTCTTCACCTTTCCGTCCATCTGCGGCCACGCAACCTCTCCCTCGACCAGGCCAAGCAACGCGAACAGGTACGGCAGCGTGTCCTCCAACGAACGGTCGAGCGCGACGACTCGCCCGGTAACCTTCTCGCGCCGCCGGCGACCGTCGTCACCCGTCGCGATGCCGAAGTAACCGTGCAGCAGCTCGACTATCGGCAGGTAGGCACTGGCCTTGCCGTGCGAGACCGAGAACGTCTCCAGCACCATGCAGCCCGATTGCGAGACCGCCTTGAACTCGTAGAATAACCGCGACTTGCCGGTGCCGGCCTCCGCCATCGCCGCGACGATCTGTCCGTGGCCCACCCGCACCTGATCGAGCGCGCGCCTGAGGGTTTCCATTTCGTGCTGGCGGCCGACGAACTTGGTAAGTCCGCGCGCCGCTGAGCGCTGCAGTCGCGTGCGCAGGGGCCCAAGCCCGACGACCTCGTACACATTGACCGGTTCGCTGACGCCTTTGACCTTGGTTGGACCCAACGGTTTGAGCGCGAAATATCCTTCAACCAGCTTGCGGGTCTGCTCACTGATCGCGGTCGATCCTGTTGGCGCCAGCGCCTGCATTCTCGACGCGAGATTGGTGGTGTGCCCAATCGGGGTGTACTCGGTTTGTCCCTGTCCGGTGGTTATGGAGCGGACTACCACCTCGCCGGTGTTCACGCCAACTCGTGCCTCGAGCGGAAGGTTTCCGGTTTCGCGCAGCTTGGCCGAATAGCGCCGTAGTTCTTCCTGCATCCGCAGTGCGGCATAGAGCGCGCGCTGCGGATGGTCCTCGTGCGCGAGGGGGGCGCCGAACAGCGCGAAAATCCCGTCACCGGTCGATTGCACAACGTAGCCGTCGTAGCGGCGCACCGCGTCGATCATCAGCTTGAGAGTGGGGTCAATGATCGCCCGCGCCTCCTCCGGGTCGAGGTCCTGCATCAACTCGGTCGAACCTTTTATATCCGCGAACAGCGCCGTGACGGTCTTGCGCTCGCCCTCGATCGCCCCGGGCGCGGAGTTTTCGAGCGTTACTCGAATGTTGGAGGAGTCTGGCGCCGCCGCCTTCGAGGGCTGCCCAAGCGCGGTTGCGCTCAAGGGCGCCGCACATTGCGCGCAGAATTTGGCTGCGGGCGGATTCTCGAAGCTGCATTGCGGACACCGGCGCTTAAGCGGAGTTGCGCATTCTATGCAAAACTTCGCGCCATCGGGATTTTCAGCTGTGCAATTCTGACAGCGCATCGAGCTACCAGCAGATCAGGCGACTCGAACTTCATCTATCATTGATAACAGGGGGAGAGGACTACTTCGCTGTTCGGCGCATCGGGCTTGGTACACTCGCTACTGATGTCCGGGTCGCATCGCGGTTGGCGACCCCGGACGGAAAGCCTGCGCGAGGACATCCGCGCGTCGAAACCAAATCACTGCGAGTTCAGTGCGTTGCGATGCGGTGTCGAACGACGGCACCTGCTGGCGTACCGCGTAGCAGAACTTTTCGATCGTGCGCGCCGGGTCGCCGGTGGCGACAATCACGTCCGCGAGATTCAACACTGCATGATGAAGCTGGCCTGGTTCCGCGGTGACAAACATCGAGTTCTCGAGGGATTCCACCGCGGTCGAAATCGACAGGTTCGAGGGCAGCAGATGATCGGCTCCGTCGAAGATAAGCCAATGCGGGCGGCCTGTACGCTTTCTCAGTTCACGCATCGGCGGTATCAGGCGCGCGCAAAAGCCAGGCCGCTCGTCGATCGGTACTGCGAGAAGGTTTAGGACCACGCTCGGCCGGGGCGCAGCAAGCGCTCGTATCACCTCCGAAGTGTCCGGCGCGCGCTGCGCACTGCCGAGGACCTCGGCTCCCTGGAAGCCGTCGCAGTTGCCTTCGGGATCGATGAGACAGAATTGATAGTCATGCTGAATCATCTGCTCCACGACGGCTGCCGCGGCCGTGCTGGTTCCGCTTCCCGACGATCCGGCGAACAGCAGGTTGACGCCGTAAGCCGGAAATCCGACGCGGCGGCCGTCGACGCCGGTTCCGAGCGGGATAGTTCGTCTCGTGCGCTCTGGCTGGACCGACGCAAGCTCGTCGCCAATGATCGCGTCGATCAATTCCGCAACTCCGTTCCCGTTGCTGCCTCGAGTCAGCACGTCTGCGCGCTCCTTCAGAGTCGGCAATGCGTTTGCCACTGCCGCCGAGCATTCGCAGAGTTGCAGAAAGGCATGATCGTTTTCGGCATCGCCGACTCCCACCACGTTGTGCGGCGATAGTCCCATTTCATCCAGAGCCGCTCTCAGGCCGGTCCCCTTGTTCACGCCGGAGGGGAGCACCATCACGGAACCCTTGTTGAATATGATTTGGAGGTCGAGGCCGAGATCTTCGATAGTCCTAAGGACCTCGGTGTCATGAGGCTGCTCCGTCGCGGCAAGTACCGCGCCGACGGAGAGCGGCGCAACGTTGCGCGCCCTGAGCTCGTCGATAAAACCCTGAGGCAGTCTGGGGCATAGAATTCCTGTCTTGCCGTCGGCGGGCCAATAGACGACGGCACCGTTCTCCGCCACGACGCGATCAAATGCCATCAGGTCGGGACAGACTCGCAGGAGATCCTCCACGATCCGCCCGGTGACCAATACCACCTTGCGGCCATCCGCTCGCAGGCGCCGCAGCGCTGCCATCGTGGAATCGCTTATCCGGCCGTTTGCGGCGAGGGTGCCATCATAATCCGACGCAAGAGCGAAATACCGCATGATTAATTAATTAACTATTGTTCGAAACGAGGGCCGTATGCGACAGGCCGCACTTGACAGGCTTGCGGCGATCGCGCTGCGCCAAATTTCCTTCAGGCAGGGTATTCGCGATCTATATTCCGAAAAGCTTCGGCGTTCCGGAACATATTTAGATGTTCGTATATGATTGGCCTGCGGGAATCCACAAAGGGCAGTTGACGATGGAGCATTCCGAGGTGGCTCGTCCAGACTCTCAGCCGGCGCAAGCGCCTGCGGCGAGCGTCACCTCGTTGTGGAGAAAGGCGCTGCCTTACCTCGGAACGCTGATCATTTTCGGCCTGATTTTCTGGCGTATCCCGATTGCCAGGGTCGGTGCAGCACTCAAGCAGGCCCCTGTTCTGCAATTCGTCGCGGTGTTTCTTCCCTTTTCCGGATTCTACTGGATGATCGATTCGTTGTGTTTGACCTGGGTGGTTCGGCGCTTCAACGCGCCGCTGCGATTTCGGGAGATCGTCCCTATCCGCGCGAGCATGTACCTGCTGGCGCTGATCAACACCAATGTAGCTCAGGGAGGCGTCGCCTGGTACCTGCACCGCAAGACCAGGGTTCCGTTTCTCGATATCCTGAGCTCGATCCTGCTGATCGCCCTGATGGAGATTTATCAACTGTTTTTTTTCTCGACCTTGGGGGTGGCGCTGTATCGGCCTGGTTCCTCGCGCCAACTGGCGATGGTGCGCGCGCTACGCCTCGCGTACATATTCGCCTGGCTCGCGCTGGCCGCGATAATAATTCTCTTCGCCGAGGCTCGCCGCAGTGAACGGGTCCGCACGTGCATAACGCGCAGCCGTCTGGGCGCGATCGCCTCGACCTTTTTGGCCGCTCGTCCGCTTGACTATGCCGCCATATTCGCCATCAAGGCGCCGGGGTTTCTCGCGTCGCTGCTGGCGCACCATTTCGCGCTCTTGCTGTATGGTATCGCGATTCCGTTCACGAGGCTGGTGATTTTCCTGCCCCTGGTCTTCCTGGCGGCGGCGCTGCCCATCGCGTTCGCGCATCTCGGCACGAGCCAGGCGGCGTGGCTGCTTTTCTTTTCGGACGCCGCGCCGAGCGCGAAGATTCTCGCTTACAGTCTCGCCGCGCACTTCACCTTTATGTTCTGCAACGCGGTTATCGGACTGTTCTTCCTGCCGCGCGCGAGCCGCGAATTGACCGCTGCCGAGGCCCCGGCGGCTTGATTACAGATGCTTGACCGAAGTACCGGGCTGATCGATAAGCGATCCATGAAGCTCCATCATGCCGCCGCGCTGGCCCTCGGGGGCTGGTACCTGATGACGCCGCCGCTGCAGGCTAACGGCCGCTACGAAAAGTCAGCGCCATTATCCAGATGGCGGGTCGAGTCGGGTTTCGGCAGCCGCGAGGATTGCATGAAAACGATCGCCGATTTGATCGAGCGCGCCTCCACGCAGGGACGGCGCGACGACGCCGAAGAATTGAAGGTCGCCAAGTGCGTATCGACGGATGATCCACGCATCAAGGGCGATTAGCATGCGCACCGCCGAGCCTGGCGCAATCGCCGTTGAACTTGCGCGGCTTCAAAAGCTTAATGGCTTCACGCACCGCCAGCCGGGAGCAGAGTAGAATTAGATCGCAATGAAGCATCCATCCCATAGCATTGGGCGGCGTGAATTTATCAGAAACGGCGCGTTGGTCGGTCTCGGCGTTGGATTTGCCACGCTTGCCGGTACCGCGTCCGCCTCGATTTCACCTCCTTCCCGGGTCCGACGCTACGCTGCGCTTGGACGCACGGGGATGAAAATCTCGGATATCTCCTTCGGGGCGGACCGTCTCTCC
>Ga0187846_10001770_pt1 | contig 12127 bp, 13 predicted proteins | sample TC_taG_FD_161473 | JGI IMG/M metagenome (GOLD analysis project Ga0187846, IMG submission 161473) | Biofilm microbial communities from the roof of an iron ore cave, State of Minas Gerais, Brazil - TC_06 Biofilm (v2) | ecosystem: Environmental > Terrestrial > Deep subsurface > Cave > Wall biofilm... | reverse complement strand
GCGCTCCAGACCGGTCTGCTCAAGCCATTCCACCGCCGCCTTCCGCGGGTTGCGAAGGCCATAGAGCCTGGCATACAGGACGAGGTTCTCCAGCGCCGAAAGCTCATCATAAACCGCGATGCCGTGGCCGATGAAACCAATGTTCCGCCGGGTCTCGGTTTCACGGGGAGAAGTGCCTAGGATCCGCACCTGCCCGCGGCCCGGACGGGAGAAGCCGGCGATGATGCGCAGCAGCGTGGTCTTACCCGCTCCGTTGCGGCCAATCAGAGCCAGGCAGGATCCAGCCTCAGTCTCCAGGCGAATGTCGCGCAGTGCCGGGAAATCACCGTAGTATTTCCACACGCCCTCAACGGCGACCGCGCTCATTCATCTCCTTGGCGGGCATGCGATACAACAGCACAAAACCAAGCGTAAGAATCCCCAGCGCCAGCGCCAGAATGAGAGATACTTTGTTGTAAATGCGCGGCATGATCTGCTGGATCGGCGGCTGGCCGTCCTGCGCGCCGGAATCGCCTGAGGAGTCGGCGCTCTGCGCTGCCACGCCCCCCAGCTTGACCTCGTACGATGTGCCCTTCACCCCGAAAATGTGAGCTTTCGTGCGCGACTCCTGGCCCAGGTCGTTGAGATTCTCGCCTTCCAGCGTGATGCCATTGGGCACGATCAAGTACGTGTTCTCATCGCCGCTGACAATCTTGCCGGAAACCGGCGCGCCTTCCGTGTAGGGCAGCTTATAATCGACGTCCACGCGTGTTTCGCCCGGCCGCATGGCGAAATTGATTTTGTATACGTCAGACCGGCCCACTTTTTCCGCCGGCTGCTTCAGGGGCTGGCCGCCGGGCGGCGTCGCATTCACTTGCACATTGCCTTTGGCAGCTTCCGGTACAAAGAAATGCAAGGTGCCGTCTGTGGGATTATTCCAGGCTGTTTTGCCGGTGTTCGAAACCATGTACGCTTCGAGCACCGTCAATTGCTGTCCGTCGGGCTCGAGGAAGATCATGTGCTTCGATACTTTGGCCTCGCCGGGCTGCCCGGAGGCGTTGTAGATATCGAGGGTAACGTTGTCGGTCGGTGTCCCTGGGACAAGTACTTTGTTATAGGTGACACCATCGAGCGTGGCGCGCAACAGCGTGGGGCCCTGGACGCTCTCGTTGAGGCTGAATTTGCCCTGCCCATCGGCTTTAGTGTCGCCCGCGGGTTCCGGGCCGTTCTGGCCCATACGCAAGAGGGAGACCGTGATGCCGGGCTGGGGCTGTCCAGTGGTGCGGTTGACGACCGTGCCCGTGACAGCGGCCATCATCGGCACACTGCCCAGCACCAGTGCTGCCAAAACCTTTCTCATTTTGCTACCTTCATCGGCTTGCCGCATTCGCCGCAGAACTTCAGTGGCTTTTCAAACTTCGCGCCACAGCTTGGGCAGGCCAATCCTGCGGCGGGCTGTTCGACCACCTGGGCTGGAGGCGGCGCGGCACCGTTCACGCCGATCTGGATCTTCAACTTATCCACTTCCGATAGCACCGCGGCCAGCTCCTTTTGCAGGTCGCGCTTGGTGGTCTGGTAATCGTCATCGGAGAGCTTGCCCACCCGATACTCAAACTGAAGATCGCGGAGGTTTTCATAAATGGCAGCCTTCCGCTCGTCGAGATGGTGGAACGGCGATTCCGGCTCGGGCTCCGGCAGGTCCTTGGCCCGAACCCCCAGGATGAATACGATGACGGCGACCGCCAGAATGCAGGTAAGAACGATGATCACTAATCCAACTTCTTCAGATCTTCCTCGATCTGGTCCTTGTATTTTTCCAGGGCGGGGTCGTCTATCTCCATTGGTCCCAAATCGGTCATGACCTGCGGTTTGCGATATTTCCTCACGAAAGCCCAGATGACGAACAGGCCGGCGCCAATCGAAGCATAGGGCACGATCCAGCCAAAGGCGTTGGGAGGCGCCAGGTAAATCTTCTGGCCGTAATCGCGAATGAAGGCCTGAACAATCTGCCCATCGGAATAGCCGGCCGCCTGCATGCGCGCGATGCGCTCCTTAGCGGGCTTGGAGAACGAGCATTCCAGCATGTTGCAGGTGGATACGGAATCCTTGCAACCGCACTGGCATTGAAGGCGCGCGCCGACGCGGCGCACATCCGCACTGGGTTTTTCAGAGACGGTTTGGGCCACCGCCCCGGCCGCGACCAGGACCAGCAGCCACAGACTACTTTTCAATAACTGCATGTTTCTTGGTATAGCCGATCACTTCGGTCCGGACGTACTGCATCTTGACCTTGCTCGGAACCAGACAGATCAGCGTCCCGCCGATCAGGATGAGGCCGCCGACCCAAATCCAGGAAACCAGCGGAAAGACATACGCCTGAATCACGGCGCGCTGGTTATCGTCTGACATCCCGGCAAAATTGAGATAAAGATCTTCGTTCGGCCGCTGCCGGATACCGATTTCGGAGGTGCCCTCTTTACTGGCGAGGTAAAAACGCTTCTCGGGCTCGAGGACTCCCAGGTCCTTTCCCTCTTTGCTGACCTTGATCGTCGCGCGATGCCAGGCGTACAGGTCGTTCTGCCCCTCCTGCAGATTGACCATGCGCAGGTCATAACGGCCTACGCGCATGGTATCGCCGTTATTCAGCTCTTTCACTTCGTTTTGATTGAACGCGTGGCCCGTGAACCCGATGAACATCAGCACAATGCCCATGTGCACGAGGTAGCCGCCGTAGCGGCGGGTATTGCGGTGGGTCAATTCGACCATGGCGCGCAGCAGGTTCATGTGGTTCTTGGCGGCGATCGATCTCCCGCCTTTGTAGAACTCGATCAAAACGGTCAGAGTCACGAACAGGCAGAAGCCGAAGGAAATCAGCGCGTAGAAATTGCGGATCCCGGCCGCAAACAGGGCCACGATCAACACCACCGCGGCCATTCCCGGGTATTGGAAATTACGCCGCAGGCTCTCGACGGAAGTGCGCCGCCACGCGAAGAGCGGTCCCACACCGGTAAGGAAAACCAGGAACAGCCCGATGGGGACCATGAGCCGGTTGTACCAGTCGGCATCCAGTGAAATCTTGTCGCCGGTGGCGTACTCAGAAATCACCGGGAACAGCGTGCCCCACAGCACCGCGAAACAGCTCGCCAGCAGGATCAGGTTGTTGAACAGAAAACTGGATTCGCGCGAGACCACGCTTTCCAGTTGGGCCTCGCTCTTGAGGTAATCCAGGCGGTCGAGAATGAGGTAGACCGTGGCCGCGATGCCGATAGCCATGAAGCTGACGAAGTATTTGCCGATCTCCGAGCGCGCGAAGGCGTGCACCGACTGCACGACACCAGAGCGCGTGAGGAAAGTACCGAGGATGCAGAGGAAGAAAGTCGCGGAAACCAGAACGATGTTCCAGACCTTCATCATGCCTTTCTTTTCCTGCATCATGACGGAGTGCAGGAAAGCCGTGCCGCTGAGCCAGGGAAGCAGCGAAGCATTCTCCACCGGGTCCCAACCCCAGTAGCCGCCCCAGCCCAACACGTGATAGGCCCAAGCCGCGCCTAGCATAATGCCGGTACTCTGGAACAGCCAGGTCACCAGCGTCCAGCGGCGCGTGGTATGGATCCAACCCTCCCCAGGCTGCCGCGTGATCAGCGAGCCGATGGCGAAGGCGAACGGCACCGCGAATCCGACATATCCGAGGTACAGCATCGGGGGATGAATCGCCATCGCGGGATACTGGAGCAGCGGGCTCAAGCCATTGCCATCCGGCACCGAAACGATGAGCTTATCCTGCGCCAACACTTGAAAGGGGTTGGCAATAAAGTTGTTCAGCAGGAGGAAAAAGGTCTGCACCGTGGCCAGCACGCCGATTACGTAGGGCATGAAATCGCGATGCTTGCGCCGGTTGCTAAAGGTGACCACGGCCGCATAGGTGGAGAGCAGCCAACTCCAGAACAGCAGCGATCCTTCCTGCCCGCCCCACCAGGCCGTGAATTTGTAAATCGCCGGCATGGCCTTGTTGCTGTGCTCGGCCACGTAGGCGAAGCGGAAGTCGCCGCTCATGATGGCGTAGACCAGAATGGCGGCGGCCAGGGTGATGAGGACCCAGATGGAGTAAACTGCGCGCTCGCCGCTAACGATCAGGAAAGGCTTGCGCTTGAGCCTTCCGAGCACGGATGCCACGGCAGCATAGATGGCCGCGCAAAAGGCCAGCAGAATGGCCAGCGAACCCAGATTTTCCATATCCCCTCTCTCCAACCGAAGTCTGGCGCGCCGCGGGGTGTACTTTAAATACTACCTTTCGGAGCGATATTCGCGGGCGCGCTGGAAGGCACTTTGGCCGCATACTTGGACGCGCATTTGGCTTGGATCTGAGCAGTGTGGAAAACGCCATCCTTGTCCAGTTTGCCGTCGCACAGAGCCTGCGCCCCGTCTTTGAATGTGTCCGGGAGCGGCTCGGTGCCGGTGTAGGCGACTTTCAACCGGCCCTTATCCCCCACCAGTACAAACTGAACCTCTTTGCCCACATGGTGGATGGATCCATTCTCCACGTCGCCGCCCACGCGCAGCTTTTTCCCATAGGCTTGATCGCCCATCTGGGCCAGTTCGGTGATGGTTTTGTAATAGGTCTTGTTGTCACTGATGCTGGCCGTGGCCAGCCAGACCAGAGTACCGATCACGATAGCAATCAAGGCGACAAACTTGCCGTATCTTTTCATACCGCCCCCGTCCCTCTGAAGCTAATAGTATATCTCGAAACCATTACGGTCGAATTCGGACCTGCGAGACCTTTTTGCGGTATCCCGTATCCGCAAGCCGTCAAACCCTTACCCCTCCGGAGCCTCATCTCAACTCCTCCATTCCATGTGGCACAAGACGCAGCCGCGCCGTGTTTCTTGAGCGGCGGGCGACGCTAAAGCGTAGGTCTGACCGGCGGCCGCCCAAGACGTTATCGCAGCGCCTTTATAAAGCCTCAGCTGTACCGAGGGGTGCTGGGGCCCACCGGATCCGTCCCGCGCTACCAGGAGCTTTCCGCTGATTTGACCTACCCGATACGAGACGCACGCCGTTAACCGGGAAGCGTGCAGCACACTGGCGCCTATGTATTGGATGGATTTTCCGCCTGCGAGCGGGATATCGAGACCGGCCTCCGCCTTGACCCAGGCGCGGATTTGTGCCGGGTCGGCGGAGCGGAACTGCACTTGTTCCGGATCGCTGGCCAGTGCCTGCCATGCCGAGTTCGCAAGCTGGTCGTTGGCCATCGGGCGGAAGCTGAACCAGCAGAGCCCAATCGTCGCCGCGACCGCGGCAGAGACTGGCCACGCATGGCGTTTGGTCTTCAAAGCGCGCTTTGCGCCAGCGCCAGCCTCGATCCTTGCCCACAGTTCCTCCGGAGCAGCGACCGCCGCGAGATGACGCGACAGCTCCGTCTCCAATCTACTGACCACCAGAACCTCCTTCCTTCCCGACCAGAGGGGCCAACCGGCGTTCGAGAACCTTGTGCGCCCGGTTCAGGCGCGAAGCCACGGTACCCAGCGAGCACCCGAGCGCCTCGGCAATTTCCTCGTATGACAGACCTTGCATGTACCGCAGCACGATAACGATCTTTTGTTCCGGAGGCAATTGGGCTACAACCGAGCCGACCCGGTCGCTCAACTCCTGCCGGAGCAGCTTGTGCAAAGCACTTTCGCCGGAGAAACGGAGGCGATCGAAAAGCCCCTCCACCAGCGGCAAAAGCCGCCTCTCCCGTCGTTTCTGATCCAGACAACTGTGGACGACAAGCTGGTAGAGCCAGGATTCGAAGCTTCCCGCGCCGCGGAAACCCTGTATGCGCGAGAAGAGCTTAAGAAAAGTTTCCTGGGCAATATCCATCGCCGCGGCTTGATCGCCCGTGTAGCGCAGCGCGATGGAATAGATCCTGTCCTTGTACGCTTCGAAAAGGGCCCGAAACGACTCGCGCTCGCCACGCTGGCACGATTCGATCAGGTCTCGTTCGGTACCCTCCGCCACCATACCGGTCCGCTGTCCCTATAGACGAACGGGATACGAAGTTACTTCCCTACTTTTCGCCTCTTGGGGAGTGTCTCGCTTGGGATGGAAATCCACGCCGGATTGCACACGATCGGGAAAACCCACTGGCGCCGAAAACGTGGTACTCCGTTAATCCTGTTTGTTGATGCCGCCCTTAATGTGGCCCTCGAGGAAGTCCTTATTATTTTCCTCGCAGGAGTACTCCATGATCTGCCAATCCGGCCGCAGGGTGAAAATGCGATTGTTTTTCCAGGTTCTGGTGAAAGTTTTGGGGTCGTCGATCGTCACTTCGTAGGCAATGTGGCCGAGATCCGTACGCTGGAACTTTTCAATGATGTGCAACTGATCGCTGTGCGGGTGGCCGTTGGTATCGAGGCGCGTCTTGCCGTTGAAATTGATGGTATCGACCACCAGGGTGTCGCCTTCCCAGCGGCCCACCGAATCGCCAAACCAAGTCGGAACTTGGTCGCGGTGCGGGCGGCCGTCGATGGGAAACACCTTAAACCACGTATTTTGTTCGTAGAGCAAGGAGACAAACTTATCGCTCTGCATGATCTGAATCGGATCGGGTGAATTCATGGAACGCATCAATCCGAATGGAAGACAACTCCCGGTGTAATCGCCCTTGGCGGCATCGTAGGCCTGCCACTGCTTAAGCCCCAAGTCGGTAAAAGGCAGCATCAGACGGCCTTTTTTCGAGGGGTCTGGCTGGGTAACCCCAGGGTCGGCTACCTGGGTCTTTCCGTCGGGGGACGTAACGGTCATATCTGGGACATAGGGCCGTTGCCATAGACCGCTGAGGTCCGGCTTGCCGTTCAGCTTGGGTGCGGGTCCGTCCGGCGGTTTGGGGGCGCCACGTCCCTGCGCCAGTGCGGATATGGGCAAAAATGCTAGTGCGGCGAACCCTGCCGCCGCACCTAATCTATTGAAACGAATGCTCATTTGCGAAACTCCCCGCCTTTACAGACGAACCTCTACCTCTGCCGGCCGGAGGGCCGGCAGAGCTCGTGCCCAAATGGATTGCGGACTTGCTTTACTGCGTGCCACCACCGGTGCGTGCAGCCGGACCACCATCATCGGCGGAGCCGGAAAACACGCGCCTGCCATCGGGCAATTTGACGGACCGGGAGTCGCAGGTGTTCGTCGCATCCTTCGCCCGGAAACCCTCGATTGTCACCTGGTCACCAGCCTTTAGGGCATTCCGGGTCCAACCGTTGCGCGTCAGCGAGTTCGGTGGGCCACCTTCACATTGCCAGGTGGTCACCTTCCCGGTTTCATCTTTGACGTTGATATAGATCCAGATGTGCGGGTTCATCCAATCGATCTTGGTGACCTCGCCTTTCAGCGTAACCGGCTTTTGGTTGTCGAATTCCGCTGCAAAAGAATGATGCGCCAGGGCCGGCACCGCTGAAATCAGCAGCCCCAAACCCGCCACGAGAATACCGAATGTAGCTCTCATCTACTTCCTCCCGATCGAATCTTCTAAAACTATGCCTATTGTCCTTCTGCCGAGCCTGCAAATACCTTACGGCCGTCCGCCAAAGTGACGCGCCGCGCGTTGGCCAGGTTGGTGCCGTCCTTGGCCATATAGCCTTCTACCGTGACCTGATCCCCAACCTTGAGGGAATCGCGTTTCCAGCCCTGCCGGATCAGTACGTTGGGACTGCCGAGCTCAAAATTCCAATTGGTCACTTTACCGCTTTCGTCCTTCACGTCCACATAAAAGCGGGCATGCGGGTTGGTCCACTCGATCTTGGTGACCTGCCCCTGAATCGTCATGGGCTTCTTAGAATCATATTCCGCTTCAAACGAGTGATGGGCAAGCAGGGGCGCCGCTGAAATCAACAGGCCAAGGCCCGCCGCCAAAACACTCCATTTCGCTCTCATCCTGGCCGCTGCCTCCAAAACTCAATACGACTTCTTACCGGTCTAGGGGTTCTGTTATGTGGCGAATTCTCCTATGACGCGGTTACTCCAGGCAGTACATTTCGCCCGCGATTCTCGATCAGGTTTATCAATTCTTTCCCCTATTGTCAAGCCCGCCTTAAGGCGTTGTCGCCACCGATCGGAACCGGTACAAACCGGATCACGTCTTATTTCGCCGAACACGGCTCGGGATGCCAGCCGGAGACGTCCGCCAGCTTCTCAAACTGCGTGCTGGTGATGAAAGGCATAGTCAGGTACTGCGGGTCGCGTACTTCGGTCGAGACCACCAGCCACTGATCCCCATTCGGGCCATGGATGCGGTAAGCGTGGTGTGCGGGTCCAGCTCGTAGTTGGTGGGTTGAATGAATGGTAACGCCTCGCTCGTACGGCGGCCCCGAGCGCGCCCGCCGGAAGGCCGCGCTTTGCCATGCCGTATGCTAGCCTGACATTTCATGGCCGCAGCCGCATCGCTTCGCGCCACGCCGCTTCACTCCGTGCATTGCGCCCTGCGGGCGAAGCTTGTGGATTTTGGCGGGTGGGAGATGCCGCTCCAATACTCCGGCATCGTCGAGGAACATCAGGCTGTTCGCACCGCCGTAGGGCTGTTCGATGTCAGCCACATGGGCGAGATCGAGCTGCGCGGCCCGGAGGCCGGCAAGTTGGCTGATTTCGTCAGCACCAATCATGCGCAAAAGCTGAAAAGCGAGCAGGTGCAATACTCGGCGCTGCTCTACACGCATGGCGGTTTTGTGGATGACATTTTGGTCCACAAGGTTGCCGAAGATCATTATTTTCTGTGCGTGAATGCCTCGAATCAGGAAAAAGATTTCGAGCACATCCGGCAACTGAACCGCTTCGATGCGCGCGTGGAATTTACCAGCGAGCGTTACGCGCAGCTTGCGATCCAAGGCCCGCATGCCCTCGCGGTGCTGCAGAAGCTTACCCCAACAAACCTGGCCGCAATGCGTTATTACTGGTTCACCGATAGTGAAGTCGCCGGCGCGCCCGCGCGCATCGCTCGTACCGGGTATACGGGCGAGGATGGCTTTGAGATTTACATTCCGCCGGCCGAAGCGGAGCGTATTTGGAACGAAGTTTTCGAAGCCGGAGTTGAGTACGGCATTCGGCCCTGCGGCCTGGGAGCCCGCAACACTTTGCGCCTGGAGGCCGCCATGGCGCTCTATGGGCACGAAATCGATGCCTCGATTTCCCCATGGGAAGCGGGCCTGGATTGGATCGTGAAGCTGGAAAAAGGCGAGTTCACCGGCCGCGATGCCCTGCTGCGCCAAAAGCAAGTTGGGGTCAAGCGCAAGCTGGTGGGCTTCGAAATGCGTGAGCGCGGGATCGCCCGCGATGGATACGAAGTGTATGTCGATGGAGTACCGGCAGGATGGGTTACCAGCGGCTCTCCCGCGCCCACTTTGCACAAGAATATCGGCCTGTGTTACCTGTCCTCGGACCATGCGCAAATCGGCAGGGTAATCCAGATCATGGTTCGCAGCCAGCCGGTAGAAGCGGTCACCGTTGAGACTCCTTTCTACAAACGAGCAAGGTAAAAATGTATCCAGAAGATTTCCGATACACCAAAGAACATGAGTGGGTACGCGTGGAAGGGGACACGGGCACCATCGGCATTACGGATCACGCGCAGCAGGAACTGGGTGACATTGTCTATGTAGACCTTCCCAAGCCGGGCGTACCCGTCGAGCAGGGCAAAACCATCGGCTCGGTCGAGTCCGTTAAGGCCGTATCCGATATCTACTCACCGCTGAGTGGTGAGGTGATGGAGATCAATCCGGCGCTGGCGGATGCGCCCGAAAAGCTGAATGAGGACCCGCATGGTGAAGCGTGGCTGGTGAAAATCAGGCTGAGCGCTCCGGCCGAGCTCGAAAATCTGATGTCCGCCTCTCAGTATCAATCCTACATAGGAGCCGAAAAGTAGTTGCGCTACCTTCCGAAGTCCGATTCCGAGCGCCGCCAGATGCTCGAGGCGATCGGAGTGCGGTCCGCCGAAGAACTATTCGCGCACTTGCCGGAGGCTGTGCGCTTGGGGCGGCCGCTGGATCTGCCGCCTGGGCTGTCCGAATACGAAATCGTGCAGTATTTTCGCGACCGCGCGGGCGAGAATGGCAATGGGTACCCCAGTTTTTTAGGAGCCGGCGTGTATCACCATTTCCGCCCCGTATTGGTGGATACCGTGGTTTCACGCGGCGAGTTCTTAACAGCCTACACACCTTACCAGGCCGAAATCTCGCAGGGGACACTCACTACCATATTCGAGTTCCAGACCATGATTTGCCAGCTCACCGGGATGGAGGTGGCGAACGCCTCGATGTACGACGGTTCGACGGCTCTGGCGGAAGCCGCCCTGATGGCGATCCGCGCCACCGGCAAGGGCCGCGTACTCGTGGCGCGCACGGTCCACCCGGAATACCGCGCGGTCTTGCGCACCTACACGGTCCATCAAGGCGTGCCCGTCGAGGAGTTCGGATATGGGAATGAGATGGGAACGCTCGATGCGGCAGATCTCGAACGGAAAATCGACGGCCTCACGGGCGCCATCATCGTGCAATCCCCCAACTTTTTCGGCATCGTCGAGCGGATGCGGGAGGCTGCGGAAATTGCGCATCGCCGCGGGGCTTTACTGATTGTGGCCTTTACCGAAGCTGTTTCACTGGGGATTCTCGAGCCGCCGGAGGAAGCGGATATCATGGCCGGGGAATTGCAGTCATTCGCCATTTCTCCCAGCTATGGTGGACCATTTGCGGGCGTCATCGCGACCAAGGAAAAATTCGTCCGTCAGATGCCCGGCCGCCTGGTAGGCCAAAGCGTGGACTCGCGCGGCAACCGCGCCTATTGCCTCACCTTAGCCACTAGAGAACAACACATTCGCCGCGAGAAGGCCACCTCCAATATCTGCACCAATCAGGCTCTGCTGGCGCTGATGGCGAGCGTCTTTATGGCGGTCTACGGCAAGCAGGGGCTGCGCGAACTGGCGGAACAGAACCTGGCCAAAGCGCACTATCTCGCTAGCCGGCTAAAGCCGCGATTCTGCGGCAAATTTTTCAATGAATTTGTGGCGCGGATGGAAAGCCGAAAGCCGGAGCAACTGAATCAGGCGCTGCTCGAGAAGAAAATCATCGGCGGCTTGCCGCTGGGCAGATTCTATCCCGAATTGAAGGATTCCATGCTGCTCTGCGCTACCGAAATGTCGCGCCGCGCAGAGATGGATCAGGTGGCGGAGGTGTTCCGTTGAGCGACCGCGTTCGGCCGCACCTCTCGCTCAGCGAGCCGCTGATTTTCGAGCGCAGCTCGCCCGGCAAAGCAGCCTATCAGCTTCCCGAACTGGATGTCACCGCGGTGGATGTCAAAGAAACGCTGGGCCCGGAGAATGTTCGCGAGGAGATCGCGGATTTCCCCGAAGTGAGCGAGGTCGAGGTGATCCGGCACTACACGCGCCTTTCCACCTGGAACTACGCCATTGACTTTGGCACCTATCCCCTGGGCTCGTGCACCATGAAATACAACCCCCGCGTGAACGAGCTGGTGGCGCGCCTGGAAGGGCTTGCCTGGGCTCACCCGTATCAGCCGGAAGCGCTGGCGCAGGGCTCGATGGAAATCATGGCGCGGCTGGAGGCGGTGCTGGCCGAGATCACGGGGATGGATGCCGTCACCTTGCAGCCCGCGGCCGGCGCGCATGGCGAATTGACCGGCATCCTCATGATCCGCGCGCTGCTGGCCAAACGCGGCAATCCGCGCCGGAAGATTCTCATTCCCGATTCGGCGCATGGCACCAATCCGGCTTCTGCGGCCATCGCCGGGTATGCGGTGGAAAACGTCCGGTCGCAGGAAAGCGGCACGCTCGATGTGGCGGCTCTGGAGCAGATGGTCGATGAGGACGTCGCCGCCCTCATGATCACCAATCCGAACACGTTAGGCATATTCGAGGACCACATCGTCCGGGTGGCGGAGATCCTGCACGCCCGAGGCGCCCTGCTGTATATGGATGGCGCGAACATGAATGCGCTGCTGGGCATTGCGCGTCCTGGCGATTTCGGGGTGGATGCCTTGCATCTCAACCTGCACAAGACTTTTTCCACACCCCACGGCGGCGGCGGTCCTGGCGCCGGGCCGGTGGCGGTGAAAAAGGCCCTGGAGCCGTTTCTGCCCGTGCCGCGGCTGACACATGCCGGCAATCGGT
>Ga0187846_10001769_pt1 | contig 12130 bp, 7 predicted proteins | sample TC_taG_FD_161473 | JGI IMG/M metagenome (GOLD analysis project Ga0187846, IMG submission 161473) | Biofilm microbial communities from the roof of an iron ore cave, State of Minas Gerais, Brazil - TC_06 Biofilm (v2) | ecosystem: Environmental > Terrestrial > Deep subsurface > Cave > Wall biofilm ... | reverse complement strand
AGATCGCTAGGATGATCACGACCACCAGGGAATAAGCAACCCGAATGTTCCTGCGGGATTCACAGCCACCGTGCACATGAGGATGTTCATTGTGCGTTGGGATGCGAGGTCGGCGAAGATTGAGGTGCTCTAGCATCAGGTTCGAACACCCGCATCATAGCAAGAAAGCATGCACCGTTTTGGGTGCAAATCAAGAAAGGACGTTCCCCTTTTTGGCTTCCTGTTATCATTCCTCACACCGCGCGAATTCAAGGGAACCGGCATGGATTTGCAAGCTCACGAATTCACGTACTTGTCCGCCGCAGCGCCAGTCAACATGGGAGACTGGTGGTTCGATATTGCGACGCTCGATCACTTTTGGATACGTCGTCGTTTCGACGTCATGAAATCTTTAGCGGATCCACTAGTTCGAAGTTGCCAGCGGATCGCGGAAATTGGCTGTGGCAATGGCTTGCTGCAGAGGAGTATCGAGGACTACTACGGAAGATCTGTGGTTGGATTCGATCTTAACGAACTGGCCCTTCGAAAGAATGTAAGCCGCAGGAGCGCGCTTTACTGCTATGACATCCTGGAGAAGAGACCCGAATTCTCAGCTCAGTTCGACTTGTTGATACTGTTCGACGTTCTCGAGCATATCGAAAATGAGTCCGAGTTTCTACAGTGCGTGAAATTTCACCTTACAGAATCTGGCATTCTCCTCGTCAACGTTCCGGCACATCAGTCACTGTTTTCCGATTACGACCGTGCCGCAGGGCACATCCGCCGTTATTCCCTGAATCAGTTGGTGCGCATCGCACTGCGGAACGGCTATGACGTACAGGATGTCAGCTATTGGGGACTTCCTCTCGTACCGCTGTTGCTGCTACGGAAGTGGCTGAGCCTGGAGGCCTCTAACGGATCGGCGGGATTTGACGCTCGCGGTCCTGCGATGAATGCTTTTCTCTCGGGTCTGGCGCTTTTCGAGCACATTCCACAGAGACTTCTTGGTACATCCGTAATGGCCGTGCTGAAGTCACAGCTGTAGAAGGGGGCGGGAACAATATGGTTGAACAACCCAAGATTTCGGTGGCCATCCCTGTCTACAATGAAGAGCCCGTATTGCCTGAGCTACTTCGTCGCATCGGCGCGGCCCTCGACGACATTCCAGGGGGGCCACATCAGATCGTGGTTGTGGACGACGGAAGCTCGGACCGTACGCTGGAGTTGCTACAGGAGGCCACGGAGAAAAACGAGCGTCTCGTCGTCATAGCGCTCTCTCGCAACTTTGGGCATCAGACCGCTTTGGCGGCTGCAATAGATTACGTTTCAGGAGATGTGACCGTATTGATGGATGGAGACCTGCAGGATCCTCCCGAGGCGATCCCGGTCTTGCTGGACTGGTACAGGCAGGGCTACGACGTTGTGTATGCCCAACGAGTGAATCGCAAGGAGCGTTGGTGGTTGCGAGCCTGCTATTACACCTTCTATCGCTTGCTTGCCGTGCTCTCGTCGATTCAGTTGCCACTTGATGCGGGCGATTTCAGCCTCATGTCAAAGCGCGTGACCCAGGAAATCAGAAAGATGCCAGAGCATCACCGCTACCTTCGCGGCATGAGAGCATGGGTTGGATTTCGACAGATTGCGATTCCGATCGAGCGGAGCGCCCGCCGCGCGGGCCGAACAAAGTACAGCCCCCTTCGATTGCTGAAGCTGGCATCGGATGGAATTTTCGCGTTTTCAATCATTCCACTTCGCGCAGCAGCAATGTTCGGAGCGGTAGCCACTGGACTGTCCATCGTCTACGCTCTCTACGCGTTGTACGTCAAGTTTTGGTTACACGCTCCTCAAGGCTTTACCGCGTTGATTCTGGCCATTACGTTCCTTTCTGGAGTGAATCTTTTTTTTCTCGGGATCATCGGGGAATATGTCGGTAGGGTATACGAAGAGGCAAAGGGACGCCCTCATTATGTGATTCGCCAAGTGATTAGGCATCGTGGCATGAGCGATCGGGTAAGCTCCGGCATTGAAATCACCCGTACACTGCAGCGAACCGGCACAGGATATGACCATTCGGCTTAATGCGCCCCTTGCCTCTGATGAGACGGACTGCTGGCACTGATCATTGTCCGCTTCGCTGTGATTGATTGCCAACTATTTTCATGATGAGTAAAAGGTTGTGAGCACGCGCCCCCTTCGAAATTCGTTTGGAGACCAGATGTTCAGGATTGGGATTCAAGATTGCCCCTATTGTTCAGACACCAATATTTACCGGTCAAGACGGAAGAACCTATGGGAGGTAATCGCTTTTCTCTTCCTCTTGCGACCGGTCAGATGCCACGGTTGTATGCATCGTTTTTTCCGTCCGGTCCTCATAGACACACCAGAACGACGATTGAAACAAAAGGACACGGTCATCCCGGAGAAGCCGGGAAGCTAAGCATTGGGTCGTTCCAGCAAGCCTGGGGACAGAGAAACTGGCCTAAAAGGGCAGCTGCGATTCTCGCAATCTTCACAACTCCTCTCGAATGTTCAACGTCATCACTCCGGGCGCAACAGGGGAAGCGGTGATATTACACACGACAACATTCGCCGTATTCGTGGTCGGAAAGGTTGAGAGCTGCAGCGCACCGGTTCCATACCCGGTCACGCCAATTGGCGTACTGGCGTAGCTCCACTTCAGCACTGAGGTCGGCGTCGCACCGAGCAGGTTGACAGACTGGGATCTGCAAGTATTTGCGGGGATTCTCGAAGTTGCCAGGGCGAGAGTGGCGGCAGGAGTTGCAATCGGAACCTTGAATGTCTTGACAGATGCGGTCAGGCGCTCAAGAAAGTTCCTTCCGTTTGGCACGGAGTTTATATATTCCGAAATGGATGTCATCGCCCGTTCCGCCATACCGCCACTCTGATCAACTCCGATGGCAAGGTCACCGTTGTCGTTAGCGGGACGATGTCCAATCGTGCTTGCGGTTCTATCGAAATTCGAATCCTGCAGCGTGATCAGATCGTTGCCGGGTCTGATAGCCCTCCCGAAATTCAATCGACCCTTCTGGTCCCCGGGACCGTTATTAGCTTCATCCTGCTGTGAGAGGAGTGTTGCCAAGACCGCAGCACCTGTCGAGGAGCTGTTGGGGCACATCACCCAGATCGGCGTGCGATGGTTAGGAACTCCGGCGTCAATACATTGATCGGCAAGCACAGAAGGGCCAGTGATGCCCTGACTGGCGACAGCCCCGGGATCCGCTGGAGCTGCATCCATGATGATCATCGAATTGTCGCTAATGACATTGTTCACGGGCCAGAACCAAAAGTACGGCTGCCATTGCTGGTGATGTACCGCATACACGGCAGGGGCCGATTGCGTATCGGTATAGCTGCAAATTCCCGCAGTCGTGCACGTCACACTCGCATCAGTTGCGATTGCGTAGTTGCCGTTACCGTATGGAGGATCAGCGCGAGTTCCGCGGGTGACCAAAACGTCCCAGGTCAGCACCCCCACACTCCGGCCACCTACCGTTTGGAGCCGTGGCGAAGGCCACCGCAAGTCGATTCTGGTGCCGCGATCTTTCGGCTGAGCATTGCCGATATACAACACTGGTCCATACCCCAGAGTCGAGCTGCGTGGAACCACAAAATACGCCCGCTCGGTGGCTTCGCCTCCCCCGGAGGAGAACATTGGGCTGAGCCCTTGGATGGGCCACGTCCCCGAGAACTTGGCAGCGACTCCACCGCTCGTCAAGAACCCCATCTGAGCAGGGACCGGCCCGTACATGGGGTTGTTCGTGCCTGGTGCAGCCTCTTCATAGACATTAGAAAAACTGGCGGGCTGGAGGCCACCAAAATAACGAAATCCATAAACGGGGAACCCCTGGCAGACGGTGTCTGCCACCACCAGGCCATTGCCACCTGCGGTGACGCAGTTGATGTTTGTGAATTCGGAGTTGTGCAGGTAGGTGATTCCAGAGTTGTGTTGGTCATTGCGTCCGTAAACAAATGCACCGACAGGCCAATTGGCCGTCGTATGCAGGATGCTGCTGCCGCGGTTCCCAGCCCGGGTAATTACGAACTGTTGATCGTTGTCGTTAACTACACCGTACGAGAAGAATCCCATCCCGATTGGAAAACTCTGGAAGAGGTTCAAATCCTGCAAAGTCACATGGTCGGAATCGTTTTCGATGAAGGTGTTCAGGATATTGCAGAAGCCGAAAGTGTAACCTTGTTGAGCGAATGTCAACGAGCCGAAGCTTATCGTAAAAGATGTGTTGCTTGGGACCGTAAGGACCTGGCTCGCCCAATGCTGCGTACTGGTCTGAGAGTAGTATTCACAATCCACGGTATCACCCACTTGAAAAGGATGCTTGCCAGCTGTGGTGATGGTGTAGTTGCCCTTCTGTGCTGAGACACCTGCAACTTGAACGCCGTCGACATTGACCGTGGAAGTGCCCGAGAGGTTGTACAGCTTGTGGTAGTTGACCCCAGGATGGCCTCGCGTCGTTCCAATGTAGATGCAACGGTCCCGGGTTGAGCACACGATCAGCGCCCCAGCGCCATCGAGGACTCCTCCTCGGCTTCGCAAGTACACGGCCGAGTAGATGCGGTAGGAAGTGCCTCCAAATAGCTTTACATATGGTCCAGTCTGCGATTCAGCGTTAGGAGCAGCGCCTAAATCATTGACCCACCCGTCGTTCCAGGCTTCTTGGATTCCGCTGCTTGCCGAACCGACTGTGTAACCGGGCGAGTGTGCGTGAGCGGTCGCTACAACGATCGTGCCAGTATTTGCGCCCGGCGGACACGTCCCACCGACCACTTCGGCAGCTTCTGAGTCTCCTGTTCCGGAAACATAAACCTTGTATGAATAAAAGTGCGAGGCGGCAGCGGTGTCTAAGCCCCGGGGGCAAGGACTCAGATGTACAGTCTTCTCTCCAGGGGACGCAAGATCATCGTTCGGAGATTGAGTCCAGTTCCAGTCCGGACCAACATAACGTATATTGACTCGTCCCGACTGGGTGACCTGCGCTGCCACAGTGTCGCCACTGAGACGGTGTACCGATTGGCTTTGTTGAACGCTGAGCACAAACAAGAGAAGCAACACCAGAGCAGTTGTTCTGAACGCCATAATCTCTCCAGAGAGAAGTCTGCGAACGGTTGAATCTGAAGAAAAGCGTCGGGGATGCAAGATGCTGGGCAGTTTTACACATCAGCTCGAATTGAATCAATTGCCAACATGCGAAGTGTGTAGGATTTTCTTTTCGGGTGCGGACAGTAGCGGTGAGTGAGATTCGCGATTCTCGCCAGTTAACTAGTGCTTCGACGAGGGATACTGCGTTACGACAACGTGAGAGGCCGACTCGATACACACCAATTGCAATTCCCCTCTCTGATCTGGCCTGAAGGGGCAAACCTCGAAGTCGCCGTAGATGGCCTCATCGTAGGGGTGAAACTTTAGGTTTGGCGTCCAAATCGGGTCGCCTGCACCGTCAACTCTCGGGCTTGCCGTAACGCCCAGCATTCGTTCGCTTCCCACGGGCCAAAGCCACAGATCCACACTATCAGCCCCTACTGTGAGCCTTCCATAGATGGAATAGCAGGCTCCAACAACTCTTGGGTTTCCCTTGCACTTTGGTGGGGCGGCGAATGCAGGAATCCCCACGAAAAGAACTAACAAGAATCCCTCAGCGAAGGCGCCCAGGGCTCTCCGGACTCTTTTCTGATGTGTCACAGCTTGTTTATGCCCATGGGGAAATCAGGCCATCACACACAAAACGCAGCTTCAGCATACAATCTTGGCGCTGCCCTCCCGAGTAGCAGATCAGATACTCGGTCGTCTCCAGACCCGACTTGGTCGGCCTCGAAGATGTAGACGATTCTGCGTCGGTTGTTGGATCAGAGTTCAACAGAGATCAATCGCTGCCTGGTCGAACTGCGCAACTCGTTCCACTGCAATCAGTTGCGGCCTACAAGGTTCGATAGCATTCAACAGGTATCGAAATCTGGTCGGGACCAGGGGGTCAATCCCGTCGCCTCTGCGCGAATCGAGTTAGTTCAGAACGCAGATACTGCAATCTGCAAGAACAACTGACTGTCGTAGTTGGAACATCTTTTCAAGAACGAGAGTTGCAGGCCCAGGAGTGTGCCTCTGGTGTGCCAGCCAGAAATCGCTCTTCCGGTTAGCAACGGGAACGTCGATTGTGGCAATGGCGTGCAACCTGAGTAGGTCCCAGTCGCCACCCGGCAGATTTCCAGCCCACTTGAGGGATCCTCAGAAGTTTCAAAGTGAACGTCATCCGCTGAAAAGACGGCAGCACCCACCTCGCTGGAAATCTGTTCCTGGGTTCCATCTTGATGGATGATGACGAGATTACCGTCGATCGTCTTCGCAATCACGTTGCCCGCATCGGTAGTACCACGACAGCGAGCAGGAGAAACAAAATAACGCTTAGCCATACTCTCTCCATAAGTCGACCTTCACCCAGGACGCACCACGAGTGTGGCGCGTGCGCGCGGCCTTGCGAAGTTACGATGGTGGCTGGTCCTTGTCGATTGTTGGCGAAATCAGGCGGTTCTCAGAAGGTTGCGGTGTTTGTTCGCCCAAGTCTGGGGACTATGAGCGCCATCAGGATTTTGCAACAGTCGCCGACTGCGTAGGCAATCGTTGACTCATTTGGAGGTCTTCGCGATGCAGCCGCTCAGTGTGTATCGCCACACCTCGTGGTGACTCTCTCTGATTACGGCAACGTGCTCGGGTAACTCCACGCCATCCACGGTCTGGTAGGTATAGGTGTAGATCAGGCGGTTGCCCGGCTCCAGCTTCCCATCCTCGCCTCTAGTCAATGTGGCCAGAAGGAAGCCTTGCGGCCCAGATGCAAATGATGTCTTGAACCCTGTCGGCTGCGATCCTTTTAGGGTTGCACTCTGTAGACGCATATCAGGAGCGAAATCCATCTCGACATTAGAAGTCTGCACCTTGAAGGTGAGCTTGTAGCCGGAAGGGGATTGCTCGAAAGAGACCGGCGTATCGGGATTCGGAAGGAACATGCCTGTACCTGCGTCCAACCAGGTATAGAGGCTCTTCTGCACCGCGTGCTCTAGCAGGCCCTCGGCCATGCCGCCATGGGGAAGCTTGTTTATTGCGTCGTCGCTGAGTCCGGAGGAGACGGTGACATTCTGTCGCGTCACCGCGACGCGGTTCCGAATTGGCTGAAAGGTCTTTTCGAGTTCCTCGTCTGTCCCTTCATCTCCTACCCGAGTCGTCTCAGTGAAGTGCTCCTTCCAACTGAAATCGACAGCGCAATTGAAGGACTGCAAGTTCCTGTTGAACGGAGCATCGTACTTCTCGCGAACTTGATTGAGCAGCGCCTGGTCCGACGTTGTCGCTTGACCGTGGCAAAGCATGACGCAAAAGCACCGACGCACGATTGGTCTGCATCCCCTAATCTCCCCTGAATGCAATGTGGGCCGACCCGAGAATGGCTGCCGCTGATCCGTATCGGGCATCTTGGCAGAGATGGGGAAATATAGCCGACCATCTTGGGTCAGAATAACCAGCGGCGAGCCACCCTTCGCACAATCCTGTACACACTTGGCGCTCATACTCGTCGCATGGTTATCGAGATTCTGAATTGGGCAGGCAACATCCCGAAGCAGGCCCTCTATGGTTTCGTTGGAAACGTTTGCGCGGGCACCCGCCATGTCGGTGGTCTGTGGAGACTGAGACGCCGCCAAGAGAATCCCGCAGCACGTAAGCAAGCCAATCTTCAATGGTCGGATCATCGGTCTCTCTTTATTCATTGGGCCATTAATTCTCTGCAATGTTGCCGGCTCGACGGAGCGTCTAATCATTGCACAATCGGCACGTAGCCGGAATTCAATTTCTGTATCAGGCGATTACACTCAAAACCCTCGCCTAGGCCAACGAGTGTATTGAGGATTTGACGCCAACTACGCACACCCAGCGGTTTCCGGTCAGCTATTTCTGCAATCCTCGATCATTCAGCCGAAAGCACCGAGCCTTGTCGTCCCAGTAGGTGCGCTCTTTGTTGCCCTTCCAGAACTCCACCCAATGAGCTTGAAGATCTTTCAGACGGTGTGCTTTCCTGAATCTCGCCCAACAAACCCAAGATGGATCGTCGCAATGCTGTTTCCGGGAATAGCGGTGGCATCGTGCTTTTTTGCCAGCTGTCCTCTCCGATGCGGTCGTCGCGGGTGATCAGCCAGTCGGCGTTCTCGAACAGAAGTTTGTGGCCGAAACGTTTTCCGGCGGCGGAGATCTGAATCATGGGCTGGAATTATCGTCTCATAGATGCGACGAATAGATCCCCTACTAAGCCTGTGTAAGAAAACTGACCTTGACTTTCGAACCAGGCGCAATCAAAATCCTGCTGGCCCACAAAGTCTTGCTGATCGGCTGGATGCAGAGGACTGGAAGATTGCTGGACAGCTTTTGTGAGGATGTGCAACCCAATTCGCACGGCAGTCTTATGAAAAACACACAACCAATAATTCCAGCCGTCCTATTTGCGATCGCCTTTCTCAGCCTCACTTGCACCTCGGCGAGCCAGGTGGGACCGCAGGCAGCAACGCAATTGCGCGACATTCCCTCAGCTCACACCGACGCTCAGGCTCCGACCGCGGTGGCACCAGTCACTTTCACCATGGGCAACTGGTCGCAAATGGCGCAGCTCGTTTCAGAGCAGCAGTTCTTCCGCAACCAGGGATTCTTTTTCGGAGACGCGGTCGCAGTCTCGGGCGACACGGTTGTGGTTGACGGCCAATCCAGCTCTAATTTCGAGATCGTGGCCTATGTTTTCGTGAAGCCCACTTGTGGCTGGGAGGGCAAGCTCCCCGTGGCTGCGCTGAGCGTGTCGCCGGGTGGAGACTTCTTTGCCGGAATCTCAGTCGCAGTCAGCGGTGACACGGTCGTGGTCGGACTTGCGGACAATTCGGCGGCGTACGTCTACGTGAAACCTGCGGGAGGATGGACCGACATGTTTCCCACCGCCGCGCTGACCGCCTCCGATGGCGTTCAGGGTGACAATTTCGGCACAAGAGTTTCCATCAGCCGCGACACAGTTGTCGTCGGCGCACCCGCCGCGAATTCCAACACCGGAGCGGCCTACGTCTTTGTTAAACCTTCCGGCGGCTGGACCGACATGACCCAAACCGCCAAGCTCACCGCTTCCGACGGCCAGCCAAGCGACGATTTGGGCGACGCAGTCTCGATCAGCGGGAACACGGTGGTAATTGGGGCTCCGGAGTTCGGTACCTTCAATAGCGGGAAGGCATACGTGTTCGTTAAGCCGGCTAACGGTTGGGTTGATATGACACAGACTGCAGAGCTGACCGCGAGCTCCCCACAGAATTTGGGTTCATCGATTAGTATCGATGCCGGGACGGTCATTGTGGGCGCGCCCTTCGGTGGGGTGGCTTTTGTCTATGTGCAACCTGCCGGGGGGTGGCTAAACATGACCCCGACGGCGACACTGATACCTAGTGACCTTTCATTCTTCTTCGGCGAGGCCGTCGCGGTCAGCGGGAACACGGTGGGTGTTTCTGCTCCGTATCACGGCCTGCCTCCCAACCCCGCACAAGGTGGCGTCTTCATTTTCGAAAAACCCAAATGCGATCCCCAGCGGATTCACACCGACCGGGAAAGTTCCCAGCGTGGTTCCGTCCGAGGCCCTGAGCTTGCTAACTGTGTTGCTGCCGTAGTTGGTTACCCAGATGTTGCTGCCGTCAAAAGCCACCCCGATCGGCGCTGTGCCGACCGTGAACGTTCCCTGCGCCTTGCCGTCGCTGGCACGAACTTTGCTCACCGTGCCATCGCCGTAGTTCGCCGTCCAGATGTTCGCCCCGTCAAATGCCAGCCACCACGGCGACGTCCCCACCGTGAACGCACCCAGGTTCTTTCCGTCGCTGGCCCGCAGCTTGGTCACGTTGTTGCTCGCGCTGCCCGTAGCCCAGATGTTGGCCCCGTCGAATGCCACGCCATAAGGTCCGAAGCCTACGGAGAACGTCCCGAGCGTGGCGCCGTCGCTGGCCCGCAGCTTGCTCACCGTCGAGTCGGCAAAGTTGGCCACCCAGATGTTGGCCCCGTCAAAGCACATGCCGTAGGGCTGATTGCCGACAGCAAAGTGCGCTGTCTGGTTGGCCTTGTACCAGTGCAGCAGTGCCACTTGCAGCGGGTTGGCCGGCGGCGGACTCCCCGCTGACGTTGGCTGGCCTGCCCGATCCCCCGCCGGCGGCGCAACAGCCGCGCTAGTTGGGTTCTGCGCCCATAAAAAAGAAGACGCTACCAGTGCGAGCGAGAGAGTGCCTGCAGCCCACGCGACGATCTTGTGCTTCATGACTTCTACCTCCCAACGGTTCGGCCCGAGAAAACATTTTGACCCGCGCAGGGTTCGGCCTCGAGGACACAACTTGTCAATTAGGGTGGGGGCTGGCCGTCAAAGCCGTCTTCTTTCTGCCATTCTCGGCGGCCAAGCTCGGAGGCCCTAGTCGGCCACCGGGTCAAGTTAGTGGATTATGAAGCGCTTTGGACGGGGTGTCAACCGGATATGGCAATAGATTCCGAGAAGGGTGTGGGACCGGGTGGGCCCGTCCAAGCATCACTTGGGCGGGGATTTTGACTTCTATCCCCCCTAACGAGTAAAGTGGGATTCTTCGCTAACTACGAAACCGCGCTCTTGACTCCCCGGTTACGCACAGTTCGACATCAAACCTCCAACCCGCCACTGCTGGGAGTGTCGCACCCGAAGTGCGATTCCCTTGAAAACTAATGTGTTATTTCGTAAACCTCTCCGTCGTTGTGGACGCCGGCGTAGGTTGTACCGAACAGGTTCCCGTTTACCAGCGTCACACCGGCGAGGGTTTGGCCATCGAAGACGGTGAAGGAATAGATCGCGCTGTAGGTCCAGGTTCCATCCGCTTGATGCTTCAAACGGTAAACGACGCCGAATCCCTGAGAGCCACCTAAGTAAGTAGTGCCATAAAGGTTGCCAGCGGAGTCTGCGGTGACGCCGCCCTCCGGACAAAAACCCTTGTTCAGTATTCCGAAAGTGTGGAGCTTGGTTTCGCTCCAGGTGCCGTCGGGATTCTTCGTCAACTCGAAAATCGAGCCCTTCTTGCCGGGCGCACCACTGCATACACCGAAGAGATTTCCGGTGGAGTCCACCCAGACGGGGCCATCCGGCGTGCCCATGTCGGCGCCGCGAGCAAAGCTATAGACCACGGTCTCCGTCCAACCACCGGCGTTGGGAGACAATTCGTACACCGTGCCCCTGCCTGAGGTTCCGCCTCCCGGAGTCGTACCGTAGAGATTGCCGGTGGCGTCGAAGACCAGCTCGGAAAAAGGTTTTATCGCATCGTTGATGCCTCCAAACGCATGGAGAACAGTTTCCGTCCAGCTCCCGTCCGCGTTCGGGGACAACTGGTATGCCACACCTAACCCGTTAGCGCCTCCGTCGGGAGTTGTGCCATAGAGGTTTCCTGAAGCATCCACGGTCACTCCTGCATAGGGACCCTCGCCGTCTTCACCGCCGTGGAACGAGTAGATGACACTCTCAGTCCATTGTCCGCCGGCCCTGGGAGCGAGCTTGTAAATCGCGCCTAGACCGTTAGCTCCGCCGCCTAGGGTTGTGCCGTACAGATTGCCGGCGCTGTCGAAAGCGACCCTGCCAAAGGGAAACTGTGCATCTCCGCCCTCTTGGAAGGCGTACAGAATCCGGTAGTTCCATCCGCCACTTCTTGTAGGGCTGAGTTCGAACACGGCGCCACACCCATTGCCATTGCACGATGTACCGCCACCCAGCGATGCCACGCCGTACAAGTTCCCGGAGAAGTACACCACACCAGCCCGCGGCCCAAATCCTTCAGCGCCCGACGCCGGGAAGCTGTAGATCACTTGCTCGCCAGCCCACGCGGTAGCGGTAAGGGCGACAAGCACAGTGAAAGTTCTCAAGTTAGGAAGCGTGACGAATACGCACTTTCTAATCATCGCTACACCTCGAAGAGTGAGGTATTGCAAGGCGAAGGAGAGGCCGTTCCCGGCAGGGGACCGCCGAAGTGTAGCACAGATTGTGCGTAGGGGAGCTTTCCGACATTGCCCGTTCTCAAGCCACAGAACGGTTGATGCAATCAGGCGTTAGCGCTACCCCCC
>Ga0187846_10001768_pt1 | contig 12132 bp, 11 predicted proteins | sample TC_taG_FD_161473 | JGI IMG/M metagenome (GOLD analysis project Ga0187846, IMG submission 161473) | Biofilm microbial communities from the roof of an iron ore cave, State of Minas Gerais, Brazil - TC_06 Biofilm (v2) | ecosystem: Environmental > Terrestrial > Deep subsurface > Cave > Wall biofilm... | reverse complement strand
CAAGTTTCATCTAGCGGCTCGCTTGTTCGACCCTCGTTTTGCCGCCCTACTCCGGGAGGCAAAACTGCGGGTGACGCCGCAGCGCCTCGCCGTCTTGCACGCGCTCGCCTCCGGCCACCACCTCGAGTCCTGCCAGGCCATCTGGGAGAAGGCCCGGGTCCGATGCCCTGATCTGGGTCTCGTGACCGTCTACCGGACGCTGGCCGGTCTGCGCGCGGCAGGACTCGTCGAGCAGGTCGAAATGAGCGGGACGGCCCACTTCGGCCTCGTCGAGCGTCACCACGATCACATCATCTGCGAGCGCTGCGGGGCGGTGGCGCCGATGGACGCCTGCCTGCTGGGGCCCCTCGCCGGCGTGCGGCTGGCCGGCAGCGATTTCCTTGTCACCGGCCACCGTCTGGATGTGCTCGGGATTTGCCGGGCGTGTCGAGGAGCGGCGTAAAACGAGCGATGTATAGGGGAGGATGTTGATGTCAGGGCACACGCTTGCGTCGGGGCACCGGAAAGCGTCAAAACTTGCGATGGGACTTGGGGCAATCGTCGCCTTGGGTCTGGCGCTTCTCTTCGCAGCCTCCTCCGCCCCGACGGCCCCTTCCTCTCACATTCGCGTGGTTGCCGCCGAGAATTTCTATGGCAACATTGTCGAGCAACTCGGGGGGAATCACGTCTCCGTGATCAGCATCATGAGCGATCCGAACGTGGACCCACACGCGTATGAGACGAGTACGAAGGATGGCGCGGCCGTCGCCGACGCTCGCCTCGTGATCCAAAACGGCATCGGCTACGACGCCTTCATCGACCACCTCGTGGCCGCCTCTCCGAACCCCAAGCGTACGGTGATCGTTGTCGCCGCCCTCACCGGGCACAAGGACGGCGACAACATGCATCTATGGTACGAGCCGTCGACGATGCCCAAAGTCGCGCGGGCGGTCGTCGATGCCCTCACTAAAGCCGACTCCGCGAACGGGGCTTTCTATCAGGCCCGGCTCAAGGCCTTCCAGGAGTCGCTCGCGCCAATTGATCACCTCGTCTCTCTGATTCGTGAACGGTACGCGGGGGCGCCGCTCGCCGCGACGGAGCCGATCTTTGAGTACACCGCCGAGGCGCTCGGGCTCCGTATCCTCACGCCCGAGACCTTCATGAAGGCCATCGAGGAAGGCGTCGACCCGTCCGCCGCGGCCCTGGCCCAAATGGAAGATCAGTTGCGAACGCACCAGGTCCGGGTGCTGATCTACAACACGCAGACCGTTTCACCGATTACGACGCGGGTGCGGCAGCTTGCCGGACAGATGGGCATCCCCATTGTGGGTGTTTCCGAGACCGAGCCGCCGCGGAAATCGTTTCAACTATGGATGGAAGATGAACTGGCGGCAGTGGACGCAGCCCTGAGCAGGTCAAAATGACGGCCGAACGCCCGCCGGTCCGGCTTGAGAGCGCGGGCCTGAGGCTCGGCGGGAGGACACTGTGGGAAGGCGTGTCCCTCACGGTGCCGCGCGGTGAGTTCCTGGTCGTCCTCGGGCCGAACGGGGCCGGCAAGACGTCCCTGCTGCGCGTGCTGCTGGGTCTGCAACGGCTGACTCAGGGGCAGGTGCAGATCGACGGGCATCCGCCGACACGCGGCAGCGCCGAGATCGGGTACGTCCCTCAGCAGCGCGCGTTCGATCCCGAGGTCCCCCTACGCGGACGCGACCTCGTGGCCTTCGGGTTCGATGGACATCGGTGGGGCTTTTCGCCACGCTTCCGAGCGGCTTCCGCAGAGCCGGTCGAGGGCATGCTCAGCCTGGTCGGGGCCAGCGGGTATGCGGATGTACCCATCGGGCAGCTGTCAGGAGGCGAGCAACAGCGCCTACGCGTCGCGCAGGCACTGGTCGGAAACCCCCGGCTCCTGCTATGCGACGAGCCCCTGCTCAGCCTGGACCCGCCCTCCCAGCAAGCCATCGTGCAGCTCATCGCGGACTGGGCTCGCCGCCGGAATGCGACGGTGATTTTTGTCACCCACGACGTCAACCCGCTGCGCGCCGTGGCGAGCCGCGTGCTCCTGCTGGCGGCAGGGCGCTGGGCCGTTGGCCCCGTCGAGCAAGTCTTGACCACCGAGACCCTAAGCCGGCTGTATGGGGCCCCGGTCGAGGTGCTCCAGGTGCAGGGGCGGGTGGTTGTCCTGGGCGCCGAGCTCGGGGGTCACGAACCGGTGACTGCCCTCCCGGTTCGGGATCGCTAGTAATGTTGTGGCATTACGCCTTCGTCCAACAGGCCGTGCTGGCCGGGGTAATCACGGCGGTCCTGGCGGGGTGTGTCGGGCCAATTGTTGCGGCGCGCAACATGTCGTTTGCCGTCCACGGGCTCGGCGAGGTCGGCTTCACCGGAGCGGCCGGGGCGCTCCTATTGAGCCTCCCGCCCGCGGTGGGATTGCTTGCGGCGTCATTCTGCGCCGCTGCCGTGATCGGCACACTCGGGGTGCGCCTCCGAGAGCGCGATATCGCTACGGGGAGCGTGCTGGCCTTCGGCGTCGGCCTCGGCGTCCTGTTTCTGACCCTCTCTCCGCGCTACCTGACCGAAGCCTATGCGATCCTTTTCGGGTCCATCCTGGCGGTCAGCCGCGAGGACGTTGTGCGATCCGCCGTGGTGGGCGGGATCGCCCTGCTGGCGCTCGCGGCGGTTTACCGGCCCCTGCGCTTCGCCAGTATCGACCCTGAGGTTGCCGAGGCGCGCGGCGTTCCCACGCGGTTCCTCTCGATTATCTTCCTCCTCATCCTGGCACTCACCGTTTCGGAGGCCGTCCAGGTGGTGGGGGTACTGCTGATCCTGACCCTCCTCATTGTGCCTGCCGGGGCCGCGCGGCGCCTGACCGCGCATCCCGGGCTCACCGTCGCGTACAGCGTTCTGATCGCACTCACTTCTGCCCTGGGCGGTATCGTCTGCGCGGTCTATACGTCCTGGCCGGTGAGTTTTTTTGTCTCCGCGATCAGCTTCACGGCGTATCTGAGCGCGCGTCTCGTCGGACCTATGCTCGCCGGCGCCTCGGCGGCCCGTGCGTCATCCCACACCGTGCGTGCCTGATAATCACTACCTCACCGCCCGTATCGCCAACACAAGACCGGTGAACACGAGCGCGACTCCCACCCCGACCCCCTGCCACGATCCCGCGGCGCCCGCGCCCATGCGGCGCAGGCCCATAATCACGAACGCCAACCCCAGCAGGACGACCGCAACACCCGGGAGCACAACCTTCCATGGGCTTAACGGTTGGATGAACACCGTCTCTTCGGTTTGAATCGGTACGCGGGCGGTGCTTCCCCCGGCATGAATCGCCATTTCCCACCGACCGGTCATGGGGAGAAAAATGCGCCCTTGGTACACGCCCGGACGCACTTCGACCAGCCGTGTCCCAACCGGGGCCATCTCCATGTCCAACATGGTCAGCGTGAGGGTGACGGCGCTTCCCGTGGATATCGGCGCGCCCGCGCTATTTTGCAGCCGCATCTCGACGGCGAACCGTCCGGGGTCTCGACGTTCAATGGTGCCGCGAGCCGTCCACGGCCCCACGTTGCTCTGGAACACGAGTGCCCGCGACAGCGTCGGGGGCGGCCCGGGCGGCGGCTGGGACACCAGCACGGCCGTCACACCCAGCACAACGAGGACCAGCAGCGACTCGGTTTTCACGAGCCCCCCCAGGCGCGCTGCTGTCTTTTGACGCGAGAGGGATGGGATCAATACCCAGCGGTTGACCGCGGCGACCGCGGCCACAGCGGACACGGTTGCCAGCTTGACGAGCAAGGCACGGCCATAGGGCGTGTCGGTGAGCGCCCGCGGGCCCCACAGGTGGACGAGAGACGCGTACACGCCCGTTCCGGCGATCAGCGTCACGCTCCACAACCCCACGGTCGAGAGCCGCGCCGCCGCGCGCTCGATGTTTGCCCGTGTCGCATCGGACGCGCTCCACTGGAGGAGCCACGCCCCGTACACCAAGGCACCCCCCCACGAGGCGACCCCGGTGAGATGGGCGAGATCGGCGGAGACGGGGAGCCACCCCGGCTGCGCCCCCGCATGGCTGACCGCGCTGATTGTCGCAAGCAACGCCAAGCCCAATATGACAAAGGCGGCGCGCTCCGCGCGGGCCGGCTGGCGATGCCCAATCCCAAGCACCAGAAGCAGCGCGACGACTGCCAACCTCGCCAGGACCGCGTTGCCGTGCCGGGTGTCGGTCATATAAGACAGAAGATCCGACGGTTCGATAGTCCCGACGGCGCGGGAGACCGTGTCGATAACGTCGAGTACGCTCCCTCCCGCTACCAGGAAGGCGCCCGCCCAGGCTCCGAAGCGGAGACGCCGCCACGGAGTCGCACCCACCGCGTCCGTCGCGATCCAGCGGGCGAACACCCCCGCTCCCAGCAGAAGCACAATGCCGGCAAAGAGTGCGGCTTTTGCGCCTATCTGCATGGGCTCAGTAACGACGTTCCCTGCGAGGAATCGGGCCTTAGAAGGTCTTCGTCACTTCGAGCAGGTAAATCTGCGCGTTGCTCAATTGCAGACCGGAGACCGGGCTTGTCGTGACGACCCCCCCGCCGACCATATAGCTGTTGTAGCTCGCTTTGACCACAAAGTCGGACGTGAAATTGTATCTTACCCCGATCGAATACACGCTGTAGTTGGGTCCCCCGTTCTTATACGTGCCCCACTCGGCCAGGCCAAAGGCGGAGAGCGCCGGGGACAGCGAGACATCGAGCTGCGCGCCGGCCGCCGTGAGGTTGTCGTTAGTATTGAAGGTCCCGAAATCGCCGGGGATGAGGAAGTGCCCCAGGGGGGCGTCGAGAGGAGGGGTGTAGGGATCGAAATTCTTGTACCAGAGCGTCAGCACGGGCTCATCCTGGAAGCCGAACAGTTGCTTCAGGTCGAACGCCACGCTCGGTTCGTAATACCACCGCGCCACGTCCCCCAATTGCGTGTAGGTGGCCACCTCCATGATGAGGCTCACACCGGGCGTGAGATCCCCCTCCACGCCCGCGGAAAACCCATTGCCGACGTTGCACCCGATACCGGGGCACGGCCCGACCTCGGCGGCTCCCGCCGTGTCGGCCCGGTAGCTCACGTCGACCGTCCACCCCGGCACGATCGCGGTCTCCGCACTCGCGCCCCACACCCGCCGCGTCGACGTCCAGTTCCCCACCTGCAGGCCGTCGTCGAGGGCGTATTGCACAAAGCCGAAGACAGAGACCGGCTCCTGCGAGAGCCTGGCGTCGAGCCCATCCCGGCGGCCGCCGTCGAAAACTGTCTCATCGATCAACAGGCCGGTCGGGCCCAGTTTGATCCGATCGCGGCCAATCCGTGTGTCCAAACCCGCAAGGCCGAAGAGACCGCGCGCGTCGAGATAGAGTTCTTCGATGTCCGAGGGGGAGAAGTCGGCCCCGGTCGTGTTCTCCAGCGTCAGATCGGCGAACAGGTTGAGGGTGGGGCTGAACGTCCAGGTGAGAGCCGTTTCCAGGATGCCGTCGTGGATCGTCGGAAACGCGGGCACCGGCGAGAGGGCGTTCAGGTTGGCGCCGCCCGCCACCGGAGGGTTCGGACTATAGAACAATCTGTACATCAAGACGCCGTTGGCCTGAATGTTGAACGGTGGATCTTGTGGCGCCGGAGCAGAGCCGGACGTGGGTTGGAGAGCCAGTTGCGGCACCGCGTCGATCGTCAGGCTCTGGGCGCGGATGTCGGCGGGGGACTCCGACAATTCGGCTGGGTCTAGCCACAGCAGCGGCTCCGATTCCGCTCCGCCCGTCATTCCCAGCGCCTCCGTCATTCCCCGGTCGTCCCCACCGGGTATCCGCGTGGTTGAGGTGCCGCCGGGCGCGTAGATGAAAATGAACGACCCCTGTGTCGTGTGGGTATCGACCGACAGGGCTCGCCACATCAGCACGTACGCGCCGGGCGCCAGCTCCTTGAGCCGGACGACGATGTCGGCACTGGAGCGTGTGGTGTTCGCCACGCCGGCATCGCTTCGGTCCGCCTCATCGCCGCGCTTCAACAAATCGGCAGCCACAAGCGTCTCGGCCGCCGCGTGCAGCGCCCGCAAATCGGCGCCAGGCGCGGCAGTCAATTTGTAGACCTTGAAGATGCTAAAACGGATCTCGACCGGCTCCGAGTAGGTTAACTTGACCTCAGCGGGCGGCGTGGCGACGGTACTGTCGGCGCTGGGCACAGATGCATTGAGGAACGCATGCGCGGATGCGCGCACTCCCGCACCGAGCGTCAGGGCTCCCAAAATCAGGATGTACGCCAGCCAGCGCCGCCCCTGAGTCACAAGACGCCCTCCCGATTGCACCTGCGGGGCATGATAGTCATGAAACCAGTTCCGAGCAATGGTCCGAATGGATTAGAGACACCTTTTCCGCGATTTTCGATAATGATTGATCACAGGTCGGGGCCCTGGACGGAGTCTGTCCGATGCGGCCGACAAGGCCTTTCAGGGGTACTCCGAGATAGGGGAAAAATGACGTTGCGCGGTGTCTACGCATGGGGGAATAGATTCGTCCTGGCGGTGAGCGTGGTGCTCGTATTCGCGAGCATGGCCGGAGCGCACGAGCGGAGACAAGTCGGGACCTACGTCATGCGCGTCGGCTGGGCCGATGAACCGACGTTCGCCGGTGTCAAAAACGCCGTCCAGCTCCTGCTGGGCAGCACCTCTGGCAAACCGTTCACAGACCTGCCCGAGGAGCTCAAGGTCGTGGTGGTCTTTGGAACGCAGAAAACCGAGCCGCTGCCGCTCGTCGCCGCGTTTGGAAAGCGGTTCGGCCAACCGGGGGACTTTCGGGCGGCCATCATCCCGACGCGTCCCGGGAACTACACCTTTCACTTTGTGGGCGCGCTCCCGGGGCAGCCGATCGACCAATCGTTCACGAGTTCGGATACCACCTTCGATCCGGTGCAGGAAGCCACGGTGATCGAGTTCCCAGCCAAGGACCCGTCTGTGGGAGAGATGGCTGGGAAGCTGGACCGCTTGAGCGTACGTCTCGAGTCCACGCAACGGGCTGCGCAAGAGGCTGCCGCCGCAGCGGGGCAAGGGCGACTGATTGGCGGCGCGGGGTTGCTTGCCGGAATAGCGGGTGTCATCCTCGGCCTTGCCACTAGCCGGCGCCGGTTCTCCGCCAGCCGAACCGGAAGTTCAGTGAAGTAGTGAAGTAAGGATGGAAGGGCCTGACGTGCCGATTATCACACCAAAACGGGAGGGACGGGCAGTATGAAGACGAACGTAAGGGCTGTGATCGGGCTGGTCTCAGCGAGCGCGCTCGCCGCGCTAACGGCGGCCCCTGTGTGGGCGCATGCGCAAATGACCAAATCCTCGCCGACGAACGGCGCGGCGCTGGCCTCCGCCCCGACGGTCATTCAAGCCTGGTTCAGTGAGGAACTGGCATCCTCCGGCAACCGTCTGCAATTGTATGACGCCCACGACAAGCTGCTGGCAACCGGCGGCCTCGACCCGGCGGTGTCGGGCCACACGGCGCTGAAACTCGCGCCTCCCCGGTTGAGCCCGGGCGATTATCTGGTGCGCTGGCACGTCGTGTCGGCGGATGATAACGCGGTCAGCCAGGGTTACTTCCGATTCTCGGTGCGCGGGATGGTGATGAGTTCGCCGGGAATGGCCGGGTCATCCCTCCCTGCCCTTTCACTTGTCGCCCCGGCCGATCACAGCACGGTGAAGAACCCCGTGGCCATCGTGGTGCAGACGCCTGGCGATATCAAGAGTCTGACGATGGGAGGCACGGGGCACATGAGCGGCATGGGGAGTATGGGGGGACAGGGCGTTCACCTCCACATTATCGTCGACGGCGTCGTGACCATGCCGACGAGCGATCAGCTGACCGCGGCCGGCAGTCAGCGGTACCAGTATGTGTTGGCGCCCTTGTCGTCCGGCACGCACACGGTTAAGGTGTTCTGGGCCGACAACAAAACGCACGAGCCTATGGGCCCGGTGCACGCGGCGACGTTTACCGTGACCGGGTGATGGTGACAGAGTCCGCCCGCGCGGGCCCGGAGCCGACTCCACCGCCGCCGTCGCCCAGAACGTGGTGGACGCCTACGTTCCTTCGGTACCTGACCGGACTGCTGCCGGCGATCCTTGTCCTCGGCGCCGAGACTGTCCGCCACGAAGTGCTCCATGGCGACATTCCGATCATGCTGGGCAACGTCATCACCGCAACCATCGCGCTGGTCATTTCGCTCGCGATCCTCGTGCCCCTCTACCGGCGTCTCGATGTCGCCGATGCGCGCATTCGGCGGCTGGAGATCGAGCAGGCCGTTGCCAACGAACGGGAGCGAATCGCCCGGGAGCTGCACGACGGGATTTCGCAGGCCCTCTTCTTCCTCAATGTCGAGGCCGGGACGCTCGAACGTTCGCTGACTGAGACCCCTCAGCCGGAGAACGCGCTCCGCGCGGCGCACGAGATCGAACGGGCCGTCAAGGAGACGGCCGATCGCGTTCGTGACGCCATCTTCGACCTGCGGACGGGGCGGGAGCCCGATCAGCCGTTTGGCGACTGGCTGAAGACATACGCGCGCCGCTGGAGCGACGTTCACAACGTCGCGGTTACGGTTGAGGAGGTGGGACGTCCCCTCGTCCTTCCGGTTGACCGCGAACTCCACGTGATGGCGGCGATCCGGGAAGCTCTGCACAACGTGGCCAGACACGCGCAGGCGACAACGGTCACCATCACGGTCACGGGGAACCACACCGGCGCCGCGATCGCCGTTGCCGACGACGGACGGGGTTTGCCCCACCCTCTTCCGGGTCCGGGTCAGGGCCGCTACGGTCTCGTGTCGCTTCGGGAGCAGGCGGAGGCTGCGGGTGGGACGATGGAGGCGGCACCCGGGCCTGCCGGGGGCACCCGGATCGTCCTCTCCCTGCCAGAATCGACAAGCAGGCGCTAGTGTCCACGACGCGGACGTTGATCGTCGATGACAGCGCGCTCGCGCGCCGCGCCATCCGGAATATTCTCGGGCGATCTCCCCAGTTTGAAGTGATCGCGGAGGCGGCAGACGGTCAGGAGGCCGTCGGTCGGGCCCGAGAGCTTGTGCCCGACCTCGTCCTGATGGACCTCCGCATGCCACTTCGTGACGGCCTGGAGGCGATCCAGGCGATCAAAGAACAGTTCCCGGTGATGCGCATTGTTGTGCTGAGTGTCTCCGATGATCCCCAAGACCTGTTTGAGGCGATCAAACGCGGGGCCCAAGGATACTTGATCAAGAACATGGAGCCGCACCTATGGCTGGAGTACCTCGACGCCGTCGTGTCAGGAGACGCACGGATCTCACGAGCCGTCGCCGATCGCGTCCTTCAGGAGTTCGGGCGGTCGCGGAAGCCCGACGCGCCGACGCCGCTGCCAACGCTCACACCCCGGGAGCGAGACGTGCTGACACTCGTCGCCCGCGGCCAGACGAACCGGGAAATCGGAACGGCGTTGGACGTCGCGGAAAACACCGTCAGACGCCATCTGCAGAACATTTTGGAGAAGCTCCATCTGCGCAACCGCGTCGAGTTGGCCGCCTACGCGATGAAACACGAGCTGAACCGGCGGGAGCGCTGAGAGCGCAAGGCCTACGCGTCCACGAGGAGCAGGCTACCGTTTCACGCGCTGAGGCGGCGGCCCGCAGAGGATCAACATCACGTCATTGACGTTGGTCCCAGTCGGGCCCGTGCGGATGAGGTCTCCGAGGGCGTCCAGGAACGGGTAGGCGTCGTTCCCGGCCAGGGTGCGCGTCAGGTCCAGCCCCTTTGCTTTCGCGCGGGCGAGGGTCGTGCCGTCAGCCACCCCTCCGGCCGCATCCGTCGGGCCATCGGTGCCGTCGGTCGCGAAGCTGACCACAAGCACGTCCGAGAGACCGGCGAGCCCCCGCGCGGCGCCGAGCGCCACCTCCTGATTTCGCCCACCGCGACCGCTCCCTTCGACCGTTACCGTCGTCTCTCCGCCCGCGACGATGCAGGCGGGACGCGGCGCGGGACGTCCGGCCGCGTCGATTTCGCGGGCGATCCCGGCGAGCACCCGGCCCACCTCGCGCGCCTCTCCTTCAATATAGGTGGACAACGTGAGCGTATGAAACCCGGCTTCCGCGGCCGCGCCGTGCGCGGCGCGCGCGGCGGCCGCGTTGTCGACCACAATCACGACCTGAGTGTGCGCAAACGCGGGATCGCCTGGCTTCGGCGTCTCGGGCACCTCCCCCGCCTCTCCGCGGCAGAGGATGCCGAGCACGGGAGACGGCACCGCGCCGGTCAGCCGGTACTTTGCCAGGACTGCGAGCGCATCCGCATAGGTGGTCGGATCCGGAACGGTGGGCCCGGAGGCGATCGCATCCAGCGGCGATCCGACGATGTCCGAGACCACGAGAGTCACGAGGCGCGCCGGCGCAGCTGTGCGGGCGAGCTGCCCCCCCGCGATCCGGGAGAGATGCTTGCGCACGGTGTTCAACTCCGTGATGTCCGCGCCGCTCCGCAGCAGGAGGTCCGTGGTCCGCACCATGTCGGCGAGCGTGACGCCGGGCCGGGGAAGGGGGAGCAGGGCCGACCCACCTCCGGAGATGAGGCAGATGACCAGGTCGTCGGGCCCGAGACCGGAGAGGAGTGCAAGGATCTCTTCGGCGGCAGCTACGCCAGCGTCATCGGGTAGCGGGTGGCCAGCCTCGCGGAGGCGGATCCGGCGAAGCGGTGCCTGGTGGCCGGTCTTCACCGCCACGACACCCGCCGTCACCCGATCGCCTAAGATATCGTCGACGGCCTGCGCCATCGGGGCGCCCGCCTTGCCAGCTCCGACGACCACGATGCGGCCGCGTGGGGGCAGCGGGTGCGCGTTCCCGGCGACCATGAGAGCGTTGCCCTCAACGCTCATCGTCCGCGCGATGGCCGGGCGCGGATCCGCGGCTCGGAGCGAGTGCTCGAGGATTTGCGCGGCCGCGCGCCTGAGGCCGGCCGTGGCCTGACCCTGGAAAAGCGCGTCGTCGATCCGCACGCGGTTCCGGGTGTGGGCGCCCCTAGTCCAGCACGATGGGATCGCTGCGGCCGTTTGGCCGGACGGCCAGCACTGGATCCGCCGCCCTCCCGGCCCGTGTCAAGGCGTCCCTGGCGATGTCGCGAGCGAGGGCGGCCAGATTGTTGACCTCGCTGAGATGGGCGAGGCAGATGATGCGGGGCCGCTGCGCGCGGGGGCGGTCGGACGCCCGCGCAAGTGCCCGCGCCGCGTCATCGTTGCTGAGGTGCCCACGGTCGCTGAGGATACGGTTCTTCAGGAACCACGGATACGCGCTCACGTGGAGGAGACCCACATCGTAATTGCTCTCGAGCACGACGAGGTCGGCCTCGGCGATCTGCGCGTCGAGAGTCTCGTCCGCGCTCCCCAGGTCGGTCGCGAAGACGACGCGGCGTCCCCCCACATGGATGCTGAAGGCCACAGGCTCTGCGGCATCGTGAGGCACCGGGAACGCCGTCACCACGAACGGCCCGATCTCAAACGACCGCCCCGTCTCAAAGGGACGCACCGCCACGCCCCCGAGGGTGTCTCCGGCGGCTGAGATCGTCCCCGCGTTCGCGAACACGGGGACGCCGGTCGCCCGTCCGAAGGCCCCCGCGCCCCGCGCGTGATCGTCGTGCTCGTGAGTGAGCAAAATGGCTCCGATGGCCCGCGGCGGCACGCCCAACGGATCCAGCGCGCGTTCGATCGCATCGGCGGGGAGGCCCGCGTCCACAAGAATCCGATGGCCGCCCGCGTCGATGAGCGCGACGTTGCCCGCGCTGCCGCTCGCGAGGAGGGCGACGCGAAGCGTCGGCGCGCTGCTGCTCATCCGAGCCGGAGGTCCCAGGGCATGACCGTGAACACGCGTTCTTCCAGGAGCGACGTGATCCTGTCCACCGCCTCACTGATCTCCGCGAGCACGCTGCTCCTCCCCACGGGGGCGTCTCGCGGAGGTCGGATGGGGATCACGGGAACGTTCTGGGAGGGCGGGATCCCCATCAACTCCTTGGCGGCGCCCACAGCGGCGCTGAAGTCCCCCAGGGCATCGACGAGGCCGCGCTGCTGCGCCTGGCGGCCGGTCCACACCCGCCCCCGGGCGACGGCGAGAACTTCCTCTCTCGCCATCCGGCGTCCGGCGGCCACGCGG
>Ga0187846_10001767_pt1 | contig 12135 bp, 10 predicted proteins | sample TC_taG_FD_161473 | JGI IMG/M metagenome (GOLD analysis project Ga0187846, IMG submission 161473) | Biofilm microbial communities from the roof of an iron ore cave, State of Minas Gerais, Brazil - TC_06 Biofilm (v2) | ecosystem: Environmental > Terrestrial > Deep subsurface > Cave > Wall biofilm... | reverse complement strand
CGTTCCGCCGCAAGGTCACGACGGCCCGGATGTGATCGATGGACTGATTCAAGAACGGAGCGCGCAGGGAGCCGCCGACCGTAGCATCGCCCCATTCCATACGGCCCCTCGGTTGCCCCAGCCACGGATGCGTCCCTCCGAGCCATACAAACTCGAAAGAGGCCGGGCCCCCCGCATCCCACCCGCGCGAAGGATTCCACCCCAGCGCACTGGCCGTCGCGAGCCAATCGCGAATCTCGCTGACCGTTCCGGCGACACGCAGGTTCGAGCGTTCCTTGTGCACAGCCTCGAGCAATTCCTCGGCCAAGATGAACCCGCCGGACTTCCCGCCGGGGACTCCGAAACGAATCGTCGCGGGCGCCAGACGGATTCCATCCTCGTGAATCCTCATCTCGGTCGAGCTAAGCCGGACTGGCATCGGCAGCGCTGCCCCGCTCAATTCTGCGCCGTGAATGACGATCTTCGCGTCCCCCACGCGCGGCGGCCAGCCTTGCAGGGTCAACCCCAATCCGGCGGAACCCCTGAGAGACAGGTCATCGGAGACGCCGGGATGAAAGGCTCGGAGCCAGCTAAGAGCGTCACCGAGGTCAACACTCGCGGTCCCAACCTCGATGCGGGTACCGGAGGATTCCCCGCTGGAAGCATGGACTGGATTCCACTCCATTGCGCCCCTGGCATGCGCGCTCGAATGCGGCATCTCCAATACGGCGTCGGTGAGTTCTATCCGCGAGCGGGCGAAGTCCAGCCTCCCGATGAGGCTAAGGTTGAGCGAGGGATTATCGATACGCGCTACGAGGTCCCAGCGGTGGAGCTGCCTCAGTCCCGCGCTCCCTTGCAGCATCCACGTGTCGCCGCTGGTCCGCGCATCGAGCGCCGCGGCCAGATTCCCGCGAAGGCCGTAGTCGTAACCGCGGGCAATCCGCAGGACATCCGGAATCGCAGCTCCCTGCCAGGCAAGCGTAAGCACAGCCGGACGCAGCCGCGAAGACGTTCCGCCGAGATCGCCGACCAGACGCAGCGTTCCTGCCTGCTGCAAGATCACGGCGGCGCGCGACGGCGTTGCTTCCAGTTCCAGCTGCCATCGCCCGGCGCCTTTCGATTCGACGTAGCCACTGACTCCGACGAAAGCGAACGGGAGCTTTTCGTCGCCGCGCTTGAAGTTGATCCTCCCCGACTCCACTTCGATGCGACGCAGACGCAGGATCCGCTGATTTGCCGGCGCATCTCCGCCGGACGCGGAGGGGCGCGGAAGCCATTCGGCGAGATTCCAGTCACCTTCGCTGTTCTGCACCAGGTTCAGGCTGGGGCGCTTGAGAGAGAGCATTCCGAGCTCCACACGGCCCAGAAAGAGGCTTTGCCAGCGCAGCCGCACCTCGAGGGACTCGGCGCGCAGAAAGTACTCGTGGCCAAAGCGAGGGTCTTCGCCCACGGTCACGGAACGCGCCTCGATTGCCGGCCCCCGCCAAAGGCTGAAAGCAAAACTGCCCACTTCGACGGGTCGCCCGAAGGCAGTTTCGAACCGAGCGGTAAGGCTTCGCTGCAACGGCGTGCGCTGGATGATGAGCGACGCGCTCCTATCCATAGCCCAAAGAAGAAGAAACAGAAGCAGGAGTCGCTTGGGCCATCGCCACGACCTGCGGCGGAGCAGCGCAGCCGCTTCGGTGGGTTCCGCGTCAAGTACGGCCGGCAACGAAATATTCGACACGGAGGGACTCGCTTAGTGAACTTCGCGCATCATGCGCTTCCAGCGCGTGCGCGCCGGGAGATGAACCAGGGTTTCCGTCACTCCGCGAAGCGCGCCCAGCAAATCGCGGTTTGTGTAGTCCTGCGCACTGGCCTGCACGGACCAATAGATCAACATGGGGCGTCCCATGACGGCGTCGTGATCGACAAAGCCCCAGTAACGGCTGTCCCAGCTCCGGTCGCGGTTGTCGCCCATCACAAAGTAGCGATGCGGTGGGACGACAAGTTCGCCACGCTCGACGTAGTCCATAAGCTTCGCGGCCCACTCGGGGCGTAAGCCTGCTTCGTTGAAATGGCGGTCAGCGGGCGGAAAATTGTCGCCAAAGGGATCGTAGCTCGATGGGTCGTAGACCACATAGAGCTCCGCGAGCTGGCTTCCGTTGACGTAAACCTGCTGGTTGTGGATATGAATTCGGTCGCCGGGCAAGCCAATCACGCGTTTCACGTAGTGCGGGTGCTCATCGTAGGGAAATTTGAAGACAACCACGTCGCCGCGGCGGATCGCTCGATAGGGCAGGAACCTCTCATACCAGGCGCCCTGGCCCTCGAAAACAAACTTGTTCACCAGCAGGTGGTCGCCCACCAGCAGCGTCGGTTCCATGGATTGCGAGGGTATCTTGAACGCCTGGACGATGAAGGTGGTCCCGAACAACGCGAGTAGCACAGTCACTAGCAGAGATTCCACATACTCAAAGGGCGAACTCCGCGTCACCTCGCGCCGGAGAGGAGAGGGCGCATCGGCGGAAATCACGACTTGCGTCTCTACTTCCATGAATCTTTCAGGCCATCTCCTTGCCGGACTCGAGCGCTCCCAGCGTGACTCGCGCAGCCGCTTGCTCGGCTTCCTTCTTCGTGCGCCCTTCGGACGCTGCCATGCGCTTCCCCGACAGCCAGACTTCCACCTCAAACATCTTGCGGTGCTCCGGGCCCGACTCGCTTCTCACGCGGTATTCGACGGGTCCCAGCCCGCGCCGCTGTAGCCACTCCTGCAGCGCCGATTTGTGGTCGGGCGACTCGAGTCCCTCCCCGCGGCCGTCCAGAGCGGGTTCCAGCAGCGTGCGATGGAGAAATCCCGCAGCGGCTTTCAGTCCTGCATCGAGGTAAATCGCCCCCACGATCGCTTCGTAAGCGTCCGCCAGCAGTCTTTTCTTTTCGCGGCCACCCGTTTTTTCTTCGCCGGGCCCGATCCGCAGATAGCCGCCGAGACCGAGCCGCCGCGCCGCTCCGTGAATGGACGACGCGCTCACCAGGCGCGACAGCCCCTTGGACAGGCTGCCCGAATCCCACGCGGGGAAGACACCACAGAGAGCTTCGCTTGCGACTAGACCGAGGACACGGTCGCCGAGGAATTCGAGCCGCTCATTGTCGCTGCCCTCCGAATTCTGGCGATGCGAGCGGTGCGTGAGGGCCCGCTCAAGCCGCTCACTGGTCTGAAAATGATGACCGAGGATCTCCTCCAGGTCCGCACGCTCCTGTTCGGTCATCGAAGGGCCCTCGTTCTCAATTCTTGGGTTGGGATGCTGCCTGCTTCCTCGCCGTCTCCGCGCCCTGCTTGCACCGATCCTGCAGCCCGCTGGCGATCTGCGCACATTTTTGAAATGCGTCGGCCGCTTCGCCGAAGCGCTTGGTAGTCTGCAGGCCGACACCCATCACGTAGAGATCAGTCGCGTCGGGACTCGCGCCTTCGTCCTGCAACGCTTCCTGCAACTCCCTCACCGAATCCGGAAATTGCTGCCGCCAGTAATAAATCAGGCCAAGGCCGCTGTGGGCGCGCGAGGCAGCATCCAGCTTAGCCGACGCGAATTGAGCGTCGGTGAGATTTGGCGGTGTCGGCATCGCAGGCAGAACCTCGAGCGCGTGCTTTTCGTAGGTCTCCGCCCTGTTGAGCCGCCGTTCGGCTTCGATATCGTTCGGATTGTACGAGTGAGGTATCACCCAGCCAACCAGCGACAGCACACTCACATCATCCGGATTCAGCGCCAGGGCCTTGTCCGCGCTCGCGTACATCTTGTCGTCCTGACCTTTGTTGAAATAGGCCTGCGTCAGCCGTGAATATGTGACTTCAGCATAGCTGCTGTTGGGATATTTCTGAAGAAACTGCTCGCCCAACTGAATCACCTTGTCGGCATCTCGTCCGTTCGTCGCATTGAACGCCGCGTACGCTTTCTCTTCCTCCGGGTCCTTCTTCGCAACTTCCTGCGGCTGAGCGGGCGCGTTCTGCGCCGCCGGCTTGCCGGGCTGTTGCTGTTGCGGCTGGGCGGGCGCATTTGCCGAACCGGATTGGGCACGGGATGCCGGGCCAAGAACGAGAGACGCGACGGCCACTGCCAAAAATCCCGAGCGACTGCAAAGCGACGAAAGTCTCATCTCGATGCCTCTCTGGTATGAACTGCTCGCTCCCCGAACGGACGGCCTCAAGGCTTCTGCGGCGCGCCGCCCGAATCTCGCGACGGCGGCTTGTAGGCCGTCTCGGCTCCCTGCTGCGCGGCCGCGCGAGCCGCTTCGGGCGCGCCTTCCACGGCGAGCGCGGCGCGGTATTCCGCAACCGCTTCGTCGCGATCACTTTCGAGATCGTGGATGCGGCCGAGATACACGTGCGACCACGCCAGAATCGTCGAATCGACCGGCGAATCTTGCGAATTAGCCGGGCGCGCCACAAGACTCTCGAACAAGTCCGTGGCGCGGTCGATGTTTCGCCCCAGCACCGACGCGACCGCCAGCCCATACCTGGCCCGCGGCTCGTTCGGATACTGGAGCAGGATCTGCTGGAATGTGGCAGCAGCGCCAGCTGCGTCCCGAGCGGCGATCTGCTGATCGCCTATCGCCAGCAACCGATCCAGCTCCGTCGCGGGCTCAGCCGCAGGCTGCGCGTCAGTCTGCTCGGCTGCCGGCGGAGTCTCGAGAGCCGCGAAAGTTACCCTCTTCAGGCGCTCCTGCTCGGCCTCGACATCCACTCCCGCTATCAGATCGGGAAAATAATACGACATCGCCGGCTCGGCCTTCTCGAACTTTCCGAGTTGCGCCACGAGCGGCCGGACGAGAATAAAGCCAGCCGCGTCGTCCGCCGCGAGCGCCCCGTCGAGCTGCTGCGAAGAGAGACGCCGCAGCCGCAACTCCACCGCTTTGATCAGGCATTCGTCCGCGAAGCCGAGAAAATCGTCGCGGTACGGCACCGGCAATTGCGGAGCGCGAGCCGCCGCTTGCAGCAACTCTTTCTTGCGCTCCACTTCCTGGCGGTACTGTAGCGGCAAACGATCCAGCATGAAGTGCAGATAAGCGTGCTGGATGTCGCCCACGGGAATCTGCGGTCCCGTGCCGATGACGATGGCGTAATGGTCGCCGGTGTTCCGGAAATTGATGCGGTTGCCGACCAGCGGTTCCACATAGACGGTGAACGTGCGGGGGCTGGGCTTCAGCAGCTCGCGCAAATACGCATTCGTCACTGTTACGACCCGGCGTAGCGTGGCCTGGTCGCGCGCGATGGCGCGATTGTATTCCGGCTCGATGCGCCGCCATTCCGCGCCGAGATTCGCTTCGCGGTAGAAGCTCACCAGAAGTTCCTGGAAGCCTTCCACCGCGAGGACATCCGGAGGCAGGAGCTCCTTATCCACTTGGAACCTGAACTGTGGTGGCGGGCCGACAACCAGGGCGAGAGTGATGTAGCGTGAGAGCGTCTCACCGGAACTGGCGAGCGCGTGGTCGCGATAGAAGGCGCGCAGCGCTTCCGCCGTCGGGCCTTGCATCTTAACGAGCTGGTCGCGGAGCGCAAGCCGCCCAGGCATTTGCGCGAGCGCGGTTGTGTCAGCTTCAAAGCCCGCAGCGTCGAGCGCGCACAGCGTAGCGAACACCTGCTCGCTGGCTTCCACGCTGATGCCGCTTGGCGAAGGCTGCGAAACTCCTTGAGCGCAGGCGACAGAAACAGCAGCGAAGATAGGCGTCAGTAGGGCGACGACCCGGAGAGAGCGAGCGATACGCTTGCCAATCGCGGACACATACAAACTTTAATGTCCGATTCTGACGGAGTCAAGGAATCGCCGCCAGCCCTCTAACCGTGAACGAGAACTTCGTTGAAACTCAGCAGAACACGGCCGCCGTCAGCCGGGCGCCCAAAATTCAGCAGCGGACGAAAGCGCGAGAAAAGAAGGATCTGGTCGAGCTGATGCTGAACCAGCGCGTCACTGGGACCGGAAAGGATCTTGTACGAAACCACCTGACCTCGCGCGTTGAGCGTTGCTTCCAGGAGCAGGCCACCCGCGTAGCCGTCGCTCCCGGTCACACCCGGCGCCGGGAATGGCGCAAGACGTTCGAGCCGCGCCGGCTGCACGAGATTGAGGGGCAGATCGTTTGGCGCAAACCCGCCCAGCGGCACGCCCATCAAGGTATTCTGCACCAGCAGGACAAACACGACGAGCGCCGTCAGCACGCCGCCGGCGGCGGGAATGGCGAAGGGCCGCAGCAAATGGTGAAAAACCATTGCGGCGTGCACGCCAATCCGCCCGAGACGCCACGCCATCGAGCGGGGCTGCGAAGCCTCGACGCGAATGCGCGCCACGAGATCCGCCGGCGGCGGCGCCGCTTCCACATGCGCGAGCGAAATCGCCAGGCGGCGGTAGCGCTCGAGCTGCTCCCGGCAACCGGCACAGAGCTCGAGATGCTCGCGAACGCGAGCGTGCTCGCGCGAGTCGATCGCGCCGTCGAGATACCCCGCCAGCCGGCGCTCGGCTGCATGGCAGTTCATCGCAGGCCACCCCTTGCTGCTCTCCACGCGTAAGCTACGCCACGAACGTGCGCCGCAGTCGGCGGCGCGGGAGAAAATCCGAAATCGGCGCGCTGCGGCACCGCGTTTTCGGCGCGCTGCGGCACCGGCGCGGCAACGCGCCGCGTTTCCGTTTGCGGCGCGCGCAGAACCGGGTCGAGAATCTCTTTCAGTTTGCGGCGTCCGCGCAGGATGCGGGATTTGGCGGTGCCGATCGAAGTGTCGAGGATCTCGGCGATCTCTTCGTACGGCAGGCCTTCGAGGTCGCGCAGAATCACGGCGCTGCGGAAAAGCGGCGGCACCTCGGCGAGCGCGCGGCGAACGGCCGCCTGCGTCTCGTGCGCCGAGCAGCGCTCGAAGGGGGTCGCTTCGCTGTCTCTCAGATCGAGCACCAACGCGCGGCCATTGCCTTCCGCTTCGATGGAAACCTGGTGACGATGATGGCGCCAGCACCAGCGGCGATGATTGAGCGCCTGGCGCACGGAGATGCGGTACAGCCAGGTTTTCAGGGAGCTGCCGCGGCGGAATCCGCGAATGCCTCGAAACGCGCGGAGGAAAACCTCCTGTGTCACGTCGGCGGCATCGGCCGCGTCGGCCAGAATGCCGTAGCACAGGTTGTACACGCCGGCGTGGTAGTAGGTGACCAGCCAGTCGAAGGCCGAGTCGGACCCCGCCTGCAGCTCGGTGACGAGCTCGGCCTCGTCGCGCTCCCACCACAGCGATAGTGCCAGGTCGGACATGCCGTCGGTCACCTCTGCCCGCCTCTACTCGCGCGGCAGGCGCTGATCCCCCAGGGCTGACCAATCCCCCAAGCTCCCCTAACCGGAGACTCGGAGGCCCCATCTTGCCGGGGACTTGCGAGGGGCCCGGTCATAGAACGTTGGACACCGCTTAGCCTTGCAATGTTGCCAGGATACCGCAAATTCCGGTATCCCTCGAAAGTACCGGTCCGCGCCAAGAACCCCGACCCCCTGCTTACCGCCGATTAGAAATGGTCCCGAGGCCTTTGTTTTCAGCAACATACGGAGATTCCTAATCCCTGTACCGTAGATTAGACTCGCCCAAAAATGCGAAAAGCGCCCCCGGCGAAATCGCCGAGGGCGCCATCCACTTAGTATTACTCGTAAGAAATAGCCCAGAATTCGGTGAATCGCAAGGACAGAACTGGCCAGAGAGGTACCAGGACTACACATGCGCTCAACCAAAAAAGCGAACTTAGGGGCGTTTGTTGGCAGCACTGGGAATCGCGCCGGTGAATGCCAGGATGGCGTGCCGCGAAGACTGCCAACCCACCCGCAAGCGTTGCCGCTGCTACTGGGGTTGCTGGGGTATTTTGCCAATCAGCTTGGTATTCCGATCCTTCAAGTCCTGGTTGTCGCCCTGCAACTTCTTGTTGTCGCTTTGTAGTTTGTCAGTCTGCTGCTTGGTCTGATCCTGCTTCTTCTTGTTGTCAGTCAGGGTCTTTACCAGTGAGATGAGGTCGACGCCCATCCCTAACCTGTAGTAGTCACGATTCGGAGCGTGAACGGCGACTGTAAACACACCCGGCGCCGTCAAGTCAACCGTCGGGCTAGTGTTGTCCAGGATCACCGGCGTCGTTTCCACGTTGTGGCCGCCCGTGTGAATCCAGGACGTTACAAATAGGTGCAATTCGGGCCGGAATGGCAGAGGGTAAAAACCCTCTGCGCGGAGGATCAATCCGCGGAGTCTTCCAGCACTCACGGCGGCATTCTGGCCCACGCCAACCTCGAAGATGCCTGGAAAAATCGGGCAGATGTCGTCGCTCTTCTCTACGCCCTCGCAACGTTTTTGGATCGCAGAGTTGGAGCTGGCATTCCTAAAAAAGAAAGTCTTCACGCGGATTCCGGTGTAGTACTGGTAGAAGAAGCGCGTGCGGTCGGCGGGTACAAAAGCCACGACGTTCGTACATGGCGGCATCGTGTTGGACGGCGTATTGCTACCGCTACAGACCGTCGGTGTCATGACGGGACACATGTTGTTGGCAAAAGTACCGCCGAATACTTGGCAGAGCTGGGACGGAGTGAGCGTAGAAGGGAGATTAAATTCCACAGCGTTATTCGATGTGGCAGATAAGGGCGTGATGAACCCGCCGGAAACATAGACGGAGGTCGAGAGGCCTTGATCGATATTGCCAAACCGGATGGTGTGATTAGGCCTGTTGAGAATAAACTCAGCGCCCGCCAGCACTTCGATACCTTGCACGACCTGGTTGAAATTCGTTTGAGCCAACGAGTTAAACGACGCATCTGACGACTGGATGTTCTGTAAGAGGGTGGCCGTTTGCTGTGGAAGCGATGTGAATCGAGGGTTGAGCCAGACCCAAACACGACGCGACATAGTGTCAGGGACACTCGGCGTGTTGTTTAGACCACGAAAAAAGGGGAACGGGGCCAGGACATTGAGCTCCAGAAACACCTTCTGCTGCGTGGGCAAAGAGCTAGCCGCTGACAGGTCGACGCCGGCGACAGCACGGAGAAACAAGTTCTGAAAGTCTGGTGTCTTCTTATCGTCGCTCTTATTGCCATCGGTAGTTTTAGCAGGCATCCCCGCGGAAGCTGCGGGAGTATTCTGGGCGGTGTCGGAGCCGGATGGCGTGGCCTGTTCCTTAGAGTCGGCTGGAGAGGCAGCTTGCGTCGTACTTGGCTTTTGCTCGTGGGGCTGCGGAGCCGGAGGGACCTTCGGATTCACGGCCAGGGTTGCGGACGAGGCGGAAGGCGGATCTGTAGGAACCGCATCGCCGCGGCCTTCGGTGCCGGGGATGGTGAAGGCCGATGCGTTCCCGCAGGAGTGCGCTGGAGCATCTGCCAGGACGTGCAATTCGTCCTTGAGCGGCTCGAGTAGCGCGCTCAAGTCCCTTTGATCTTCCGCCGTAAGAGCTACGCTCGAACGCTGCGCGTAATCCTTCAGCTCTGCCACACGCTCTTCGAGCAGAAGCGAAAGCTGCTCGCGGCGTCGCGCAAGCATCCGCTGGGTCAATTCGCGAACGGACGCGGATGTAGCGGGGTCGCAGTCGGTTGCGGTAAGCGACCGGATCTCGGTGCGCAGCCGTTCGATGGGCGTGTTAGCCGTTTGAGCGCGAAAAACTCCAGGGAAACAGACAACGGACAGGCCGAGCAAGAGAATGCGGCGTCGCATGGGTCCTCCACAGGGCAGGTAGAACCAGACAGGCTTCTATGTGCCGGATGGGCGCGGATTCTGCGCTCTTATAATACCCATGTCAATTACTTTTATTTGTATAATAAAACTAGGTACGTCAACCTGTTGGAATACCTGCTCAGAATCCCGAGAAGCCGAGTCCGGCGAGCGCCGGGCAGTAAGCGACAAGGCAAGGGCGGGAGGTGGAAGATTGCCCGGCGTGGCGGGCATGTGATAGCTTTTAGTTAGCAAGGCTGCCCCGCCCTCTCTCCGTTCGCGCAGAAGCTCGTGCAGCGACACGTTCTGACGAGGCAATCGATGCGTTTCGTCCACCGCCTCTCCTACATTTTCTTGGGAATCATTGTGTGCGCGGCTTTGGCCGGCTGCGGAGGCATATCCGCGAGCAGCGGCGGTGGGACGCCACCGGCGGTGGCGCTGTCGGCGTCGCCCGGGACGGTGACGCTGGGGCAGTCGGTAACGCTGACGTGGTCGAGCGCGGGCGCGGATTCGTGCACCGCGTCGGCGTCGATGAGCGAGAGCGATTGGTCGGGTTCGAAAACGACCAGCGGGTCGCAGTCCGCGACCCCTCCGGCGACGGGAACGCAGACCTACACGCTCGCGTGCACCAACGCCGCGGGGACGTCGTCCGCGTCCGCCAAAATCACTGTGAATGGGCCCGCGGCGCCGAAGGTGATGCTTGCGGCGGCGCCAACAACGATCACGCTGGGGCAATCGACCACGCTGACGTGGTCGAGCACGAATGCCAATTCGTGCACGGCTTCGGCCGCGCCTGCCGAAGGCGATTGGTCGGGCGCGAAAGCGACCAGCGGCTCGCAGGCGGCATCGCCCGGCGCGACAGGCACGGAAACGTACACGCTTTCGTGCACTGGCGCCGGCGGGACGGCATCCGCATCGGCAGCGGTAACTGTCAACGCGAACTCCGGCGGGCTGGCGATCACCGGGATCGTGCCGGCCAGCGTCTATCTCGACGCAGCGGGCACAGCCAGCGGCGTCGAGATCGACGGCTCGGGCTTCGCGCCGGGGTGCACCCTGCACGACAGCCTGTTCGGGGACACGACGCTCCCAAACGGCGTGAATCCGAATCAAATCGTGGTGGACCTTCCGTTCGACACGGAGCACTACTCGCCCGGCTGGGTGACGTTTTCGGTTTTGTGCGCGAGCGCCGCGTCGAATGCCGCGAATCTCGCGTTCGTCGGGAACCAGAACACGCTGGCGCTCTCCGCAACGCAACTGTTTCAGCTCGACCAGGCGCAGGGGCTGCCCAACGGGCAGAACGGCTTTGCGCGGATCTTCAACCTGGACGGCACAGCAAACGGAAGTTTCCAAGTGGGCGCGAAGGACGCGCTCCCCAACGGGATCGCGTTCGACGATTCGACAGGGCTGGTGCTGGTGACCTACCCGAGCAACCAAGTCGCCCTGTACGACTCGACGAGCACGCCGCCGGGCATGTTATTCACGACGGCGGGCGTTATGCCCGGATCCGCAACGGTCGCTGTGGCGACGACTCTGGACAACTTTAACAACCCGATCGCCTGCACGACGCAGCCAGCCGTGGGAATGCTTTCGTGTTTCGTGGTTCCTAGCGACCCCGTTCCTCCGGCGTTCACGTCGGCACCGGCGGGCACAGCGCCGTGGTCGCTGGCAATGACCACGCTCGGCGGCAAGGCGGATGCGATCGTGTACGACCGGGAAGGAACGCAATTGCTGGGGTTCAGCGTGATAGCGCCGAAGGGCCAGCAGCCCGTGATTACGCCCGCGGGAACCTTGACACTAAGCGGCATTACTCCCGCGAGCCAATTGACGGGGATGAATGGCGGATGGCAGTTGGTTGCGTTCGGCTCGGGCATCGCGTCGGGCACGGCGGCGTTCCTGAGCCAGTTCGATCAGGTGCTGGTGTTCGTGGACCTGAGCACGATGACCGAGCTGCGGCGCGTCGCGCTGCAGGCGATTCCATTGCGGATCGCCGGGGATGAGACGCACGGGGCGGTGATTGTCGCGTTCGCGGACGTGAACAGCGGTCTGACGCAATTCGCCACGGTCGATGTGGCGACCGGGACCGTGCGGAAACTGGGCGCGACCTCACCGCTGCTAACCGTGGGCCTGCTGGTTTCAGCGGATGGAACGACGATTCACGGCGCGATGCGCGACCAGGCGTCGGTGCTAAACAATCAGTGAGCTCACGGAAACACTGGCGGAGCCGATGGGATTGGGTCCCGACCTTCCCGGTGTTACCGGGACGCGCTGATGAGCGCCTCAATAAACTCGCGATCCTTCTGCCGCTTGATTTGACGTTCACGTCGCACGGCCTCGCAGCGTGAAGAACATCTCTCCGAATAAACCAACTTCCAGGGGCCGCGATTTTTCAGTGCTATCGAATAGTTTGCGTTGTGATAAGCCAATCGAACGTCGAGGTCCTTCGTTTGGCCAATGTAATAGCGGCCGGTGGAATCGCTTTGAAG
>Ga0187846_10001766_pt1 | contig 12137 bp, 8 predicted proteins | sample TC_taG_FD_161473 | JGI IMG/M metagenome (GOLD analysis project Ga0187846, IMG submission 161473) | Biofilm microbial communities from the roof of an iron ore cave, State of Minas Gerais, Brazil - TC_06 Biofilm (v2) | ecosystem: Environmental > Terrestrial > Deep subsurface > Cave > Wall biofilm ... | reverse complement strand
AGGTCTCCGGTTCCTTGTTCGTAACCAGGCGCAACCCTCGCGCGCCGCGTTCCTTCACCCAGTAGTTCAGGCGCTCGGGAGCATCATATCGCCGCTGATCGACGATGACCACGCAGGAGAACCTATCAGGATGAATGCGCGCGCAGTCAGCCGCGTAACTGTTATCGTACTCATATGGTCCGTAGCCTTGTACCAGCACAGTCTTGCCAATTCCGGCCTCCTGATTCAGCGACAGTAAAGTTTCCCCGGACGAATCGGTAACCCACTCCGGCGGATTTGCCCTACGGGGATATCTTCGCTGATCGTCCGAGATTACATGAACGTGAGTATCAACGATCACAACTTGCGCTCACTTTCCCCCGCGAGAATGGTAGGTTTCTCAAAGGCCGTCAACGATCATAGGGTCGCAGCGCCGGAAACTAGCCCAGCTTGTACAAGCTGATAGCGTTGCCCGCGATCATCTTATACTTGTCTCCCGCCGGCACTCCCTCGAATTGTTCTTCAATGATTTTTATTGAGTTTGGCCAGGTGCTGTCGCTATGCGGATAATCGGAACTCCACATCTGCGTATCGACGCCAATCAATTCGCGCATCAGGATACCAGCCCGATCATCGATGAATGTTGAATAGATATTATACTTGACACATTCGCTGGGCAGCCGTTTCAGTTTCACCTTCAGCCACGGACCGTGGCGCCGCAGGCTCTCGTCGGCACGCTGCACGAAATGAATCAGCCATCCCGTGCGCCCCTCGGCCGATACTATCTTCAGATTGGGAAAGCGGTCGAAAATGCCGCCGAAGACCATGTCTGCCAGCGGCATTGAGTAGGAGAAATCGCGCATCACCTGGTTGGCCATCCATGGTCCCCCCTGATTGGGAGCGCCGAAAGCGAAGGGACGGCTCAGGCCACGATGGAACGCCAGCGGCAGCTCCAGTTCTTGCGCCACCGCCCATAGCCGGTCGTAGAATTTGTCGTGATAGCGCTTCCAGGGGAAAATTGGTATCTGGGCGCTGCGGATGTTCCAGTGCTCGGTGTTGCGATGGAGTTCGTCGATCGCATCCTCGATGCTCTCTTCCTCGACCGGCAACAGCGGCGGTCCCACCAGACGCAGAGGATCGTAGGAGCAAAACTCGCCCAGCCAGTCGTTGAAGGCCCGAAAGCACGCCAGACGCAAACCGCGGTCCTTGATATTGTACATGCTGGCCGCCACGCCGAAATAAACGACAGAGGCATCGCACCCGTCCGCCCTCATATCCTCGATGTGCTGCCGGGGATCCCACGAACCACGTGCAATCTCCTCGAACTTAAGCCCGCTCGGGATGTAACGCTCGGGGCCGCGGGGTTCACCTCTCTGCAGCGTGGCGGAGACCAGGCCAAAGCTGTGCGTCTGTGGCTCGTCCGGAAATTTCCAGCCCTCGCCCCCATCACTCGTGGAGACAACTCGCGGCGCCACATCCTTGAACTCGGCCGGTACGCGTTCGATCCAGGTTCCGGGCGGCTCGTTAATGTGGGAGTCGGCAGAAATAACATCGTATTTCATGTAGTTGATTCTGTTTCCGGCTGCGCATATTTCACTGCGATTTCTTGCGAATGAGCCATTGTGCAGCGTGTACTCGCCCGGCGGCTCTGGTATCGACGCTTCAATCAGCCGCGGCAGCCTGGCTTTCCGTGACGCCAGACTTTGCCAGCATCGCCTTGAGTACGCGCGGCGGTGACATTGGCAACTCCGTCATACGAACCCCAACAGCGTGATAAATCGCGTTAGCTACCGCCGCCATTGGCGGCACGATCGCGATTTCGCCGACCCCGCGCGCGCCGAGCGGATGGTCTGGATTGGGCACCTCAACAACGATCGTCTCGATCTCTGGCAGGTCGAGACACGTCGGCATCCGGTAATCGAGCAGCGCGCTGTTACGAAGCATCCCCTTCTCGTCGTAGAAGTATTCTTCATTAAGCGCCCAGCCGACGCCCTGCGCCACTCCTCCTTGCAATTGCCCCTCGACGTAACTCGGATGAAGCGCGCGGCCCGCATCCTGCGCGATCGTACATCTTAGAATCTGCACTTTGCCGGTATCGGGATCGACCTCAACATCGACACACATCGTGGCGAAGGTAACCCCCACTGCGGCAGTGCCATCGAGCGTTGCCCGCCCCGTGACAGGTCCGCCGGTCCGCGCAAGCCTGCCCGCAAGCTGCTTGAGCGTCATAGGTGCCGGGACGCCCGGCGCGCTGAAGATCCCCTGCTTAAACTCTATATCCTCTGGTTTCGTCTCCCAGAGCTTTGCCGTGCGCTCCTTTAGTTGCTGCAATGCGTCGTGAGCCGCCCGATAGACTGCCAACCCCGTCGCCACCGCCACCCGGCTCCCCCCGGTGACGTCGGTATGACCAATGGAGTCGGTGTCGCCGACCAGGGGACGGACATCGTTGACGTCGAGGCCAAGCACCTCGGCAGTGATCATTGCCATCACTGCGCGCGAGCCACCGATATCAACCGAGCCGGTCACGACACTCACGCTACCGTCGGTATGAATATTGACCGTAGCAGAAGACTGGAATCCGCCGTTACGCCAAAAGCCTGACGCCACGCCGCGTCCACGATTTGGACCAATGAGTTCTGATCGGTAGTGCTCGCTGTTTTTCAGAGATTCGCAGGTTTCGAGGAAGCCGATTCGCTTGTACGGCGGCCCGGCAGGTTGTGGAGTCCCTTCATGAGCTGCATTGAGAATCCGCAAGGCCAGCGGCTCGATACCGCATTTCTCGGCCAACTCGTCAAGCACGCTCTCACACGCAAAGGCTGAAGTCGGGGCCCCAGGCGCGCGATAGGCCCCGACCTTTGGCTTGTTGAGCACGACGTCGTAGGCGTCAATCTTCAAATTCGCGATGTGATAAGGGCCAAGCGTAGTCATCGCGGCACCGCCGCACGGCGAGCCCGGATAAGCGCCGGCCTCGTACGCCATCCAGATTTCAGCAGCGGTGAGTTTGCCGTCGCGAGTCGCGCCGACCTTGGCCTTGATCCAGGTGCCCGAAGTCGGTCCACTCGCCCGTAGAACCTCAGCGCGCGTCATTACCATCTTAACCGGGCGTCCGGTCTTCTTTGAAAGCAGCGCTGCAATTGGTTCCAGGTACGTGGTCGTCTTACCCCCGAAGCCGCCGCCGATTTCGGCCGGGATTACACGGACCATGCCTTCCGACATCCCAAGCAGCGCGGCCGTGAGTGTGCGGATGATGAACTGGCCCTGAGTCGAACAATAGATGGTCAGGTGACCGTCAGAATTGTAAATCGCGAGCGCGTTGTGCGGCTCGATGTATCCTTGATGGACCGGCGAGGATCTGAATTCGCGCTCGACAATGTAGTCGGCAGCCTTGAAGCCTGCGTCGATATCGCCGCGCTCGATCTGCAGGTGTTCCGCAATGTTGGGCGAACCGTCCTGGCCGCGCCCTGAGAACACAACAGGCGCATCGGGCTTCATCGCATCGTCCAACGTCATCACCGGTTGCAGCACTTCGTAATCGACTTCGATTAGCCGAAGCGCTTCTTCAGCGATATGCGGGCTGGTCGCAGCCACGGCCGCCAGCGCATGGCCGTCATACAAAACCTTGTCCCGCGCAATCACGTTGTGTGAAATGTTGCGCACATTGACAGTGTATTCACCGGCGATCGCGGCAGCTTCGGTCGTGCACTCTGGAAAATCTGCGCCTGTGATGACCGCGAATACACCCGGCAGCTTCAGTGCCTGCTCGTATTTGATCGATTTGATTCGGGCATGGGCATGCGGACTGCGCAAAACTTTGCCATGCAGCATGCCGGGAAATGAGTAATCGGCGCCGTACTTGGCGCGCCCGGTTACTTTCTCAACACCATCATGCCTTATCGGCCGGGTACCGATGACACTAAACCCACTCGTTCCGGCCACAGTTGCATCTGCCATGACCATACCTCCGAACGCACTAAAAGCCTGAGCCCAAGCTCAACTGCCCGCTGCCACTTAATCTGCACGAACCTCTTGAATCGGCGCGGTTACCTGCTGTATCAGCACTCTTACGCGAGATTTCTCTCCTTGTAAAACCATTGATGGTCTTCTCGAGTAACTCAATGCGCAGGGGGGGACCGGTGATTTGTTCAACCCGGGCGGGATGGTTCCGCACAGCGAGGGCATGCTTAGAGTTGATGAATTTTTTCGATTTTGCCGCTTCATTGCGGGAAGGAGTCCGCGGGAGAAAACCAATGGGTCTGAAGATAGCGATCATGGGTGTAGGTGCGCTCGGCGGGTATGCCGGCGCGCATATGGCTCAAGCCGGTGAAGACGTAACCTTCATCGATCCGTGGCCTGAACACGTAGAGAGGATGCGCACGACGGGTCTGTGCATTTCCCATTTGCGCGAAGTGCCGGAATTCACTGTCAAGGTGCGCGCACTCCATCTCACCGAGGTACAGCAACTCGTCAAGGAACAGCCGCTCGACATCGCCTTCGTCTGCGTCAAATCGTACGACACCGCCTGGGCGACAACGATGATCAGCCAGTACCTCTCTCCCCATGGATTCGTCGTGTCGCTGCAGAACTGCATGAACGAAGCGACGATTGCAGGTGTGGTCGGCTGGGGGAAGCTAGTCGGCTGCGTGGCCAGTGCCATTACCGTCGAGTTGTGCGAACCCGGCCACGTCCGCCGGGCCGCAGGTAAGAGCGGGGCGCGGCACATCGTGTTCCGTACCGGGGAGGTGCATGGCCGCACCACCGGACGGGTCCGGGAAGTATGCCGTTTGGTCGGCCTGGCGGATTCCGCTACCGTAACTGCCAATCTCTGGGGCGAGCGATGGTCGAAGCTGGTCGTAAATGCAATGGCCAATGGGATTTCGGCCTGCACCGGGTTGCCCAGCGGGGAAATGGTCCGCAACTATGCTTTACGGCGCTTCGCCACCAGGGTCGGCAGCGAAGCAATCCGCGTCGGCCAGGCTCTCGGATATCAACTCGAGCTGATTCATGATCTGGACCCGGAGATCATCGCCAAGGCCGGAGAAGCTGATGCGGAAGCGGCCAAGCTCTTCGACGAGCGACGACTGGCCGAGGTCGACCGGTTGAGCGGTGGCGAGCACCGGCCGTCGATGGGCCAGGACGTGGTGAAAGGCCGAAGGACCGAGATCGATCTAATAAACGGCCTGATAGCACGCAAGGGCGCGGAGGTCGGCATCCGGACGCCTGCGAACACGGCGCTGACCGATATCGTTAAACGCGTTGAGCGGGGCGAACTTGAGCCCGACCCCCGCCACTTGATGGAGGTTCGGCTCGACTGACGGTCCTGGCTCCCGCCTCATAGCTGAGCGTCCTGCAATAAACTTCTCAACACAGAAGTCATGCTGAGCCGAAGGCGAATCTAGCGCGGCATTTCTTTGCCGCGTGATTCCTCTTCGATGCCGGCATCGCGCAGAAAATCACGGCGCAAAGAAATGCGCCGCGAGATCTTTCTACACGGCCTTCGGCCGGCTCAGGATGACCGCTCACGCTCGTGATCATGCTCGATGCAGCGATCGTTCTACGCAGCCGCGAATTAGGCGGATGCTCGTTCCCAAGGCTTCAACTTGTGCTATGTCTTCCTCAGCCGCGACTCAAATATCGGCGGAGGCAGACGAATGAGGATCGAGATCACCCGCGTCGAAACTGCTTTCGAGGGTTTGTCTTTCGGTAACGTTGGTGCTTACGAAAAGGTCGTGGGGCGCGCATTTGCCGACGTAGACCCGACGCACCCGCTCAACGCCGAAATCATAAATATTGGGAAGGCGCCCACCAATGCGGGCGGCCGAGTGGAATACCAGGTTGATTTTTATTTGCTCAAGCCGGTCGACCTGCGAAGAGGCAACCGGCGTATCTTTTATGACATAGTCAATCGCGGCAACAAACTTGCCCTCAACAATCTCAACGACGCGCCCCGAACAAACGACCCCGCTATTGCAGCCGACGCCGGTAACGGCTTTCTCATGCGCCAGGGGTATTCGCTTTTGTGGAGCGGCTGGCAAGGCGACGTTGCAGAGGGCGACGATCTTCTGCCGGCGCAACTGCCGATTGCGACTGACCAGGGCGGCTCAATCGTCGCGACCAGCCGCGACGAATTTATCCTGGAGCACACACGTAGCCCCGTGACCGTATCTTTGAGCTACCCGGCTAGCTCACTGGACCAGCGGGCTGCCACGTTGACCGTTCGTCAGCGCGAGCAGGATCGGCGGACTGTGCTATCGCCCGAGCATTGGCGCTTCAAATCGAGCATCAGGATCGAAATCAGTCGGCCGGCAGGTTTCGATGCGGGCGCGATCTACGAATTTATCTATCAGGCACAAGATCCGATGGTGATGGGTCTGGGATTCGCGGCGGTGCGCGACCTCGTCTCATTCATGCGCCATGATAACGCCGACGCAGCCGGCAGGCCCAACCCACTGATTCTGGATGGGCGGCCGGGGATTGACTATGTGTTGGCTTACGGTGCCTCGCAGTCCGGGCGTTTCCTGCGTGATTTTCTCTGGCAGGGTTTCAACGAAGACCTCCACGGCCGCAGCGTGTTTGACGGGGTCATCGCGACCGTTGCCGGGTCACGCAAGACCTTCGTCAATTTCGCCTTCGCGCAGCCGGGCCGCTTTTCCCGCCAGCACGAGGACCGGATATTTCCGCACGACCAGTTCCCCTTCTCTTATGCGACTACCACCGACCCCATCAGTGGCAAAACCGATGGCATCTTGGCGCGCTGCGAGGCCTCCCATAGCTGCCCGAAAATCATGCAGACAGAGGCCAGCACCGACTTCTGGGAAGGACGCGCGAGTTTGTTGGTAACTGACGGCAAAGGAATCGAGATACCGGTTCCGGATAATGTGCGTCTGTATTTGTTCGCGAGCATTCAGCACGGAGGTGGTTCTGTCGCGGCGAACTTCCCGTTCAATCAATACCCTGCCAACCCAGCCGAGTATGGAGGGGTTCATCGGGCCCTGGTCGTCGCACTCGATGAATGGGTCAGTCGTGGAGTGTCACCGCCGGCGAGCCGCTTTCCGCGTGTAAGTGAGGGCACTTTGGTTTCTCAGGGGGCTCAAAGCTACGGGTTTCCCGCGATCTCCGGGGTGAAATATCCGGCATTGGTGAACGAACTTTGCGAAATGGATTATGGCGTGCAGCCGCCTAAGCCGATCCCAGGACGTAACTATCTCATTTTAGTGCCCAAAATTGATGAAGACGGCAACGAGGTTGCAGGCGTTCGTGTACCAGCTATCGCGGTCCCGCGCGGAACCCATACTGGCTGGAATCTGCGGCGCCAAGGGTTTGCCGAAGGAGAGCTGCTTCTGCTGGGATCATATTTTCCATTCGCAGCCACCAAAGAGGAGCGGCTGGCGTCGGGCGACCCAAGACCTTCGCTTGAAGAGCGCTATCCAACCAAAGATGATTATGTCCGTAAGATGGCACGGGCGGCGGATGAATTGCGCAATGCGAGATTACTTCTGTCGGAAGACGTCGAACGCATCGTCAATGCAGCGGCCGCGTCAGTGAAGGCGCCGTAACGGAATAAGTGTCATATACGCGGAGTGATGTGAGTGCGCACGCATCGATTCTGGATAGCAGCCACGGTTGCTGCGTCCATGACCATGATTGGAGTTGCATGGCTCCCAAGTTTGGGGCGCGCGGCAAACGATCGGACAAGTCAAGTTACCGTTCCCCAGTCCGCTCTGAATTCATTGATCGGCGAGCCGGACCGCCACTTCCATCGAGCGGCCGACCTTTACGTCCAAGGCGATGCTGACGGTGCGGCATCGGCGATCCGGGCGGCGGCTGCGCTGATTCGTATAGAAGCTGGACGTGGGAGCGTCCAGGACTCAGCCAAACTGCAAATGGCGGCGACTGATCTCGACACGCTGGCCGACAATGTCGTAAGCGGCAATGTGGGGTCGCGGCGCGACCTCGACCTCGCGTTTGCGCGCGCTGACCTCGCCTTGGCAGCCCACTACCGATCGATGGCCGACAAAGCTCTAGCCGACAAGGATCGCGCCGGAGCAGCGCTATGGCTTAAGGCAGCCGGGGATTCCGTGGACGAAGCCGCAGCCTGGACCGGACGGAGCCCCTCAGGCGCCCAGGCCGAGGCGTGGGACCAGATGCATGCACTTCAAGCGAAGATTCGTACCAGCGCCAATTGGAGTTACGATGAGGCCAAGAAGGGCGTTGGTTATTTGGGCACCCAGATCCAATATCTTGGACAGCAGATGCAGAACTTCAGCGCCCCAGGCGTCAAGAAGGGAGCGAACTGAGCCTACGCTCCGGTAAAGCCGGAGACCCGCGACCACTCACGGATCGATAGGGTGACGCCTCGACTCTGTAGTCGTCTAATATTTGAGCATTAGGGGTGTCGGAATGAATCCAGCGCTGGCGACTAGCCCTGCCAGGTGAATGCGGGAAACGACAGGACCGGCTCAAAACCTGCCAACTCGTACATGTTAACGGCGCGACGATTCTGACGGCTCACGATCAACGAAATTGTGTCGAACGCCCGCTCGGCCAATTTTGACAAGCTGTGTCTCAGTAGCAGCCGCCCGACGCCTTGACGATGATATTCCGGAAGCACGGCTATCTGGGCCAAGTGCGCCTGCCGGCGGGCAATTTCTGTCATAACAATGAACCCGATTGCGCTTCCTCGACGGCGCGCTATCACCGAGGCTTCGACCACCGGATTCCCGCAGCCGCCTTGGTTCAGAAGATCGTCCAGCACCAACTCGCAACCATCATCGCTCCGATACTGCTGGTTCATCTCTGCGTCCACTCCGCCCTCGTACGCTGCCCGCATGACCGACGCTGCCGCGCGAAGATTGCTGCCGCGCAAGAGTTCAAGACACAGATTAGTGCCCGCATCAGCCGCTCGCTCGTTACGGTCTCGACCTACGGACGCTTGTATTTTACGTCTCATGAATTCGCGCCAGTACGCACCAAAGCCTTGTTGTTCGAAGAGTTGAGGCAGCCACGGACGGTCGATCGAAATGAACGGACTTTCAATGCGCGAGGCCCCGGTCCGACGGATGGCGCTGACAGTCTCCTGAATCAGCATCTCCGCTCCGGCAGCATCGCATTCAGGTGATGTAAAGAGTCGGCAAATTACTGCCAGCTTTCCGGCTACCAAGAAACAGGCGTAACCTGCCGCCGCAGTTCCATCCCATAGAATCTTACCCGCGATGCTGCCGCGCTCCACCATCCGCCGGAGGCGATAAAGAGGATCGGAAACATCCCACAGCAGGCGCTTCTGCCACGATTGCGCTTCGCGCTGCCAGAGGTGTTCCAATTCGCCAAGCCTTAGCTCGGAGAAATCGACCACATGCGCCGCTAGCATATTCTCGAAGATAATGATCCGAAGGGAAGCGTTAGCTCGCTGCCGTTATGCCGAACGGCGCCTGCATTTTTAGGAGCGGAGACGAGGGATCTTCGCGAAGCGATTTCTTTGTCTCCACGCGTTTCCAGACACATCGCTTCGCGGCGATCCCTCCGCGCCTTCGCTACGGCTTGCGCCTCGCCCAGTTGGCCGGGATGACAAATAAGGCGCAGCAAGAAGTCCTGACACCTTGCCGAACGTCAGCACTAATTCAAGGTCGCATTCCTGGACTTCTCGTACAACTGAATCCGATAGCGGCCCATATCAAGTATTGCAATCCGGTTCTGGGCGTCGGCCTTGACAGCAGTTGGATAAGACAATGCCCGCTCCCAGGCTCCGCCGTCATTGATCAGGGCTAGGGCGCGCTGACGGATCATATCTGAGTTCGCTCGGAGCTGTTTTGTCCCCATTTTCGACAGGTCGGCGTTGCCCGTGATCGCAGTAATGAAACGGCCTTCAGGGCTCAGCACCTGCACCCTATCGTTCTGCCGATCGGCTACGTATATGTCGCCGTCACTATCCACACATACACCGCTTGGCCGGTTAAATTGACCGGCGCCGCTGCCCGAGGAGCCGAACGACGTGACCCTCCCGTCAGAACTAAACTTTTGGATACGGTCGTTGCGCCAATCGGCCACGTAAACGTTGTCATCCCTGTCCAAGCCGATTCCCCATGGAAGATTGAATTGACCTGGACCGTCACCGAAGCTACCGAACTGTTCGAGGAAGCGGCCGTCAGCGGTGAACTTCTGCACTCGATGGTTGCGGCTGTCGACCACCAACAAGTCGCCCATCGACGTGAACGCTAGTCCTGATGGTCCGTTCAGCTCGCCATCACCAGAGCCGGGCTTGCCCCACGACCGCAGGAACTTACCGTCCTTGTCATAGATCAGAATCCGGTTCAGCCATTCGTCGGCGACGTAGACATTTTCGCCGCTGTCCACGGCGACAGCGGTTGGCCAGATAAACTGGCCTTCACCATCGCCGCCGCTGCCAAATTCACCCAGATAATCCCCGCCGAGAGTGCATTTAGTCACGCGCAAGCCATCGGGCCGGTACTCAAATGAGCGATTGACGACGTAGGCAACGTCGTTCGCTCCCAAAGCGAGGTCGACGGGACAAAGAAACCCTTCGCCGTTGACCGCTAACCGACCGATACAAGTGCGGTAGGAATAGAGCCTGTCTCTAATGCCAAAAAAATGCGTAGCCATCGCCTAACCCCTTCACCTTGGCGCGACAGCCTGACCGGAGTTCCGGCGAGGCAGCCGCGAAATCACTCCTAGCTATCAGGCCTAACTGGTTAAGTTCTGAAACACACCCTACAAGTAGTCGAGCTTCTCGAAAGTACCACCGAGAATTGGCGCCGGGTTCAGGCCGAGCCAATTGTCCAGCATAGTGGAGTAGATCGAGCGGAAATCCGTGCTGAATCTCAGATTGCCACCCTCCTCCTGATCGCTCGGTTTCAGCGAAGGATAGGCTCCGTAGATGCCTCCTTTAACCTTCTCCCCGATTGCGAACGCCACGCCGGCTGCGCCGTGGTCAGTGCCGGAGCCGTTGTCGATGATGCGACGGCCAAATTCTGAGAACATGAACAGCAAGACATTGTCGCTGGCCTTGTGTTCGCGCAAATCGTCAAAGAAGCTCTTCACGTTAGCCGATACATCCGTCCATAACATCGGATGTAACGCGGCCTGGTTGGCATGAGTGTCAAAGCCGTTGTATGGGGAGGTGGTGTAGAGGACCCGGGTGCCGAATCCGGCCAAGTGGGTCTGCACGATGTTGCGCATATACTGGCCAACTGCACTCTTGGTGTAGTTGACAGTCGACTGGTATTTTCCAGGCGCGGTAGCCAGAATGTCGGCCCCCTTCAGCGCATAGGTGCCCGTCGAATGGATATAGTCCATCGTGTAGCCGGTGCCGATGGTAGGCCCGTACATCTTCGCGAACACTTCCAAGGCCTGAGCGCGCTGGTCTTTGCCCTCGATCCCGGTAAGCAGGCCGTAAGTCTCCAGGGCGCCGACTGAGGCGACGGGCACTCCAGGTTTAGCCAGGGCGCGGGGTAAGCCGCGGCCAAAGTTCACACCGGTTAGAACGTTGTCGTGTTTAGGATCGATTTCCTCAATCGCCCGGCCCAGCCATCCTTCGGTGCCGACCTTTTCGGGTTCACAGGTGTGCCAGATGTCCATGGAACGGAAGTGCGAGTAGCTCGGTTTGGGATAGCCGACGCCGACGAAGATGGCGAGCTTGCCTTCATCCCAAAAGCTCTTCAAGGGCGCCATCGTCGGGTGCAAGCCCAGATCTTTATTTAATGGAATAACCTGCTCGGCGGGGACTCCCAAGGTAGGCCGGTAGTCACGATAAAGTCCCTCGGCATATGGCACAATCGTGCTCAAGCCATCGTTGCCGCCGGAGAGCGATAATACTGCCAATACGTTATCTTGGTTGCTCAACGCCATGGCTCTCTTCTCCTTTCTGGTATATCAACAAAATTGAAACTCGGCGGTCGCCGCGATCATCTGAAACATCTCGCCGCAGCGGCGCGCAAAGGCGGTTCGATCGGCTTCGCCGCTCAGACGGATATCGCCGCCTTTCTTGACATGGGCCACCAGAGCTTCGCGAGTTGATGGCGCAATATTAGTGTTCCCGACCACATCGATGCAGCGACTGACGAACTCTTCAGGCGCAAGCCGCTCACCCTTGGGTGTCACGCGTTCGATCATCACGCGCACTCCAGACAGATCAGTCTTGCCCAGGT
>Ga0187846_10001765_pt1 | contig 12138 bp, 15 predicted proteins | sample TC_taG_FD_161473 | JGI IMG/M metagenome (GOLD analysis project Ga0187846, IMG submission 161473) | Biofilm microbial communities from the roof of an iron ore cave, State of Minas Gerais, Brazil - TC_06 Biofilm (v2) | ecosystem: Environmental > Terrestrial > Deep subsurface > Cave > Wall biofilm... | reverse complement strand
AAATGCTTCCACGAGAGGGAGATAGAGTAATTTCTGGGCGGGGCTATGATTCTGGCATACTTGATGTTGGCGATGGTTATGTAGTAACCGTGCATATAGAAAGTCATAACCATCCATCAGCGGTAGAACCATACGGTGGCGCTGCTACTGGAGTGGGAGGTGTTATAAGGGACATTTTATCTGCAGGTACAAGACCAATAGCTATACTTGACGGTCTCAGATTTGGAGACATCGAGAAAGACGCACATGCAAGATGGCTTTTCAAAAATGCGGTACGAGGAATTGCTGATTACGGTAACTGTTTAGGAATTCCAACAGTCGGTGGTGAAATAGAGTTTGATGAATGCTTCACAAATTATGCACTAGTAGATGTTGCTGCTATAGGTTTTGGCAAAAAAGCAGATCTTGTTAAAAATAAAGCTGACAAAGACGATTTTGTAGTTTTAATTGGTGGATCTACTGGACGCGATGGAATTGGAGGATCACAATTTGCATCGGATAAACTAGCATCTGAGAATCGTTCAGCGGTTCAAATTCCTGATCCATTTATTGAAAAGCTAGTAATAGAAGCTATCCTTGAAGCGAAGAATCAAAATTGTATAAAGGCGATGAAGGACCTTGGAGGAGGTGGTCTTTCATGTGCCATCTCTGAAACAGCAGACGCTCTTTCGATAGGTATCGAGATGGATGTAACACGTATCCACAAAAGAGAGTCTGATATGTCTTCTTCAGAACTTATGATATCAGAATCTCAAGAAAGGATGCTTGTTATCACAGACCGACAAAAACTGCCAATTCTAAAAGAAATATGTGAGAAATTCCACGTTCCTTATTCGGTAATTGGACGAATCAAAGAAGACAGGATGATGCAAGTAAAGGCAGAAACTAACACCATTGCAAATTTGCCAAGCGGTACAATTGCTAATGCGCCTCTTCTTGATAGAATGGCATCAAGACCAAAATACCTTGAAAAAATAGAAGAGATAAAAAAACCAAGTACTCCAAAGGACCTAAGCGTTATCCTACTTAAAATGCTTGGAAATCCAAACATTGCAAGCAAGATTTGGGTTTATAGTCAATATGATCATGAAGTTGGTATAAGGACTGTCATAAAGCCAGGTAGTGATGCGGCAGTATTAAGACTAGACAATGGTAAGTTTCTCTCAATTAAGATAGATGGAAATTCTAAGTACTGCTACATCAATCCCAGACAGGGCGCAATGGGGTGCTTTGAAGAGTCATGTAGGAATGTGGTCTGTACAGGAGCCACTCCCATTGGAATGGTAGACCATCTGCAATTTGGAAATCCTGAAAACCCTGAAATTTTTTGGACATTTAAAGAATCAATTGAAGGAATAACAGATTTTGCAAAACATTTTGAAATACCTTGTGTTGGAGGAAAGGTTAGCTTTTATAATGAAACTGACGACGGTCCGATAAAACCTACTCCATTGATTGGAGTTCTTGGTTTGATCGAAAATCAACCGTTGTTGCCGAACAAGGTTTTCAAAAATGACTTGCTCATAATCATCGGAGAAACAAGAGATGAACTTGGGGGATCTGAATATTATGAATATGTACATGATATCAAAGGTGGCAAAAGTCCTTCTGTTGATTTAAAATCATCTAGATCCAACATGCGTACTGTCTTAGAGCTGATATCACAAGAACTCGTCAACTATGCACATGATTGTTCTAAGGGTGGCATAGCGGTTGCAATTTCAGAAATATGTATCATCAATGATATAGGGTGCGTTGTGTCGATGAATAAGATTCCAAATCATAAACTAAAACATGATGAAATTCTTTTTTCTGAATCGCATTCAAGATACCTTTTAGTTATCAATTCAAAAAAGATCAAAAAAGTAATATCTATACTGAAACAAAGTGGTGTATCGTATGAAATTATAGGAAAATTTTATGGGTCTAGCATAATTTTTAAAAAAATAGCAAAATCAATCATCCATATAAGAGTTGATAAGGCACGCGAAAAATGGTTAAACTCTTTGGAGTCGCTAGTTACACATGGTTAAAGAAAACTGTGGGGTAGTTGGAATCTTTAGCTTGGAGGGTGCAAATGTAATTCCAATGGTCATTGATTCTCTTAGAGCACTTCAACACAGAGGTCAGGAGGCATGGGGAATTGCCGTGCCAAAGAAACATCCTTACAAGCAACTGGGATTAGTATCTTCAGCTGTATCCGAATTCGACAAAGTTACAAGAGAATATGCCTCACCTGCAGCCATTGGTCATGTTAGATACTCTACGATAGGGCGAAGTAATTTGGAAAATGCCCAACCATTAAAGGTTAAAGATCTTTGTATTGCTCATAATGGCACAATATCAAACGTTGAAGAGCTGGCCGGAATGGTAGGCGGTTGTACATTTACGCCTCAAAATGCAAGTGATACTTTAGTTGCAGCAAAAAGGCTTGTATCACTCATGACCAAAGATGGTAAACTTGGTAATGCTCTTTCAATTTTAAAAAATGAAATGATAGGCTCCTTTTGCTTTACCTTTGTTTCAGATGATAATGCAGTTTACGCAGCAAGAGATCCAAAAGGATTCAGGCCAATGGTTATCGGTCATAGAAAGGATACTAATACTTACATCGTAGCTTCTGAATCATCTGCATTAGCCGCAGTTGGGGCACAATTGATAAGAGATGTCAAACCAGGAGAACTTGTAAAAATGAGTAATGTTGGTTTGGAATCTGAAATGTTCTCTGAAGAAAGAAAACCAGCTCATTGTTCATTTGAATTTACGTATTTTGCTCACCCATCCAGTGTGATGGAAGGTTCTAACATTTACACTGTAAGAAAAAGAATTGGTCAATTCCTTGCAAGAAAGTTTCCAATAAAAGATGCAGATATTGTTATTCCTGTACCTGATTCAGCAAGACCTGCTGCTCTTGGTTATGCTCAAGAGCTTGGCATACAATTTGAAGAAGGTTTGCTAAAAGATCGTTATAGTCGAAAGGGTCCATTACGGAGTTTTATAGAACCACATCAAAGTGATAGAGTAGAAATTAATCGTTGGATAATTCCTATTACACAAGTCATTGATGGTAAACATGTAGTGGTAGTTGATGATAGTCTAGTACGAGGCACAAGTTCAAGGGCCATTATAAAAGCACTCCGTAGGGCAGGTGCCAAAAAAATTAGCATGGTAATTACATTTCCACCAATCAGGTTTCCATGCTACGCTGGTATAGATTTTCCATCTAAAGAAGAGCTTGTTACGTTTATTGATGACGGCAAGGAATATTCAGATGATGGGATTACAGAAAAAGTCAGGCAAATCATTGGCGCAGATTTCCTTGGATATAACGATGCAAATAATTTGGCAGCAGCCGTTGGTATGGATGTAAATTCGATGTGTTTTACGTGTTCTACTGGCGATTATTCTCCACTAGGTATAAGACCTGTTTTTAAAAGCAGAGCTGAGATAAAAGGAGAATAAATTGGAAATCGTCTACGTTTTGGTAAAAACCAAAATCGGACACGAGATTGACGTAATGAACAATATTTTGAAAATTGATGGTGTAAAGGAGGTCATGGGTACTTTTGGTTCTTATGACGTTTTTGTTAAAATTCTAGCTCCAACAAGAAAAGAAGTTGAACAAGTGATTACTCAGAAGGTTCGCAAAACAAAAAACATACTTTCTACAACAACACTTTCCGTAGTTCCAAGTCAGGGTGGCAAATAAACTTTAAAGTTGGCAAGTAATATCTGATTTTAGTGAAAGTAGTTCTAGCAGGAATAGGCGGGGGGGTTGCAATAGTTATTGTAGTATTAGCCTTGTTTATGGGGAAGCCGTCAGAACAGTATGCAATTTTTCTAGATCCATTCAAAGATCCTCAGACTATGGCCATAAACACACATGTCACTTTGCAGAATGTCGGAAGAGATCCTCTCACTAATGTGAAAGTTGACTATGGGGGAGGAACTAAACCTGACTTACTCCCTGTTCTAAATCCTGGAGAAAAGGTAATCTTATCTCCACCTCAAGGAAGTGATCTTAAGCAAGTAACAGTAACGTGTGATCAGAATGTTACCGTGACAAAACCCTATAGAACTCCAATCAGTTTGCCTGGAATGATGGGGTCTTAGTAGAAAAGTCTACATCAGTTTAAATTTAACGCAGTTTAATGTCGCCTGATTGAAATTTATTCGCTCAGGTAAGGTAAAGGACATATATGAATTAGATGATGGGAACTTGCTTTTTCACTTCACTGATAGAGTTTCTGCATTTGATGTTAAATTTCCAACCCCTATTCCAAGGAAGGGAGAGATTCTTTGTAAATTTGCTGAGTTCTGGTTTAAGAGGTTGGAAATACCTAATCATTACATTAGAACTGAAGCAGAAGATAAAATGGTTGTAAAAAAAATGAAAATGATTCCTGTCGAGTGTGTGGTTAGAGGATATTTTTATGGAAGTCTAGCTGAAAGATGGAAAAAGGGACAAGTTAAACTTCCAAAAAATATCGATACATCAATTGCTGCTAAGATGTCAGAGCCTTTTTTTGATCCAACCACTAAATCAGAAACTCATGACATCCCAATAAATAAGCAAGAGGCAATTGCACGAAATCTGCTTGCTTCAAAAGAATACGATTGGCTCGAAGATACCTCAATTCGCATTTATCAAAACATGGCAAAAATTGCGGAAAACGGCGGATTTATTTTGGCTGATTTGAAACTGGAATTCGGCAAGTTAGATGAACAAATTCTTCTTGGTGATTCTATAGGTCCAGACGAGTATAGGATGTGGCCAATAAACTCTTATCAAGTTGGTAGGATTCAAGAAAGTTTTGACAAACAGCTTTTGCGCGATTGGTTAGCAGTGCGTGGCTATCAAAAACAATTTGAAATGGAAAGAAATGCGGGCAAAGAACCTATTGCACCAGAACTTCCTGCAGAACTATGTGCTGAAATGTCTACGAGGTATTTGATTGCATATAAACGAATAACAAAAAGTTCGCTCTAACTCGAATTCTGTTCTTTTCGGAATTGTAGTTTTGGATATTTGCCTGTTTTGATACTACAGCGGTAGGTTTTCTAAAAATATATTTTTTAAAAATTTTAGGATTTGTCATAATACTACAAAATACATAGTTGCGATATGATTATGATTGTATTGTTACTTTTTATCTGCTTTAAAACAATCGATCTTGTGAAATAGAATTTAATTTAGAATTTTACTATATCCCTAGTAGCATAAAAAAAGATAACATAATGAGCAAAAAAATATGATATCATGATGTTTTAGTGTTAGTTATAAGTCAAAACAAGAAATGTCAATTTTACTTCAAAAAGAAATTAGTATCAATCGTATATTAACAATAGATGTTGCACACGCAAAGGCACTAGATGATCCTGCCAGAATTAAGATTCTTCAAGTCTTGTATCATAGGGATCTTTCAACTGTACAAATTGCAGAAGAACTTCATAAAGCAGGGTACAAGAAAGCAACGACTACCATAAGACATCATCTAGATGTGCTAAAGCAAGCGGGACTTGTGGAAATTGTTAAAATGAAAGAGATCCGTGGGGCTGTTCTCAAATTTTATGGTACATCGTTTAAACTGTTTGGGTTTAAATCTCCATCAAATTTTGATTCAATTTATTCCAAGGCAATAAATGACACGTCCATTAAAATGGAAAAAGTAATCAAAAATATTGTCCAAAAAAGCAATGCCAAAACAAGAAAGAAAACAATAGAGAAAAATGATTTCCTAGATCAAAACTACGACGAGTATATCTTAATGGAAATAGTGAATAGAGCCGTAGCCAAAGTTTTTGAAAGTAAAAGTGCAGAATCGATAGAGAAATAATTTTGATATGTTTAGTTCACATCAATTCTAAAAATTCCCTTCGAGTCAGGATTTTGTAGAGTCTTGATCATGGATCTCGGGATGGCGTCTGCGGCTACATTACAACAAGTAGCTAAGGTTCGTGGACAAATAAAAAAACTTTTTCGAATTACTATATCGTGAGGGTTTGTTAACATTAGATCATCGTGACCTCTTCCTTTTATTTTGAAGTAAATATCATTCACAATAATCGTAAATAAAATTTCTGATTTTGAATTACGTATCAACTTCTTTATTGATTCTGGTAAATCGTTGCAACCACAACTTGCTTTCACACCTATTATGCAATCTCCTTTTAGCGATAGCTCTGATTGGGTTGTAATCTCAATTGTTTTTGGATGAAATGATCTGATATTTTGGTGGCCGTAAAAGGGAATCTCAAAACGCATGATCCGTTGCTGTATAGACTTAAATTAAACCTTCAAAGGTATGAAAATTGAAATGTTACCGGCAGCGGCAGGATATGATAGAGCAATCACAGTTTTTTCTCCTGATGGGAGACTTTATCAAGTAGAGTACGCGATAGAGACCGTTAGAAGAGGTACTCTTGCGCTTGGAATCAAAAATAAGGACGGTATTGTTCTTGCTGTTGAAGAAAAACCACGAAAGCTACAAAATGCCGAAGTAACCCAAAAAATATTCCAAGTAGATGATCATATTGGAGTAGCTGCAGCTGGATACATTCCAGATGCAAGATCCCAAGTAGACAATGCTAGATTTTTTTCACAAAGTAATAGAATGATTTATGATGAACCAATCGAAGTTGAATCTGTAGCGAAACATCTTGCAGATCAGTGTCAACAGTTTACTCAATATGCCGGTGTCAGACCATTTGGAGTTGCTTTAATTATTGCCGGTATTGATAAAAGTGGAAGCACAATCTTTCTGACAGATCCAAGCGGGACATACATCTCATACGATGCAGTAGCAATTGGTTCAGGATCTGATCAAGTAACTGAATATTTGGAAAAATATTATAAAAAGGACATGTCATTAGAAGAAGCTGCAACATTAGCTATCGAGTCAATTTACTTGGTAAGCGAGGAAAAAGAAGGAGTAAAACACATAAAAATGTCGCAAATTTTGAATGAAGCAAAAGTTCTTGCTAAAGTACCTGAGAAGGACATTGAGAAATATGCAGTAAAAGCAAAAGAAAATGCTGGAAAGAGACAGAAATAATCTCTATCATTTTATAACGTAACAAACTATTTGTCTTATTGAAAGTTTCAATTGCAATACCAGATTCATCATTAATTGACGAGTCTACTCAGCTAGGTAAGTCGATGAAAATATTTCAGATTGCACGAGCATGTTCAATTTTTCGCGTTCAAACTGTATACTTATATCGCGAAAGTTCAGGAAATGAAAATGACAGAATTCTTTTGCGAACCATTTTGAAATATCTTGAAACTCCTCAATATCTAAGAAGAGGACTTTTCCAAAAAATTTCGGAATTAAAATTTGCGGGAAGTCTTAGTCCATTGAAGATTCCACATCATCTGTACACTTCAGATTCACATAAGGTTAAGACTGGCGATATAAGAGAGGGCATGATTATTAATGCAAAAGGCAAAAAGTTTGTTGATGCTGGGTTAGATAAGCTCATACCGTATTATGGAGACGACAAAGAAGGGCGAAGGATTACAATAGAATTTAAGACTGGTTTCCCGGATCTTGCGATAAAGCAAATTAGCAGAGCTGAAATTAAACAATATTGGGGCTATGAAGTAAAAGAGATCACAAACCTACGTAGCTTGCTTTCAATTTGGAATTCTAACATCATCCTTACCTCAAAGAAAGGCAAAAATGTTCATAAAAAACAAAAATATTTTGAGGAGATCTCAAACAATCACATCTTGGTTGTTTATGGATCTCCCGAGCGTGGGTTACATGAAATCATCGGAAAAACAGTTAACGAAATCCCAAAATCGCAAACTCTGAATTTTTTTCCCGATCAAGCAACAGAAACCATTAGACTTGAAGAAGCAATTCTTGGAACTCTGGCAATCTTAAATCTACTTACACATAACTAGATTTAATAGAGTTTTAAATGACGAATTTATGTTGGTGAGGATAAAACTCACACTACTTTTCGTGATTGTAGCTGGTATGCTTGAATTATCAGGTAGCTGGTAATTACTATATGATTTTACGTTTTTAATTAAGAGATAAAAAGTTTGTAAAATTAAATTAAAAATATTATTTCTAATAGTAGACTTATAATGGGGTTTACGACTTTAGCGTTTATCAATGGGTCACAGAAAGCATAGTCAACCAAGACGAGGAAGTCTTGCTTATCTTCCTAGAGGGCGAGCTAAAAGTATGGAAGCAAGAATTCGTACTTGGCCAGATCAAGAAAGTGATCACCCAAAGCTTTTAGCACATGCTGGTTTTAAGGCCGGCTGCCTTAGAATTACAAGCATAGATGATAGGGAAAAAACTCCAAACTTTGGAAAACAACTCGTTAATCTTGGAACTGTAATTGTAACGCCGCCTATAATTGTGATTGGGATGCGAGGATATGGCAAGGATAGGTATGGTCTTGACTCTATTTTTGATATCTATGTAAAGGATCTGCCAAAAGAAATGTCAAGATTATTCAAAGCAAAATCTGATGAAAAAAGTCTTGAAAAGGCAGAGAAGAAGCTGGGAAGAGTATCAAAACTTTTTGCAATAGCCGCAGTTCTCCCAAGGCAAGCTGGAAGGGAACAAAAAAAGCCATTCATTTTTGAAGTGGGTGTTACAGGAAATGATATTTCAAAACAATTTGCCTTTCTTAAAGACTTACAAGGCAAGGAAGTTAAAGTTGATCAAGTTTTCCAAAAAGGTGCTGTTGTGGATGTTACAGCTATAACAAAAGGTAAAGGTATAGAGGGTCCGATTACAAGATGGGGCGTAAAAAAGAAACAGCACAAATCAAGGAAGAGCGTAAGAGCACTTGGTACATTAGGACCAATTAGTCCTGCAACGATAATGTATACCGTACCAAGAGCAGGTCAACGTGGATTTCATCAGAGAACACAATACAATAATAGAATTATGCTAATGAGTAATACTGTAAATGATGAATTCAAAATAAATCCGTTGGGAGGATTCAAACATTTCGGAGTAGTAAATGGTGACTATATTGTCTTACGTGGATCAATTCCTGGTACCTATAGAAGATTAGTAAAACTTCGTGCTCCAGTAAGACCAAAAACCGCAAAAATATCGACTCCGAAAGTTTTAGAGATTATGATATGAAAGTTCCAATATATTCCGTGAATGGTTCTAAAGAAGGCGAAATAGAATTGCCACTTGTTTTTTCTACGCCATTTCGAAATGATCTTTTGCATAAAGCATACTTGCATTTAGAATCGCACAATTTTCAAAAACAAGGTCGATATCCAAACGCTGGAATGGATGTGGTGGCAGAATCGAACAGTCCCCCTACAGGTCATGGCGCAGCCAGAGTTGCGAGAATGCGTGGAGGCGGAGGTGGACGGATGGGGCAAGGTGGTGGTGTTGCAATGGTCAGGGGCGGAAGACAGGCACATCCGCCAACTACAGAAAAAGTAATCTGCAAGATGTTAAACAAAAAAGAAAACAAACTTGCACTTTGTTCAGCAATTGCCGCAACATCATCTTTATCGTTAGTAAAATCACGGGGGCATAAAATAAGCAAGATAGAGTTGTTACCACTTGTTGTATCAGATTCTATAGAAACTGTGTCAAAGACCAAGGATCTTGTAAAATTTTTTGATACTCTTCATCTTAGTGATGATATTGACCGAATAAAAGCCAGACTAAAGCGTCGTTCTGGTAAATCACTCTTGCGTGGTAGAAAAACCAAGGTTGGCAAAAGCATTCTTATAGTTGTAAGGAATTCTAAGAACCTTTCAAAAGCATGTGGAACTTTGTTAGGTGTAGATGTAAAAACAGTAGAAAGTGTTAGTGTTTTGGATTTGGCTCCAGGATCTCAACCAATAAGACTGACAATTTATTCAAAGGGAGCAATTGAAGAGTTGGCGAGAATGAAATCTATACACTTGGAGCTGATGGTGACTACACAATGAATGTAGAAGAAGCAATTCATATCATACTCAAGCCCTATATCACAGAGAAGACATTTGCTCTAGTTGAAAATGAAAACAGCATATGTTTTTTGGTAAAAGAGAATTCTTCGAAGCCTAAAATCATGGAAGCAGTTAAGATCCTATACAATGAAGAACCGGTAACTGTAAATGTTTGCAGAACTGTATATGGCAAAAAGGCCTTTGTCAAATTCCAAACCATAGAAAAGGCAAGAGATCTTGCAACCAAGATAGGAATGCTATAATATGGTAGATTGTGAATCATTTCGAATTATGGTGGAAGCAAATGGTTAAGGAATTCAAGTATAGGGGAATATCTGTAGAGGAACTTCAGACTATCTCCTTAGAGAAACTATTTGATCTTCTTCCAGCACGCTCAAGAAGATCACTTACTAGAGGAATTACCGATAATAAAAGAAAGTTACTTGAGGAAGCAAAGTTAGCTAAAGCGGGAAAACTTAGCACTCCTATCAAGACGCACCTGCGGGATTTGATCATTCTTCCTAATATGATAGGAGTTACAATTCACGTTTTTAGAGGTAAGGAATTTTTGCCAGTTGAAATAAAACCAGAAATGGTAGGTCATTACTTGGGTGAGTATGCAATGACAAACAAGCGCGTTATTCATGGCGCCCCTGGTGTAGGAGCATCTAGGTCTAGCTTGTATGTGCCATTAAAGTGATAAACATGCATTTTGGATACGCTTTTCAAAATTATGATAGAACGAAACATGTCAGAGCTTCTATTAGAGAAAAAGCAATTTCACACAAACATGCACGTGAAATCGCAGTGACAATAAAAGGGATGCCCATAGAAAAGGCTCGAGACTATCTGCAAGACGTAATATCAACAAGGCGGGCTGTTGCTTTTAGAAGGTACAATAATGAAGTTGGGCATAAATCTGATATAGGCGTTATGGCAGGCCGTTATCCCAAAAAGGCAGCAACTGAATTTGTAAAACTTCTTGATAACTTGGAATCAAACGCAGAATACCGTGGAATGGATTTGGATAGGTTACGAATTGTAAACGCAACTGTTCATAAAGGAAGAAAAATTGAGAGGTTTATACCTCGCGCAATGGGAAGAGCAACGCCAAAAATTAACATACTTACACATGTTGAGCTGGTGGCACAGGAGATTTGAAATGTCGTCAGTAAAAAACGTCATAAATGATAGTTATAAACTCATGATGCTGAAAGATTATCTAAGGGAGGCAATTAAGGAGGCAGGATTTTCTGACGTAGATATACAAAAAACACCTACTGGTACTCGTGTAGGACTACACGTTACAAGGCCTGGAATAGTTATTGGCAGAAAAGGTTCTGGAATACGAGACTTGACCAAAGTGTTAGAAAAAGACTTTGACTTGAAGAATCCACAAATTTCAGTAATTGAAATAATTAAACCAGAATTATTGCCAAGCGTTATGTGCAACAGATTAGCTCAGCATATTGCAAGGGGGACTGCCTTTAGGCGTGCTGTTATGTGGACATTACAAACAATAATGGATGCACAAGCAATGGGCGTTCAGATTACAGTTTCGGGAAAACTAAGGGGAGAACGTTCCACTTTCGAAAAGCATTCAAAGGGCATACTGCCACGAGCAGGTCATTTTGCGGGAGTTATAGTTGCTGAAGATGTAGCTCATGTGGAAACGAAGATGGGACTAATTGGCATAAGGATCAGAATAGCAAGAAAAGAAAAATATGTTCCAGAATTTGAGCTCAAGAGTGTGAAAAAAGAAATGACAAAAAAACCGACTGAAGAAACACTGGAAAAAGAAATCCAAGCAATAGAAGAAATTCCAGAGGATAGTACAAAGCCGCGAACAGAAAGCGAATTAATTGCGCAAGAAGAGGAACATATCAAAGAGCTAGATACTTACGACGAAGTGGAGGCGGAGCTAAAGTAATGACACGGTTGAAAATGAAAACTATAAGGGAATTTAATGAAACAGACTTGAAAGATAGGCTTGATCAACTTCGTTCTGAATTAACAAAGTTACGAATAGAATCATCCAAAGGTACTCTTAGAAAAGATAGCGGAAAGGTGAAGCCATTAAGGAGAGATATTGCAAGAGTACTTACTAGATTAAAGGAGCTGAAAAAACCTTGATCACTCAAGAAAACATCATCATGCATGAGCTAATAGGATTGAATGTAGAAATCGCTGACTCTGTTAACAAGCAG
>Ga0187846_10001764_pt1 | contig 12138 bp, 12 predicted proteins | sample TC_taG_FD_161473 | JGI IMG/M metagenome (GOLD analysis project Ga0187846, IMG submission 161473) | Biofilm microbial communities from the roof of an iron ore cave, State of Minas Gerais, Brazil - TC_06 Biofilm (v2) | ecosystem: Environmental > Terrestrial > Deep subsurface > Cave > Wall biofilm... | reverse complement strand
TGATCAGATCATGCGGCTGGGGTGGAAGGTATTCATTCCGATCACGCTGGCCTGGTTGGTGCTGGTGGCGGTGTTGATGCAGACGCAGTGGAATCCCTGGAAGCCGCCGGCGCCGGTGGCGGCGTTCGCCCCGTCTGCTGCGGGAGGCACGCTGTGAGCAAGGTGATGGGCAAGGACGTCGGACGGGCGGTCGGCGATTTTCTCGATTCGCTGCTGCTGCGCGAGCTTGTCAAGGGCCTGGCGCTGACCGGGCGGTACCTTTTCTCGCGCAAGATCACGATCCGCTATCCCGAGGAAAAGACGCCCCAGTCGCCGCGCTTCCGCGGGCTGCACGCGCTGCGACGCTACGAGAACGGCGAAGAACGCTGCATCGCCTGCCAGCTGTGCGAGGCGGTGTGCCCGGCGCTGGCGATCACGATTGAGTCGGAGCAGCGCGCCGATGGCACGCGCCGCACGACTCGCTACGACATCGACCTGACCAAGTGCATCTTCTGCGGCTTTTGCGAGGAGAGCTGTCCGGTCGATTCGATCGTGGAAACGCACATTCTGGAGTACCACGGCGAGCGGCGCGGCGACCTGGTCTATACGAAGGAAATGCTGCTTGCGATCGGCGACCGCTACGAGAAGGAGATTGCGCGCGCGCGCGCCGCCGATGCGGCGTATCGCTAGAGGAGAATTCGGCCGTTGTGGAAACGGGCGCAGCAGGCGCGCCCGGCGCGGCGCGCCGCGATGGGGGATGGATGGATAGCCAGTTCTGGCTTTTCGTTGTGTTCTCGGCCTGCACGCTGCTGGCGGCGGTGCGCGTGATCACGGCGCGCAATCCGGTGCACGCGGTGCTGTTCCTGGTGCTGGCGTTTTTCTCGGCGGCGTGCCTATGGATGCAGCTGCGCGCCGAGTTCCTCTCGATCGTTCTGGTTCTCGTGTACGTGGGCGCGGTGATGGTGCTGTTCCTGTTCGTCGTGATGATGCTGGACATCAACATCGACCGCTCTCGCTCCGGATTCTGGAGGCACCTGCCGGTGGCCGCGCTGGTGGCGGTGGCGATCGCGCTGCAGCTGGCGCTGGTGCTGCTGCACGGAAGCTGGCAGAGCCTGACCGAGGGCCCACCGGTGCGCGGCGGCAATACGGCCGCACTAGGCCGGCTGGCGTTCACGGACTACCTGCTGCCGCTGCAGGTGGCCGGATGCATCCTGCTGGTTGCGATCGTCGCCGCGATCGCGCTGACGCTACGCCAGCGCAAGGACGCGCGTCGCCAGCGGCCAGCCGAGCAGGTTGCGGTGCGCCCTTCCGATCGCCTCAGGATCGTGAAGATGCCGGCAGAGAAATAGGCGATGGTCAGTCTCTCATCCTATCTGTGCGTCGGCGCGCTGCTGTTCGCGATCGCGGTGATCGGAATCTTCCTGAATCGGAAGAACCTGATCGTGCTGCTGATGGCGATCGAGCTGATGCTGCTCGCGGTGAACACGAACTTCATTGCGTTCTCCCACTACCTGGGTGATTTGAACGGCCAGGTGTTCGTGTTCTTCATCCTGACAGTGGCGGCCGCCGAGTCCGCGATCGGCCTGGCGATCATGGTGGCGCTGTTCCGGTCGGTCAATACGATCAACGTCGAGGACCTGGATTCCTTGAAGGGATAGCGACGGTGACGTACTTCGATTCGTTCACGGCCACGCAGTGGGTCGAGCTCTGCCTGCTGGTGCCGCTGGCGCCGCTGGGCGGCTCGCTGATCGCCGGCCTGCTTACTCCAAGCCTGTTCGGCCGGTGGATCGCCCGGCAGGCCGCTCATACGGCAGCGATCCTGGGCGTTGCGGTCGCCACAGCCGCCTCCGCCGTCGTGTTCCAGCACGTCGTGCTGGGGCGCCAGCCGATCGAGGCTGATCTGTACACGTGGACGAGCGTCGGGAAAGCGAACCTCAATATCGGTTTCCTGATTGACACGCTCGCCGCCACGATGATGCTGGTGGTGAGCTTCGTGTCGCTCGCGATCCACGTGTACACGATCGGCTACATGGCCGACGACCCCGGCTATCAGCGCTTCTTCTCATACATCTCGCTCTTCACGTTCTCCATGCTGATGCTCGTGATGAGCAACAACTTCCTGCAGCTGTTCTTCGGTTGGGAGGCGGTGGGACTGGTCTCCTACCTGCTGATCGGATTCTGGTACGAGCGGCCGAGCGCCAACTACGCGGCGCTGAAGGCGTTTCTCGTTAATCGGGTGGGCGACCTCGGATTCGTGCTCGGTATCGGCCTGGTGTTCGCGCATTTCGGCACGCTCGACTACCAGCAGGTGTTCAACGGCAAGGCGGCGCTGGCGGGGGAGGTGCTGCCCGGCACCTCGTGGTCGCTGGCGACCGTGATTTGCATCTGCCTGTTCATCGGCGCGATGGGCAAGTCTGCGCAGTTTCCACTGCACGTCTGGCTGCCCGATTCGATGGAAGGCCCGACGCCGATCTCGGCGCTGATCCACGCTGCCACGATGGTGACGGCGGGAATCTTCATGGTGGCGCGCATGTCGCCGCTGTACGAGCTGTCCGACACCGCCCTGTCGTTCGTGCTCGTGATCGGCGCCATCACTGCGTTCTTCATGGGCGTGCTGGGCATTGTGCAGAACGACATCAAGCGGGTGATCGCGTACTCGACGCTGTCGCAGCTCGGCTACATGGCGGTAGCGCTGGGAGCTTCCGCCTACTCGGTCGCGATCTTCCACCTGGTGACGCATGCCTTCTTCAAGGCACTGCTGTTCCTGGCCGCAGGCTCGGTGATCATCGCCCTGCACCACGAGCAGGACATGCGCAAAATGGGAGCGCTCTGGCGCAGGATGCCGGTGACGTACGTGACGTTCCTGATCGGCGCGCTGGCGCTGGTCGGCACCCCTGGTTTCGCCGGCTTCTACTCGAAGGACAGCATCATCGAGGCGGTCGGGCACAGCAGCCTGCCGTTCAGCGGCATTGCGTATCTGGCCGTAACAGCCGGCGTGTTCGTCACGTCGCTGTATACGTTTCGGATGCTGTTCCTGGTGTTCCATGGCGCGCCGCGCTGGGGAGATTCGGAGCACGATGAGGCGGACCACGGGGACCACGGGGACCACGGGAACCACGGGAACCACGGAGATGGCGGCGATGGGCACGCGCCCCACGAATCTGCCTGGGTGGTGACGCTGCCGCTGATCGTGCTGGCGATCCCGTCGGTGGTGGCGGGGTATCTGTTCATCGACAGGATGCTGTTCACGGATTACTTCGCCGGCTCGATCGCTATAGACGCCGCCGCCCATCCGGCCGTGACCGCGCTGGCGGAGGAATTCCGCGAGCTTGGCGGTCCGTTCGAGATGGCGCTGCACAGCTGGGCGAGCGCTCCGCTGTGGCTGGCGCTCGCCGGCGCAATCGCCGCCTGGTACCTGTACCTGAACCGCCCCGATCTTCCGGCGCTGTGGAGGCAGCGCTTCGGCGGCCTGTATGCGCTGCTCGACAACAAGTACTACATGGATCGGATCAACGAGGTCGTTTTCGGCGCCGGCGCACGGCTGCTCGGCCGCATCCTGTGGCGCGGCGGCGACGTGGCGGTGATCGACGGTGCGGCCGTGAACGGCTCTGCCCGGTTGGTGGGATGGTTTGCTTTGCTGGTGCGCCGGGCCCAGACCGGCTACATCTACCACTACGCTTTTGCGATGCTGGTGGGCCTGGGAATCGTGCTGTTCGCGTTCCTGACGTGGCCGTACCTGGCCGGTGCGGCGCGCTGAGTAGGGACGATGAACGCGACGTTCCCCTGGCTGAGTGCGGCGATCTGGATTCCGATCGGCTTCGGCGTGTTTCTGATGGCGGTCGGGCGCGACCGCTCGCCCGGCCTGGTGCGCGCGATCGCATTGGCGGGCAGCCTGGTCGGACTGCTGGCGACGGTGCCGATCGTGAAGGGTTTCGGCCTCGACCAGGCCGGCCTGCAATTCGAGGAGAAACTGGCGTGGATCGACACCCTCAATGCCAGCTACCACCTCGGCGTGGACGGCCTGTCGGTGTGGTTCGTTCCTCTGACGGCGTTCATCACGGTGATTGCGGTGCTGGCCGGCTGGAAGGCAATCGGCGAGCGGGTGGCGCAGTATTACGCGGCCTTCCTGGTGATGTCGGGCCTGCTGATCGGCGTATTCAGCGCCGCCGACGGCCTGCTGTTCTACGTGTTCTTCGAGGCGACACTCGTTCCGATGTACATCATCATCGGTGTATGGGGCGGGCCGAACCGGGTCTACGCGGCGATCAAGTTCTTCCTGTACACGCTGCTCGGCTCGCTGCTGTTGCTGGTGGCGTTCGTGTACCTGTACCAGAGCTCCAACGGCAGCTTCGACATATTCGCCTGGCAGCGGCTGCCGATCGGCCTGACCGCGCAGATCCTGCTGTTCCTCGGCTTCTTCGCTTCGTTCGCCGTCAAGGTGCCGATGTGGCCGGTGCATACCTGGCTGCCGGACGCGCACGTGGAAGCGCCCACCGCTGGCTCGGTGGTGCTGGCCGCGATCATGCTGAAGCTGGGCGCCTACGGTTTCCTGCGCTTCTCCTTGCCGATTGCGCCCGACGCGGCGCACCACCTTGCCGGCTTCGTGATCGCGCTGTCGCTGATCGCGATCGTCTACATCGGATTCGTCGCGCTGGTGCAGACCGACCTGAAGAAGCTGATCGCGTACTCGTCGATTGCGCACATGGGGTTCGTCACGCTCGGCTTCTTCATCTTCAGCCAGATCGGCATGGAAGGGGCGATCGCGCAGATGGTGTCGCACGGGTTCGTTTCGGGAGCGCTGTTCCTCTGCGTCGGTGTGATGTACGACCGCACCCACAGCCGTGACATCGCCACGTACGGCGGCGTGGTCAACACGATGCCGCGCTTTGCCGCGTTGATGATGCTGTTCGCGATGGCCAACTGCGGCCTGCCCGCCACCAGCGGTTTCGTGGGCGAGTTCATGGTGATCCTCGGGGCCGTGAAGTACGACTTCTGGATCGGCGCGACTGCCGCCTTGACGCTGATCCTGGGTGCGGCCTACACGCTGTGGATGTACAAGCGGGTGATCTTCGGCGCAGTCGCCAATCCGACCGTCGCGGCCCTGGCCGACGCCGATCCGCGCGAGCTGCTCGCGCTGGGGCTTTTGGGAGTGGCCGTGCTGGCGATGGGGATCGACCCAAAGCCGTTGACGGACGCGATGCACGCTTCCGTTGGGCAGCTGCTGCAGCAACTGTCCCATTCGAAGCTTCCGGCGGTGTTCCAGTGAAACGATGATGCCAAAGCTGAACTTCATCGCGGTGCTTCCCGAGACGGTGCTGTTGGCGGCGGCCTGCGTGGTTCTGGTGGCCGATCTGTTCGTTCCCGAACGGCACCGCAACCTGAGCTATTCGCTGTCCCTGACCGCGCTCGCGGCGGCGGCGCTGTGCTGCTGGAATCTGCTGCAGGATCAAGCTGTGCAATACGCGTTCGGCGGGATGTTCGTGTCCGACCCGATGGCGCAGGTGTTGAAACTGTTCGCGATCCTCGCCACCGGTTTCGTCCTGGTCTATGCGCAGAACTACGCGCGCTCCCGGGCGTTCTGGCGCGGAGAGCTGTTCTCGCTGACGCTTTTCACGCTGCTCGGCGTGATGACCATGATCTCGGCCAACAACCTGCTGCTGATCTATCTGGGGCTGGAGCTGCAATCGCTCGCGCTGTACGCGCTGGTTGCCATGCAGCGCGACCAGCAGCGCTCGGGTGAAGCGGCGATGAAGTACTTCGTGCTCGGGGCGCTCGCGTCCGGATTCCTGCTCTACGGCATGTCGATGCTGTACGGTGCCACCGGCACGCTCGACATCGCCGAGATCGCGCGGCGCATCTCGGGCCAGCAGATCGTCAACCGGCCCGCCCTGGTGCTGGCGACCGTGTTTCTGGTGGCCGGGATCGGTTTCAAACTGGGAGCGGCTCCGTTCCACATGTGGGTGCCGGATGTCTACCACGGTGCCCCGGCGCCGGTGACTGCGCTGATTGCGTCGGCGCCGAAGCTCGCCGCGTTCGCCGTGGCGTTCCGCCTGCTGGTGTCGGGCCTTGCCCCGGTGGCGGGCGACTGGCATTTGATGCTGCTGCTGCTGGCGCTGGTGTCGCTGGCCGTGGGCAACCTGACGGCGATCGCGCAAAGCAACCTGAAGCGGATGCTCGGCTATTCGACGATCGGCCAGATGGGGTTCATGCTGCTGGCGATGCAGTCGGGCGTGGTCGGCGGCACGACCGCGAGCGCTGCCACCGCGTACGGTTCCGCGCTGTTCTACGTCGCGACCTATGCGCTGGCGACGGTGGCAGCGTTCGGCATCGTGCTGCTGCTGGCCCGGCAGGGATTCGAAGCCGAGGAGATCGCCGACCTGAGCGGACTGTTCCGCAAGCGCCCGTGGTATGCGTTCGTGATGGCGCTGGCGATGTTCTCGCTCGCAGGGGTGCCGCCGACGGTCGGCTTCTACGCCAAGCTGGTCGTGCTGCAGGCGCTGCTGGCCGATCATTCCACGGTTCCGGTCGTCTGGATCGCGGTGATCGCGGTGCTGTTCTCCCTGGTGGGCGCCTTTTACTACATCCGCGTGGTCAAAGTGATGTACTTCGATCCGCCGAGCGCCGACGAGCCGCTCGACGCCGCGCCCGACATGAGGATCGCGCTTACGGCCAACGGCGTGGCCGTGCTGGTGCTCGGGATCGTTCCGCAATACCTGCTTGCGCTGTGTTCGGGCGCGATGCTGCGAACGCTCGCCGGATGAGGGAAAGCTCGCACCGCGTGAGCGCGCTCGCCGAGACCAAGCTGGAAGGACGGCTCGCCTATGAAGGCGGCTTCCTGCGCATTCAGCGCGACATCGTGCGCTGCCCGGACGGACACATTACGTTTCGTGAATACATTCGTCATCCGAGCGCCGTGATGATCATCCCGCTGCTGGACGGCGATCGCGTGATCCTGGAGAGGCAATTCCGCTATCCGCTCGGCCGGGCGTTCGTGGAGTTTCCCGCCGGCAAGCTCGAGCCGGGCGAGGGCGTGCTGGATTGCGCCCGGCGCGAGCTGTTGGAGGAGACCGGTTACCGCGTCGGCGAGTGCGTTCACCTTGGCGGATTCGACCCGGCAATCGGCTATAGCGACGAGCGCATCGAGGTGTTCGTCGCGCGTGGCCTGACGCAGGACACTGCGCGCCGCGACCCGGGCGAGGTGCTGGAGATCTTCACCGCGCCGTGGCGTGAACTGGCCGACTGGGTGCGCGACGGCAGGATCACCGACGGCAAGACCATCATCGGGATCTGCTGGCTCGAGTGGTTCCTCGCAGGGCGCTGACCAGTCGGCCCTGCAACGAGCGTGGACCTGGCGATGACCGCATTTACACGGCTATTCCTGATGCTTGCAGCCGGCGCGCTATTCACGAACCTGGCATTTGCCGATGAGGGGAAAGCAGTGCGATCTTTCCCTCTTGCAGGAGTCGGGCACCTTGAATTGCTCATTCCAACCGAATGGCGAGACGATGTGCAGCAGGCGTCCCAGAATCTCCCTCCCAACATTACTCTGACCCCGAGCAAGGGTAACTCTTTTCAAGTGGTAGTGACGCCTCTCTGGGCGATTCGGCCTGGTGTGTTGGTACCTGACAGGGAGGCGATCCGAGACATGGTTCAGCGTGCGGCGGATGATGCGAAACCGCATGCGGTGGAGGAGGCGATTCCGCTGCGTGAGCTAGTTGGAGTATCTGGCTCCGGGTACTACTTCACCGCAACGGACAAGGCACCGGCGCCGGGTGAATTCAGATACCTGGCGCACGGTGCGATCCGCGTAGGAGAGGTTGCAGTGATATTCACCGTGCTTACAAACGACGACGCCGGAACCGCACTTTCCAAAGTCCTCGAGATCCTCAAGTCGTCAACGTACGTCGCCGACCCCGTGATTTCGCAGAAACCAGCAGGCCTTCCGCCCTCGTCCGCGGTGGTCGTGACGGAGAATGGCGAAAGGTTCCGCATTGCTGTTCCCGGGAGCCGAATCGTGATGACGGTGCCGCGAGCGGGACTTATTTTCAGTACTCCTTCGGTCGGTGGATCGACTTCGAACGCGCGCTATTTTCAATTTGCCGACACGAGCCGCGGCATCACCTTCTCTGGCTGGATCGAGTCGGCATCTTCCTATGCCGGTTTCGACAAATTTTGGGAACAGGAGACCAAGGCCTCGCGAAAGAATGGACTACCGCCTCCCCGGAATGTTGTGAGGACACGCCTGGATGGTTGGGAATTGGTTACCTACGACGTCCCGTTGCCATCGGGTAGCGACGCGCACATCCGAGCTGAATGGGTTCAGGACGGAACGTGGATCGATGTTCACGTTTCAGCTGCTGGTGGTGGGTCGATCGAAAGCGTGCGTGCAACAGCGAAAGAAGTCCTGCAGGGGATTCGAGTAAGGGAGGAGCCGTAGTCGGATTTTCGCATCTTTCTCCTAGCCCAATCGCCATCGCGCCGTGCGAAGTGGCGATTGCCGCATCTGTCAACGGAGGCGCCTGCGGTCGTCGTTCGAGATGCCGCGTCGATGGTTGAGGATATGCCATTTTCCTGCCATAATCGACACCATGAAAGCCACCATCGATGCCGCAGGCCGAATCGTCGTGCCGAAACCGCTGCGCCAAGCATTGGGGCTGAAGCCCGGCCAGCCGCTTGAAATTCGCGCGGGAGATGGTCGTCTCGAGATCGAGGTTGCTGCAACGCCCGTAAAGTTGAAAAAACGCGGCAAGGGTGTCGTTGCGGTGCCGGACGCCGATCTTCCCCCGCTTACCGCCGAACAGGTCCGCGAGACCTTGGAGCGCGTTCGGCGGTGAAGGCGGCGGATACCAGCCTGGTTGTCGCCGCCTTTGCATCCTGGCACGAATATCATGAACTGGCACGGCCGGTGCTTGATAGTGGCTTGCGCCTGATCGAGCACTGTGCGCTTGAAACGTACTCAGTCCTCACGCGGCTGCCGCCCCCGCACCGTTGTTCCGGCGCAGTGGTCCGCGACTTCATTCGGACGCGGTTCTCTCGGCCATTTCTTCGGCTGGATGCCGCTGCGTACAGAGAATTCATTTTGGCATTGCCGGAACGCGACGTTACCGGTGGCGTTGCATACGACGCCCTTGTTGCGGCGACGGCTGCGGGATGCCGTGCGGAGCTTGTCACGTGTGACCGCCGTGCCGCGAGCGTGTACGAGAGTTACGGCGTCAGGACGACGTTTCTGGCGTAGGAAGACAACCGCGGAGGAGCGAGCGTAGTCCGTGGGCGGAGAGCCGGAAAACCAATGATGGGTCTGATCCGAGGTGCTCTCGATCGCCTGGTGTTGGTTGCGGCGATACTTGCCGGCGGCTGTGTGCCGAGCTTCCTGGCGCAGTATCGACAGCGCCTCGGAGGTCGCCTGGATCAAGTCATTCAGGACCTCGAACCGTTCCAGCAGATCGCGCAGCGCGATTTCGGAGGCAGCTTGGTCGCGCTGATCCAGCATCATCGCGACAGCCTTGATGCGGCCTTTCACCGGGAAGGTGCCGCTATCCAGCAAATGGTGGATGCCGCGACGCGACTGCGCGAGGCGGTAGCGGCTCTCGACACGAATCTGTTTGCCCAGTTCGCGTGGTTGGTCCGGCACGCGGATCCCGATCTCGTGACTGCGACGTGGTCGGCTTGGCGACCCTCGTTCGACTTGTCGCCGGATGGGCTTACGTTTGCAATCTTGGCTGGGTTGGCGTTATGGGCGCTCTTCCTGCTGATCTGGTACGTCGCGGCGGCATCGATACGCCGGCTACGCACGCGCGCAGCGTCATAGCATCAGCTCGCACGTCCGCCTCAGAAGTTCACGTAGGCCCGGACGCCGATGACTCGGTTCGACCACATTGCGCTGGCCGTCGTGGCCTCTGCGGCCAGCCCGAACCGCGGTGTCACCTGACGTACCACCTGGACGATCGTGTATCGCGAAATTCCGAGGCGCGGATTGTAGAAGCGGTCGATCGAGACGACGTAGTGCGCGCCAGCCGGCAGATCGCCGTACAGGTGAAGCCTGGCCGCCGGGCGCAACTCCGGCGACCCCGCTCGCTCGGTGCTGACCCATTTCAAGGAGGCAATCGGCATCAGCGAGACCTCCTGGCCGGCCGCTGCGAAGGTCAGGCCGCGCCCGAAGTCGACGGCCGTTTCCTGCTGCCGGCTGCCCAGATTCGCTTCATAGTTCGCGTAGAAGACGCCGAGCTCCTGCGTGAAAGGGTTCCGCAAGAAGCCTCCGACCGTGTACGACTCAGTGTGAAGAAGGACGAACCGGTCCACGCTGACACCGTGGTGCTCGCGCAGATCCAGACGGCCGAATTCCGACCAGGCGTTATGGAACGACTTGTTGGCCTCGTTTTCCGGGCCGATGAAGCCGGGCCGGAAGGAGGCGACCGTGCCTCTGCCGGCCGCGTCGAAGGTCACCGAAGCCGTCGACGCGCCGGGCACGAGCGAGGGGTCGGGGCTCGGCGGCGGTTCAGAGTCCCGCTTGGCGTACATCCTCTTCAGCGCGAAGATCATCCGCCGCCGGTTGGCATCGTCTTCCCGCGGGAGCAGATAATCGGCGGCCTTTGAGACGGCGTCCTGCTCCGCTGCCGAAGCGAGAGGTTCCCTGCCGCCGTAACCCGCCACGACGTGCCGCACTCGCGCCTGGGCATCCGCGGACAATGTCTCGTATGCGCGCAGCGCCAGGCTTTGCCGGGAGGGTCGGAATCGGGCGGACGCGATCAGCCGTTCGTGGCGCAGCCAGCGCATGGTGGCATCCGGAGTCACGAAAAGGGGCGACTCGCCGTGGTACGTGCGCGAGTGAGCGGCCGCAACCTCGTCAATCAGGTAGGAGGCGCAGTTGCTGCGGGCGATACCGTATGGAAACTCCCGATCGACTCTTTCGACCAGATCCCGCTTCAACCGCGCCTTCTCCTCGGGCGTCAGGGCGAGCTCGTAGATCCAGAGGCCGCGGTCCTCGAGGTCGTAGTCGCGAGCCTTGTAGGAGAGGTAGCTGAAGACGAAATGGCCGCGGACGCCACCGACCAGTGTCAGAAGGTAGTCGCCGAATCCTTCCAGGCGTCCGGCGAACTCGACGGTCAGCGCGGAAGGCTCCGGATCCGCTTCATGGTGGAAGATCAGAAAGGAGTGCCCGAATTGAGATACCGGCGACTTGAGGTTCTGCGCCGCAAACGCGATGCTTGCGCGTTCGTAGGGGAAGATCTCCGCCGGATCCGGGAGATCACCCCACTTCGCTTCGACTGGGAGAGCAAGACAGACGGTCAGCGCGAGCACAGCGACTCGCGACAGATCCAGCCTGCAGTTGCGCCACCGTGGCGCTGCCCTGCGGGTGGCGCTTACTGCAGGCTCAGCGCGACCTCGCACGCGAACGATTCAAGCGATGCCGCTTGGCGGGTCGAGTCTGCGAGGCCGTGCAACCACGCGCCGTACTCGCGGCCGGCATTCCTGTTGAAGTTCTGGAACAGGGATCGGGAGAAGGGACCCTCCCCGACCCTGATTTCGTCGATCAACTCGGCGCCGTGGCGCAAGGCCTGCAGATAAACATACGGCGGGCAGTACTCCTCTACTTTCCCGCCGGGGCAGCCTCCGGGGCAGCGGCCGGGGCAGGCTCTAAGTCCACCTCGACTGTCGTTGGTGCGTACTTGTACGCCGCTCCGGTCGCGGAGTCCGTTGTCGAGCCGAAAAGCCCTCCGAAGATGATGTTGCCCCAGAACCAGGGCTCAAGGCTGCTGGCCAGCGTGATGGTCTTGGACTGGTAGCCCGCCTTGGACACGGTGAGCGACGTCTTGCTGCCACGCTCAACCAACCCTGTGAAAGGAGTTCTGCCGACCGGCTTCCCGTTGGCTGTGATGTCCGCGTCCGTAATGTTCGAGTTGATGGTCATTTGTTGCGTCGTGCCATTGACGATGCTCGCGCAACCCGAGAGTGTCATCAGCGCACCGAGCACAAAAAGGGTGCAAGGGCGCAGGCTGATCGGCTTCATTTTCCCTCTCCTTTGAAATTTGGACTTTCTTGAGGATCCACTTCGTATAGATACTTGGTCCATCAGACAATTGTGGGGGCGAATCTTGAGGGGTAGAGGCTGAGGCCACCGCAATGGAAGTAGACGGCGATCTTGAAGTGGTCGCGGTTGCG
>Ga0187846_10001763_pt1 | contig 12140 bp, 9 predicted proteins | sample TC_taG_FD_161473 | JGI IMG/M metagenome (GOLD analysis project Ga0187846, IMG submission 161473) | Biofilm microbial communities from the roof of an iron ore cave, State of Minas Gerais, Brazil - TC_06 Biofilm (v2) | ecosystem: Environmental > Terrestrial > Deep subsurface > Cave > Wall biofilm ... | reverse complement strand
CGCCGCTTGCCGAGCGTGTACATTCTCTGCTGACGGTACCGTCAGCAGAGAATGTACACGCTCAGAAGAGCAACGCCGCGAACGTTCCTGACGCGCCCATTTTCTCTCCCCATTTTACCCCTTTCCCACTGTTCCTCATGTGGGAAGGCTGATGAAGGACGTAGCATGTTTTACTCTTCCTCCTCGCGCTTTGCTTGCCTGTCACGAAGCTCCTTCTCGAAAATCTGTTGTGACTGTGGCTCAACGCGTGCTTGAAGGGCTGCAAATCGCTTCTTGCCGATTTTCCGACGTAGGTCATCAATCCAGCTCTCCACCTCGTTTTGCCAAGGACTCGAAATCTCCTTGAAGCATTGTCTTGCAAGAAGGAATGCCGCCAAGGCAAAGGCATTGTGGTGCTGGCCAAGTGCCAAGATACCAATGTTCCATAATGTGCCACCTTCGCCCCTACGATCGCCCACCTCTCGGCTGATGGCCAAGGCTTGCTGGTAGTACCTCAGGGCCTGCTGGATGTTTCCCATGTCAGCATAGACCCTCCCCATATTGCTCAGCATGACACCTCCCCCTACATGATCGCCTCTCTCTTGCAAAATGGCCAAGGCTTGCTGGAGTGCCTCCACAGCCTGCTGGGTATTGCCCAGGGCGTAGTAGACTTTCCCGATGTTATTCAATGCACGGGTTTCTTCTGAGTAATCGCCTACCTCTCGGCTGGTGTCTAAGGCTTGCTGAAGTGCCTCCAGGGCCTGCTGGGTATTGCCCAGATCAGTGTGGATATCTCCAATGCTGCTCAATATGGCACCTTCGCTCCAACGATCACCCACCACTCGGCTGATGGCTAAAGCCTGCTGGAGTGCCTCCAGGGCATCTTGGGTGTTGCCCAGGTTATTATATGCCCATCCAAGATTGAAATAGATAGCAATGGCCTGCTCTGGTTCTGGCTGCCACTCGGTTTGAGAGAGGAGCGACCGACAAAGGTCCAATATCAAGAGGTTTCCGCCCCAGAAGACGAGACTAGTGAGGAGATCTTCTTGCTCAATGAGCGCATAGGCTTCTTGCCATTGCGCTGCTTGCATGTACTGCCAGACAGCCTCGACGATCCATTGGATATCGTTAACTCCTCGTCGCTGTTCTCGGGGAAGGGCATTGGCCTGTGTCTGCTCGAGATAATAGTGAGCCGCTGTCGCATGAGCAGCCCGCAGTGCCTGCTGATTTGCCTCCCGATCGCCTTCCGCAAAATGCATTTGCGTATACCTGGCGACCACTGCATGTACCTGGTATCGTCCAGTTCCAGCAGGCTGGATCACTTGTTGGACGAGCAGGGATCTTAAGCTCGGAAGAATCTGTTGGGGTGTTGATCCCGTGAGAAAGGGAGTCAATGCAGCGACAGGAACTGCCGTTCGGTAGACTGAGAGCGCCCGTAGTAAAGCCCGTTGCTCCTCTGTGAGGCGGTGAAACACAGCATCCAGCAGGTTCGTGGCAATGTCACCGATCCACAATGTTGGCTCAGCGAGAAGATCCGCTAAGGAAAGCCCATAGAGTTGAATGAGAACTATCAACAAGACTAACGACAGTGGGTGGCCATCGCAGAAGGTGACGGCCGTTTGCAACTGTGCTTCAAGGGCCACAATCCCTCGTGAACGGAACAAGGCCAGCCCTTCCAGTTGGGTCAATCCGCCAATCGCGTAGTCGTGCAAGCACGTAGCAGGAGCCTCACGTGTGCCCTTGGGATAAGGACGGCTCGTCAACAGCAACCGACAGGACGATTTCCAAGGGCGGCTGTTGAGGGCATCGATCAATTCACCTACACCTGGTTGTCTGGACAAGTCTTCCTCGGTGGGTCTACCTACGACTGATTGAGTAGACAAGACCTTCGCCTTGCCAGTGGTCGGATCGAGCAGGTTGTCAAATTGATCTAGGACGATCAATCGTGGCAACTCTAGCCGATCGAGCAGCGCAAAGAGTGCCTCGACTTGCCCTACTGGGGAGAGGTTGTCTAGGACCGTCAAGGGTTTGTCCAGGCGCTGGAAAATGGTACCGATCACATCAGCAACTGTTGCTGCTTGGTCAATGCTCAACCACAGCGGCGGTGCCTGAAAGAATAGCTTTCCTGTTGACAGTGAGGCCTGAATGTATCGGGAAAGTAGAGCCGCCAGCGTCGATTTGCCAACGCCTCCGATCCCAGTCAGGGCCAAGGCGTTAATCCCAGGTTGCGTTAGCTTCGTGTAGATTGCCTCGACCAGCCGCGTCCGTTGCTGGATCGTGCTCTGTTCGGTTGGAGGGGGCACCCCAGCAATGCCTCGGTAGGAAAACGCGGGAGTTGCTGAAGGGAGGTGATAGACAGCTCTAATATTCTGGATCTTCTCGATCCGGATGTCTCCACCAGCCGAAACTCCTGCAAGTTGAACTGCGGCAGACATCTGGTATCCGTCTGCCGCAGGTTCTACACTTTTTTTGGCGGAGTATCTTCTCCACTCCGAGCTGTCACGTCGCTGAACCTAATGTCGCCTGTGATATCGGCTCCCATGACCTTTACGCCGGTCGCATGACTACCCTCGGCCAGGATCCGCTCTGCACTCAGCGATGCCCCTTTGATGTCTTCCAGGTTTAAGCCTACGGCCTCAGGCGCATCCGAAGCATGAGCCTGAACGGCGTCGAGCAGGGCTTTTGCCTTGCGTAGTAATTCCTCATCTTGCCCGGCACCAGCTTGCTCCAGGTCTTCCTGAACGACTGCTTGCCGCGCCTTGGAGGCGGGTTTCTCCTCTAGTGGAGTGACGTTGACATGTCCGAACTTGCGTTGGATGAGCTCTTTGATGCCAGCATAGGTATCTTTGATGACTTGTTCGGTCGTGGGCTTGAGCGCTGCGGCGGCCCCAGAAACCAGTGCCACGACGATGATACTAACGGGATCCATGCACGCCCTCCTTTTAATGCCTAACAATCGAATTTAGCAGCAGCATGAGTAAACAGGCCCTATTATAATCAGATCTCTTTAGAAGCACAATAGAAAAATAGCACGAAATCCTATTTTTCAGCTCTACCCACGGGAGGCGCAACGAGCTGTCCGTTGGGTTGAAGTGGCTGGACATGCCTGTTCCATGCGTTCGCGTGAGACTTCCATGGGGCGAGATCGAGCGGTGTGAGAGCCGTTGCTCGTGCTCCTAGCCCTCTATGATACAAATATAAGGAGGAAGCGTCATGAAAACGCCATGAGCAGCGCCATGAAGGACGCTCTCACGCCCGTTCGACTTCACAAAGCACACTCGTTGCCCATCCCGCGGGCTCTACTGCACTTTGTGGTATAGGCACGGTCACTGGTGGACTTATATCGGCAAGCGTAGCTGCCACAATCACTACTGCTTTTGGCGAGACATACATTGCAACCCTGTACGAAATCCTACAGTTGTGCTTATTGTCACAAATATTTGGCAGGGCCAACATTTTGAGCGGCGATAAGATGTGACGGTGAATGCCTATTACCCTTGCTGATGCCCTACTCGGGCAAATATGCTTGCAAGATCACCGAGTGAGGAAGTTGCTCATCTGCGTGAATGGCTACAGACTCCAACGTTATCCCTTCTTCTAAAGAAGCCTCTTGCAGTATCATGTGATCTTCCCAGGAGAAAGAATTTCTCGCTGTTTTTTGTGGCGCCTACGTCGGGGTCATCGCAACGGCGTTTGAGCATTGTATTCTTGTTCAGTAAAGAACAGGAGAGTGGGAAATCCCTAAAATGGGGAGAGAAAATGGGCGCGTCAGGAACGTTCGCGGCGTTGCTCTTCTGAGCGTGTACATTCTCTGCTGACGGTACCGTCAGCAGAGAATGTACACGCTCGGCAAGCGGCGGGATCGCTCACGCTGCTGACTTTGCGGACAGCCAGCACCAGCCACTGAACAGTGTTGGACATCGCTTACTCCCCATTTTCCCTATTTCCTGCTCTGTTGTGCTGCACTTGAACGTCGAGTTATGCTTAAACAGAGCAGCATTTGCCTGAAGTAACTGGTAAAAAGAATAGCTGGAAATATTATTCCCTTCGGAAGTCATACGATACAGCTAGAGATCTCTTTGAAGAGAGAAGAGCGCTGGAGTCTCCAGCTATTCACTTAGATGAGCAATTTACTCATTCAGTTGGCTTGTATGCGTATTTGCCAGAATAGAGCATCGGGAGGGGTAATACGCGTTCACGGTCACTGTTTATCGCCGTTCAATAGCCTTCTCCTGACGATTTTCAGGTTTCCTCCTCCGTGTTATAATACTATTCCAATACCGTGGATGAAAGGATCATCTCAGAAAAAAGCTGACTGATACCTCTTCACCAGAAGTGAGCAAGATGCTTATGGAGCAAATCTATCGTGACCCGCTCGATAGCTTCACCGACCGTGAGCAGATTGTGAATCTTTTTGAGCAATTCTTGCATATCGCTCAGCCGGGCCAACTTCGGCTCCTCGCGATCAAAGGAAATAGCGGCACTGGTAAAACCTTCCTTATCTCCTATCTCACCACACACGTCTGCCCGGAACTAGGTTGGAAATCAGGCCAACTCAGCTTCGCCCAATCACTCCCCGACTTCCATACTATTCTGGCGGGACTGGAAACCGCCCTCAAAGGGTGTCTCCCTCGCGAGGGCCTCCAACAATACCGAGACAAACGTGACGAATATTACCGCAGCTTTGACGAATACCGAGCTACCATCACGATTCATCAAAGTGTTGAAGCCACCGATCAGTCCTCAATTGTCTCCAGCATCAACCAAAGTGTACAAGTCAACGCCCAACTGCGCGAACGAGAATTACATTTACGCGCTGAACTGACTCGCATCTTGGTAGAATTCTCAGAGGAAAGTGAATACCCCCTTTGCCTGTTCCTCGATGGTTATGAGCGACTAGCCGAAACGGATCCCGAACTCGACAGCTGGCTTTGGGAGCAAGTCTTGCTCCCATTAGCAAAAGCTTCTCCTCAACCAGTCGTGGTCGTCACCTGTGGGTGGGAGCAGCCTACGAATGCCGCTATCCAGCCATTCTCCCGTCGCGAAGAGCTGATAGATTTCAATGAGGTACAGGTGAGAGTCTATCTAGAAAAGCAAGAGATTATCGCTCCCACTGATGGGCCGCTTGCAACAGAGCACCTAGAGTTAGTTACTACCTTTTACGAACTCACGAGAGGGCTCCCACTTGTCTTGGGGTTGGCGGTGACATATTTTCAACACCTCAGTCCTCAGGAGCGAACTGCTGAAAGCTTGCGGGCACAGAGGCCCCTCATAGATGACATGGCACGCGTTGAGTACTTGGAGGAGCGCTTGCTCTCTCGGCTCCCCGAACCGCACCGCACGCTCTTAGAACGAGGACCGCTCTTACGCTTCTTCGATAAGGAGGCGTTGCAAGCCCTGTTGAGCGGAGAACCTGGCAGCGATGAGACAGGAGGAAGCACGCTTGACGATCGGACCTATGCCCGTTTCCTGCGCTATCCCTTTATTAGTCAAATGAGTCTATCAGAGAACGGTACCTTTCTGAACCGGTCCGCCTTTCACTCGCTCATCCGGCGTGTACGACTAGAGACACTCCGCCAGCATTTCCCTGACACGAAAGAACAATTGCACCGCCTACTGGTGGACTACTTTCGCCAACAAGTCGAGGCTGAGCAGGCAAAGGAGCAGACCGATGTCACATCTCGCCTAAGGGAAAGGGAGAGGAATAGCACTTTTGTAGACGGGTTGAGCGAGGGACTCACGGAGATTCCAAGACAGGAGTTTAACGCGCGGGCGGAGTATTTCTACCACACCTTACAGGTAAGAGCGCTGCAGGCTGAGGCTTTCAAGGAGTGGGTAGCGTTGACTGGACAAGCAATAAATAAGTGGCGACGTTGGCAAGCCAGGCTGCTCCTTGTAGTCGTGGAACAACTGATTGTGGAAGGCGAACCGTTCTTGAACAGCACCAGCGAGCCGTATGGAAATTACTTGCTCTCGTATTCCCGCTATTTAGAACAAGAAGCCCGCGTGATGGAAGCACAGGCAATGTTGGAAACAGCGGTCAAGGTATTAGAGCAAGCAGGCGATCCCGCTGACCTCGCTGGCGCCCTCAACAATCTCGCCGATCTGTACCAACAGCAGGGGAACTTTACGCAGGCTTTAGATTACTTAGAGCGCGCCCTGGAGCTCTTCAGGCAGGTGAGTGATCCCGCTGGCGTCGCACTTGTCCTCAACAACATTGGCCGCATCCACCAGGCTCAAGGAGAGGTTGCACAGGCCCTGGGCTATTATGAACGCGCCTTGAAACTCTTTGAGCGGCTGGACAACCTTACTGCAATCGCCACGATCCTCAACAACATTGGCACCGTCTACCTTTCTCAGGGAGAGCCGGCGCAAGCTTTGCGCCACTTTGAACATGCTTTGAAGCTGGATGAGCAAGTGGACGATCTTGCTGAAAAGGCCATCATCCTCAACAATATTGGCGAAAGTTATCGGCTGCAGGAGAAGTTGGAGCAAGCCTTGCCCTATTATGAACGCGCCCTGGCTATCAATGAGCAGCTAGGTCATCTTGCTGAAATTGCCACCGCCCTCAACAATATGGGCCTCATTTACCAGGCTCAAGGAGAGTTCGTGCAGGCTCTGGGCTATTATAAACGCGCCCTGGACATCAATAAGCAGATGAACAATTCTGTTCGTCTCGCCGCCACCTTCCACAATATGGGCCGCATTTACCAGGCTCAAGGGAAGCTGGAGCAAGCCATTCAGCAGTTCAACGAGGCGCTTCATCTGTATGAAGGTTTCGGGCGCGGATTTGAAGTGGATAGCTCCGATGAACTGGAAGCGTTGGCAGCTTGTCACAGTGAGATGGGTGAACAGGAAAAAAGTTCGTCCTATCTAGATCGTGCCCAGCACATTCGCAAGGAATATTCCCAGGTGCCAGATGACTTTCCGTTTAGTAGTGTTGAGGAGATGAAGGCAAATTACTTCTGGACAAACTTACGCCTAGATGCATATCAAGGCTTTGCTCGTGATCTTGTGTTAATGAGGCACTTCGATTACATCGAGCTTTCGTCGCGAGAGAAGCGGAAGTTGCTTCAACTGCGAGAGGCCGTCGATGAACTGATGCAGGGATGGCTGACAGGGCCACTCCCCAATGTCCACCAGGGTGAACTATCTGAAGCCGGAAAAAAAGTGGCGGCTATTCTCGGCAGAGAACCATTCCACAAGAAACACATGGAGATAGAGGGCCTTACGCTTGAAGAGGTATATAAACGCCTTCATCCAGAGGACGCACAGCGACTTGCACAATTCAACGCGGCTATGACCGAACGATTCGACTCCGTGAAAGGACAGATCATCGCAGACTTGAAGGCGCTTGGAAAGCTTTAGCAAGCTTTCAAAACAAGTAAGAGCCACTAAATGGTTCATAGGTGCCCGCATGTCGCGATTTTTGCCGAGATGAGTGAGCCACAAGTGATCGAAGGTGTAGGGTAAGGTGAACTTTCCTTGTGAAGGCAACTTTCGTCACGATGTAGCCTCACTCCAGGAGTGACCTGGATTGAGAAATGATGGCGACGAAGAATGGCACTTTTGAAGGAAAAACGCCGATCTGCTTGTGAAGATAAGTGGGCCTCGTTTCCTAATCATCATTGCAAACACAATGGGTGAAGTGCATATAAACAGAATAAAAGGAGCGTACAACACATGATGACCAATCCTACCAATAATAGCGGTGGGATGCCTTCGGCACCCGAATTGAAGGAACAGTCCAGAAAGGGATTGCGCGAGTTCTTCCAGCAGAGATCTATCAAAAACCTCGTCAATGTTTTAGTCCCCAGCGCACTCGCCGCCATTCTCTTCCCTGTCTTTGGGCCAGCGGTGGCGGGAGGGGCTGCGGCGGTTGCCATCCAAAATGGGATGAATCTCTTGGGCATCTCTCTGAGTGCCGATACCATCGGTAAGATACTTAAGCCGCTCGAAGGCAGGCAAATCGACGAGAGCGATGTGCAGACCGTGCTACAGGACCTGCTTCCCATAGATAAGCAGGTTAATGACGAAGCTGCAAAAGCCCTCGTTACCGTCGTTCCTGAAGTTAAGGAAGCTGCTATGATGAATCCCAAAATCGATGCAGCATGGTTAGGAGCGAGCCTGGAGGCCAGTCTGAAAGACCAGGGATGGATCATGGGAAAGATTGCTCCCCAATTTCGTGACTTCATCCAGTTGGATCGAGCAGCATTGGATGCTGTGCGAAGCCGCCTTCTGGCCGATTGGCCGCAGATCTCTCAAGAAGTCATTGCGAGCGGAGGGAGTCAAGTCAGCCATATAGAACAAAACATGGAGGGCAGAGGAGGACACATCAATCAGCGAGTTGCCGCCAGTGACCAGAGCACCATCCAGGATGTGAGGCAGAACACGAACCTCACCTAATTGGTTTATTTATGGGATAAGTAGCCTGTGGCCGGTATGAAAGGACCGAGGAATGCTCGAACACTCAACTATAAATACTACGTATCACAATCCGCTTGACAGTTTCACTGACCGTGAAGAAACCCTGACTATATTCGAGCAATTGTTACGTTCAGCTCAACCTGGTCAACTTCGAGTGCTCGCAATTAAAGGCAATAGTGGCACAGGTAAAACGTTTCTCGTCGAGTACCTGAGCAAACGGATCTGCCTATCAGTAGGGTGGGAAACAGGTCAGCTTCGGTTCTTTCAATCGCAGCCTGATTTTCGCACGATTCTCACAGCGCTGGAAGATGCTCTTAAGGGGTGTGTATCACGTACGAGCCTCGACCAGTATCGTAAGAAACGAGATGAATATAACCGCCACTTTGATGAATACACATCCTCAATCACGATTAATCAAACGGTTGAAGCGCAAGGACAGTCTTCAATATCTGGTGTGGATATGCGCGTGGGGATCACTGTTGATCTCCAGAAGAGGGAATTGCATCTTCGCACCCTTTGGAGCCGCGCTTTACTCGAACTAGCTGAGGAGAGCGAGCGCCCTTTGTGTATCTTTATTGATGGCTACGAACGACTTGTCGAGAGTGATCCAACATACTCCCTTGTAGGCTGGATGTGGGAAGACCTTTTGCTCAAGCTGGCTCAGAGCGTTTCTCATCCTCTCCTCATTGTCACATGTGGGTGGGAATGGCCAAGTAATGCTGCCATTAGGCCCTTTACCAAAACCGAAGAGTTGAACGATTTCGATACAGGTATGGTGAGAAGTTATCTCGACAAACTGCATGTGATTACTCTCGATCTGCCTAGAACAAAGCAGGAGGACATAGTCGAAGCATTCTATGAGCTCACCAGGGGGCATCCTCTTGTGTTAAGTCTCGCAGTCACCTACTTCCACGAACTGCCTGAACGGGAGCGTACAGCGGTTAGTTTGCGAACAGAGAGACTTCTCCTTGATGAAAAAGCACGGGTCGAGTTTTTACGGGAACGGTTGCTTTCGCGTTTACCTGAACCCTATCGTACGCTTCTCGAGTGGGGGTCCATCTTGCGGGCCTTTGACCAATCCGCATTGCAAGCGCTAATACATTCCGAAACTGATCCTGCGGCAGATGGCGTTATCCAATTGGATGATCAGTCCTACGATCGTTTTCTCCTATACCCGTTCATCAAACAAATCCGCGCGACCAAGAGTGATTCTCTCACTATTCAGGGAGCCTTTCACGAATTGGTCCGATCGATAGGACTATCAGCCTTACGCCATCATCATCCTCAAACGAAGGAGTGCCTTCACCAGAAGATGGTGGATTATTACGAAAAGATTGTTCTGGTGGGGGAAGAAAAGGGTGCTGAGCGCGTTATGGCGCCATCAGGAATTTATTATGCTGTTTGGAAAACGCCGATGCCAGAGCAAATTTTTAGTGCATTACTAGAAATGCTCTATCATGCTTTGCAAGTGCCAGCTTTGCAGGCTGCGGCGTTCAGCCTCTGGGAGCAATGGACCGGGCGCATGGTGGATCGGTGGTCGCGTCAACGGGCAGGATTACTGTTAGCGGTAGTACAACAACTGGCAGAAGAAGGTGAACCCTTCCTGGCCCGAATGAGCGATCCTTATGGACAATACTTGATCTGGAGGGCCAGGTTCTTAGAGCAAGAAGCTCGCTACGAGGAGGCACAGGCTGCATTAGAAGAGGTAGAACAGATTTTTGAACATCTAGGGAACCAGGCTGATCGTGCAGCAAGTCTTCATAATATTGCCCTCCTCCACTACTCAAGAGGAGATTTGCAGCAGGCCCTCCATTATCATGAGCGCGCGCTGCGACTAAAAGAACAACTGGATAACCCTGCAGATGTGGCAGTATCGCTGAACAATATTGGTGCTGTGTATATGGCGCGAGGGGAATTAAGGCTAGCTTTGCGCTACTATGAGCGCGCATTGGCTATCAGAGAGCAAGGAGGTGATCCAAAAGCTCATGCAGCTACTCTCCATAATATGGCAATTGTTTATGGACAATTAGGAGATGCTGTAAGGGCATTGAGCTTTTACGAGCAAGCTCTAATTCTCTGTCAAACGGTAGGTGCCCAAGATGAAATTGCGTTGATTCTAAATGGCATCGGGGGGATTTATTCTGCCCAGGGAAAGAAGAAAGAGGCTTTAGGCTACTATCGTCAAGCGTTAGATATCTGCGAGCAGGGTGGAAATTCTGGCTATATCGCGACGAGTCTTGATAATATCGGGACTATTTATACCTCTAGAGGCGAACTCAGTGAAGCGTTAAAGCATCACGAGCAAGCATTAGTCCTGTATCAAGGGATAGAGAGTCCTTTGAATATCGCTATTTGCTTAAGCAATATTGCCTCTGTTTACTATCTACAAGGAAATTTGGAACAAGCTTTAGGGTATCAAAAGCAAGCGTTATCTCTCAGCCAAGATATCAACGATACTCTTCATACCGCTCACTTTATGTTCGGATTGGGTTCCCTCTACTATACTCAAGAAAAATTCGGGCAATCATTAGGCTATCACATGGGTGCTCTTGTAGTCCTTAATAAATTGGAGGAAACCGACACGCTGCGCAATACATTTAACACCATCGTTGCCTTTTACCAACAGCAAGAGACAATCGAGACAGCCATTGAGCAGTTCGATAATGCGTTTAAAAATCATGAGAGTCAAGATTACCGTTTTGAACATGATGTCGCAGACGGTCTAGAACTGCTTGGCTTCTGCCATGCCCAAGCTGGAGAGTTCGGGAAAAGCTTAACCTGTTATGCATATGCGAAAAGATTTCGTGAAGCTTTATTGAAGAACTAATAACTGTTGAGTGATGATTAAAAGTGGCGAGGGAGTGCCAAATGTAATACGCGCTGTTCGTCGCTTCTTCCTGTCTTCAACATCCTATCCCTGTGGATTATCTTTTCCATTGATTCCGTGAGACGAAACGCCCGAGCATATTTCCGGGACTGATCCTGTGGTCATGGCCTCGTGCCGTCACAATGTAGATCATGCTCTCTGGTTGGCAATACCACTGCCCGATGAGCTCCTCGACCTGGTCCAATGGACCGTATGCACCACCGCACAGGAGTACCATGCGCACCACGCCTTCGCGGGCGCAGGTCTCGTCACGCACAAATTGCACGCGATCCCCCTCGCGATATTCCGGCAGCGGCAGTTGGGTGAGATCAAATTCGTCCGGCCATGCGGCAACGCGCTGCCCATGCCGGAAATCGATGGGCTCCCAGTGGCCGACGCGGTTGTTCCATACCGGCACCGGTAAGTAGCAATCTATCATGGCTCCTCTACTTTTCTCTGCGTACTTACAGTATACACACGAGAAATTCTCAGCTTCAAACAGGAAGCAAGTGATACATCCCTGTGTTAGGGCCAAGTTATCCACCACTTATCCACACTCTCTACACCGAGGGAACAACGCCACAAACGAGCCAGTAGACTTCCCCCACGTTTTTATCTCCAAAGAACCTTGAGGATAGGAAAACTGACACATCTCATCCAACTACTTGCAAGGAGGCAAAGAAGAAAGTACGATAGAGTGCAGCATCGCGCGCTTGCTGCCAACGGTTCCACTGCTCGTGCAGAAACGGAAGCGCTCATTCCCATAGTGCCTTTAGTGCAGAAGCCAACACGATGCATCGACAGCGCTTGAAGGAGCAGGTAAGATGAAGGAGACCGCAGGATGGCATGCCTTGATTCCCGGCCCGAT
>Ga0187846_10001762_pt1 | contig 12140 bp, 18 predicted proteins | sample TC_taG_FD_161473 | JGI IMG/M metagenome (GOLD analysis project Ga0187846, IMG submission 161473) | Biofilm microbial communities from the roof of an iron ore cave, State of Minas Gerais, Brazil - TC_06 Biofilm (v2) | ecosystem: Environmental > Terrestrial > Deep subsurface > Cave > Wall biofilm... | reverse complement strand
GAGGGTGGGCTGCTTGGGGCTCGGTAACAAGTCGAACCCTGCACGATTAGCGAGCAGGGGTCGGGAGTAACGAACCCCGTACCCTGGGGGCCGGTGATCCCATTGGCCCAAGTGGCGCCCGAGGTCGCATTGATGAAAAAGGAGGAACAGGTTGCGGAGTCACCTCCCTCGCTGATCTGAGCGCAGTAAAGAGACGAAGGCGGGATGCCTGTGATGAAGACAGAGAGCACGACAACGTCTCCCGAAATGCCCGAGCAGAGATTAATCGCGGTGGACCATCGACCCGAGACGTTCTGGGCAGTCGCATAAAGGACAAAGGACGTAACCTGCTGTGCCGGCCCGGGGGCAAGGTAGTACCCAGCGATTCACGCAATTACGATCGCCGCCGCTACCGGGACAGCGATGAGGACCATGCGGAAGCGAGGAAACGAATCGGCGGCAATTCGCAGTCCTAGGAGACCGATTCAGCGCGAACGCGAACGTCGCCTTCCAAGGATGACTCCGGCCGTTCCCGCCAGCACCCCAGCCGTCACGCCTATCACTAGGAATGGCATCGCGAAAGGGGGGCTCCTGAGAGAGCGCAAATCCGCCCCCCCGATGCCGCAAACCCCCCCTTCGCTACAGACGAGGGGGCTTTCGCCAAAGAACGGACCGGCGACGTTGCCCGTGGTGTTGTTACCGGACCAGGACTCGGCCTCGAAGCAGGTCTTTCCAATCTCGGTCTGATTCCCGCAGGGGCCGGTCCATGTGAACATGTAGGTCACGACAAGAACCGGCGGCGTAGTGTTGAGTCGGCTCATCGCCCCGGTGGAGAAATTCGCAGCCCCCCAATCTTGGAACGCCGCGGCGAACGACGGCTCCTCGCAGACTTTCAAGAACAACGAGAGATTCGCCTGTACGTAGGGATCCCCCAACGCGATGATCGCCGCACATGCTGGAGTGTGGGAGGCCAAGCCTGGGGAATGCGGCGACAGACCTCCCACGCTGGGAGGAACGACGCCGAAAATGAGGGCCAGGCCAACTATCGCGAGACCTTGCGAAAATCGCGGGATCGGGTATCGCCGAGGACTCGCCATGGGCCAAGAACATGATCACATATCGACCTATACTCCCTTCGGGTGGAGAGCTCGCCCGTACGATCGGACTGCGGTCCGTACACGCGGAGCTGGCCGGCCCGTCTGTCCGTCGGGTGCTTGGGCATCCTAACCTACGGGATAACCACGGTGTCCGTTCCTTGGAACGAACCTGTCAACGACGCCACGAACCAGTCGCCCGACAAGCTCCCCATCGTGTGGGGAATCTCCAAGGAGAACGTCGTTCCGCTGATTAGTAGTGTGGCCCCGCCGCTCGACCAGGTCGCTGAGTTCATCGTGTAAATCGCTAGGGTCACGCTGGCCCCACTCACGAGGGTCAGTATCCCACCCGTGGAAACGTTTGTTCGATTGGGCGTTTGAGCCTGGAAGTTCAGAGTGTTCGCGGCAATCCCGCCGCCCGCCGATTGGATCGAGAAGTTGTACCAGTAGGAGGCCGCGTTCACCGCTTCCGAAGGAGCGCCCAGCGCCGGCGGCATCCCGCAGTAGAGCCCACAAGATGGCATGCTCTGCTGCGGTGGAGCCAAGCTTACCCCTACCAATACCGCCCCGACAACAAGCCCGACAGCGATCAAAAGGACGCTCCACGGGTTCTGCATCGACGCGGCTCACGCAATGAATGGTGGCAGCGGGACAAAAGCTCGCCGGCTCTTGGGCTGGCGTCGGGTCAGGAATGCAGGTCGGGAACCGCCCAGGACGAGCCGGGAGCGACACGCAGAGGCATCCCTTTGCCCGTGCCAGAAGTCTTTTGCCGCGGGAGCAGATATGCCGTGATGAGGATCAGCTCCCTCGATGGCAGGACCGTGATTGCCCTCGACGCTTCCAAGGTCCGGCGCGATCTTCGAGTCAGCCTCTACTTGGTTGTCGCAGGCGCGATACTAGCCGGCTTGGGCTATTCCTATCTGGCGCTGGTCAACCCTAACGTGGAGAGCATGGCTGATTTCATCATAGGATCGGTCGTCGTAGGGACGGGCACGACGATGCTGTTTGTTGGCGCTCTGTTCTACTTCATCAACCGATCCCTGCTCCGCCGGCCTTCCTTGCCTGGTCCCCCGGTGACGCCCCCACGGTAAGCACCCCGACCTCGTGGCCTCGTGCATTCTGCACACGGAGATCCCGCTGCTGACATGGCGCGGAAACCGAGGAGATGGAACGTGCAGAATGCAATGAACTCGATCTGGGACGAGCTGAACGAGGCATCTGACCCGACCTTTCTTGGCTGGAGGGAGGTCAATATTCTCTAATGGGCGACCTCGCTGGCCGGCGAGGTAGGGGAATTCTGCGACCTCGCAAAGAAGCGAGAGGAAGGCGGGCCCCGAGCGAAGGGAGTTACCCCGAGCAAGCTCATCGAGGAGCTCGTTAAAGTTTACATCTACCTGCTGTCGGCGGCGGGAATCCCGAGCACCCTACTCGATCCGGTTCTCAGCTCGTCCCCCGGCTCTTCTTCTTTCCGCACATCGACCATCGAAAACAGACGAGGGTCGGGGTATCCTTCCGAATTCGAGCGTTCCGCACGCGCGCGGATTAACCACCCCACCGGGTTGGGAGACGTAGGGTGACCAAACCCATGCAAGGAGCAAGCCCGGAAGCGCTGTACCTCGCCAGCCGACGAAGCCCAGAGAGTGAACTGAGCCAGTATGCCCGGCTCGAGTTCCCCCGAGAGAAAGTTGAATGGGTGGCGACCCACGCCGAAGGCGTCGCACGTCCTGAGCCCAGCTGGGACGATTTTCCCACGAGCTGGTACGCCCGGGTCGCGGAACGGCTCCGGCGCTCCCGGCAGGCACGGAAACTCGCCCGTGGAGAGGCCCGCGTTCGGCTTCCCGCTCCCTCGGCTGCCCAGACCCCCGGAGGGGGCGCTCCCCAGGTGCTCGCCCTGTACGCAGCGCCTGTAACGGCCGGTCTCTCAGCCGGTGGAAGCCTGTCTCCTTCGGCTCTAGCCGCCTTTGACCCGCATGGAAGCCAGCAGCTCCTCGGAACGCCGAGGGCTCTCGATTCGACCGCAGCAAGCCTCTGAGTCCACCGAATCCGGACCGAGCTAACCCTTTCCTCCATCCCAGTTCAGCTCGGGAACCTTTCGAGGACTCCCCGAGCTTGGGCAGGATGATCGGGCTTGAACTGGCCTCTCAACTTGGTCTCCCAACGGCACCCTTTTGTCTCACGGCGAGTTCCTTTGCCCTCAGTCGATCGATGGACGTCGTGGACTTCACCATCTTCCGCGAGATGTTTCCCGACGGCCGAGGTCGCTTCTGGGGATCGCGATCGATCGTTGACCCTCGAATCTCCGCTGAGGAAATCGCCGGGCGAGTCCACCTGAGTCCCAGTGCGGTGCGAGCCCGGTTGCGCAACCTCCGCAGCGGGGGTTTTCTCCAGGGTTACGAAGTCTGGCCCAGCCCACGGCTTTTCGGCTGCGGGCTCATGACCGCGATCGTTCCGGCAAAGGACACCGCGCATGTCGACCGGATCTTTGACGAGCTCCGCCTCGTCGAAGGAGTAGTTTCTGCCCGGGAGATGCTCGGTGAGGAAGGGCGTCGAGTACAGGTATCGTACGTCTCGGACGCTCCGGAATCCACCGCGCGACGGACGAAGCTGATCGTCCGCCTCACGGCGGAAGGTCGGATGGATCCTCCCGGAGCTCGGTGGTTCCCCGAGTGTACTTTGGACCCTTCTCCCTTGGACTGGAGAACCATCAAAACCCTACGCAGCGATCCGGAACGCCCGCTGCCCGAAGCCGCCAGGGCTCTCAGTGTCAGTCTGAAGACACTGACCTTGCACTTTCACCGGCTCCTCGACTCGCACGCGATTCTCTGGGTCCTGAAGGTCGACAATGCCCTCCTTTCAGTCGGAGTTTACTACATCCACCTGGATGGGACGCGGGATCGGGGTGACGTTGAATCCGCCGTCGGTGCCCGACTGCCGGCATGGATGCCGCTCGCGCCCGGTGGGGCGGGGGAGCCGCCGTCCGAACGCCCCCCCTGGATCGTCGGCGTGTTCTGGCTGACCTCCCCGTCGGCGTCGCGGGACGTGGAGCAGGCCTTGCTTACCGTTCCCGGCGTCGTGCGCGTGGTTCGGCAGTTTCCGGGGAAGGCCGTGAACTATGCGGAATGGCTCGACGGAAAGCTAAGGGAGAGACTCGCCGAGATAGGCCGCCCAGTCAGGCGGCCTAAGATGCGTTCACGCGCCGTCTCGAAGGCCCCCATCAAGGGGTAGCCCGGGACCCACAGAGGGCTGCGATGGCCGACGGAATGGCACAGGGCGGTCTCGGCCATTACTCGGCGACTCTGCCTCAAGGTCGACCTAATGTGCGGGCGGATCGTTCGATCGAGCGGATCGCGGCCCGCGGAGCGGTGGAGCGTACCCCTGCTCCATCCCGCGAGCCCCGCTCCGCAACGGCCCCTCGCTCCTGACTTAACCAGCCATTGACCAAGCCGGCAAGGGTTATCGCGCGCATTCCCGTTCGAACGGCGTGGGTGGACCCAGCGCTTCGTCCGCGCTTCCCATGCTCCCCGCTCGGGAGACCGGGGACCTCTCAACAACGTGGGGTACTTTCGTCGTTCTATGGGGTCTTCCCATCGCCCTAGGTGTCCTAGCCAGCGTCGCGTACGAGTCTGGGATCTTTTCCTACATTCTGAGCTATGGGCTCTGGATCGTCGCCGCCACATGGTTCGGACTCGGATGCCTCGCGAACGCCCGTCGGTGTGGCAGGGTTCATTGCTGGGTCGATGGCATCGGCATGCCTGCACTGGCGGTGGCGGGGGCGATCAGTCTCTCGGGGCTGTACAACTTCTCCCTGGGAGCCTTCGGAGTCGCCTTTTGGGTTATCCTCGTCACCAGCTTCTGTGTCGAGTACGTCTGGAAGCGGTACATCTGACCAAACCGGCGAGGTGACACCCGAGCGAGAGGTAGGCGCCCGGTTCGGGCGTGACCGAACCGCCCCTCCACCGCGTGGGTATCCTCAATCCCGAATACCCTAGCCCCCGTACCGAACTGTTGACAAGGCGCATCGCACGAGCGCGACTTTAGCGAACGCCAAGCGCGGCCGATCTCCGCCCGCGACCAGCGATCACGGGAAGGAGCCTCGCCTGATGGTAGGTGCGTACGGATTTCCCGCACGCTGGTCGAAACGCCGCGAGTTGCGTTGATTAGGACACCGTACTCGAACCGAGTGACCTTGCGGTACACTTGTTCCGCCGCTTCGGTGCCATGGACAACGTCACGGCCGGCATCGCGCCTAACGCAAACGGAGAGAGGAGCCTTGAGCGTGAAAACTACGTGAGGGAAGTCGAGGCGACGCTCCAAGTCCCTAACTTGGGTCTTCCAGTAGAAACACCCATCGAACACGACTGGAACGTCCCTGGCAAGTGCCCTTCGGGCCCTCTCGGCTGCGACACCGTTGGCCCGAACGTAGAGCTGGACCGAGCCCCCGTCCCACTCCTTGTCCGCGATCTCATCGATGGAGATGACTACCGCGCCGATCGACTTCGCGAGCGCTTGGGAGATAGTCGTCTTGCCGACACCCAGCGGCCCGCGGAGGATGACGTAGCAGCTCATGTGGAATGCAGCCCAGCGGGAAGCCCCTAATCAACAGGGCAGAGCGTGTGGGCGAACCGATAATCCTTGACGAACTCTCAAGGCTTGCCTCGTAGTGTCACTCAGTATGCCCCTCTCGGACCGCGTGCGACTCGGACATGTCAATCTCGAGGTTAGCGACCTGCGACGGGCTCGACGGTTCTATGACTGATTTCTTTCCGTCCTCGGGCTTACCCGAGCACAATCGAACGACCCCTACTGGCTGGGTTATCGAAAAGGGCGGACCGCAATCTGGGTCACTGTGAGTCGACCTCCGAGAGTCCGTCGGAGCGCAGCCCACGTTCCAACCGACGGGGTCAGGGATCCGATCTCGGACCACATCGCGTTCGCAGCTCCGTCGGCGAAACGCGTCGCAGACTTGGAAGTGGCCCTTCGTCGCAGAGGTTTCCGCCCGGTCTATCCAACTGATTGGCAGAGGGCCCTCGGGAGTCGATGGTACGTTTCACACGCCTGGAAAGATCCCGACAATAACGTGCTCGAAATCTACTCGTGGAGCCGTACCCGCTGAACCGCGTGCGGACACGCGACCTTCATGAAGGAACCGAACCTTCGAATACCGACCGCGACGAGCGCGCGTCGACGAAGCCAACCCGAAGACCGCGAGTCCCGCGGGAGCCAGCGCCCGTCCACGGAGAGAAACGAGGCGTCCCCCCACTACACACCCGATGGGCACGTGCCCCGTATCCAGGCCGCCGAGGCAGCGGCAGGACGAGGCGCACTCATTGTTGGATTGGTGTTCGACCGGGGCGTGCTGCTTGGAGCAAGGTACGTTCCCTTTGGCGGCGACCCCCTTCCGGCCTTCTTCGGGAAGAACACCTCGAACCTTCGCGGTGGCAAGGTCCTACGTGTAGGCCCACGCCTTGCCCTCGCGGGAACGGGCCTAATGGGCGACTTCGCTGCGGTGGGACGACACATGCGGGGCCGCCGATTCTCCTCGACCCAAGTCGCGGTCGACTTCCTCGCCTCGCTCTTTTGGGAGCACACCATCCGACACGACACCCGGATACTGGGAACGTTTGTGCTCCTGGGGAGCACGCTCGACGGGGACGCACGCCTCTTCGGGTTCTCTCCGAGCGGCTCCATCCACGAGTACGTCGCTTGCGCCCGGGGGCGAGGTTCTAGGCCAGTGCAAGAGCGGTTGAGCAAGAACTACCGCCCCCGGACACAGCGCCACGCGGAGACCATCGCTGTCGAGTGCCTCGGACATCCGAACGCGTACGAACTGGTCGCGGTGCGACTGGCGTGAGCGCTGCGCTTCGCGTCCTTTTGTAGGGCCACGCCTCGCGGCCGCCCGGGTGACCATTGCCGCGACTCACGCGCCCTCGTCGCTCGCATCGACGTTCGGGGGGCCCCCACGCTCGCTGCCTGTCGATGGCCACTATTCGAGGGTGGCGCCGGAAGTCCGGCCTTCGGACGAAGCGAAGGTGTTGTGCCGGGACTGCGAAAGGACCCGGCGTGGAGGGGTTCAACTGGTCGGAAATCGTCGCATTGGCGTGGCTTCTCGCGTAGCGACGAATCCCCAGCCGTACCGACGCCTGCTCGAAAGACGCCCTCCCGATCTGGCGAGGCAGCTCATTCGCCCCATCGTCAGGTTGCCTCACGACGAACCGAGTTTCGACAATCGAATGGCCAGATCTTGGACGGCCTTTAAATGCGGGGTGAGCTTGGCGGATTGGGTGGCTCGCAGATCTTCGAGGTACGCAACGTTAGCATTCATTTCCTCGAACAGCGCGCCGAGCGTTGCCGGGCGGCGGGAGAAGAAGTCCCACGGACCGGTCACGCTCTCCTTTCCCTTGGGTGTGACCTCGTACCTGCCGTCGGGCCGGCGTGAGACCAGTCCTTCTTGAGCCAGTTCCTCCAGTAGGGGATACACCGAGCCGGGCGAAGGGCGCCAGCCCATGCTCTGCTGCTCCACCTGGTCCATGATTTCCGCGCCGTTCTTCGGACCCCCCTCGAGAATCCCGATAATCCAAGGCCGTAGCCAACCTCTCCTCCCCCAGCGATGACCGCTGCGATGCCACATCGATATCGGATAAACGATATCGATATTTAACGCTGACCCAACTCGCGCTCGAGTCCTACTTCCGGAAATGTCCCGTCCGCGAGATCGAGCACACTTCCGCGGGACTTGGCTGGTCACTTCGGCGGCAGCGGAGCGTCGGTGTTGGCGTTCGTGGGTTCCCTCCCCGGGGGAAGCCTGAGGGGTGAGGTTACCACCCTTCCCGCGGGCGGGGTCTGACCCAAACGCCGGTAGACTTCCTCCCAAGCGACGTGGGGGTCGGTGCCCTCCCAAACGGCGAAGGCGGCGGATGGCGAACCCCTGATGGAGAATCGCTTCATCGCCGTGGCGTGAGGTTCGGTGCGCACGAAGACAGTCATCGCTGGCTGGTCGGTCCAGACCGACACGGTCCAGAACCGTTTGCGACGGTACTCCGCTTGGACCGCGAACCAGGCAACTCCCGGGCTATGCTCGAGCTGTCCCTGTACTCTAGAAGACATTCTCAAGAAGGATAGCAGGTATCTCCACCGCGCCAAGGGAAGATAGGTCGCGGCGATCACCACCGGGCCGACCGGGCGCTGGGTCGTCACGAACTTCTGTCGGCGAAACACTGCCATCGGATCTCGTCAGCCGCTCCGCGGGCTCACAACGTCTATCGGCTTTTCCGCCTTTCGAATTCTTCGGTGCCCTCCGAGAGCTGGCGGGCTGGAGACCATAAGAACCGACCGGCGTAGGTCCAGCATGGCGTTCGATCCGATGGAACCGTTCGATAACCCCGAGCTGCTCTCGGAAGCGCTTGCCGCGATGGACGGGTTCGATTACAAGCTCTATGGCCGCATCCCTCGCCGAGTCTATCGGGGGGAGCCGACGAAGTACGAGTTCGACCTGAACCTCGGCGTGGTCCATTTCACCGAGCAGGATTTTCACGGGCTCGCCGCAATCTTCGCTCGGCTCAATCGAAAGTGGGGGACGGAGATGACGTTCTGTGTCTATCCTTCCAAGGAGAGCAATCGAGAACTCATCCTGAACGTGCGCGGCTCCCCGATGGCCCCTTCCGAAACCGATTGACCCCGATTCCCAACCAGGGCGTCGTTCGCGTAGTCAGCTCGGGGCGATGGTGATCCCGTCGGGGTCGACTTGGACACGGTAGCTGACGATCGGTTTCACGGCGGGTCCCCGGACTACGTGTCCCGTCTGCAGGTCGAATTGAGACCCGTGCCACGGACATGTGATTATTCGATTGGCGACCAGGCCCTTTTCCAACGGACCCCCGACGTGAGTGCACTTGGCGTCCACGGCGAGCAGCTGACCCTCCACATTGAACACGGCGATCGCCACGCCTTCCCCTTGCAGCCGAATCGCTGCCCCCGGGGCTGGCGGTTTTATTCCCGGGAACTTGGTCGCTTCCATAGTAGACCGTCGAGGCGTGGGCGCAGGAGTATTCAACAACTCCGAACGACGAGCCGGACCCCCCCGGGGACGTGCGGTAGGGAACGAGGCTCGGGAACCGGTACTAGGGGCGCGTCGATTCGATTTCCTCGACCCACTCGACGTGGATCCCTGCGCGGTCGTGGTGCTTTCGAATCGACTCTTCGTTCGGTGCGTCGAGAACGCAGAAGACCTTGTTCTCTTTCTTGTTGAAGAGAATGTCGTGATGGGTTACTCCGAACTCGTCCTTCGGGGCCTTCTGGAGATGGCGCAGGACCTCCGGCGTAAGCGACCCCATCGGGTGGCTGTCGATGTACTTCGGCATCGACTCACGAGGGCCCGTTGTGAATATAGGTCTACCGATTTCGATGCCCACGGGGGGATCCTGAGGGCAATCGCGGACGAGGAACAGGCCCTCTTGGCCGATCCAAGACCTGGCCAGCGTAGGCGCCCCGCTCACGACCGCCGGCGATGAGGGCGCCGGATCAGGGGCCCGCGGATCGGCATCGTCTGCCTTGCGTTAGGTGAGAGGCGGAGAATGTCGGAGCGCGAGCGGGGAGCGTCGGGACGGAGGCCGAGGCTCAGAGGTTCTCTCCGGTACTCCTTCTCGCGGATCCTTATCCTCTTGGCGATAGCCCACGTTCTGATTCTCGCGGGTGCCTTCCTAGTGATTCCAGCGATAGTTGCCGGGTCGGCCCCGCTCGATTTCGGGTCCGTTCTATTGGCCGGTGGGGTCGCGATGGAGGTCCTCGCCATCGCTTGGTCAGCCCTCCTGGTGCGAGGGTCAAGCGCCCCCCCGTCTTCCCTAGCCTCGCAATCCCCCCTCGGTCCAACTCCTCCGGGGGGCCGTTGGCTCTGTACGGGTTGCGGTCTGGTCAGCCAGGATCGGGTCGTCGTGTGCCCTCGATGCGGCAAGTTGGCGGCTCGCCTGCCGAGCTAGCTGGGCGATCGACGTTGGGCTCCCGCGGTCCAACGCTTCACGAGTCTGCCGGAGTCGAGGACACCTCCTGGCTGCGAAATCAGGTCGGGGCGCAGGGAACGGGCCCGCGGTTCCGTGCCGATGAGTCCCTATTCGACGGAGTCGGTCTCGGCTGGGGCCGCCCAGGCGCCGGTCGGGGTTTCGTAGGGGGGGCCTCGCACTCGGGCCCCCGGTGTAGGAGACGGTTCGGCGCTCACGGTCCACCAAAGGGGCTGCGTGGCCGACGTAGGCGCGACGGCAAGGGCCATGGCGAAGCCGCTCAACAGCAGGTGCTGAAAGCTCCAGTGAAACAATAGCGCCGCGCCAGGAGCGGAATCCGGGGCGATGGCCCCCCATGCCCCAGGCAGTCCCAGGACCCCGAAGAGCTCGTTCAGGAATCCTCCCAGTCCCAAGGCGGTCAACGAGGGAGGAACCCAAGCGCCCCAGGTGAACGCCGCGAAGGCGAGGGCCACGCGTAGCGCGAGGCCGACCGGCCGGAGGGCGATTCGCCGGATCAAGATCGTGAATTCCCGCGGGAACAGTCCGGCCGCGATCGCCGTCAGCGCGAGCAACTGGTGTTCGAACGTCCAGTGGTAGATCACACCCGGAGGGGCCACGAGCGGGGAGAGTTCCCCCCACTCCACGAGCATGGCAAGGGACCAGGTGATCCCGGCGATCATGAGGCACACCCGAAGGACCGCACCGGCCAGGAACCGAGCATCGAATCGGGGAGCGGCTTCGGCGTGCGTCGCCACGCGTTCGAGGATGCTCTCCGTGGCGAGTAGGCTCACGAATACTACGCCCACTTGGAACAGCCCGATGTACCAGTCGTTGAGGTAGAGGCTCGCGATCGAGACTCCGCTCGCGGCGGCAACGATCGAGACGCCCGTAGCCCCCACGCAGCCGACGCAGCAGCACGCTCCGAGCGTGGCGAGGCCGGCGATCGCCGGAGCGACGCCAGCCGCGGCGCCCGTCGCGACGGGACGCGCCGGGGTGGGGCTTCGCCGCACGAGCGGAGCGATCATGACGAACCCGACCCCCACGCCGATCCCGACCCCGGCGGAAACGAGGGCCATGCACACCGTGGGGAGGAACGGCAGCGCGACCGTACCCCACGGCAGGATCGCGAACGGCTGCGGAAAGTTCCACCACTGGCCCCCCGGGGGCGAGCTGAGGACCTGGAACACCGCGGGTCCGCTGATGTTCTGGAGCACGATCATCTCGCCGGCCAGCATCGAAACCAAGGCGAACAGGCACGCCGTGCCGATGGCGACGACCCGAGCCGACCGGCTACGCATCCGCTGTCGGATTTCAGGAAGTGTAACCCAACGCAGGGTTTCGCGGGCCCGGCTGATTTGGGCAGTAGGATCCGTGGGCGTCACTCGATTTCCCCCGAACTCTCAGCGCTCCAGGAACTGGCTCCCGGGACCGAGCCTCGCTTTCGAAGTGGCCTCGAGTCCGAGGCGAGGGGCGGCCAGGGCAGGTCGTGGCGCCTCCAGTCGACGAGGCGAGGGTAGGCGCGATGGCGCGGGCATGCGCGGCGGCGCCGCCGCGGGGCGGGGCGCCCGAGCTCCTCGGGCCCCGGCGGCGGTGAGCGTGTAGAAGTTGCCCACGAACAACGCGAGGAACGGCGCGACCGCGCCGAGCGCGCCGATGTACGGCGCGTAGGAGAACGCGAGCGGGAGTCCCGCGGCGAAGATCCCGACCAGGAGACCGTACTTGAGCATCGCCGGCCGCGCCGAGGGCGCCGTCCGGGGTTCGGTCACCATGAACAGGCCGTAGAAGACAGGCTGAGCGGCGAGCGTAGTGGTCCATAGGATGTGCCAAAGCGCGTGCGCGTTGGACCCGAGGGCGGCTGCCGCCGCCATGCTGATCGGAACGTAGATCGCAAAGAACGCGACCGGGAATCGCCAGGTGTGCCGGGCCCGCAGTATCAGGACGAACCCGAAGACGGCGATGAGGATGAGCTCCGTCTGGTCGATCCCGACGTGCCAGGACGTCTGGACACCGAACAGGAAGAAGCCGGCGGTGAGTCCCAGGGCGGCCGGATTGAACCACGGATGACCGCCGGAGCGGA
>Ga0187846_10001761_pt1 | contig 12141 bp, 25 predicted proteins | sample TC_taG_FD_161473 | JGI IMG/M metagenome (GOLD analysis project Ga0187846, IMG submission 161473) | Biofilm microbial communities from the roof of an iron ore cave, State of Minas Gerais, Brazil - TC_06 Biofilm (v2) | ecosystem: Environmental > Terrestrial > Deep subsurface > Cave > Wall biofilm... | reverse complement strand
GTGGAGGCGCAGTCCGCGGGGGTAGGAATAGCCGTGTTCGACCGTCTCCACAACATAGTTGGCCGCTTCGATATCATGGAGCTCAACGACCTACCGGGGCAGACAGCGGAGAGAATGGCCGCCCTCTTGGAGGCGGCCGCGCGCAGCTGAACAAGGAGGTCCCCATGCCCCGCGATGCTCTCCCCGAGGTCGATGCCATAGGTGCTCTGCTGCTGCGTGCCGCGGAGCGCATTCGTTGGCCCGGTACGTGGTGTCAGTATGCACTGGCGCGAGACAAGAATAGTAAGCATGTAGAGCCGGGGTCACGAAATGCGGTGTCTTGGTGTATGATGGGGGCGATAAAGGCGGAGCGGCCCTCGCCCGCAGCGAGAGTAACTGCGCATTTACGGCTCCAAGCCCTAGTCGAAGCGCGGGGCGGCGATAGCGTATTCAGGTTCAACGATTCGCGGGGCCAGGCTGCCGTAGTCGGTCTATTGGAGGAGGCGGCACGCGATGTCTAACGTGGTGATGCTGGTTTGGTACGTGGGGCTTGGCATCGGCCTGGCGCTGCTCGTGCCGCGCAGGGTGCGTGGTACCTTCACGCGCACGAGGTTGCGCCTAGGCTTGTTCCAGCTGTCGCTGGTGGTGGGGTGGTTGCCGTACGCTCTGTACGCGGCTCTTGCAGTGATCACGGCGGAGCGAGCATGAGGCGGCGCTGGTATCTGCTCGCGAAACTCTACCGGGTGCCGGTTTTGGCGTGGCAATGTGGAGAATGGCGAGCGCCGTGGGAGTTATGGAAATCTCTCTGGCGCGCTGCGGACGATTGGTGATGACCAAGCGTCGTGAGCGGCATCGTGGCGCCGCGCAGCGCCGGCACCTTGCCAAGCGCACAGCCCGGCGGCAGCTCTTGCATGACAACCCCTGGCGTTCCTGGCGGCCAGGCATGGCGAAGAAACCGAAGCGCGGACGCGGTCCGCGGTCGTCATGGTCCTGGCATCAGCCGCAGACGTGGTCGCGTTTCCGGGAGGGTAGGGCGTAATGGACGAAGTGCGGCAGACGTACACGGAGCTGCGCTGTGGGCACGAGTGCGTGATACCCGCGTGGGAATCGCTGGATTCCTGGCAGCGGGACATGCTGGAGCTCATGTGGCTGATCGGGATACAGCGCGGCATGGTGTACACTGCCGCGGCGTTGCAAGAGGTGGCGAGGCAATGTGGGGATGCTGGCTGATATGGCGCCTGCACCGAAGCTCGCGCCGGGCGACCACCACGAGATTTACCTGCGCTTTGCGCGCGACCGTATTCCGATGCGCGTCATTGCTCAGGCGTTTGGCGTGAGCCGCCAGCATGTGTGGACGATCATCCGTGATCAGCAGAAAATCCGCAGCCAATTCATCGACGGCGCGCCTACGCGCGTGGAGACGCTGAAAAAATGAGCATGAGCGGCGAGGAAGATGGCACGGAGGTCATGGCGTCGAGTATCCGCCTTTCCTTTCATCATGGCGCCTGCGGGATTGTTCTGCATCCGGACGGAACGGCGACGACATGGGGCGGATACGATCCCAAGGAGGCGGCGGCAGAGTTCATTCGCTGCGCTCTGGCCGTCTACAAGCTCAGTGTTCCGAAGGGGAGTGCTTGAGACATGGATCGACTGCTGGGGAAAATGAAGTGCGAGATACAGAGCCCATGACCTATCCAACGGCCGAGCGGAATGCCCGGATTTATGCCGACTGGAAGGATGGGGCGACGTTGGCAATGCTTGCGGAAAAGTATGGAAGGTCGATAGGGCGGATGAGCCAGGTTGTCCGGAGGGAATATCGCAGGCGGGTGCCGGAGGGCAAGCGCAACCATACGAAGAACGGGCGTATGGCGCCGAAGCGCGATGAAACCTAGCCAACAGCACGGCGAAGATTTCGTGATCGGGACGGATCTGCGTTATAGGCCGATCAATGTCGTGTTTCTGCGGTGCTTCCTCCTGCAGCTCATCTGGCCGGCATGGCGCCGGGTGCCGTTCGTGAGGCTGCGACGGATATGAGAGACACCAAGCTGCAGGCGGCGTATCGCGACTACCCCATGCGGGGCGAGATGTGCCGCGACTGCATCATGTTCCGCCCGCCGGACGGATGCACGGCGGTGCAGGGAGACGTGCGATCGTCAGGGTGGTGCGCACACTTCGCGAGGGGGCATGAACGCGACGCAAATCGAAATCCTTAGGCTACTTGGTGTAAGCGGGCGCAAAAGGTTGGACGGTGCCGCGGTGGCCAAACTCGTGGCGGAGGGTGGTGACGTCTTGGCGATATGCTTCGCGACGCTGCTTTGTCTTGCAGAGATATACGGGGGTGCGGCGGGCAGAGAAGCGGCGGAAAGGGCATTCGATGAAACGGTGGACGAATACGCAGACAAGATACTGGGAAGGGTGACGAGCGATGACAGTCGGTGAGATGATCGCGGAACACGGTTTCGCGAGGGAGGTGCGCTCGTGAAGCCCGACAAGGTCGAGAACTTGATAGCGGCGGCGATCGCGGAGGAAAGAGTCCGTGTGCTGCGGATAATCCGCAAGCGCATGCAGGCTTGGGACAGCTATACGGTGCGCAAGGCGTTGTGGGAGGTCTCGGAGGAGGTGGTAATCGATGCAGCAGGTGAACCTGCAACGAATCGAGGCGGTGGCGCGCGCGATGTGCGCGGCTGACCTCTACAATCCGGACGCTGATGACCCGATTGCGCGCACCCCGATGTGGTATCGGTACGTGCCGGAGGCACGTGTGTACATCGCGGCGTTCCAGGCGCTGCACGCATTCGAGTTCTGCCGGCAGCAAGGGGAGCGGAGTGATGACGCGAGCGGAGCGCATCGAACGGATGATCACGTGGTGCGAGGCGACCGTCGATAAGATCGCGGAGGCGAACGCACTGGGCATGCAGGTGCCTCACAACGTCGTGCTGCAGGCGATGCAGACGCTCTCCGAGCTATATATTGCGCAAGCGTTGTTGGAGGAGAAAAATGGTCCCTGATTACATCTTGCGGCGCGCTGCCGCCCTCGACGCCCTCAAGAAAGTTGGCGCCAGGCGCGGAGAGCGCGGCAGTATTCCGTGCCCGAACTGTGGTACGGGCCGGCTGCATTTCTATCGTGCGGACGCCAGCGGCAAGGTGCGCGCCTACTGCACGACGCGGGATTGCACGTCTTTCGTCGAATAGCCGGGGGATGCAGCCAGGCGAGCGGCGGCGTCAGGCATACAAAATAGCCATCAACGGGCCCCGGCGTCTTCGGTACTCTCGCATTGATGGCAGCCGCCGCGCTAATACGTGGGGAGGGTCATTGTATGAAAAAGGGGTGGTGTCTCTGGTGCTACGCACGAGAGGAAGCTCCGACGCATATTCTGGTCGAGATGCGGGCGGGCCGTGGGAGAAAATGGGCGTTAAAAATACCACGGGAGCATGCCGCCCAGGTAGCGAGTGCTTTGCGGTTTCTGGCAACGCAGATCGAGAAGCAGGTGGAGGACTTCGATGCAGTGATGGCAGGATGGAGTAAGAGAGATGCCAAAAAACACCAAAGTGCACAGGATGTATGAAGCTGTTCGCCGCGGCGGTGCTAGCAAGGCGAAGGCTGCGAGGATAGCGCAGGCGCAGACAGGCAAGAGCCTGGCAACGGGCCGGAAACCCAAGAGGGGGAAGCGATGATGAACATGGTTGATTGCGTGTGCCGCGGTTGCGTTGAGGACAAGGGCGGGCAGAGTCTCGGTAGTGAACATCGCGAACGCCGGCAGCGGTTACGAACCCCCGCATATCGTGCGCGATGAGGAAATCGAGGCGCTGTATGATATCTTCGCGCGGAATCTGTTTGAGGGCGTTGCAGACATCCGTGCGGAGGCGAAGCCTGCGCATAACAAGTGTCGCCATTGTGGTCGGCCCATCCCGGACGGCAGGACCACGTGCGGCCGGCTAAAGTGCTGGAGGCCAGTCGCCAGGCCCATCGATTGGGATGCGCGCGATGCGGCAGACGCTCTCCACGAGCAGCGCAAGCACTCGCCGATAACGCGTTATCGGGAGCGCGATTTGCGGGAGCACGATGTAAAACGCATGGCGGGGAATCTTGCGGAAGCCTACGGCCAGTATGGCGATCCGGACGGCGGCGCGTTCGTATTCCCGTCGCCAGTGGACGGGAGAGACCTTGGCGTAATTGCGTCGGTTGGAGAGGGGTGGGACCACGTGTCGGTGTCACGAAAGGACCGGGCGCCAATCTGGCGCGAAATGGAATGTATCAAGCGGAAGTGCTTTCGCGACGACGAAGTGGCGATGCAGTTGCACGTGCCGGCGAGCATCAACATCCATCCGTACTGCCTGCATCTCTGGCGGCCTCACGGCCAGCCCATTCCACTCCCCCCTAGACATCTCGTCTGATATGCGTGTACACGCGAGGGCATGGACACCCAGGCCCTCCACGAGTACCGCGCCAACACTGGCAAGCTCGCGCCGTTCCCCGAGGCGCGCTTTCGCAAATTCTTGTCGCAATGCCGGCTGCAGACCAAGGAGTATGGGCTGCAGACGCTGCGCATGCTCGGTAGCCAGGAGTACATCCTCGCCGAGATCATCAAGGGGCTGGAGCAGGGGCAAAGCACGTTCGTCATCTTGAAGGCAAGGCAACTCGGCAGTTCGACGTTTTTCCTCGCGCTGGATTTGTTCTGGGCGTTCGAGTACGGCGGCATGGCCGGCGCGTTTGCGACGCATGACGACGGGTCGGCGCAGGCGTTCCGCGCGACGATAGACATGTTCCTGCATTATCTGCCCGGCAAATACAAAGTGCGGAAGGGCCGGCACAACCGGAACATGCTGCTGCTCGAAAACGGCAGCATGTTCAAGTATCTGATTGCCGGAACCAAGGAACGAACGAAGGGTGCCACGCTCGGCAAATCAGGGGCGCACACGTTCATTCACGCGACGGAAGTCGCATTCTGGGGGAATGAGGAGGACGTCAAGGAATTGAAGGCGACGATGGCCCAGCGCAATCCGAATCGCCTGCAGATCTGGGAAAGCACCGCAAACGGATTCAACCACTGGCAGGACATGTGGGAGCAGGCGAGCCAGAATTCCATCACGCAGCGGGCGATCTTCGTGGGTTGGTGGCGGAACGAGCTGTTCCGCATAGAACGCGACGATGTGCGTTTTCCTGCCTACGTCAAAAACGAGAGCATGACGCAGGACGAGCGCGCGCGCTGGCGCAGGGTGAAGGAGCGATACGATTACGCGATCGAGTGGGAGCAGATCGCCTGGTGGCGGTGGTGCCTGGAGGACGAGCAGAAAGCGGACTTGTCTGCTATGGACGAGCGCTATCCATGGACCGAGGATGATGCGTTCCAGGCGACGGGGGCAAAATTCTTCACCAACCGGGCGCTCACCGAGGCGTCGCGTGAGGCACGCAAGCATCCGCTGCGCCCCTATCGCTATCAGCTCAAAGACAATTGGATGGATACGGAGCTTGAGCCGCTTCGTGAGATCCGGCGCGCCGAGCTCAAAATTTGGGAGGAGATGGTCCCGGGCGCCACGTATGTGATCGGGTGCGATCCGGCCTACGGCAGCTCGGATGTCAACAACTCGACGGCAATATGTGTCCTGCGCTGCTACGGGGATTGCGCGGTGCAGGTCGCCGAGTACGTGTCGCGGCGCGTGAACACGTATGAATGCGCGTGGATACTCTGCCACCTCGCCGGTTACTACAGCAAGTGCCGGCTCAATCTGGAAATCCAGGGGCCGGGCAATGCTGTCGATTTGGAAATCAAATCGGTGCGCAAGCAGCTGATGGGCAATCAAGCGCGGTTGCCAAGTGGTGGGCCGCTTGGCGCCGTGCTCAAAAACATGACGGCGTTTTTGTATCGCCGGCCCGACAGCATGTCCGGGGAATTCCTGCTGCACACCAAGACGACGGCCGAAATCAAATCCTATATGTGCAACAGTTTCCGGGACTCAGTGCAGCTCGGCCGCGTGCACTTGCGCAGCATGGGGCTGCTCGACGAAATGCGCCAGATCGTGCAAGAGGAACAGTGGATAGGCGGTGCAGGCAAGCGTCCCGATGACCGGTTCATGGCGGCCGTGCTGGCGCACCAGTGCTGGACGCAGTGGGAAAAGCCGAAGCTGGAGCGCATGCGCATGACGCGCGCGGCCGCGGAGACGGCGAGAACGCGGCCGCCGGCGGCCGCACACGCGGAGCAAATGGTGCTCAACTACCTGCACAGCAGGGTGATGGTTGATGGCAAAACGACCCCGCCACAGACGACACTTTCGCAAGGCTACCCCGTACAAGGGCGGCCCGGACAACCGTCCCGTTTTGCCGCCGGACGACGTGGCCCGCTTTCTCGCCTGGTGTAGGGTGACGCCCAGAATGGTGCCGGCGGTGGCGCGCCTCGCGGGTATGGATACGCGGGAGCTGTGGCCTCGCAGCCGTCCGAAATACACACCGGAGACGATGGCGCAGCGCCTGTCGTGGATATGGTGGGGTTTGCACGAAGGAAAATTTCACGTTACACGTCGCGGCGCAGGGTATCTCGCAGTGGAGGGGCCTGGAGAGCCCCCCGATGGCCTGGACCTACCGATGCCTACGCCAAACGTGCCGTACCGAATTCGACAGCGAGCGTCCCGCGACGTGTTGCCCGAAGTGCCGGGGAGACCGGCTGCGCTGGATACCGCGCAAAGTTGCTATCGCGAAATCGTCGCCGGGGGCGGATCGGGAGCTGCGAGGCATCGCGGACGCGTACGGGCTCACCAACCTGCGGTCGGCCAGGGCCGGCGAGTCGGCAGCCCCGCAGGCTACGCAGCCCGTGCACCAAACGCAGCGGGTGTCACTCAGCCCGCTTGGCCTTTCCGGCGGCATTGACATCCCGATCGATGCCAACGGCGTGCCGCGCCCCACAGCGGCGTTCACGGGGGATGTGATCAAGCTCAACGCCTCAGGCCATTCCGCCTGGCGCTCCTCCGCTCTCGACATCAGGAAAAATACCAACGTCGTGCACAAAGACGAGCGCCAGGTGCCGGCGTCATGATCATCCCGCGCAAAGACCCGGAGCGCACGCGATTCGTCGTCGATGTGCTCAACAACTGCACCCAGTCCACACAGGACAGGGTTACGCTCTACGACAAGCGCCGCCGCTATTACCTGTTCGGGACCACCGAGGGCCAGGTGGTCCTATACAATCGTCTGTATGCGCACACAGACCTGATCGCGAGCTTTATCTATGCGGCTGATCATTGCAGGTTCAGCGTATCGTCCGAAGAGAACGCGGACGCGGCGGTCATCGCGCAGCTGAAGGCCGTGGAGGAAAATTGGAACGATACGTTTCGCGATTCGGGCATCGCCTACGATTTCGGACAGGCTCTCGTCTGGTCGATCGTTTACGACAGCATGTTCCTCAAGATGAATTGGAATTCGCAGCGCAACCAATTGATGGCACGGATGGTGCCGCCCCATCACATCGGTGTGTGGGATGAGACCGAAACGGATTTGGACGCGCAAGAGGCGTTCGTTCACACCTACGTGCTGCACTGGGATAATGCCGTGCAGCGCCTGACGCGGGCCGGCCTGCGCGACAAGATCGGCTTGATACAGGCGTCGGTGGTCGAGCAGCCGAGCCTGTACCCCAACGAATTGGCGGCGATCGTGGCTCTTGGTCCGCAGCGGCAGGGCCTCGGTGATAACCTGCAGGGTCAGGTGACCAGGGCGTATACCCCGCAGGCGACCTATCAGGCGCAGACGGATACGCCAAAGGTACAGTTCGCGGAGGTGTGGATCTGGGATGACGAGGCCAACCCTGATGAGGAGGGAGTGCCACAGGGCGATTATTGCATGTTCACGGTTTGCGAACCCGACGTGCTGCTGTCGGATAGCCGCGACACGATCGATGCAATCAAGGCCGTGGATCTGAAAAACTACGCGTCTCTCGTGCGGCGTTTTCCGGAGTTCCGGAATGCGTTGCGCGGGTCGAAGCGCATCACTCCGGAGTACGGGTCAACGTCCAACCTGTATCTGCCGGGCGAGCACCCATTCGTGCACGTTCGGCCGTACGAACTGATCGATTATTTTTGGGGTGAAGCGCACACGGAACGGCTCATCCCCCTGCAGGACTGGAGTGAGGAAACGCTCAACAGTATCCATGAAATCCTTGAAGAACAGCGCGACCCGCCGAAATACGCAAGCGGTGGCATGGGACTTACGGACGAGCAGATGATGGCCCTGCATGGCCCGGGATCGTACGTTTATGACGCCATGCCCGGGTTCAAGGTGGAACGCCTGGCGCGGGAGATGCCGCCCGATCTGTTCGGGGACTTCAAGGAAATCGGTCATGTGTTCCTGGAGGCATCCGGCCTCACGGAAACCGTGGTCGGCAAGGGTGAGCAGGGCGTGCGGGGCGGTGGGCACGCCAAGCGCCTGGCAATGACGGGCTCGTCTCGCATCCGGAAGGTGGCCGTGGGCATGGAGCCGTGCCTCGTGCAAATCGCGGACAAGGGAATCAAACTCAAAAAACGGTATGACGACAAGAGGTTGCGCACCAAGCTCGATAGCGGGCAGACCATGGAATTCGTGCTGGACCAGGTCGAAGCTGATTGGCAGGTCCGTGTTGCCGGCCACTCGCACTCGCCCTTGTTTTCCGACGAAGCCCAGGACAAGGCCGTGCTGATGCTCAAGGCGCGCGCCATCGATCGCGAGGCGTTCATTCGGCTCATTCGTCCGCCAGGGGAAACTGGGCTCATTCACGGCCTCCGCAAGATGGAACAGCAGGAGGCCGCGGCGGCCAAGGCCAAGATGCAGCAGCAGATTCTGCACCAGGCGCAAAAAGCTTGACCGCACAATTGCCGTGCGTGTACACGCTCAGACGGTGAAGGTGGCTTGGCCACGCCAGGCCCGCTCTTGTACAGGAGAACGCACATGATTGGCACGAATCTGCCGGTAGCGAACCGGCGTCGGCACAAGCGGCGCCATCGCCGCTGATCAGGCCGCGCATTGCGGCGTTGCCCCTCCAAGGCGACTCCCTGCGACTCGGAACCCGTCTCTCCCCCTTGAGGCGGGTTTCGTTTTTTGTTTGACGGCACAATTTCCGCGCGTGTACACGCGCCCGTCATGGCAATGGAAATACCAGGCGCGGGCGCCCCGCCGCCACCACCCGGGCCAAAAATGCCCGGCAACATGGCGGGCGGTCCCCCGGGGCCAGGGGCGCCCCTTCCGACGACGGCCGGTATAGGCGCGGGCAACGAAGCCGGCGCGGATGCGCTGATCAACGCCATTCTGCCGACGCTGCATCGCGCGCTGACGAGCTATCCGGCCGGCAGCAAAAAGTACATGGCGGTGTTGCACGCGATCAAGAGTCTGGCGCCAACATTCGAAAAAGGCCAGACGCAGGGGCTCGTCCCCGCTGGCATTTTGCAGATGGCGCAGATGGCGAAACAGGGCGGACCGATGGCCGGAGCGCCGCCGCCGCCACTGGCGGCACAGCCCCCGAAGGGCATGCCAAATCCAATGGAAGGTGGAGCGCCGGGAGCATGAGGGTGCGGGCGAAATTCAAGTTCGTGGAGGCGATGACCTATGCATAGTCGGCCTCGGGCAAAACGCTTGTGTTCAGACCCGAGTATGACGAGAGCATTCCCGAGGACCGGCGCTTTCAGAAAGCGACGCCGAGCGGCGAGCTGCGCATGATGGTGGACAACCCAGCTGCGCTCGACGCGCTGCAGCTCGGCAACACGTACTACCTCGATTTGACGGAGGCAGACTGATGGCAGGCAGCACGAAAAACTTCCTCCACCCGAAGGTTGGCAGCGGCAAGCTCGGTGAGCGCGTCAAGGATCGCGGCATGTTCAAAAACGTGCCCGGATACGTCAAGTTCGGCGGGTTTTCCAGTGCCGACAAATACGGCCGGGCGAACGACATGAACCTTGAGCGCGGCGGGCCGTCGAGCCGCAAGGGTAAGCCGATCTAATGTACCGCACGCCCAAAGCCAAGGGTTGGACGCCCTCGGTTGGGGCCATGTACATGCCCGTGCTCGCCAACTACGATTTTCCTCGGAATTGGGCCAACGTGACGCGTACGCAGCAGCCGGACGAGTACAGGCGCAATGAGCGCGTGAAACGCCGGGAACGTGACGTGCCGGGGCGAGAGCTGCGGCCGTTCGTGCGTAAGGGGTGGCCATATGCCTGAGATCAGCGCGGAAGCACTGGCCGAACTGGGTAGGCTCGCTTTGCAGGTCGGACACGATCCGAAAACCCGCCGCGATTTTTTCAAGGCGGTGCAGAAAGTGGCGCCGGAACGCTACGCGGCCCAGGCCGACATGGTCATGCAGGACCAGCTGGATACGCTGCGCGAGGAACTGGCTACGGAGAGACTGCAGCGCAAGGGAGACGAGATCCGGGTGCGCACGGAAGCGGCGCGCGCGGCATTGCTCTCGCGCTATTCGGACGATGACGTGAAAAAAATCGAGGCGATCATGTCGGAGGTCGGGATTTCCGACTATGAACGCGGCGCCCGTCTGTATGCATCAGAAGTTGCGCCCGCTGCACCGGCAAACTCGCCGCCGCGCCCGTCCCCGAAATTCGACTTCCCGACAGGTTTTGACGCGCTCGTGAAAGATCCACAGGGGGCCGCGCGCGAGACGGCATTTGCCGTGATCGATGAGCTGAAAAAGGCACGTCCACGCTGAGGGAATAGACCATGCCTGTATATGGCCAGGGCATTATCCCCGCCCAGTCTGCGATCACCAACGAGTTGACGGCCGTCACTCGGCGCGCGTTCGTTCCCAAGGTTTTCGTGCAGCTCTGGAAGTCGTCGCCAACGATCGCCGCGCTGCTCGCGGGCGCCCAGGTGGCCAGTGGCGGCCTGTCGCCGATCACCGTCCCTCTGCAGGGCAATCCGATGGTCACGGGGCAGTGGCTTGGGTACGACGGCACATTCAATCAGCCGGGCACCACTCCCGGTCTTCAGAATGCGGAGTTCAATCTCAAGGCATTCTGCACGGCCATTCCGTTCGTTGGTTTCGAAGGCCTCGTGCAGCTCGACTATTCGGTCGTGCCGCTGATCGAAGCGCGCATGAACGATGCGACGAACGTCACCCTGGACACTTTCTCGACGACGCTGTTCACGAACGTCTCCAATCAGCAGCAGTTGATCGGGTTCCCCGCCGCGATCGATGATGGCACGTTCGCGCTCAACTACGGCAACATCAATCGCACCTCCAATCCGTTTTGGAAATCGACATACGTCCACAACGGCTCGCCGGCCGCGCCAACGCGCAATCTGATTTTCCAGTACATCGCCCAGTGCATGAAGGTGACGGGAGAGCTGCCCAAGTTGGGCATCACGGGTGTTGGCACGTGGACACAGCTCGCGCAGGATTTCACGAGTCAGGAACGCTATAACGTTACCCCCGCCGTGAATTTCGGCATGGGCGAGGTAGGCACGCTGTTCCGCGCCATCGATGTGGCGGGCGTTCCAATCTACGCCGACCCCTACGCTCCCGAGGGAACGCTCTACCTGCAGAACACGGACTACCTGTCGCTGTACGTGCACGAGCGCGCGGCGTTTTTCTTCACGGGTTTCGCGGACCTGCTCGTGGTCGGTCAGTTCGGGTACATGGGTGCGATTTTGACGCTGCTGGAACTGGTGGACGTGAAACCAAAGGCACATCTCAAGGCCGACAACCTGCAGTTTCTGCCCATCTGAGGACGATACGCTATGCCGATGATCAGGATTGGCGGGGCATTCCCCTTCGGTCAGCAGGAGTATCAAATCCCGCTGGCGGGCGGGTCGATGTGCTACCTGCCTCCGGGAAATTTTCTCGTGACGCTCGGGCTTGCGACCGTGCTGCAGTCGTTCGATCCGTTCGCCCTGCAGTGGCGCACGTTCGGTCCGCCCAACATGGACGAGGTACCCGTCGAGAGTGACGGCTATAACTGGCGCCTCATCAATCAGTCTGGGATTGTCGTCGGCGCGCAAATCACCGCCGCCGGCAGCGGCGCGCTCGCCAACGGCATCGGCCCGGTGGCGACTGGCGTTACCGTTTCGTTTGGTGCCGCGCCGGCCGGCGGCCAGGCCGCGACCGCATACGCAATCGTTGGCGGCGCGCTTTCGGCGCCTGTGATTACGCAGGCGGGTTCCGGCTTTCTGACCCCGCCGCTTATCGTTATCGATCCGCC
>Ga0187846_10001760_pt1 | contig 12147 bp, 11 predicted proteins | sample TC_taG_FD_161473 | JGI IMG/M metagenome (GOLD analysis project Ga0187846, IMG submission 161473) | Biofilm microbial communities from the roof of an iron ore cave, State of Minas Gerais, Brazil - TC_06 Biofilm (v2) | ecosystem: Environmental > Terrestrial > Deep subsurface > Cave > Wall biofilm... | reverse complement strand
TGCCGAGATGGAGAGGGTAGTCGCAGGCTTCGGCCAGCTGATGATAGGCGGCGACGGCGAGAAACACGTCGGACGCCTTGCACGAGATCTTGAACTCGAAGAAGTCGTTGTCCTCGAGGATCTTGGCATGGTTGAGCGCGCTTTCGACCATGGCCTCAGGGCATGGTTCTCCGTAGCGCTCGAGGAGATCGCGTTCGAGCGAGCCGGCATTAACGCCGATCCGCATCGAACAGCCGTGATCCTTTGCCGCCTTGATCACCTCGCGGACGCGCTCGGCTGACCCGATGTTGCCGGGATTGATCCGCAGGCACGCGGCACCGCTCTCTGCCGCCTCGATCGCCCGTTTGTAATGGAAGTGGATGTCGGCGACGATCGGCACCATCACTTGTCGCACGATCTCTTTCAAAGCCAGTGCTGACTCTTGGTCGGGGCAGGAAACTCTAACGATATCTGCACCGGCAGCCTCGAGCGCCCGGATCTGCGCAATCGTAGCCTCTACGTCGCTCGTCACGGTGTTGGTCATCGATTGTACCGTGATTGGCGCATCGCCGCCGACCGGCACCTTGCCGACATGGATCTTACGGCATTGACGGCGGTGGATATCGCGATAGGGTCTGACGCTCATTCGGCAACACTCGCGCAGTTGATACCCTGTCAACGGCTTATAGACAGATTTGATACCAGAGGACAATCGAGGCCGAATTCACCCGCCAGTTGCGGGCCCCGATATTAGCGCTTGCGGGTCCAGCAGAACGTTTTTGACCGCGCCCATCCCCCCGATCGGAGGCACCGGTTTGCCGTCGACCGTGATAAAGAGACCGCCAGCGTTGCCGGTGCGCATCGATACCCCGGGGCGATCGGGCACTTCGTAGGTCTCACCCGCCTTGAGGAAACCTTCGCGAAGCACGGTCTGATCGGCGTCCCGTATCTTGATCCAACTCTCGGCGGTTGCTCGAATAACGATGCGCGCCGTTCCGCCTACGGCCCCATAGGCGCGTGGCCCATCCCCCTGGGTCGTTGGAGCCAGGCCGATCAAAACCGGAGGGGGAGCTGGGGGCAACGTCGATGCCGCCATCGGGGCGGCAGGGGCTTGTTCTGGAGGCGCCGCCGTCAGGCCCGCCGGTGGCTCACCAGTCGTACCGGGTTCGGAACTAGTCGCCGGGGGCGTCTTGAGCATGCCGCCAGCAGGATCGGTCGGCCGAATCTCGACCGCAGTCTCTGCGCTTGGCGGGGCTGCGACGTCGTCCGCATGTTGAGCGGGTGGCGGCGACAGGAGCCCGATCGGCACTTCGGCAACGCGTTCCGGTCGCGAACGCTCGGCGGTCGACAGGTAGTACCAGGTGCCGTACCCGCAAAGCATCAAAATTAGTGCCACCAAGAGCATTGACCTGCCAGGGATGCTGCGCTCACCCAGTGGCATCGGAAAAGCGAGATCCGGCTTTGCGTCGAGCCCAGCGGACTCTGCCTTGAGGCGACGTAGGACCTCGCCGGTATCCAGGCCCAGGTGCTCGCTATAAGCGCGAACGAAGCCAATTGCGTAAGTTGGGCCGGGCAGCAGATCTGGACGCCCTGCCTCGATCGCCGCCAAGTACTCGGGCTTGATCCGCAGCGTCGCCGCGACTTCGTCCAGGTCGAGTCCAAGAGCCTCGCGCTGCTCCCGCAGTACATCCCCGGCGAATCGCGGACCTGATGGCGGCGCCGCTTCGCCATCGGGCAGATCGTCCACAAAGGGAGTCTTGAGACGCCGGAACAACGCCATATGATGATCCCGCTTCGAACCATTTTAACCAACGGCGGTGGCCGCTGTCCAACCTGAGGCGTTTCGCGGATCGAGCCCCCGGATCGGGCAGCTCAAAGGACGATGCTGTGATCTCGCGCGTAAGCTAGCAGCCTGGATCTAAGCGAATGATCCGGCCGACCACCGATCTCGTCGAGGTAACCGGCGACGGCGGCTGCATCAAGGCTGCGGATCATCGTCTTCACTGGACCGATTGCGGTCGCCGCCATCGACAATGTCCGGAAGCCCAGTGCTATCAGCGCCATCGCCTCGATGGGATTGCCCGCCATCTCGCCGCACATGCTTAGCGGGACCCGGGCATCGCGGGTCTTCGCGATGACTTCGCGAAAGAGAGCCAGCATCGGCATGGAAAGAGGATCGTAACGATCAGCCAGCCGAGGATTGCCGCGATCGCAGGCAAATAGAAACTGCACCAGATCATTGGTCCCAATCGAGAGAAAGTCGACCCGCTCGCACAACGCTGGCAACTGCCACAACAGCGCGGGCACTTCGAGCATGACCCCAGTTTTGATCACGGCCGGCAGAATTCTTCCCTCTTTCACGGCGCGGGCGAGTTCCATATCGAAGATCGCGCGTGCTTGCTCCAACTCGGCGATCTCTGCGATCATCGGAAACTTGACAAACAAGCGTCGCGCTCCCGCCGCGCGGATCAGCGCACGCAGCTGCTGTCGCAACATGGCCGGACGGTCGAGCCCGATGCGGATCGCCCGCCACCCCATCGCCGGGTTGTCCTCGACGGCATGGGCCAGGTAGGGCAACACCTTGTCTCCGCCGATATCCAGGGTACGGAAGACAATCGGGGATTCCTCGACCTGCTCGAATACGCTGCGGTAGAACTCCGTCTGGTCTTCGACGCCCGGAAAGCTATCTCGCACCATGAAGGGGATCTCGGTGCGAAAGAGCCCTACGCCCTCGGCACCGGTCCTTCGGAGCTGGGGTAGATCGGTCAGCAGCCCCGCGTTCAGTAGCAGCTTGATTTGGATTCCGTCGCGGGTGACCGATTCTGCCGACCGCAAGGCGTCGTCGATGGCGCGCCGGCGGGTTCGCGTCTCGACAGTCGCAGCCACCGATTGATGGATGTCTTCGCTTGGCCGAATCAGGACCTGCGCATGATCTCCGTCGAGGATGACGATGTCGCCCGGCTCGATCCGGCTTGCTGCGTCATCAACTCGCGCGACAACAGGTATGTCGAGGGCCCGAGCCACGATGGCAACATGTGCGGTGGGCGACCCTTCCTCCATTACGAGGCCTATGATCGGCCGGTGCGCATAGTCCATCAATTCGGCCGGCCCCATCGCGCGGGCGACGAGAATGAACTCCGCAGGCAGATCCGCCGAGGCGGCGCTCGGTGGGCGTCCGGAAAGATGTTGCTGGAGGCGATTGGCAAGATCTTCGAGATCGAGCAGGCGCTCGCGCAAATAGGGGTCGCTGACCTGCATCATCCGAGTACGCGTTTCATCGCGGACCTTCTGTACCGCCGCCTCGGCGGTCAGGCCGCTGCGGATCGCATCAGCGATGCGCGCGACCCAGCCGCGATCGGCCGCGAACATGCGATAGGTCTCAAGAACATCGCGGTGCTCACCGATACCAAGCCCGCGGCTCGTCGCAACCAGCTCGTCGATTGCGCTGCGCATCGCGGCAACCCCGTGGCGCAGGCGCTTCAACTCGGCATCGACGTCCTCAGCGACCACTTGGCGGATCAGCAACCTGGGCTCATGCAATACGGCCGGTCCGATCGCCAGGCCCCCGTTAAGCCGGATGCCAACGAACCGGACGGGTAATAATCCCCCGCCCTGACTTTGCGCGATCTCCAACGGATTGACGAGCTCGCCTGTCGCGGCGAGCTCGGCCACGACCATCGCGATCGTCTGAAGCACCTCGATCTCGTCTTCGGTATAGTGCCGCAAAGAACGATTTTGGACGACCAGCACGCCGAGCACCCGGCCGCCGCGGAGGATCGGAACGCCCATCAGCGAATGGTAGATCTCTTCGCCGGTCTCCGGCCGATAGGCGAAGTCGGGATGGGACTGGGCGTCGGCGAGGGCGAGTGGCCGCGCAGTCGCCGCTATCACCCCAACTAGTCCCTCGCCGATGCGCAGCCTTGTCCGATGGACCGCTTCCGGACGCAGCCCTTCGGTGGCGAAAAGCTCGAGGACCTCTCCCGCGCGCATCACGTAAGCCGAGCAGACTTCGGCCACCATCTCCGCGGCGACGATCCGGACGATGCGGTCGAGCCGATCCTGGGGGGTGCCCGAGCCCGCCATGATGTCGCGAAGACGGCGCAGGAGGCGGCGGGTTCCACCGACGCTACCCCCGGCCTCTATCATCCTCTCGCGCCCTGCCTCCCTAACAAGGCCGGCGTGGAGCGCAGCGTCCGGTGAAGCGTGCGCCCACTGCGTGCCGCAAGAGCGGCCAGCGCTTGTCCGACAAGCTCATCTAGGATCTCGGCGGTGCTCTGCTCGCGCGTCACAAAACCGACGCTCTGACCGGCCATCAGTGAACCCGCTTCGACATCGCCATCGATGACCGCGCGCCGGAGCGCACCGGCCCAAAAATGCTCGATCTCGAGCTGTGCCGCCCTTTGCGACAGTTCGCCTCGCGTGAACCGGTCGATGACTTGGCGTTGCACGGCGACGAACCGTTCGGTTGCCGAATTGTCCAGCGCGCGAACCGGAATCACTGGAAACCGCGGGTCGAGTTGGACCGAAGCGACAGCATCGCGCGCAGCAGCACAGATGAACGCCCGCTTGAAGTGCGGATGAGCAATAGACTCATGAGCACAGACGAAACGGGTGCCGAGCTGGACCCCCGATGCGCCCATCTCGAGATACGCTAGTATGGCCTCCCCCCGGCCGATGCCGCCGGCGACGAACACCGGAACATCAGTGAGGTGCGGGAGAATCTCCTGGGCTAATACCCCGGTCGAAACCGGGCCGACATGCCCGCCGGCTTCGTTGCCTTCTATTACGATCCCATCGACGTCCATGCGGACGAGCTTACGCGCGAAGCCGAGGGCGGGTGCAAAGCAGAAGACGCGCGCTCCGCTCCGCTTGATCCGATTTACCGCCGCATTGTTCGGAAGCCCCCCTGCCAGCACGACGTGGCCAACACGATGGGCCGCGCAGACGTCGATCAGTTCGGAAAGCTCAGGATGAAGGGTTATCAGATTGACACCAAACGGACGCGAGGTCATTGCCTGGGTCGCCCGGATTTCGTTCGATAGCAGCGATGGTGACATGGATCCTGAGGCGATGACCCCGAAACCGCCCGCGTTGGAGATAGCGGCGACCAGGTTCCGCTCGGACACCCAGGTCATGGCACCGCCCATTATGGCGAGATCGCAACCGAGAACCTCGCGGCCGCGCGCCCACAACCGGTCGAGCTCGGCGCAAACACGCTCCTGTTCGGCATCCCACTCACTAGCCGTGCGCCCTCTGCCGGCTTCAAAATCCGCTACGCCGAGGCCTTCGGTCATCCCGCGGCGTCGAGTCCGTAGGCGGTGTGCAGGGCGCGCAAAGCCAGCTCAGTGTACTCGGCTGCAATCAGCACGCTGACCTTGATCTCGGATGTCGAGATAACCTGGATGTTGATGCCCTTGTCTGCCAGGGCTCGAAACATCTGCTTTGCAACGCCGGCATGGCTGCGCATGCCGACACCGATCACCGAGATCTTGACCACGTTCGAATCGGGTTTCAGCGCGGCATAACCCAGCTCGGCTCGACTCTGTTCCAGCACCGAAACGGCACGATCGAGATCCATTTGCGCTACGGTAAAGGTGAGATCGGCCGTCTGGCCATCTTCCGACGCGCTCTGCACGATCATATCGACGTTGATCGCGTTATCTGCGAGTGGACCGAAGATGGCCGCCGCTACCCCCGGCCGATCAGCCACCTTTTGGACGGTGATCTTGGCTTCGTCGCGGCTGTAGGCAATGCCGCTCACAACCTGATGTTCCACTATCTCGTCTTCATCAACCAATAGGGTTCCTGTAGCATCGGTAAAGCTCGACCTAACGTGCACGCGCACTCGATGGTTCATCGCCAGCTCTACCGAGCGCGTCTCGAGCACTTTGGCGCCCTGCGATGCCATCTCCAGCATCTCTTCGTACGTAATTCTACTGAGCTTGCGAGCTTTCGCAACGATACGTGGATCGCTGGTGTAGACGCCGTCGACATCCGTGAAGATCTCGCAGCGATCCGCTGCGAGCGCCGCCGCCAATGCCACGGCGGACGTATCGGAGCCGCCACGGCCGAGCGTGGTGATCCGGCCGCGCGGCCCGATCCCCTGAAAGCCCGCCACGACGGCAACCTGACCCTGGGCCAAGCGACGTCGCAGCTCGGTGACATCGACCTGCTCGATGCGCGCTTTGCCGTGGACGCCATCGGTGCGGAGCGGAATCTGCCAGCCCAGCCAAGAGCGCGCATCGACCCCAAGGTCCTGAAGCGCTAGCGCGAGCAGGCCCGCGGTTACCTGCTCGCCAGAGGAGACAACGACGTCGTATTCGCGTGCGTCATGCACGAGACTCGATTGGCGCGTCCAGTCGACGAGTTGGTTCGTCACCCCCGCCATAGCCGAGACGACAACGGCCACCTCGTTCCCGGCGTCGACCTCGTCTCTGACGCGCCGGGCAACACTCTTGATCCGCTCGACATCGGCGAGCGAGGTGCCGCCGAATTTTTGAACTATGCGACTCATACTTCGCTCGACAGACCGTCGGTAAGCGGCAATCTAGCGCGAGGCAGGTTGCTGCGGGAGCGCGTCCATATTGCCGAATCAACGGCACCGCCCCATAATTTTTTCTCGATGATTGAGTTCCATCCAGCCAGATCTACCGAGCAATCAGGATAGGAAGCGTTGCGCCTGACCAACGGCACCATCGATCCCGGCGAAATCAGCGGCTTCGCTGGGCAGGCCGAAAGCTGGTGGGATTCCGAGGGAAGTTTCCGGACACTGCACCGCGTCAATCCGGCCCGGCTGGGCTTTATCCGCCAACATCTGGCTGCCCATTTCTGTCGCGATCTCTCCTCGTTGCAGCCATTCGATGGGCTCACCTTGCTCGACATCGGCTGCGGCGGCGGCCTCGCCGCCGAGCCGATGGCCCGTTTGGGTTTCGCGGTGACCGGTATCGATGCAGGTGCTGAAGCAATCGACGCCGCACGGACCCATGCCGAGGCTATGGGTCTGGCGATCGACTATCGCGTTTCCGCCGCCGAATCGTTCGCCAACGCCGACAGAAGCTTCGACGCCGTGCTGGCGCTTGAGGTCATCGAGCACGTCGTCGACCCTGCCGAATTCTTTGCATCGGTCAGCGTCCAGGTACGGTCGGGGGGTGTGTTCATCGGAGCTACCCTCAACAGGACCCCAAGATCTTTTGCTCTCGCAATCCTCGGCGCCGAATACATCCTCCGCTGGTTGCCACCGGGCACGCATCGTTGGCGCAAGTTTCTACGCCCCTCGGAATTCGTCCTCGGCTTGCGCCGGAACGGCTTTGTTGCGACGCAACTGGCTGGTCTCACGTATGATCCGCGGCGCGGGGCGTGGTCGCTTTCTGCGGATCTCCAAGTCAATTACATGGTCGCCGCAGTGCGGCGGTAATCCCACTCGTTCAGCTGTCGGTCGGCGAGATCCAAGGGATGCGACCAAAGCTGATCCCCTCATCGGTGAGTTCGCGGGATTCGTCCTCGCTCGCTTCGCCATAGATGCTGTGCGCATCGATTTCGCCATAGTGGATGCGGCGGGCCTCTTCGGCAAAGCGGTTGCCGACGTAATCGCAATTGGTTTCGATTTGCCGGCGCAACTCGACCAACGCCGCGCGGAATTGCGCCGGAGACATCGCCGGCATCGTTTCGCGCGTGCGCCCGACGCGAGGGGCCATCACCGCTTTTTCCACTGAGGTGTTGCTGCATTCGGGGCAGGCAATCTCACCGGCCTTCCGCTGCGTCTCGAACCCGTCCCCGTCACGAAACCACCCTTCGAATTCGTGGCCGTGAGCGCAGCGCAGCGTGAACAGGATCATCGAGACGACCTCCGGTCGGTACTTTACACCCGCAGAGATGGCGCTCGCAATTCTCGGCGACAATGACCGAAAGCGCCGAAGGTCTAAGGCCGCCGAACTAGCTTGACCCTCTATTTGCCTATTTGCGAGATACGGAACCCGATCTACTCGGCAGCGAGAGGACGGGCGACGAGTTCCGGCTCAGTAAATCGCCGATCATGCTGGAGCGACGGGACCATGCGGCGCACTTCGGCAATTCGTGTCACCTCGACACGAGCGCTGACGATACCCACCCCTTCGCCAGCGTCGGCGAGCACCTCACCCCACGGATCGACAATCAGCGAATGACCATAACTTCGCCGCCCAGCGGTATGCTCACCCCACTGTGCGGGCGCAAAGACAAAACAGCCGTTCTCGATCGCTCGCGCGCGCAACAACACCTGCCAATGGGCGGTGCCGGTCGCCACGGTGAAGACCGAGGGGACCGTCAGAAATTCGGCGCCCGACTTCGCCAGCGCGCGATAGAGGTGGGGAAAGCGCACATCGTAACAAACGCTCATGCCGAGCCGGCCCCACGGCGTCTCGACGACGACGGTGCTGCCGCCAGGCCGGTAGGCGTTGCTCTCGCGATAACTCTCACCGCCCGGTAGATCGATATCGAACATATGGATCTTGTCATAGCGCGCGACGATCCTACCGCCCGGATCGACAACAAAGGATCGGTTCGCCAGCCGCGTCTCAGCCGCGGCTGCATCTGGTTCGCCGGCCGGGTCGATGACCAACGATCCAATCAGCAACCACACCCCCGTCTCTCGCGCAACGCTGCGCATGCCGGCCAGGAAAGGATCGTCCGCTTCGCGGCGCGCCTTTTCGCGTCGACTCCTGCCGCTTTCGATGAAATTCGATGCCTCGGGTGTCATGATGAAATCGGCGCCGATGTCGCGCGCCCGGCGGATCAGATCGGAGACCGTCCGCAGATTTGGCTCGGGGTCAGGACCCGCGGTGAATTGCACGCAAGCGGCGGTGAAGCTCCCGCTCATTTCGACGCTCCCAGCTTGGCATCAAGCTCACCGGTGCGGTCGAGCGCTAAGAGCTCGTCGGAGCCGCCGATATGCTCGCCATCGATGAAGATCTGCGGAAGCGAGGTGCGGCCGCCCGCCCGCCGGATCATTTCGGCGCGACGCGCCGGCTCTTCGGTGACGTCGATGTCGGTAAAGGCAACACCTTTACGGCCGAGTAGCGTGCGGGCGCGCGTGCAATAGGGGCAGAACGGCGTTGTGTACAGCTCGACTTCGGCCATCGCGATCGACTCTCCAGAGTTCCGCAGTGGTGACTATGCTCCGGTGCGCAGCGCCCGCGCCAGGGTCAGCACGCCGATGGACACTGCACCCGCACGCTTCAACACGCGGGCGCATTCCTCGACCGTAGCGCCTGTCGTCATCACATCGTCGATGATTACCACGCGCTTACCGGCGACACTCCGGCGGCCACGCATCGCAAAGGCCCCGCGCACGTTGCGTTCACGCGATGCCGGCCCAAGACGACCTTGCGCCGGCGTCCGCCGCCGACGAACCAGCCAATCCGTCGCGACCTCCGGCCCCCCCGCGGCACGCACCGCGTGGGCGAGCAACGCCGCCTGGTTGTAGCGGCGCTGAAAGAGCCGGGTCCAATGCAGCGGTACCGGGACGAGCAGATCGGCCCCGGCGAGAACCTCGCTGCCGGCACGGTGCATCCACCGCCCGAAGGCTGCAGCCGAGTTGGTATGGTCGCCATGCTTGAACGCGAGCAGCAGGCGGCGGCTGTTCTTGTCGTAACGTAGCACCGCGCGAGCCTGATCCCAGGTCGGCCGCCCGCGCGCACAGTCACCGCACACTGCATCCTCGCCCATCGGATGGGGAAACGGCAGACCGCAGAGGACACACCACGGCGGCGCGAAGAAGGTGATCCCGCTCCAGTACCGGCCGCACAAAGCATCGGGCTGATCGACGATATCGCCGCAGGAAAGACAGCGCGGCGGCAACACGCTGTCGACGAGCGCTCGACCGATCCGTCGCAATCGATCGGAGGTCCGGGCGGTAAAGGTTGCCGAGGCCGGCATGACGACACATCATCAGGCTGCGGGCTCATTCGTCAACCCGAAGCCGAGAGGAGATGGGTGCGCCAGATGGTCTTGCCAGACGGTTGCTCGAGCGGTGACATCTGCCGACCCTTCAGCACTCTTTGATCGCCGCGCCTGGCGGCTGCATCGCGACCGGGCGGCAAGGGACGGCTGCGTCGACTTTCTGCATAGCGAGATAGCCGATCGGATCGTCGATCGCCTCGACGATGCCAGAGGGCGTTTCCGCACTGCGCTCGATCTCGGCACGCACAACGGCGCGGTGTCCCGTGCACTCGAGCGCCGGCCGGAGATCGAAACCGTGGTCGCCACCGATCCATCCTTCGTCTTCCTTGGCCGGGGCTCCGGGATGCGGGTCGCCACCGACCCCGAGCTCATCCCGTTTCGTGATGGCAGCTTCGATCTTGTCGTCAGCGCGCTGATCCTCCACTGGGTCGGCGACCTGCCCGGCACTCTTATCCAGCTCCGCCGAATCCTGAAACCCGGCGGGCTGCTTCTTGCGGCGATGCTTGGCGGCCGCTCGCTAGCCGAGCTGCGCACCGCGCTCTTCGAAGCCGAGCTCGCCGAGGAGGGAGGCGTCAGCCCGCGCGTGTCGCCGGCAGCCGATCTCGGCGATATCGCAGGGCTGCTCTTGCGCACGGGCTATGCCATGCCGATTGCTGACGCCGAGACGCTCACGATTACATACCCCGACGCGGTAGCGATTATGCACGACTTGCGCGGCATGGGAGAAACAAATGCGCTGTCGGCGCGGCGTCGTACGCCACTGCGCCCGAGCACCCTTGCCCGCGCCGCGGCCCTTTACGCCGAACGGTTCGGCCTCCCTGCGGGCCGCGTCTCAGCGACCTTTGAGATCCTGTACCTGACCGGGCGGGCCCCGTGATCTCTAGGCCCGGGATAGACGAGATCCGGGTTGCCGCCGAGCGAATCCGCGGTTATGTGCGACGAACGCCGTTGCTGAGGGCCGCGCCGAGCAAGGAACGACCCGAGGTTGCACGGGGATTGCGGCTCAAACTCGAAGCACTGCAAGTCACCGGCTCGTTCAAGGCGCGCGGTGCGATCAATACGGCTTTCTCTTTGCCGCCGAGCCAGCTGCGCCGCGGCATCGTCACCGCTTCGGGCGGCAATCACGGGCTCGCCGTCGCTTATGCCGGCTGGGCGACCGAGGTGCCGGCCACGATATTTCTGCCCCGCTCGGCGGCTGCCGACAAGATCGAGAAGCTCGATGCGTGGGGCGCGCAAGTAGTGATGGCGGGGGATGTCTGGGATGACAGCAACCGTGCAGCCCTGCAACATGCCAAAGCCGAAGGTCTCGCCTGTATCCACCCGTTCGCCGATCCCGAGGTCATCGCCGGTCAAGGAACGATTGCGCTCGAGATCCTCGAGGAGGCTCCCGACCTCGATACGCTGCTCGTCGCCATCGGCGGAGGCGGCCTGATTTCCGGCATCGCTATCGCGGCGAAGGCGCTGAAACCCGGCATCCGCATCGTCGGGGTCGAGCCGGTCGGCGCGCCGACGTTGCATGACAGCCTCGCGGCCGGCTGTCTCGTCGAGCTCACCAGCCTCGACACCGCGGCGGTCACCTTGGCGCCGCGCCGCAGCGAGCCGGTGAATCTCGCGATCGTTCGCGAAGCCGTCGAGCGAATCGTGCTTGTCGATGACGTAGAAATGCGCGCGGCGGCCCGTTGGCTATGGCGCGAGATCGGGGTAGCCGCCGAGCTCAGCGGTGCGGCTGCGGTGGCTGCGCTGCTCTCCGGCCGCTACCGGGCGATGGCGGGCGAACGGATATGCGCCATCGTCTGCGGGGCCGGAACCGACGGCATCGGCTAGTCGCCGCGGCACCAGCTGCGCGCTGGTTTTCCCGGTTTTGCGGGAAAATTCCCGCGGAAAATCTCATTCGATCCGGCTCCCCGCCCGGTAACGCATTCAAAAACAGACATTTGCGATGGCAACGACGGCGATTGCCGTAGCGCATAACCGGGTATCTTTTGTAGCCGAAATTCCCGGATCAAGCCCGTAACCGGGAAATAACCGGGAAACCTCGGATATGGCTCAATCATCAGGCATTGGGAGAGAATATACCAGGATCTTGGCGGCAGGATGGCATTCGCGATCAGCGAGCTCCTTGCCGGCTAGCCCGGATTTCTCAAAGGGGATAGGTGCATCGGGGCCCTAGATCTGAGAAAATCGAATTGGCAGAACGGTTTATCTCAGGGCCAGGGGGTGTCCCGATGCAGA
>Ga0187846_10001759_pt1 | contig 12147 bp, 14 predicted proteins | sample TC_taG_FD_161473 | JGI IMG/M metagenome (GOLD analysis project Ga0187846, IMG submission 161473) | Biofilm microbial communities from the roof of an iron ore cave, State of Minas Gerais, Brazil - TC_06 Biofilm (v2) | ecosystem: Environmental > Terrestrial > Deep subsurface > Cave > Wall biofilm... | reverse complement strand
ACGTTTAATCCAACTCATTTCCATCAATGTATCAAGTATCTTATCAAGAGTTACCATATCATAATCTCCATACCCTTTAATGAGTAATTCACGTCTCAGTAAATTATTTTCCGGAGCGGCTATAAGAGAATCAACAACTCTTTTTGTTTGAGCCGCTAATGGATCTAACCCACTTCCTTCAGAAGCTTTAGTATTAGAATATATCAATCCAGTTACCATACTTATAGCCTCATCTATGTCAGATTCTAAGACAATCGTGTTATTATCATATCTAGCTAAAGCAAGACACATGGCGATTTTTACTATATGGTCTGGAACTCGATTTATAAATCCAGTCTTATCTCTATACTGTTTCTCATTAGCTCTCCATTCTCTTCTCCAAGAATTATATTTAATTCTAGCTTTATCTTCTGGAATTATTCTGGCTTTGTTAGCTGCTATTTTAACTAAATGGGGTACAAACCTAGGAGCTATATAATTCATAAATCTATCTTCATCGACATTTTCTTCTTCTGAATCAATAATATCAATGTTTTTTGATCTCTCTTCCTCATAGACAACTAAATTTCTTCCGATATACCCGCCTTCGATATTAGATTGTGGGATACTATCATAGAAATGAGCCGGGGATGATCCAAATAAACAAGTAATGTATGGTTCTTTGAGTTTTTCATGACCATCTCCCTTCAACATATTAGTCCAACTCTGACGATAATTTCTATCAAATAAATCAGTAAGAATGGTTATACTATCTGGGTCCTGTATAATGGCTGTTGACAACTCACCATTGATTATAAATCCTCTTGAATCTGTAATCATTGGTTTATTTCTCTCTGATCTTGTAGTTGCAAGTTCTTTAATAATAGCTTGAATAGAACTTCTTCCAGCAATGACTCTAGTTGAATCTGCCGCTTGTACTAATCGCTCAGCTAAGTTTATTGGATATCCCTTACCAAGACCAGATTCTCCCATTAATATTACATAAATATTAGGATAATAAATGAGCTTTCCTTTTATCGCTCTTAACGTGTATGAATTAGCGGCAACGGCTGAAATGCAACATAGAAGTGACCAGTATATCCAACTCTTTGGAGTCTCAACATCATTATGTTCAAGCATCAAATCATTTATCCAAGATTGATTCACGACTTCTCATTCTTCGCTTCTTCCAATTTAGATTGAATTCTAGAATATAACATAAATGCAATCATTTCATCCTCTTTAAGAGGAGAAAATGTTGACAAAGCCATGCAAAGAATTTTAGCTTCTCTTAATGTAAACTCTACTTTAATATTAGAATCTGCCAATTCGTCCTCGCTCTAACGCCATTTTGTAAAGTTCCTCGAAGTATTTCGATGGGGTTCCTATCACTATCACATGAAAATTAGAATGAAATAAGAGATCATTAGCATTTCTAGCATAAAACCACTGATTATTATCGAGATTTTGGCTATTTGCATAGCGTTGAGCTTGATTGGATGTTTCGGCAATCAAACAAATTCTAGTCATATTTTAACTTTTTCAAAATTAGCATAATTTGTGTGAGAAATCTCGATTTCACATGGGATGACTAACTTAATATTTCTCTTTAACGTGCAATATGTTGAAAAATCGATAGTTTCTTCCATATGCTTTTTCATTAATCTTGCGTAAGGCTCCCAATTATTTGCTGGAGCTTCAAGACAAAGAGAGTCATGTTTCTCCTCAATCCATAATGCGTCGCCATCTAATTCTTCATCAATCTTCAGGGCGGCTCCTTGTACAAGATGAGCTACAGTTCTTTGTGGAATGTTTGCATAAGCCTCGCCATAAATGTCATCCATTCTGCCATTGAATATTCTTACTCCACCCATAGGATCTATTAACACTCTAGAACTATCAATAGCATCTTTGATATCTCTATGAAATACACCTCTTATTTTAGGACTCGCAAAATGGAACTGGTCTAACATCTGGCCGGCTCTCCATTCTGATATATCCATATTAATTTCATATTTCTGAGCATCGGTATTGAATTCAGTCATTAAACGATGCTTTTTCATGTCGTAATTTCCGGCGTGTCTGACTTTCTTTCCAGTAAATCTCTCAGGACCATCTTTTGGGAGTTTGTCAATTATTGGATGGTGAAAATCAGCTGAAAGCTCTAATTTATTTGTATAACCAAAAATTAATGCCGCTGTGCGTCGATGAATGTCTATCTTATCAAATGCTTCTAGGAGTTCCCAGTCTTCGCTTAGAACGGCTACGACTCTAGCTTCTGCCTGAGAGGCATCAGCAACTAAGATTACTTTACCTTCATCTGCTATGAACATGCTTTTGATATCTTTGGCCAATCTTCCATGAGCAGAGATGGTATGGTCCGCAAGCCCAATTTTCTTTGGACGAAGCGGTTTCTTAAGAATTCCTGTAGATGAACGGCAAGTCTCAGTAGCTGATATGTTGTAAGCTGATTTGCATCGTCCATCATAGTCAGGACAGAAAGAGATTTGACGACTCTTTTGATCTCTAATTCTACGTTCTTCGAGGGTGTAATTTAAAATCCCTTTCTTTACTTTATCTTTACAGTTTCCGAGCAACGCAACGATAGAATCCTCTGATGTCGGATTTCTTTTGCGCACTTTGAATTTCATTATTTTGTAAAGCAAGTCAAACATCTGTGGATAAGATTTTACATTTATTTCAGTTCCCACACTCTCTATGAGTCGATCGTGAACAACGCTAGCCATTTCCGTATATTTCTTTTTTAGTTCTTTCTGACGCTCGCTGTTGACGCGCTTTCCGGTGGTTTGTAACTTCAAATAGAATTTATGTTTCTTCATCATGTAATTGTAATAGTAGTTTCTTAGTGGCACTTTAAATGTTTCTGACATCTGAATTAAGTCTTTTTCTTGTTCTTCATCGACTTCGAACTCGACAGCACAATCTCTAGCATTATATGTTAGAAGATTTTCAAATTTAACTTTTCCTAGTTTGAATTCTTTTCCATCATCCTTATAATATGGCTCTCTTGTCCATAACGAACTGACAGTGCAAAGTCTCTTGTCTGGTAATTCTGGAAAAATAACTCTAGTTTTAAGGAGTGTGTCTGAATAGACATTTGGACTTTCGAATCCGATAAGTCCGAGCTTATATTCGTCATACATATAATTATGTCCAATAATTTTAATTCTTCTAAGTTCTTTGTCAATTAGCCTCCAGCATTCGTCAAGTTCGTTATCAGCCATATCAGTAAGGTTATTATTACCAATGTTATGATATAATGGGATACTGATAGAATGATACTTATTAAAAGCAAAGCCAATACAAACAGGAACACAGTTAATGGACTCAATATCAACCGCTGCTGTTTCACAGCGTTCATATTCCCTGAAGAATCGATGTAAATCCAGTGAATTATGACATATTGATAACGTCCTTTCTGGCAAGTTTATGTTTGAGGATAGTGATTCCTCAGCGGCTCGAATAATATCAGCTTCAATAACCTTTAGCCAAACCCACGATAGGCCACCTTTTGAGTCCTCCGACTCAGTACGACTGAACAAAGCGGCTGGATGAATCGTAGGAACTATCTTCGTGATCCCATCACTCGCCGTAAGGATAGAGCCTCGATAGTTTAGTATGCCAGAGCAATCACAGACAGCTTGTAAGGCTATATCACCGACAGCTAGGATACAATTAGGTCTGAGAATACTTATTTCCTTATCCCACAACTCTTGCATCTGTTGACCAATATCCACTCCTATAAGATGTAGCTTTTTAATATCGTTGAGTGGCGGGCGATATTTTATAACGTTTGTTATGTAACACTCAGAGCGTTTTATATTTGCTTTTAAAAGACAATCATCTAGAATCTTTCCAGTAGGACCAACAAATGGCACTCCGGCTTCGTCCTCGTGACGACCAGGAGCTTCGCCAACGATCATTAGCTTCGGTTCTATTGGTCCAATGCCAGGAACGTAGTGATTACTCATTCAATATCTTCACAATTAATCTCTTCTTGCTTCTTTCGAATAAATTCCAGAGCCTCATAGGCATAATCGAACCTTTCTAATTGAGGTCTATGAGTTTTCAACCATCTTGCAATTAATAAATCTTCACAAACTGAGCCTTTCGAGCGTCTTAGAGCTATAGCTGTTTTAGCTATGGTCCATTTGTTATTAGATAATTTCTTTTCTCGATGAAAATCGTGGGTTTTCTTCGCTTTTTCAATCCATAGTTGTTGTGGCATATCCAAAAGGTTGAAGTTTGTGTGGATTTCTCTCTTTTAGAGAAGTTACCGCTTTAGTTAGAGTCCAAAGCGGTGAAAATGACTTCTCTTTATTCTTACTCTTTGGTTGAGGAACGATAAGTGAATGATCTTTCGATTTATTTACCTATTTTTTGCGTTATTTCGTAGTTATTCATTTTCCTAGCTAAGTGGCTTAAAATCAACGATGTCGTTAAATTCATTACCTTTATTACTCTTTCCCCTTTTGATATAAATCATTAACTTATGACCTATAGTTTGCTCAAATAGCTGAGTTGTTAATTCATATCCTTTAACTGGATCATATGGAAAATTGAGAGTTTTCCACAACGATTTACCGAACCCCAAAGCTTTCTCATTGAAAAGTTTACGTGGCTGTACACCCTTGTATGGGCCATCAATAATTTTAAATAAGAAAATACAGTTCGTAGAACCATCCGTGTCGGCTTTATCTTCTCTGTATTCTACAATCTCGGATGGATGCCAGCCAACTTCGACTAAGTCACCCTTTTTTAAATCATCTGGTGTGAGGATTGCTCTCATGTTAGACTCTCCATTGTGTTGTTGGTTGTTGGAATGGGTTGAAGGATTCTTTAGTCTCGTTATTATCTTTAGATTCTATTCCTCTACTTTTATCGATTAAATCTTTCCACACTTGATAAAATAATTTATCTGTTATGTCGAACTCTTTTACATAGTCACCTAACAATGGACTCTTAGCGTATTCGTCACCTACTGCTTCTGTATTTACTATGTATTGTTTAGATGATTTACTATCTAATGACCAGTTAGATTGTTGAGAAAAATGATATATTTCTGTGAAACTCCCTGGAACTAAACTAGCCACTTTGCTACCATAACTAACTATAGGGTTAGTTCTAGTGACTCTCATAGAATTTCCACTTCCAGAAAGGCTCACTCCGGCTAATGGGTGTGCTGTCCAAATTGTGTGACAAGAAAGTTTTCTTGAAATGTCGATACATTGACTTACGATACTTGTTTCAACTTTATATTCATCCCAGTCTGGAAGAACATCTTTAATCTTCTTTCTCTCTTTTGAACCTCTACCGAAGTTTAATGACCAGTTGACACAAGCTGATGTCATGAATGTGATAGAATCATTAATAAGAGCAAAATAACGACAATCTTCGCTTAACTCAATTAATTTATTAAGATACTCATGTGCATTCTGGCTTCCATAAACTTCATATTCGATATTGTCTAAAATCTTTTTAGCATTAGCACCGAATCTTTTTTCGGTGAAGAATGTAAGAAGCTCTACTGGTTTTGATTTATCCCAATAGGATAAATAAACTGGACCTTCTAATGCAAAGCTTGCTGCGGCTAGAGTCTTACCAAATCCTGGAGAAGACTTAAATAGAAAAGATATGTTCTTATCTGGAGTTAAAGATGATGCTTTCATTTTTCATCTTCTTGTGATTCTAAATCATCATCTTCATCATTTTCCTTATCTGGTATGAAATCTTCATAGAAAGGCATTAAATGTCCTCCTCTGCTTCTTTTTTGGCTTGTTGGATTGTTTGTTGTAGTCTTTCAGCCAAAGTTAAATGATGAAATATTGGATTTTCTAATTCTTGTTTTACTATGTCTTCTGCTTTCTCAACCTTAAGCCTGTGACAGCTATCACAATGAGGCTTAGCTAGTCTAAGACTATACTCACTCATTATGAATGATTCTCCACACCTCCAACAAATAGAACGCTTTCCTAATGCTAGAGATACATTTGTCTTATAACTGCAATCCGGTAAAACACAGAAAAAAATTGAATTACCAGATTTATATTTGAGTCTCTTTAGTTTATGGACGTGTTTCTCTGTTTTTCTTGGCATTTTCTTTTGCTTCTTCAAGAAGGGTACTATTCATTTGTTCACAGTAAATAAGATGTTGAATTCTCTCAATAAGAGAGAGTTTTCTGCTATTACCATTAATGCTTATTTCTCTTGCATATCCTGATTCGTCAAGTAGTTCATGAATTTCATTTTCTTTATCGTTTAGAATTCCGTTTACTAAATTAGTAAGAATCTATACACACTCGACTTCATTTTTTAACTTTCAGTTTGGCCGCTGACTTTTTGAAATCTAGCGCTATAATTTTTATTAATTTTTGATAAATCTCATTGCAACTTATTCTTTCATCTAAAGTCATAAGGGATGGTAGCATTTTTCTAAGTGATGTTACTAAGTTTGCTGTATCATTTCTGCTTATAATAAATTTCATTCTTTTCCCTAATTAAGAAAGGCGACAGAGCCGTTAAGGCCAGCACTCTAATATAGGTGCGTATGCCATGAAACGGCTCCGTCTATTCACTATCAATTAGCACTATTGTTTTACCATTAAGTCTTCGGCTTCCTGCTGCTTTCATAGTATTGCCTACGTGACGGCAAAACGGCATGATTGATAATGAAGTCTTAATCAGTATGAAATCCATGAAAATATTTAGAATCATAATTTCTTTGTAACGTCCCATTCTTCAACAACTACGTAGTTATTCTCCAGTTTCAAATCTTTTGAATCCTGGCCTGACGAATCGCAAATAGAATAATACTCACACAACCTATTAAACTTATTACAACTCGTGGGCTTTTCTGGCCACTCATTGTTTGCAATACAACCTAAGAATTCATTTAAGAGCATCTTTGTAAGATTATTCTTCCAATCTTGGATATAAATTGGATCATATGATAGTGGGAGGCGCTTAAATTTCTCACTTGCTGATTTTAGTTTTTTAGCATTCGAGTCATGTAGGCCAATTCGATTAACGAAAAGATAATTGCTTTCTACTGCTGCGCAGTAGTTTATGAATTGGTTACTTTTTCTAAAGACTTGACTATCGCGAGAGAAAGTCTTATGGTCAAACGGTACTCGATTATAGCTAGAGCTTTGTCCTATCCCATGATAATTGGCTAGCAAATCTATCCTTCCACTCATAATAATTCTGATTGAATCATCTTCATATAGTTCGTAGGCGAATGGCTGCTCAGTGGCTAATATTTCTAAACAATTCTCATCTTCTGGACGCCAAAAATCTAAGTTTTCTTCAATTGTTGTCAATAATGACTCAACTTCTTCAGGCTCGCTATTTGATTCAGATGGGTCAGATGATATTTCTCTTATTTTCATTAGGCATGCTTCGCTTCGCTCAGCAAAAGGCTTATTCTCAGATAGCATTCGATAATAAACTGCTAAGCCTTCATGAGCTAGTCCTCCCAAATCTAACGATTTGGATTTATAAAGTATTGGCAGAGTTTTGTTGTGATTATGTCTAAAGTTATATCTGGCAGGACAAGTTTCAAAAAGGTCTATTTTGGATGCATCTAATATGATGTTTGCTTTTTCAGTCATTTTTTATAACCTCTAATAAAATTGATAAAATTTCTACTACCTCTAAATCACCTGATGTCCTTCTGCCATAAATACTCCGTTAATGCTTTGATTATTACTCTCAATTGCTCGTTATCTCTATATCTGATGCTTCCAATCATTAATTCTATATTATCTGTTTCATTTTCATAATAATTATCTTCTATTATGTCTAATCTTCTTAGATCTTCTTGCTTCTCCACTCTAATTTCACTTCTAATAAACGTAGGAATAGGATGCGGAAATACTCTCCAAACTAATTCTACGTGTTGAGTTAAACGAGATGACTGCCTAGTGTCTAGTGGAGTTTTGCAGTGATTATCACAGATAAAAATCTGATTTCCTAAAACTTCAATGGCTATCACGTGGCGTGGGACAAAAACAACGTATAATCCATCATAGTCGTGTATTCTAAATAGGGTCATATAAAGCGTCGAACTAGCGAAGCTAGTTTCTTCTACATCAAACTTCAATCTTTTTAAAGCTTCTTTTAAGTGTTCTTTAGCAACTGCTTTAATTTCCGCTCTTCCACTTACAGATGATATGATTGCTGCACACTCATCTGTACTTTTGCCAGTAAGAGCAGATAGGACAGCGGGACCACAATATTGATTTAATCCGAAATTAATTTCTTTTAAGGTTGTCACGTTAATGAATCCTCAATTCCCCTATTAAGTGAGGCTGTTCTTTTGTCATAATAGGCTACATCAAATTCTCTTTCATTATTTATCTTTTGGATTTGATTGGATGCCCAAATTTTCAAATTATTAAGAAGTAGATGGTCATTAATTTTTTCAGCATTAACTCATCTAGCATTTGAAGTTTACCGACACGAATTGAGGCCCCTTCCTTAACTTCGACCAATACTCTAGTGGAGCTGAATTGAAGCCGGTAAGCGGTTCTACTCCTCGCTGGACATCAACAACGACTTGGCCAGCAAAGGTTCGAGCGAAGGCTTCCTTTGCTGCCGCGATCGTCTGGCCTTGAGCTGTAATATCGTAGTCGAGACATTGAGCAACCCATCCGTCAGCCTCTCGTAACAACAAGATGCTTAATTTGAATCGAAAATCGATGGCCATTATTTTGTCCATTGTTCCTCTTTATAGGTAAGAGACTTCATCATGAAAATAAGCGGCTAAGAAATTTCCTTCACAAATTGAGCTTCTCTCTAAAAGTTGCATTTTTGTCAGATTGTCCATGCTTTCCTCCCTTTCGTAATCAATAACTCATCAAGTTCTCTCATTAAGCTATTCTGGTCCCAAGCTATTTCTTTGTTATCTAACGTTGCTGCTACGATTTGCCGTTTAATCTCTACTAATTGAGTAAAGTATTCGTCAATGGTTCCACTAGCTATCATATATGTAATACCAACTGGATGTTCTTGACCAAATCGATGAAATCTGTCTTCTGCTTGTTCTTCGTTAGCAGGATTCCATTGACGCTCCAACATGATTGCGTCGGAACAAAATTGTAAATTCACGCCTTCTCCAGCCGCTAAGGTGCTGGCAATTAAGATTCTTCGATCATTATCCTCGCGAAACTTCTTAACTAGTGCTGCTCTTTCATCCCCATTCAAACCACTATGTAACATACAAACCTTGCCAAATCCTCCAACTTCGCACCATTGATTCAACTTGATTTCTAACATTCCTGCTACATCATGATGATGCACATAAATGACTATTTTTCTATCTGTTGACAATAAAAATTCAGTTACAAAATCTATGCAACCGCCTTCAGCATCTACCTTAGAAATGCCAACAATATATCTCAACTTGTTTCTTATTTTCATCTTAAGACCTTGAGTCTCGAAACTGTTATTTAAATACATCAACTCTTCTAACTCATCCATAGCCGCTGCATATGCTTTGTGCAGCTTTCTATCTAATTCGACGTGATAGAACTTTCTGTCTTTTGATGGCAAATCTTTTAGAACTTCATTTTTCGTTCGACGAATGATAATGTCCTTTGTGTTTTCGTGAAATCTCTTGACGTCTTTCAATCCTCCAACCTTTTGTCCCCATCCATCATTGTAAGCGTCACAGTAATTATCAATAAATTTCTGATAGTGTGGGAAGAGTGTAGGTTTAGTGAGATTTAAGACAGTGAAATACTCTCCAGCATTATTCTTAATTGGAGTGCCGCTCATGCTGATGATATGTTGAGCGTTTCTTGCGACGCGCTGAACGGCTTTTGCTCTATCACTTAGATGATTCTTGATTCTCTGACATTCATCTACGATAATTGTTTTGATTGTTCCCTCAGGAAGCAAATCGAATAAATGAGTATTCTTTAGCATTTCATAAGTTACGACATAAATTTGGAAACCGGGTATTGCTGGCTCTTTTCCAGTTTTAATTACTTGTGTTAAGAATTTTCTATCCATCGCTCCGTCAGAGCTACAGATACGATGAATCTCATACATCCATTGCAATTTAACGGTTGATGGACATACTATCACCGCTGGTAAAAGCTTCTCCGCGTGAAGACGGATCAAACTTAGTGCTTCGATGGTCTTGCCCAATCCGGCTTCATCAGCAATAATACAACGGACATTTGAATCTTCAGCGAACTTTACTGCGTCAATTTGATATGCTCTCGGTTTACAGCCATCGTTAAAGATTATTGATTCATATTCTTCTTTAGTTGATGTCATACCCTCAGAATGTAGTAGATGACCACAAACTAGCTTAATCAAGATTGTCTTGCCAATTTTGATTCTTGAAGACTCTACTGCAATTTTATGACAAACTGGACATTCTTGACGTATTATTTGTGTTAGTGGCATTATTTCATTCTCCAAATTATTTTTGGGTTATTAATGTATGCTTTTATTCTCCTTTTTTAGCGAATGGATTGAATGTTATAGATTTAGGAATTGCTTGTTTTTCCTTCTGTTCTTCAGAAGTTTTACTTCTAGCTAGTATTGTTCCGGCGCTCATAACTCTTTCTGCTTCGCGTTGCGCTTCGGTGGGACTCATACCAGAATTCTCATATGTCCTTTTGAGTCCTTCTAGAATCCTTTCAACTTTTGACATTCTCTTCTGACGTTCTTTTATGGCATTGATTGCATTTGTTGCCATTTCATTAGTATTAATTGATCTCTCGAACCCTTGTATCTTGTTATGTTTCTTCTTAAATTCTCTCTCAATCTCATCAACGGCTGTTATTCTCGCGCGAGCCTCGAAGGCAATTTTACACAGTTCTTCTCTGTGTGCTCTTAATGTTAGTAAATCCATATTTTTTACTAGCACCTTCTCATGATTAAATAATTTGGCAAATAGTTCTTCTTGTGGTGTCATATTGATAGCTCCTTGTCTAATAGCCTTATCAATTTCTTGAATTCTAATATTTGATAATAATTCATCAAACTCATCGAACCAGCTATGTCTACTCTTCGACGTTTACGTATTTGATTGTCCTTGTAGCTCTGAGCATCATTGCTAGTTTGAAAACGAGTGAAGCTGGAATCTCAATTTCATCATAATCGTAGTCATCTGTTCCGGCCACGCGAGTGCCAGGTGAAATAAGCTTTACTTTGCCATTTTCTTTAATTGTGGCGTGAAAGCCATAATGCTCGATTGTTACCTGTTGATGACTATAAACTTTAATTTTTCCTTCATTATCATCACCCTTTAGTTGTGGATTGTTGCTGAATTCTTTTGCCATTTTGTTCCTCCTCATTTTTCTTTATGTTTAGTTTACTCGCTAATCATCAAGCCTTCTAATTCAATGTTTTGTTCAGACATCCATTCTGATATTGACTTCATTAGTTCCAAATTAAGTTGATGTTTCTTAACCCATATGTAATATATAGGCTCGAACTTATGTTTTGTCCACTCCTGAAATTCTACAAGAATGTCTTTATATTGGTTAATCAATACTACCCGTCTCAGTGTCATTGTTAATCTCCTGATTTGATAAAATTTTCTTTTATTTTCTATAACACTTAGTTGATGGTCTATCCTTGCTCTTGGAATCGAAACATACGAAGTAGTGAAAATGGTTTATTGCGTAGCGGATGTCATAATACCAGCAAGGATAGCTGATAACCTTTTTACATAAGCAGCAACGAATCTCAAATGATGATAATGTCGACAGTGCGAGCGGCTGAGATAGTATGAGCTTGAATTTTTTGATTGCAGATGAATGGATTTGAAGAATACCTGAAGAATTATTGGCAATTTGAGATAATTCTTTTTGGGAAGATATCATCTCATTTGTGGAACGATTTTCAACTAGACTTACGCCTGACGTTGAGATAGATTTAAGAATATCTCGTTTTTGTGATTCGTTCATTTGTCTATCTCTCATTCTGGTGTTGTGAGTGAATGTTTGCTGTAAGCATCGTGTTGCTCGCCGTTGGTTGACATTGCACGTCACCGGATGGGCGCTGAACGTCTGTAACTCGTTGCAGGCGAACGGCTTAGGTGTCAAAGTGAACATGTTATATCCTGTCTGCCTGTATTATAGCAGGTTATGGTCGGAGTGTCAAGTGTCCTCTTTTGGGGACGGGGGG
>Ga0187846_10001758_pt1 | contig 12151 bp, 13 predicted proteins | sample TC_taG_FD_161473 | JGI IMG/M metagenome (GOLD analysis project Ga0187846, IMG submission 161473) | Biofilm microbial communities from the roof of an iron ore cave, State of Minas Gerais, Brazil - TC_06 Biofilm (v2) | ecosystem: Environmental > Terrestrial > Deep subsurface > Cave > Wall biofilm... | reverse complement strand
CTCGCGTACTCGGGCGGGCAGCCGATGTAGACCTCGAGGCGGTCGAACGCTTGACGACCCCGAGTCTTCAGGTGAGGCAGCATGCCGCGGACGGTCCGACGGAAGATGCGATCGGGGTACCGGGGAAAGTGCGGGCCACTCCGGACCGAGCCCCGAGCCCGGTTCGCGCGGTAAGTTTCGAGGACCTCGGTTCGGGCCCCCGTCACGACGCTTTTCTCGGCGTGAAGTACGACGATCGATTCTCCACCGAGGAGGCGTTTGGCGATCCGGCTCGCAGCGCGCCCGAGGATCAGACCGCTCACGTCCACGACCGTCGGAGCCGGCACGGCGGGTTTGGTCGAGACCGAGGGAGCGCGGTGGGAGTCGGCCTCGGGCGGGGAGGTCGGCTTAGGAGCCTCCGCTTTCGCGTCTGGCGTTGGCGCCGGCGTCGCCTTCTTGGCTCTTGGTTTCTCAGCCAAGTAGTCTCACCCCCGTGCCGTTCGGGTGACTCTCGAGCAGTTCGGGAAGGCTGAGGGCTTGGCCGCCCGCGGATTGAATCTTGGCGCGGGCGGCCGAAGAGTAGTCGAAGGCCCCGACCACGAGCGGTTTGGTCAGGCGGCCCTCCGCGAGCACCTTGCCCGCGACCACGACGGTCTCGTTGGGTTTCGTGAGACGCTCGAGGTGGGCGACGTTAATCGGGGACCGGGGGTGACGCGCCCGGGCGAGCCGTTCGGCGACCGCGCCCCACACGGGAGCATCGTTCTTCTTAGCGGCGACCCGGAGCTCGATCAGCGTGCGAACGAGCTCAGGATTCTCCTTACGAATCGTGCGGAGCATGCTGAGGGTCGCCTCCGACCCGGGCACGTCTTATAACGGTTGCTCGGCGAAACGGGCGCCCGTGTGGCCGGCTCGGCGCGGAAGCGACCCGGCTCGTTACCGGGGTTCCCGTCCCCGCTAACGATTAAATAGGGACGCCCGCCATCGGCCCCGAGAGGACGCCATGCGAAAGTTCCTGACTGAGCTCCGTGGGAAGACCGTGATGACCCAAGACGGGCAGATCCTCGGACTGATCGAGAACTTTGTGGTCGACACGACGAGCGGCGGGATCGCCCACGTCCTCGTGACCCCGAGCGAAGATATCGAACCCCGACTGTTCCAGACCGACGGCTCGAACCGGCTCGTGCTCCCCTTCAAGAGCATGCGGGCGGTCAAGGACGTCGTCGTGATGGACATTGGGAAGTGACCCGGCCTCCCCGACGTTCGTCTCGGTCATCATCACCGTCAAGAACGAGTCGCGGAACGTCCGCCAACTTCTCGAAAGCCTAGTCCGCCAGGAACCGCCGTTCGAGGTCGTCCTCGTCGACGCGCTGTCCCGCGACGGGACGGCGAGGATCGCCGAGCGTTTCGCGAAAGACCATCCCGGGCTCGTCCGGGTCTACCGCCGATACGGCTCGCGCGGGATCGGGCGCAACGAAGGCGTTCGACGCGCCCGGGGCGAATTCGTCGCTTTCATCGACGGGGATTGCCTCGCCGACTCGAATTGGCTTCAGGCGATCCGGGCCGTCCTGCCGCGTTCCGACATCGTCGCCGGTCGTACGGTGAGCATCGGGCGAAGCCAGTACGGCGTGCTCGAGCGGGTGGAACTGTTCCAGGCGGGGAGCGATGTGACCTACCCGTCATGCAACCTCGTCTACCGCCGCGAGCTGTTCGAGCGCCTCGGAGGGTTCGACCCCCGGTTCATCACGGCCGAGGACATCGACCTCAACTTGCGCGCCGTGCAGCGCGGGGGGCGCATCGTCTACGAGCCGAACGCGATCGTCTACCACGAGATGCGCGCCACCCTGCTGCGATTCCTCTACCAGGCGTTCTGGAACGGGTACGGGCGAAAGCAGCTCACCGAGAAGCACGGCAGCCTGTGGGGGAACTACCGGATCCGACGCCTCCTGAGCGGCCAACGTAGCGTCATCGCCTGGGCGAGGCTCACCGCGGCCTTGGCAGGCTACGCCACCCGGGTGGTGACTGGCCGACGCCTCGCCGAGACGGATCGGATCGGCGGCGGATAGCTGTTCGAGAAATCGCTAGCCGGCTCGCAGGAGCTCGGCGACCTTCGTGACCTCGGAGAGCACCTTGGTCGCGTCCGCGGTCTGGTCGACGACCGCCACGAGGAGGGCCTTCTTGCCCGAGCCCACGATGATCGTCTTGGAATCGTTCCCCTCGATCACGATGCGGTCCGGCTGGGCCCGGTTGAGCTCGGTGTTCGCGGTCGCGGCGGCCCCGAGGATCGTCGCGCACATGATCGCGAACGTCTCGGTGTAAACCCCCGCCGGGACATCGGCGTAGAGCACGAGGCCGTCCCGGGAGACCAGCGCGGTCGCGAGCCCATTGATCCGGCTCTTCAGGTCCTTGATTACCGCTCCCACGTTGCCCGTCGCCATCATCGTTGCGCCCCCCCTTACATCTCCTCTATGCGGAACCGGCACTCAGGCTGTCCCACGCTCGCGCACGACTCTTCCGTACACTTGACGCGCGACCCCTTAAAACGTTCGTAGAACTCGCGAAGGATGCCCCGGAGGCGGTGGCAAGTGGGGATGTCGCTCGGGACCACCTCGATGGAGCCTTTGACGATGACCTCCCCGTCTTTGAACGAGATCTCCTCGATCCACCCGCGCTCCTTCAGGATCTCCGCGGCGCGCTGGTGGAACTTCGCGCGGTCCTTGAGCGCGTCCTCCGCCATGTCGGAGCCGACCACCGAGCCTTCCTTGAAGAACAGGCCGTGGCAGGCGTGGGACATCACCCCCTCGTAGAGCTCGTTGATCTTGTGGAGCTCCCCCTGGTTGAGCTTCACGTAACGCATGACGGCGCCCGCACCACGGGGTCCCATATATAGCCGTTCTCGGGGGGAGGGCGTTCCTAGGGAGCTCCCGTCACTTCCCTGGGCGCTATCGCCGGGGCGGGCTCGCCGGTCACCCCCGGCCGAACGAAGTCGAGGGTCGGAAGCTCGCTCAACGTCTGGATGCGGTTCGCCACCACCCGGGGCCAGATGTCGGTGCGGTCAATCAGGACGCCGGTCAAGCCGGCGCGGTTCGCCGCCCGCGCATCGCTCCAGTAGAGGTTACCGACGAACACCGTCTGCCCCGGCACCGTGCCGAGACGCTCGCACGCCCGGTGGAACGCCGCCGCGGACGGCAATCGGGGCTCGGCCGGTCCCGCCTCCGAGAGGACGAGCCAGCTCTCGACCAGGCCGGCTCGCTTGAGCATCGCGCGGGCGGTGTCGGCCGAAAGCTCGGAGACCACGCCTACCGGCTGTCCGCGCTCGGCGATTTGAAGCACCGTGGCCGCGGCGTCGGGGAATCGCTCGATCTCGCCGGTGGGGCGCAGGAATCGATCGACCACGGCCTCCACTTCGGTCGGCGGAAGCGAGTGGCCGGCGATCTCGGTCAGCGTCGCCCGGAGGAATTCTCGATGGTCAGCCGCCTCGGCGACCGGCATCGTTCCGACCAGGCCCTGCCACCGGCGCTGGTCCCACCCGCGCAGGGATCGCTTGATCGCGGCTTGGGCATGACGCTCGGGGATGAGCGGGCCCTGAGGACGCCACGCCCACTGCCAGTGGGTGATCGTGTGCCAAGGGACGAGCGTGTCGCTGAGGTCGAACAGGACTCCCGGAAGTGCTCGCGCTGCGGTCATGCGAATGAGGTTCTCCCGCGGCTCACGCTCGCCCGGCCTTCTGCAGCTCGAGCAGGTCCTCGGTCGAGACCTTCTCGCCCTTCTTCAACCGAGCGAGAAAGTCCTCTTCGCGGGGCGGCTCGACCTCGGCGTAGGGAACGGGTACCCGCCCTCCGCGGACGGCGTAGAGCATCTTCTCGATATCCCGGACCTCTTCGATGGCGGCGATGTGCTGACGGTGCGCTTCGTCGGCCGCGGCTTTGACCTCGAGGAGCTTCGCCTGTACTTCGTCCGCCTGGCGCCGGAGGTCGTCGACCGTCTCGTAGAGGCCGACCATCGATTCGTGCGCTCGCTGAGCCTCCTCCGCAAGACGGCCGACGGCCGTATGATGGTTCTCGGCCTCGGTCCGGGCTTCGGTCAACTGGGCGATCGCGGTCTCGACCTCGGGGTCCTGCCGGAACTGCTCGTCCTGATCCCGAATCGCCGCTTCCAGGCGCTTCATCTCCTCGACGAGCCGCTTCTCGGCGTCGGGGGAAAGCGCGGTGGTCATGTGGCGGAATTCGAGCTCCCGAAGTTCCTTGCGGAGCCGCCAGACCGGGATGGCTCCGGGTTTCGGGGCGCGCGCGCGCTTGAGCTCGGCGACGCGGTCGGCGGTCTCCTGGAGCCGCCGGTTCCACTCCTCCCGGAGCCGCTTCTCCTCGCGGACCTGGTCGTTCAGCTCGTCGCGGTGCTGGCGGTGCTCCTGGGCCTCGGCGCTCTTGGCGTGGAGCTCGTCGAGGATGTGACCGCGCTGGTCGGCGAGCGTTCGCGCCTCCGCATTCAATCGGTCGCGGCGGGCTCGGAGCTCATCCGCCCGGAGATTCGACTCGGCGCGTTTGCGCTCAAGCTCTTCCGTCGCCTCGGTCACTTAGGCATCACCCGTCGAAAGCTCTGGGGGCCGGGCGCCAGCGGACCGGGGAGCCCGATATAAAGGCTCCGAGCGAGGGCCCCCGACCTGGGGCGCCGGGGGGAGTCGCGCCCGCTAGGCCCCGGCTCCGTGGGGCGGGCGCGCCTTCTTCTCCCGCGGCAGACTAATATCCGATACACCGGATGGAACGGTGGTGGACGAGGTCGGACGGATTTTCGGGGACGTCGGGCTCGGTCAGTTCCATCTGACCATGGCCCAGGCGGTCGAGCGCGGCGATTATCTCGCCGTCGATGACGAGCTCCACGGCCCGGTACTCTGCCAGCTGGACGACCTGCGGCGGAAGAGCGACCTCGATATCGAAGGGGCCGGGGCACTCGGCCGCGGCGCATCAACGCCGATCCACGAGAACCTGCTCGGGTTCGCCCGGATCATCGGCTACCGCGACTCCCAGGGCCTCGTGAAGCTCCCGACGATCCCGTTTCGCCCGGGCGCGAGGGTCTACCGGGCCGAGGAGCCGCTGATCGCCGACGTGCTGGGGCTCAAGCATCACGCGCACACGGGAGCCTACGTCGGTCTGTTGCGAAGCCACACGCTGAAAGTGGAGCTTGACATCAACCAGCTCGTCCAACGGCACGTCAGCGTGCTCGCGAAAACGGGGGGCGGCAAGAGCTACCTCCTCGGCGTGCTGATCGAGGAGCTCCTTCGGCACCACGTCACGTGCGTGGTGATCGACCCGCACGGGGAGTACGGCTCGCTACGGTTCGCGGCTGAGAAGAACGGGGTGCACGCCCGGTTCGGGGTCGAGTCCCAGGGATTCCGGCGGCAGATCCTCGAGTTCTCCCCCGATGTCACGTTGAACCCTACCGCCCAGCCGCTGACTTTCTCGTTGAAACATCTCGACCCCCGCGAGCTGCTGACGTTCATGGGTCTCACGAACATCAAGACGTTCCTGCCGTCGCTCAAGGAGGTCATGGATTCCACGGCTTCGACCACCCCCGACTACACGGTCCACGACCTCGTCCGGACCGCGGAGCACGGGGAGGGACCGATCTACGAGACGCTCCACGAGCGGCTCGAGTACGTGGACCAGACCAAACTACTCGCCCCGAAGGGCACCAGTCTCAACGAACTCGTTCAGAAGGGCATGGCGACCTTGATCAATCTGCGAGGGGTCGCCCCGGACGTTCAGGAGCTCGTCGTCGCACGGATCGCGGGCACGCTGTTCGACAATCGGAAGAAGGGGAAGATCCCTCCGCTGTTCCTCGTCGTCGAAGAGGCGCACAACTTCGCGCCGCAGCAAGGGACGGCCGCGTGCTCGCGGGTGCTCAAGAACATCGCGAGCGAAGGGCGCAAGTTCGGCCTCGGCCTCTGCGTCGTCACCCAGCGAGCGGCCCGCGTCGACAAGAGCGTGCTCTCCCAGTGCAACACGCAGCTGATCCTTCAGGTCACCAACCCCCTCGACCTCAAAGCCATCGCCCAATCGATCGAGGGACTGACGAACGGGATGACCGAAATGATCCAGTCCCTCCCGGTCGGGGTGGCCCTGGTCACCGGAGGCGGATACCACTCCCCGCTGTTCTGCGAGGTCCGGCCTCGGGCCACGCGTCACGGCGGTGAGAGCGTCGTCGTCATCGAAAACAACTGACGCCCCGCCCCCGGGCGCCGCGAATCCTACGGCGCCCGGCGTTCCGCTCGGACCACGAGAAACAGCTCGTGACCAGTCTCCCCTTCGGGGACAAACTGGCGCTCCCGCACGTGGAAACCGGACTCCTCGAGCCAACGTTGGTAGGTGTCCGCGTCGGCGTGGCTCCAGAACATCGCGCCCGGCGAACCGAGCCAGTTCGCGTCGTACCCGGTGAACGCCGCGTGCCCCGTGATGACGAGGCCCAGCCCACCCGGCCTCAACCATCGATGGATCCGGCGGAGCATCGGGGGCTGATCGTCCAGCGGGACGTGGATCAACGAGTAGAGGGCGAGGACGCCCCCAAACCGTCCGTCCGGAAACTCAAGCTCCGTCATGTCCGCGCGCAGGAACTCCGCCGCCGGCACGAGGCGGCGTGCCCGCTCGATCTGGACGTCGGAGATGTCGACCCCCGTGACCCGGAAGCGCTCGACCAGCATCCGGTCCGCAGGCACCCCACAACCGCAACCGAGGTCCAGGACGAGGGAACCCTGCGCCAATTCCTCGAAAAGAGGTCGCAGCCACTCCCGGTACTCCTGGTCGGTGTGCCCGAACGCATCGCACGCCGCTCTGTCGCCTCGATACTTTTCGGAGGCTTGATTCCAACCCGAACGAACGACGGTCCGGGGGTCTCCCCGATTCATTGCGTTCCCGGGGTCCCCGGCCATCGTCCTTCCCGGGCGAGAGCGGATCGACTACGGCGACGAGCGGGCTTATCGGCCGGAGTTCTCGAGGTAGCGGGTGACCAGCCGAACGCCGAATCCGGTGGCCCCGATGTTCTGGTAGGCCGGCTGGTACTTCCGCGTGCTTGGGACCGTGTACGCCGGTCCCGCGATATCGAGATGAGCCCAGGGGGTCTTCCCGACGAACGTTTCGAGGAACGCGGCGGCGGTAAGCGTCCCCGCGACCTTGAGGTCGGTGGAGTTGCGGACGTCGGCAACGTCGCTCTTGACCAGCTCGCGATGCATGTCGGTGAGCGGTAGGCGCCACAACGGCTCCCCCGTCTCGCTCGAGGCGTGCAGGAGCCCCTGCGCGAGCTTGTCGTCGGTCGAGACCATCCCGGCCATGTCGTCGCCCAGGGCGATGACGCAGGCGCCCGTCAGCGTCGCGATGTCGATCACTTCGTCCGGCTTGTAGTGGTCGACCGCGTAGCCGAGCGCGTCCGCGAGCACGACCCGGCCTTCCGCATCGGTGTTGACGACCTCGATCGTCTTCCCCGAGTAGGTCCGCACGACGTCCCCGGGGCGGTACGCGCTGCCTCCGGGGAGGTTCTCTGCGCACGCCATCAAGCCGATGACCCGAGGAGGGATCTTCAGGGTCGCCGCGGCCCGAACGATCCCGAGCACCGCGCACGCTCCCGACTTGTCGAACTTCATGTCCTGCATCCGCTCGGCGGGCTTGATCGATATCCCGCCGGAGTCGAACGTGATCCCCTTGCCGACGATCGCGACGGTCTTGCCGCTCCGGGCTCCCCCGGAGTACTCGATCACGATCAGCCGAGGCGGATGGACACTCCCGCCCCCCACACCGAGAAGCCCGCCACAGTGGAGCTCGGCGAGCTTCTTCTCGTCGAGCACCGTGAGCTTGAGGCCGTGTTCCTTCGCGAGCCGTCTCGCCTCCTCCGCGAGCCATTCCGGCGTCGCGGTGTCGGCCGGGACATTCACGATGTCCCGCGTCCTCAGGACCGCATCGAGGACCTCGCTTTCCCGGTTCAGCGCGTGCCGCAGCGCCGCCTCTTCGCGAGCGTGCTCTTCTCCGAGACAGACGACCATCTCCTCGACGGTCCCCTCGGACGACGTCCGGTAGCGGAGGAATTCGTACTCGCCCAATACCGCGCCATCGGCGAGCGCCGGGACCGCGAGGTCGGAGGGAAGTCGCTCGCCGGTGAAGGTGGCGAGACGGAAACCGACCGTGCGGACGCTCCGGCCCTTCACGGCCCGAACGACCTCGGCCGCCGCGCGGCGAACCGCCTCGGCATCGAGCGTCGCTCTCGGTCCCAGCCCGACCAGGATGACCCGGCCCTTGTCGTCGGGGCGGTGGAAGACGGCGATCTCCTTGCGCTTGCCCTTGACCTCCCGCCGGGCCCAGGCCTGGGCGATGAGGCCCCGGGTCGCCTGGTCGTCCTTGGAGAGGATGCGAGGAAGGGGCTCTTCCTTATCGCCACGTTCGACGAGGCCGCTGACGCTCGCATCGAGCGACGCGGCGGTAGCCTCTCGGCGCTCTACGATGAGCTTCATGGGCCGGACGGCCCAATCAGAACGTGGGTCTTATCTTCTGCCGGTCGATCCGGATTCCGCCGGGGGTCAGGATCAACAGATCCTTGGCGATTCCCGCCACGTCACCGCCCGTGTCCTTGGTCACGTTCTTGAGGTCGACGCTCATGCGCCGGACGGCGCTCTGGTCGTTGGCGATCTGCGTGTAGTCCACGATGACGATGTCCCCCTGGTAGGCGAGCTTGCTGACCTGATGCAGGTCGTCGAACCGGAGGATCTCGGCCATCCGCACCGTCCCTTTCGCGCCGTGGAGGAACTCCGCCTCATCCTCGAATTGCATCGCGCCGAGGTCGAGGAACGTGCCCTCTTCCAGTACATCCGATCCGTGGTGGCGTCGAAGGAGACTGCTGCGGCGCATCATGCTTCCGGACACTCCCGATCCCGGCTCTTTGAACGTGGGGTCGGTTCTTAAGTCTACCGTTCGACGCGCGGCCGAGACGAGCCGGGAGGCGAGCGTTTCGCTTCCCGACGGGCCGGAGGTGCTCGGGCGGCCCCGGGAATCCTCAGGCAGAACGTGACCCGGTAGAGGTCCTGACCGTCCTTGCGTCCGTAGAGCGACGCGGACTCCTTCACGCGCGCATCCAGCCGGGTTTTCGCGAGCTTCGCAAGCCCGCGGGCGGCGATGGTGTCGGTGAGGAAGACGTCCCAACCTTCGGGACGCTCCTCGCGCCACGACATCGCGCGCCGCCATTCGGGCCGCGCCTCCGGAATGACCGCGTCCCAAAGCTCGGCGAGCCGCATGCGCAACTCCCGAGCGTTCCCCCGGATCCGCTCCTCGGGCCCGCGCAGCTGGAGGATCGCCGTGTAGAAGTGACCACTGCGCCGACTGCACTCGGGGCAGGTGTGGTGCTGGATGCGGACTTCGAGCTTCACGGGGACCGTGCGCTCGATACCTCGGACGCGCACCAGGGCCTCTCCCGACAGGTCGCGCAGGAGCGGGTTCTTTCCCGATTCCCGCCAGCCGACCCGCCGTACCGCGACCTCCGGGTCCGGCTCGAGAAACGGCGCGAGGTCCTCCGCGCTCAATAGCGAAGAGGCACCCGAGCGCTCCCAGTGCTCGCCGACCTTGCGCGCGCCGCAGGTCGGACACAGGATGAGTTTCGACGGGGACCGGGCGGTGAGCAGCGTGTGGTGGTCAGCGAAGCATTCGGCGCACTGCCCATCGGTAAGCGGCCGGTCCGTCCGTCCGCACACGACGCAGAATTCCGCGGCCATCCGTACGGCTCCTCAGTCGAGGATGGTGACAACCTCGGCATGGGGCACGCCTCCGAGCAAGCCGGCACCGTTCGGGTCGACGAGGCCCGCCCGCTGCGCGAACGCTACGACCCGCGGCCCGAGGAGGTTGACGATCGTCGCGCGGTGGAGCGCCCAGGTGAGCTCTTCCTCGGAGACCGGTCGCTCCCCGTAGAAGTGGGAGGAGACCTCGACCGTCCCGCCCGCGCTGCCCACCGGGAGCCGTCGGCCAACGAGCTCCTCGTCGCAGGCGGCCACGAGGACCTCGGCCCGTACCCGGTGTACCCGCATGACGATCCCGGCCATCCGACTCGTGGCTCAAGGCGGCGCGGAGGATATCAGGACTTCTGGGGCGCGCGCACGCCGTCCTAAAACCGAACGAGCTGCCAGTGTCCCGGACGGGTCTCGAGAATGTCCCCCGAGTTGCGCAGGGCCTGGAACAGCGCTTCGGCACGGCCTGGAGCAATGCCCTGACGCTCGGCCTGCTCCCTCACCTCTTCGAGGGAAAACGACCCGTTGTCCTCCTGGAGCTTTCGCATGATGTCCTGGAGGATCTCGAGCCGCTCGCGCTGGCTGTGGCTCACGCCGGTCTGGATCATGTCGATGTCCAGCCGGCCCTCGGTCTCGGTGACGCGGCGCAGGAACCCCTCGACCAAGCGAATGGCCCGGCGCGCGTCGTTCGCGTCTACCGTTGGTGAGAGCCGGGCCCGGGCACACGCTTCGCTCAGTCGGACGAGGGCTTCGAGTTGCCGCGCGGTGATCGGGACCGGCGAGTCCGGTTCCTTCCCCTGGGAACGGATCGCGACGTAGAACTCGCCGAGCGCCGACTGGGCCTCGTCCGTCAGGACCGGCCGGATGTTGCGACGGGCGTAGGCGACGTACTTTCGGAGGAAGTCCGGGGCAAACGGAGCGCCGCCGGCCCCGGCCATGACGTCATCGGAAAGGACGGCGCCCCGGGTCTCCCCTTCGCGGTGGGACTGGAGGATTCGCCCCGCGAGGCTGCGGTCACGGCCCTCGTCGGGGCGGTCGGTGATCGAGTAAATAACGTCGAACCTCGAGAGCAGGGTCGGGGGCAGGTCGATCTGCTCGGCGATGCCCTTGGCGGGATTGAACCGCCCCCATTTCGGGTTCGCCGCGGCGAGCACCGGACAGCGGGCGTTCAGGGTCGCCGTGATCCCCGCCTTGGCCACGCTCACCGTCTGCTGCTCGAGCGCCTCGTGCATGGCGAGTCGATCGTCCGGGCTCATCTTGTCGAGCTCGTCGACGACCGCCATCCCCCCGTCGGCGAGCACGAGCATGCCGGCCTCGAGCACCCAACGTCCCCCGGCGAAATCGTCCTTTACCGCAGCGGCCGTCAGGCCGGCGGCGGTCGTACCCTTGCCGCTCGTGTAGATCCCCCGGGGCGCGACGCTCGCGACGTAGCGGAGCAACTGGCTTTTGGCGACCGCCGGGTCGCCGATGAGCAGGACGTGGATATCGCCCCGGACCCGGACCCCGTCCGCGTGGTGCTTCTCGACCCCGCCGAAGAGTTGGAGGGCGATCGCCTCCTTCTCCTCCTCCATCCCCTTGATGGTGGGGGCGAGTGACAGGACGACCTTGTCGACGACCGTGGGGTCTCCTCGGTAGCGCAGGATGAGCTCTTCCTCCTGCTCCGTGACCTGGATCTCGTCGTACTCCCGCTGCTTGTACTCGAGCGAGTTCCCGACCACCAGCAGGTCGAACGTCACGCTGCGGAGCACGCCTCCGCGCGAGGCGGACGCGCGCTGCAGGCTCCGGAGGACTCCGTTCACGACCAGGCGGTTTCCGGGAAGCACCCGTCCGGTGAGGTCCTCGGTGAGCAGGACGGCGAGCCCCTGCGGATGCGCTCCGCCCTTCAGCGTCTCGGGATTTTCCTGGATCTCGATCCGCTGGGAGTCGATGTAGGTGGAGCGTTCGGGCAGGATGCGGAAGCGCGTCCGTCCGACCGGCTTGCCGCAGCCTCCTTGGCTCGTATCGCACTCGAGGGGCTCTCGGAGCACGAGCGAGCCGTCCTCCTGGGGCTCGTGGATCTCGGCGCGGCACGCGAGACAGGAGAAGACCGCGTCTCGGATCTGGGGCCGTACCTCGGTGGCCTTTCGCACGATCCCGTCGATCGCGAGGAACCGATTGAGGTCCCCTTCGCGGATCGACCGGATGAGCTTGTGGGACGTGCTGGGGAGACCGGTGACCCTCATTCGGAGACCTTTCGCCTCGGGTCCGGCCACCGGTAGGAGTTCGCCCATCGCTTGCTGCCCGGCGAGAAGGACCTCGTCGGGCCGCTCGAGGAGAAGGTCGGCGAGCGGCGTGTCGCTCCCTTCGAGGACCGAGAACGGGATCTCCAGCGAGCGGAGCTCGGGGAAGCGGTCGGCCAGCTCGAGAATCCGCGGGCGCAGGCCC
>Ga0187846_10001757_pt1 | contig 12159 bp, 12 predicted proteins | sample TC_taG_FD_161473 | JGI IMG/M metagenome (GOLD analysis project Ga0187846, IMG submission 161473) | Biofilm microbial communities from the roof of an iron ore cave, State of Minas Gerais, Brazil - TC_06 Biofilm (v2) | ecosystem: Environmental > Terrestrial > Deep subsurface > Cave > Wall biofilm... | reverse complement strand
CCGCGCGAGCGTATTCTCGCCGCCCGGCAGGGGACCGATGCAAGCGGTGCGCTCTCACGAGCTGTCGCGGCGGCCAGCGCGCAACTGCGCGAGATCACCCACCGTGCGGCTGAGGTCGAAACGGTTCGCGTCACCCTCGTCGAGTCGCCGACGTTGCCCCGCGAGGATCTGAAGCTTGCGCTGATCGCCGGCGGGCAAGGGTCGCTTGTGTTGAGCGCCGACCGCGCGGCGATTGCCGTCGTCGCTGAGGCTGTCACCGGTGAGCACGCAGACGGGCAAGAGCCCGGCGCCATCATCGTCGACGCGGTGGAAACGGTGCTGCGCGCCGCGATGCGCGGTTTTGCTGAAAGTCTGCCCGGTCTGGCAAGGGGGCCGCAGCGATTCGTCCGGCTCGCCGAAAGCGCGATGCCGGCGCGAAGCCCGCACTACGTCGTGGTTGCGCCGGTGCGCCTCGAGCGTGGCACCGCGACGCTGGCGTGGCTCGTCCCCACGTGGATGGCGGATTTGGGCGAAGTGCGCGCGCCCGAATGAAGCTGCGGTTGCGCGACGCGCGCCTCGGTCTGCGCAGCGCACTCGCCGCCGTGCGCAACTTCTTGGCGGCGCGGGCGGCGACGCCGCTCCATATCGTCGCATGCCGTCCGCTCTACGGCGGCGGCGCGCTGTACGTCGCCGACGTCGACGGCCGGCGTTTGGTGTTTGTCGCAGGCCAGCGCACGGCATGTCTGCTCACACAATATGAGGCGCCGCACGCCGCGGAAGGGACGCCCGAAGCTGCGCGTCTAAAAGTCAGTGCGGAACGCTGAAAGGCCGCCTGTGAATCGCAAGAGTCTGTATCCAATCGTGTGGGGAATCGTGTTCGCCGCGTCGGCGATCGGCGCGTTCGTGTTCGTTCGCACCCTGATGACGCCCGATTCGCCGAACCCGACGCGCGACCGCATCCAAGCGCTCATCGACGAGGCTGATCAGCTCCGCAAGACGCTGGATGAACAGCAGCGCGGGTAGCGCGGCTGCCGCCCTTTCGAACGACCCACTCACTCTCGACGGGCTCCTCGAAAACGGTCAAGGCGTAGGCCGCGCAGCCGGCATGGTCGCGTTTGTCACCGGCGGACTGCCCGGCGAGACGGTGCGCGTCGCCGTCGACGGGGTCAAACGCAAGTACGTGAGCGGCCATGTCACGTCGATCGAGCAAGCGTCGCCCGACCGCGTCGTTCCCTTTTGCCCGGTGTTTCCCGCGTGCGGCGGCTGTCAGACGCAGCATCTCGCGTATCGCGCGCAACTGGTCTGGAAGCAGCGCATGGTGCACGATGCGCTCGTGCGGCTCGGCGGCTTGCGCGACGCGCGCGTGGATGAGACCGTCGCTTCGCCCGACGCGGAGCACTCGACCGGCTATCGCAACAAAGCCAGTCTGGTGACGCGTGTCGCCGGCGGTGACGTGCAGCTCGGTTTTTACGCGGCGCGATCGCATCACCTCGTCCCGATCGAGGGCTGCCCCGTGCTGATCCCGCGCCTCGACGCCGCACTGCGCGAACTCATCAGCTACGCGCACCGCGCACCGCAGGCGTTCGCCGCGGCGCAGCATGTCGTCGCGCGCGCCAGCGCTACCGGTGACGCGCTCGTGCTCTCGTTCAACAGCGCGAAGTCGAATCGCGCCCTCGGCACGCACGCGGACGAGCTGCGCGCACACATCAGCGGATTGACGGGTCTGGCCGCAAGTTGGGGCATGGAGAACGAAAACGCGATCTTCGGAGAGCGCATCGCATCGGTCTGGGGCGAGCCGGTACTCGAGGAGATCGTCGCCGGGGCGCGGCTGCGTTTCGGCATTGTGTCGTTCTTCCAGATCAACACCGCGGTGCTCGAACTAGTCGCGCAGCGCGTCATCGCGGAGCTTGGCAGCGCGCGCCGGATCGTCGACTTGTATTGCGGCGTCGGCACGTTCGGCGTCATCTTGGGTATGCGCGGAGTCGCATCGACCGGCGTCGAATGGTTCAAACCTGCGGCGGACGAAGCCGCGGCAAACGCCAGCCGGAACGGCGTCGTCAACGCCGCTTTCGAGCAGGCGGATGCGAAGCTTGCGGTCAGCGGAGAGCGGGGTCGCACGCTGCTAGCGCGGACGGACGCCGTCATCCTCGATCCGCCGCGCAAAGGCTGCGAGCCGGCGGTGCTGACGGCCCTCACGGACAACGCGGTGCCTAAGATCCTGTATGTTTCGTGCAATCCGGCGACGCTGGCGCGCGACGCGAAAATGCTCGTCGAGCAGGGTTACCGGCTCGAACACGTCACGCCGTACGACATGTTTCCGAACACAGGCCACGTAGAGATCATCGCCGTGTTCGCAAAGGAACGATAAATGGCCGAGACCCCGATCGACATCGCCCACGTCGCGAGACTGGCGCGCATCGCGCTCACGGACGAAGAATCGGCGCGTTTTTCGGCGCAGTTCAGCCGGCTCTTCGAGTTCATCCGCGAGCTGCAAGCGCTTGACGTCACCCGCGTGCACGCAACCGCGCAAGTGATCCCGCTGCATGACGTCGTGCGGCCCGATGAGGTAAGTCCGTGTCTGGATCACGAGGCCGCGCTCGCGAACGCACCGGATCGCGAAGGCCCGTATTTCAAAATGCCGCGCATCCTTGAATGAGCGGCACGTGAAGACCGGCCACGAAATCCACGACGCGATCGTGGCGCGCAAGCTGAGCGCTGTTGAGGCGGTGAGCGCGGCGCTCGGCGCCGTCACCGCGGCCGAACCCATGCTGAAGGCGTATCTGACGCTGACGCCCGAGCGCGCGCTCGAGCGTGCCAAGGCGATCGACCAGCGCATCGCGCGCGGCGAAAACCCCGGCCTGCTTGCCGGTGTGCCGGTGGCGGTCAAGGACTTGTTCTGCACGGCGGGCGTGCGCACGACCTCGGGCTCGAAGATCCTCGAGAATTTCATCCCGCCGTACTCAGCGACGGTCGTCGAGCGTCTCGAGGGCGCCGGCGCGGTGATCGTCGGCAAGACCAACATGGACGAGTTCGCGATGGGATCGTCGACCGAGAACTCAGCGTTCTATCCGACGCGCAACCCGTGGGATGGCGAAGGCGTGCCGGGCGGTTCATCGGGCGGCAGCGCCGCGACCGTCGGTGCGCGCGGCGTGCCGATCGCGCTGGGCACGGACACCGGCGGCTCCATCCGCGAACCCGCGTCGTTCTGCAACGTCGTCGGCGTGAAGCCTACGTACGGCCGGGTCTCGCGCTACGGCATCGTGGCCTTCGCGTCATCGCTCGATCAGGCCGGGCCGCTGACGTTGGACGTGCGCGACAGCGCGGACACGCTCGAAGTCATCGCCGGGCACGATCCGATGGACTCGACCAGCGTCGACGTACCGGTGCCGCACTACGCGGCATCCTTGCGCGCAGACTTGCGCGGCGTCCGCTGCGGGGTCGTGCGAGAGTTCGAAGAGGCGCTCAAGAGCGATGCGAAAATGACGGCGCTCTTCCAATCGGCGTATCGCGTCCTCGAAGAACTTGGCGCGCAGCTCGTGCCTGTGAGTTTACCGCACGCCAAGTATGGGCTCGCGACGTATTATCTGATCGCTCCGGCCGAATGCTCGTCGAATCTCGCGCGCTACGATGGCGCACGCTACGGCCTGCGCGTGAAGGGCGACGACGTCTTCTCGATGTTCGAAGCGACGCGCACGGCCGGCTTCGGTGCTGAGGTCAAGCGGCGCATCATCCTGGGCACGTACGCGCTCAGTTCGGGCTACTACGACGCATACTACGTGCGCGCGCAAAAGGTGCGCACGCTCATGAAGCAAGATTTCGATGAAGCGTTCGAACGCTGCGACGTCATCGCGTGCCCGCCGGTCTCGTGCCCGCCGTTCGAGCTGGGCGCGAAGACGCAAGATCCAGTCGCGATGTACTTGATGGACTACTTCACGATACCGATGAGCCTCGCCGGCCTTCCCGCGATGTCCGTGCCGGCGGGCTTTGTCGACGACCTGCCGGTGGGCTTGCAGATCGTGGCGCCGGCATTTGAGGAAGGCCGCATGCTCGGCGTCGCGCACGCGTACGAGCAGGCCACGCGCTGGGCGTGGCAGCGCGAGCCGATGATCGGCAGCGCGGCCGGAGGCGTGCGATGAAGTCGAGCGAGCGCAACGGCAAATTCGAGCCGGTCATCGGTCTCGAGGTCCACGTCGAACTGGCGACCGCCAGCAAGATGTTCTGCGGTTGCCGCAACGAGTTCGGTGCGCCGCCCAACACCAACGTCTGCCCGGTCTGCCTCGGGCTGCCCGGTAGTCTGCCGGTGGCCAACGCGCGCGCGATCGAGTTCTTGTGCAAGACGGGCCTTGCGTTCGGCAGCACGATCGCGCCGTTCTCGAAGTTCGACCGCAAGAATTACTTCTATCCCGACATGCCCAAGAATTATCAGATCTCGCAGTACGACATGCCGTTGACGACCGGCGGCGGCGTGACGCTCGCATCGGGCAAGCGCATCGGCCTCACGCGCATCCATCTCGAAGAGGACACCGGCAAGAATCTGCACTCAGGCGGCAGCATCGCTCGTTCGGAGTACACGCTCGTCGATTACAACCGCGCCGGCGTGCCGCTGATGGAGATCGTCAGCGAACCCGAGATCTCGTCGGCAGAAGAAGCAGAAGCATACCTGGGCGAGCTCAAGTCGGTGCTGTCGTACATCGGCGTGTCCGACGTCAAGATGCACGAAGGCTCGCTGCGCTGCGATGCTAACGTGTCGGTGCGGCCCTCACGAAGCAAGGAACTCGGGACCAAGGTCGAGATCAAGAATCTCAACTCGTTCCGCTTTGTCGGCCGCGCGCTCGCGTACGAGATCGAGCGCTTGGAGGCGAGTCTGCGCAACGGCGAGCGCATCGTCCAGGAGACGCGCGGCTGGGACGAGACGACCGGCACGACGCATTCCATGCGCTCCAAAGAATACGCGCACGATTATCGCTACTTCCCGGATCCAGACCTCGTGCCGATGAACCCGAATGTCGCGGACGCAGAACGCTGGCGCCGCGAACTGCCTGAGCTGCCCGCGGCTAAGCGCGAGCGTTACGTGCGCGATTTCGGATTGCCGGCGTACGACGCGGGCGTGCTCACCGAAGATCGCCCGACCGCGGAGTTTTTTGAAGCGGTCGTCGCGGCCGGCGGCGCCGCGAAGCAAGCGGCGAACTGGACGATGGGCGACGTGCGCCGCGTTTTGCAGAAGCACGAGCTGACGCTGGCGCAGTCCAAGTTGCGGCCGCAGACGCTGGCCGCGTTGATCAAACTTGTTGAGAACGGCACGATCTCCGGCAAAGCCGCGAAAGAAGTGATCGAACCGGTTGCGGTGGAGGGCCGCGCGCCGCAAGACGTCGTCGCCGAGCGCGGTCTTGCCCAAACCTCCGACCAATCGGAGGTCGCTCGGTTCGTCGACGACGCGATCGCGCAGCAGCCCGATTCGGTCGCCTCGTATCGCGCCGGCAAAGAGAAGGCCTTCGAGTTTCTCGTCGGTCAGGTCATGCGCCTCAGCCGAGGCAAGGCGAACGTCGAACTCGCGCGACGCCTGCTCAAGGAACGCCTTGGCTGATTACGACCTCGACGCGCTGGAATTCCATGAAGTCCTCGCCGGTGTTGCCGCGCAGACGACATGCGAGCCGGGGAAAGCAGCGACGCTATCTTTAGCGCCGCTCGCATCAGTCGCGCAGGCTGATGCCGAGCAGGCGCTTGTCGAGGATGCAACCGCGTACGTGCACGCCGGGGGCGCGCTCGCGTTTGAGGGCGCCGTGGACGTGCGCGAGCACGTCGCGCGCGCAGAACTCGGCGCGCCGCTTTCCTCACTCGATCTGCGCGCCATCGCTCATGCGGAAGCGTCGCTCGCACGCGTGGCAGCCCGTTCTTCAGAGCGCGCTCTTGTAGCGGTCGAATCGCGTGCTCGGCAAGATGTAGCGGTCGAATTTATTCGACCGTCCAACGCGTCAGGCCACCTGCAACGTCTCTTTGCGCAACGCGCGGACACGAACAGCGTCGTGCGCTCGATCGAGAACGCGATCGAGCCGGACGGACGCGTCGCCGACAACGCCTCGGCCGAACTGCGCCAGATCCGGCAGCAACAGCGCATCCTGCATGAAGATATCCGCAAGCGCTGCCAAGCCATCGTGCGATCGCCGAAGACAGCCAAGATGCTTTCGGAGCCGCTGGTCACGATTCGCGCCGGCCGTTACGTCGTGCCGGTCCGCAAGGAATTTGCAGGCTCGTTCAACGGCGTCGTCCACGACGAATCCGCCTCGGGAGCGACGGTATACATCGAACCGATGGCGTGCGTCGAGCCGAACAACCGGCTGCGCGCGCTCGAGGCCGCTGAAGAGCGCGAAATCGCGAAGATCCTGGGCCGCTTGACGGCGGATGTCGCGTCGCGCGCGGCGGATCTGAAGGCCAACGCCGAGCTGCTGACGCGGCTCGATACGCTGGGCGCGCGGGCCCGCTGGGCGCTGGCGCGCGGCGCACAACGTCCGAAACTTAACGCCGATCGCGCGCTACGCATCGTAGGGGGCCGGCATCCGCTGCTGACCCGCGCGGTCACGCCATGCGACGTCGAGCTGGGCCAGCGCTTCAACGCGCTCGTCATCTCGGGTCCCAACATGGGCGGCAAGAGCGTTGCTCTCAAGACCATCGGCTTGTTCTGCGTGCTCGCCTATGCCGGCATTCCGCTCCCGGCGCAAGCGGGCACCGAGATCGGATGGTTCGATCGCATCGCGTGCGTGCTCGGTGACGAACAGTCGATCGCGCGCAATCTCTCGTCGTTCTCGGCGCACCTCGAAGCATTGCGCCAAGCGCTCGCAGGGGCGAAGGACGGCAATCTCCTGCTCGTGGATGAGATCGGCGGCGGCACGGAGCCAGTCGCCGGCGCAGCCTTGGCGCAGGCCTTCATCGAGGCTGCACTGGAAGCCGGCGCTCGCGTAGTCGTCACGACGCATTACACGCAGTTGAAGGTCTTCGCGGCCGAAACCGCCACCATCACGAACGCGTCGATGCTGTTCGATGAAGCGACGAATGCGCCGACCTACGTTCTCGCGCTCGGCGTGCCGGGCCAGTCGCTGGCGCTGCCGCTCGCGAAAGCGCTGCGATTGCCGCCGGCGATGATCGCTCGAGCAGAAGCGCTGCTGGGTGATGAGAACCGAAGGCTTGATGCTGCGTTTTCAGGTCTCGCGGCGGAGAGGTTCGAACTGCGGCGGCAGCAGGCGGATCTCGACGAACAGCGCGCCCAGACGGAGCGATTGGCGGCGCAGTTGCGCGACAAGACCGCCGCGCTCGAAGCCGAGCGCCGTCAATTCGAACACCGCGCCGCGGCGGTGCTCGATGATGCCGCTCGCCAGGTACGCGCGGATCTGATGGAGCGCGCCGCGAGCGGCGAAGCGTCGCGTCGCCGGCAAGCATCGGCGCGCGCATCGGCTGCTCCGGACCTCGCGAAGACCCTTACGGACGTGCGCAAGCGTCTTGGGCTCGAGGCGGCTGCGCCCGGGGAGACGATTGGGCCGGAACTGCGCGCAGGCGATCGGGTGTTGGTATCGAGTTTCAACGCTGCCGGCGTCGTCAGCGAATTGTACGCCCGCGATGCACTGGTGGCGATCGGCGGCGTGAAAGTCGTCGTGCCGCGATCGGATTTGACGGCTGATCGGACTGAGCGCAAGCTCGACATCAAGGCCGGTCGAATAAATTCGACCGCTACAGAACCCGTGGCCGCGCTGACGGAGATCGACGTTCGCGGGATGCGCGTGGACGAAGCGATGCCGCTCGTCGACAAGGCGCTCGACAGCGCCGCACTTGCGGGCGCGCAGCAGTTGCGAATCATCCATGGTAAGGGGACGGGCCAACTTGGCCGCGGGCTCCGCAGCTTTCTCAAAGATCACGCTCAGGTCGAAGGTTTTGCGAGCGCGGGTGAGCGCGAAGGCGGCTCGGGGGTTACCGTCGTAACGTTGCGCTGACGCGCGCCACAAGCCATCGGGGGTGTTCGATGCGCAAGAGCCGGCTCATGACGCTCTGTGGAGCCGTAGGGTTCTTCGTCGTGCTTGCATGCGGGTGCAGCTCGAGCGCGACGGCGCCGCCGCCCAGCGGACCGCACCTCTACGCGGCCGAGTCGAGCGCAAATCAGGTCGCAGTTCTCAAACTCGCCCTGACGATGACGAGCATGCCGGCTTTCAATATCGGCGGATTCACGTCCAACACCGGCGTGGCGTTCGACTCCGCGAAGAACTTGTACGTCTCCAACACCGTCGCGGGAAGCGTCGCGGTATTCAATCCGCCATATTCCTCGACCAGCGCACCGGTGTTCACGATCGCCGGCGCTGCGTCGACGCTGGTCCATCCCGAGCAGATCGGATTCGATTCCTCGGGGAATCTTTGGGTCGCCGACCAGATCTCCACGGTGCTCGAGTTCACGCCGCCGTTTGGCGCGGCGAGCGCGCCTGCGCTCACCGTTTCGAACTCCGTCAACTCCGCGCAAGGCGTCGCGTTCGATGCCTCGAGGAACCTCTACGTCGCCGACGGCAACGCTGCGCTCGAAGTGTTCGCGCCACCCTACGCCAGTGCGCCCGTGAAAAACACGACCGGTCTGCAATTTCCTTCGGCAGTCGTCACTGATGCGGCGAACGCATACGTCGCGGATTTTAGCGCCAAAGGCGTGGTCGTCTTCAGTCTACCGGTCACGGCCGTAGCCGCGCCCGCGTTCACGATCACAAGCGGACTGGGCAATGGCCCGCAAGGACTGACGTTCGACGGCAGCGGCAACCTGTACGTCAGCACGAATGCCGGCGAGATCGTTATCTTCGTGCCGCCGTTCTCGGTGACCAGCACACCGGCGCTCACGGTCTCGTGCTTTGAGTCGCCCGCTTCGTGCCTCACGCGGCAGATGGCGTTCGGCCCCTGATGGCGCGCTTGGTGTCAGCGCCGCCGTGACCGCAAGCAAGCTCGAACGCGATCTCCAACTCTTGTGCGGACGCTGCGTCGACGTCGTGACGCGCGAAGATCTCGCCGCGCGGCTAGCACTTGGACGCCCGCTGCGCGTCAAGTGGGGCATCGATCCGTCTGGGCCGCTGCTGCATCTGGGCCACGCGGTCGTCTTGCGCAAGTTGCGGGAGTTCCAAGACCTCGGGCACACCGCGATTCTTCTCGTCGGGGATTTCACCGCCCAAATCGGCGACCCGACCGAGCGCGCCGAGTCGCGCAAGCCGCGCACCAAGCAAGACGTCGAGCGCGACATGAAGACGTATGTCGAGCAAGCCGCCCTGATCCTCGACATGAAGCGAGCCGAGATCGTGTACAACAGTACGTGGCTGAGCGGCCTGACCTTCGGCGATTTCATCAAACTTGCCGGCACGGTGACGGTCGCCCGCCTGCTCGAGCGGGATTACTTCAAAGAGCGCTACGAGAGCGGCGCTCCCATCGGGCTGCACGAATTCCTCTATCCGATCAGCGTCGCGTACGATTCTGTCGTCGTCAAAGCCGATGTCGAGCTCGGCGGCAGCGAGCAGCTCTTCAATCTCCTCATGGGCCGCCATCTGCAAGCGCAGTTGGAGCAGTCGGCCCAGATCTGCATGACGCTGCCTGTGCTCGAAGGCACCGATGGCGTGCAGCGCATGGGCAAGAGCCTGAACAACTACATCGCGCTGCGCGAAGCGCCGCAAAGCATGTTCGGAAAGATCATGTCGCTGCCTGACACGCTGCTGGAACGGTACTGGCGGCTCGCGACCACTGCCGATGATGAAGAGGTCGCGCGCAATCTGGCCCTTTCACCGCGCGACAGCAAGGTCCGGCTGGCAGAAACCATAGTGCGGCTCTATCACGGCGACGCCACCGCACGCGCGGCCCGCGAGCATTTCGAGAAGACGATCGTACGTAAAGAGCTGCCGGAGGAGATGCGCGAATATCCGCTTGAGTCGTCCGGCGAGGTCAGCGTGCTCAAACTGCTCGTGTTGACCGGTTTGGCCGGCTCAAACCGTGAGGCCGCGCGTTTGATCGAGCAAGGCGCCATCAAAGTAGATGGCAAGCGCGCAAGCGATGGTCGCCATCCAGGCGCGTGGTGGAACGGAAAAGTGCTGCAAAAGGGCAACCACCAGTTCGTCCGCATCAAAACGAAGATATCCAAAACGTAAGGCCGCCGCCGCTACATTAGCTCTCTTCTTCCGCGGCTTGCTCGGCGGCGTCGAGAATCTCGGCGACTTCAGCCGGCGAGAAGTAGTAGCGCTGCCCGCAAAAATCGCACGTGGCCTCGGTGTCCTCGTCCAAACGCGCCATCTCAGATAGTGCCTCGTGCCCCAGCGTGACCAAAGCTCGTATCACGCGCCGCCTGTCGCAGGGGCAGGCGAAGGCGAGCGGCTGAATCAGCCCGACAGTCGGTGCCAGACCCGCCGCAAGGCGCGCGATGATCTGCTCGGGCGTCTCGCCGTCGCGCACGAGCGAACTGATTTGCGGCAGCGATGTTGCGGCGGCCTCTATCGCGTCGAGCGTCGATGCCTCGGCGCCGGGCAAGAGTTGTGCCAACAAACCTCCGGCGGCAACGACACCTGCTGGATTTGCGAGCACGCCGACCGCGACGACCGTCGGTATCTGCTCGGAGCGGGCGAAGAAGTAGGCCAGATCCTCGCCGATCTCGCCGCTGAGCAGCGGCACGGCGCTCGTGTACGGCAAGCCGGTGTCGTAGATGCGCGTGACGTGAAGCGCACCGCGCCCCACGACGCCTGCGACGTCGAACTTGCCTTTGACGTTCAACGGCAGTTCGGCGCGCGCACGGCCGGGATAACCGCGCACACGGCCGCCCGCGAGCGCTTCCGCGACGAGAAAACGCACCGGTCCCCGGCCGTTCACCTGAAGCGTGACGCGCTCGCGCCCGCTCAGGCTCACGCCGATGAGCGCAGCGCCGGTCAGCAGCCGTCCGAGCGCGGCGCTGACGGTCGGCGAACAGCCGTGACGGTGCTGCGCTTCACGCACGAGCGCGGTGGTGCGCGCCGCGACGATTCGAACCGTGTTGCCTGCGGCCATGGCGGAGACTGCATAGTCGCGCTGCATGCAGACATTTTCGGCCTGGCGGGGCCGGCACTCCCGTCGAGGTGAGGCCGCGCGGCCGCGCGAACGGCGGCGCGATGAAGCATCGAGTGCTCGTGTTGCACGGCCCGAATCTGAACGCGCTCGGATCGCGAGAGCCCAAAGTCTATGGTTCGACGACGCTCGCGCAGATCGACGCCGCGGTCCGAAGACTTGCGAAGAAACTCGCGATCGACGTGGCGATCGAGCAGCATCAGGGGGAAGGCGAGCTCATCGAAGCGGTACATCGTGCGGCTGCAAGAGGCTACGCGATCATCATCAATCCCGGCGCATACACCCACTACTCCTACGCGCTGCGCGACGCGTTGGCCGCGGTCAGCGTGCCGAAGATCGAGGTCCACCTGACGAACATCTACGCGCGCGAATCGTTTCGCCGCCGTTCGGTGATGACGCCGGTTGTCAACGGCACGGTCGCCGGTTTCGGCGCCGAGTCCTATCTGCTGGCGTTGCGCGCAGCGGCGGCAATGCTCGATGGAATAAGGCGTTGACGCGCGTAAAGGGCAGGAAACCGCGGTGGCCGGGCTAAAGGGCCAGGCCATCGCTTTCTTTTAGCGCTGTCATCACGTGGAGGGACACCGTACATGACAAAAGCCGAGCTGATCGAGGAACTTGCCGAGAAGACGGGCGCGACGAAGCGCGACGTGACGAACGTCGTCGATGCGCTCTTGGAAGCCATCAAGTCGGCGCTGCAGAAGGGGGAGAAAGTCCAGTTGATCCCCTTTGGGAGTTTCGAGGTCCGCAAGCGCAAAGCGCGCGAGGGTCGCAATCCGAAGACAGGCGAGAAGCTGCTGATCGCGGCGCGCACCGTGCCGGCCTTCCATCCGGGCAAAGAACTTCGCGATAGCGTCAACAGAGGCGCCAAGAAGAAATAAAGACGTCCGTGTAGCGGTCGAATTTATTCGACCGTCCGACGCGCCGGTGAGGAGTCCCCAGGCCGCATCGCCCGGGGACTTTGCCTTTTTGCCGGCCGAGGGTTGACGCAGGCGCAAACGCAGAGGTAGAATCTGCGAGGACGAACCTCGTTAGGTGAGGCGTCGACACGCAGAGAGGCCGCTACCCGGAAAGGTCGAGAGACCCCAATGGGGG
>Ga0187846_10001756_pt1 | contig 12163 bp, 10 predicted proteins | sample TC_taG_FD_161473 | JGI IMG/M metagenome (GOLD analysis project Ga0187846, IMG submission 161473) | Biofilm microbial communities from the roof of an iron ore cave, State of Minas Gerais, Brazil - TC_06 Biofilm (v2) | ecosystem: Environmental > Terrestrial > Deep subsurface > Cave > Wall biofilm... | reverse complement strand
CCCAGCGGACGGGAGTCCCCGTGAGGTCAAACGCTTCGCGGAGGCGCCGTTCGAGGTACCTCCGGTATTCCGCGGTGAGCAGGGCGGGATCGTTGACGAACAACACGATCGTGGGAGGATTGGTGTCGGGCTGGGTGGCGTAGTAGATGTGCAGCCGCCGGCCCGTCGGATCCGCGGGAGGCTCGGCGGTGCGGGTGGCCTGTTCCAGCCAGCGGTTGAGCGGGCCCGTGGCGATGCGGAGACTGCGGGCTGCGGCGGCCCGCATCACGGCCGCCATGAGCGGCTGGATCCCCTCGCCCCGGGTGGCCACGGTGAGGCAGACGGAGACCGCTCCGAGGAACCGGAACCGCTTCTGGGCGACCTCCCGAACCTGCTCGGGCGAGTACCCGCGGAGCAGATCCCATTTATTCACCGCGATCACCACCGCCCGCCCGGCCTCGTACACACCACGGGCGATCCGGAGGTCCTGATCCGTGATGCCCTCCTGGGCGTCGATGACGAGCACCGCGACATCCGCGCGCGCCAAGGCCTCCTGGGTGCGGCGGGTGCTGTAGAACTCCACCCGGTCCGAAACGTGGGTCTTCCGCCGGAGTCCCGCGGTGTCGATCAGGACGATCGGCTGGCCCTCGTAGGACAGGACCGTGTCGATCGCGTCGCGCGTCGTGCCCGGGCGGGCGTCGACGATCACGCGGTCCTCCCCAAGAAGCGCGTTGACGAGGGAAGACTTCCCCACGTTCGGCCGGCCAAGAAACGCCACCCGCACGGCCTCGGAGGGGACCGCGGCCGTCTCGGTTTCGGGCAGCGCGGCCGTCACGGCGTCGAGCAGCTCGCCGATCCCGAGCCCGTGCACCGCCGAGATCGGGACCGGCTCCCCCAGCCCCAGGGCATGAAACTCGTACGCGCTCGAAGCGGCCGCAGGGGCGTCTACCTTGTTCGCGACCACCAAGACCGGGTGGCGCCGGCGCCGCAGCACGTCGGCGATCTCCGCGTCTTGAGGAGTCAGTCCCGCCTTGGCGTCGACGACGAACAGCACGACCTGCGCGTCCGCGATCGCCCGCTCGGTCTGGCGCCGCACCTGCCGAACTAGCGGCTCACGGCTTTTCGAAACGAGCCCGCCCGTGTCGACCAGGGTGAACTCCCGCCCCGCCCACTGGCAGCGGGCCTGCAGACGGTCGCGGGTGACCCCCGGGATGTCGTCCACGATCGCGCGGCGCTGGGCGAGCAGGCGGTTGAACAAGGCGGACTTCCCGACGTTGGGCCGGCCCACGATGACCACCGCAGGCTCGGAGCCTGCGGGCATTACCGCGCCGTTGGGAATCGGGAGACCGCCCCGGGGGGAGGGCGCCTCAGGCGGCGCCGAGATCCTGGAGCTTGAGGAGGATCTTCTCGATGATCCAGTCGGGCGTGCTGGCACCGGATTCGACCCCGAGCGTCTCTACGCCCTTAAACCAGTCGGGAGAGACCTCGGCCTCGGTCTCGACGTGGTAGGTGGGGATGTTGTTCGCCCGGCCGATCTCGGCGAGTCGGGTGGTGTTGGAGCTGCCGTGGCCCCCGATCACGAGAAGGGCGTCGATCTGGTCGATCATCGCCTCGGTCTCTTCCTGACGGACGGTGATCGCGGGGCACAGGGTGTTCAGCACCTTGAGTTCACGGACGCGGAGGACCAGATCCCCGACGATCTGGCGGAAGTTCTCCATGGACTGCGTCGTCTGGGACAGCACGCCAAGCTTTCCCGTCACCTTCACCTGGGCGGCCTCTTCCCGCGTGTGGACCACCGCGACCCGGTCGCCCAGCATTTCCTTGAGGGTCACCATCTCGGGGTGCCCGTGATCCCCCACCACGATGACCTGGTAGCCCTCCCCGGCCAGCTTCTCTGCCTGCGCGTGGGCGCGGGTGACCACGGGGCAGGTCGCGTCGACGATGGCCATCCCTTTTGCGCGGGCTTCATCCAGCACGGCGCGCTCGACCCCGTACGCCGAAACGACGAACGCCTTCCCGGCCAAGTCCTGAGGGCGCTCGGCCACCCCTACCCCCGCCTCTTCCAGCCGGCGGACGACCTGGGGGTTGTGGATCAGCGGCCCCAGCGTCTGCGCGGACCCGTCCGCCTGGGCGGCCTTCTTGGCGATGTCCACGGCCCGCCGTACTCCGCCGCAGAACCCCATGTGCTTCCCCACGATGATCCTCAACGAATACCCCCTTGAGGCGTCAGCGCCTCCCTCATCATACGGGTTGCCCGGAACTCTGTCGAGGGGCGCACGACGCCTCCGCTTTCGCCTACCCGGCCAAGAGGCGGCCGAGTTCACCCATGAACGTCTCGCCGAGGGACTCGATCTGTCCGCGGTCGGGCTTGGGGGACGCGGCCCCGTTCACAACGAGCGGAGGGCCCAGCCGCACGCTGATCGGTCTGCGGGACAGGCGGTGTGCTCCGCGCCCAAGCACCTCGTCCGTACCGATGATCGCCACGGGCAGAATGGTCGCCCTCGTCCAGAGGGCTAGGAGCGCGGCGCCGGGCTCGGCCGGTCGGAGTTGCCGGCCGGTTCCTCGAGTTCCTTCAGGAAACATCACGAGCGCGCCTCCGCGCTCCAGGATACCACGCGCCGTCCGCAACGCCTGCCGGTCTGGCTCCCCTCGGCGGACCGGGAACGCCCCGCACGCGGTGACCCACCACCGCAGGAGCGGATGCTTGAAGAGCTCCACCTTCGCCATGTAGTTCACAGGGCGTCGCAGTGCCGCCCCGACGACGAGCGGATCCAGGTCGCTCACATGGTTGCAGACGACGAGCAGCGGCCCGTGGCGGGGCTCGTGCTCGCGGCCGTCCACCCGGAAGCCGCACCAGAACCGGAGGAAGAGTCGAATCATGAACCTCGAGACCCTAAAGACCACGCGCGCGCTCCACGAGGGCGAGGATCTGATCGACGACCTGGTCCACCCCGCGGTCGGTGCTGTCGATGACCACCGCTCTTGGGGCGATGCGGAGCGGGGCGATGTCGCGGGTCGTGGCCGCGCGGTCGTCGTCTTCGATGATCCGGCGCACGTCCTCCAATGTCATCGGGGTGCCCCCGGACGCCAGCTCCGCCTGGCGCCGCTGGGCGCGTACGGCTGGCGCCGCGGTCAGAAACACCTTGACCTCCGCGTCGGGAAGGATGACCGACCCGATGTCGCGCCCTTCCATGACCACGCTGCCCTGACGGCCGAGCGCCCGCTGGAGAGCCCCCAGGGCCTCGCGGACGGCCGGCACCCGGGCCACCTGTGAGACGATACGGTTGACCTCGACCGTCCGCAGCTCCGAGGTGACGTCCTCACCGTTCACGGCGATGCCGGAGGGCCCTTCGGCCTGGGGAAGCAGGGCGAGGGTGATCGTGCGGACCAGCTCGGCCACGGCGGCCTGGTCGTCCGGGGAGATTCCCCGCCGCAGGGCGGCGGCCGCGACCGCCCGGTACATGGCCCCGGTGTCCACGTACTGGTAGGCGAGCCGCCGGGCGACCTCGCGGGCGACCGTACTCTTCCCGGATCCCATCGGTCCGTCGATGGCGACCGCGACCCCGGACCGCTTGTTGGCCACGCTCCGACGGATTCGGTGCCCGCGCTGGCCGCTCCTACGTGGGGCGGGCCGGCGGGCAAGCAGGCGCGCGGTGTCGATCTCCCGGGTTCCCTCGGGCTGCGGGCCTTCGCCGTAGACGAGGACCTCCCACCCGCGAAACATCCGCCGGAGTTCACCGGGCCGAAGCGCATAGCGGCTGTGGGGTGGATGCCCCGGAACCGCGAGGTGCGTCTCGAAGTACGCGAACCCGCCGGGCCGGAGCCACCGGCGCAGGCGTGCCACGAGACGGCGATCGAGAAAGAACGTTTGGACGACCAGGTCGTACGATTCGTCGCGGCAGTGGAACCGGTCGAGGTCGGCCAGGATTAAGTTGACGGGCTGCGCAATCGCCCGGGCCCGGTCTCGCACGCGCCGGAGTCCTTCCAAGGAGATGTCCACCGCGTCGACGGTCCAGCCGTGCCGCGCGAGCAAGAGGGCGTGGCGCCCCAACCCCGCCGCGATGTCGAGCGCCCGCCCCGGAGGCAGCAGGGGCACCCACGACGCGAGGAGCGAGACGGGCTCGACGTCGTGGCGCCGGTCTCCCGCCGCGTACCGGGCGTCCCATCGCGCGCGGTCACGCCGCATCTGGTCGTGATGCCGGGTCCGTGATTGACGGCCTCGGGCAAATCCCGTACCATCGTCCAGTCATGCGAAACTTTCCGCGTCCTCTCCTCGCGGGCCTCGTGGCCCTCACCGGCATTCGCTTGTTGATCGCGGCGAACCTCCCGCTCGGAGACGACGAGGCGTATTACTGGGAATGGTCACGGCACCTCGCCGCCGGCTACGTGGACCATCCGCCCGCGATCGCCTACTTGGTGTGGGCGGCGGTCCGGATATTCGGCCGCACCCCGCTCGCGATCCACGCCGTGGCCGTCCTGCTCTCCTTCGCCACCTCCCTCGTGCTGTGGGTGCTCGCCCAGGAGATCCTGGGCCGCGACCTCGGAGCCACGTGGTCGGTCATCCTGATGAACATCATCCCCGTGTTCGCCGCCGGGTCGGTCCTCGTCGCGCCCGACGGACCGCTGGGGCTGTGCTGGCTGCTGACGCTGCTCTGGGCGTGGCGGGCGGCGCGGGGGGCCGGGGGGCGGGCATGGCTTGCGGCGGGAGTATGGCTCGGGCTCGCCCTCGACAGCAAGTACGTCGCGGCGATCCTTCCGCTGTCTATCGCGCTGTTTCTGGCGCTCTCCCCGGCCCAGCGGCGGTGGCTGAGACGGCCCGAGCCGTATCTCGGGCTCGCCGTGGCCCTCGCGCTCTTCGCCCCAGTGGTGTGGTGGAACGCCACCCACCGGTGGATTTCCTTCGCGTACACCGTGCAGCGGGCGCCCAACTGGGGCCCAGGCGGAAACTTCCCGCTCTTCATCGCCTTTCAGTTCGTCTACCTAGCGCCAATGATGTTTCCCGCGCTCGTGTGGGCGCTCGCCGTGGCGACCCGGCGGGGGCTGGCGACCAAGGAGCCGGGCGCGCTGTTTCTCGCCGCGACCGGATGGCCGGTCATCGTCGGAATGTCGGCGCTCAGCCTGACGGCGCAGGTGAAAGGCCACTGGACGGCGCCCGGGTTCGTGTCGGCCATTATCGCCCTGGCCGGAATCGCAACCGAGCGCCCGTGGACGGCCCGCTCGCGGGCGTGGCGTCTCACCGCCGCGGGGGTGCTCAGCACGACCGCCCTCTTCGCGGTCTTCGTGCACATCCTGCCCTTCATCGCCACGTATCTTCTGCCGCCGCGGTTCGATCCGACCGCGGACTACTATGGATGGCCGCAGGCCGCCCCCCAGATCATCGCGACGGCCAGAGGCGGGGCGCACGGACCCTTCTTCATCGCGGCCGGCGGATACCAGACCATCGCCCAGTTCAATTTCAGTTCCGACGGCCAGGTCACGGCGACTACCCTCAGGCAGGGCGATCAGTACCGCGAGTGGCTTCCTCTCTCGAATCTTCGCGGATGGGACGCGCTGTTCATCAAGGACAAGCGGTACGGCTACGACGTCGACCTGACCGAGGGGTGCGGCAACATCGAGGCCGCCCGAGGGATTCGCCTTGTCAGGCGGGGGATCGTCGTCCGCAACTTGGATCTGGTGTGGTGCCGAAATTTCTCCGGAAAACCGCTCCAGGTCATACGGCCAAGTCCGTGACGCCTGCCGCCGAAACGCGGCAGCTCGCTTGCACTCCCGCGACACGCCTGACTCGATTGGCCAACGTTACGCATTTCCGACCGGCGCCGGTTCGATCGCCGCGTAGCGCACCGCCGACCCCTCACCCTCCCGCCGCACGGGGCGTCCTGGCCACGATCGCCAGCAGGCGCTGCGCCCGCATGTACACGGGGCGGTCGACCATGGCTCCGCCCGCCACGGCCACTCCGGTGCCGCGCGCCCGCGCGTCCTCGAACACGGCGACGACGCGGCGGGCATGGTCCACCTCTTCCGAAGTGGGCGCCAGGGCCGCGTGCACGGGCCCAATTTGGGCGGGGTGGATCACCAGCTTCCCCGTGTACCCAAACTGGCGGGCTACGAGGCAGTCGGCTCGCAGGCCCGCGTCGTCCTTGAAATCGGCGTAGATCGTGTCGATCGGGTCCACGCCGGCGGCGTGGGCGGCGAGGCTGATCGTGGCCCGGGAATACGCGAGCTCGCCTCCCGCGCGGGTGCGCGTTACCCCGATGTCGGCGGTGAAGTCCTCGGCCCCAAACGCGATCGCACAGACCCGCGCGTGGCACCGGGCGATCGCCGCGGCGTTGAGCACCCCCCGGGCGTTCTCGATGAACGGCAGCAGGCGAATCTTTCCCCAGGGGAGCTGGAACTGCTTCTCGACCTCGCCGAGCTGCGCGGCCATCGAGTGAATGAGTTCCGGGGTGTCGCACTTGGGAAGGCAGATGCCGTGCGCCTGAGGCCGAAACGCCTCGCGGAGATCCGACTCGAGGAGGCCGCTCGCGCCGCTGTTCACCCGGAGGAACACCCCCAGCCGAGCCGGGAACCCCTCCTCGAGCGCCCGGGCGACCGTTTGCCGGGCGCGCTCTTTCTCTTCCGGGGCCACCCCATCCTCTAGATCGAGGATGATCGCGTCCGCTCCCGCCCGCCGCGCCTTGGCGATCATGTCGGCTCGGCTCCCCGGCACGAACAGAAGGGTCCGCAATACCCAGGGGGTGCCGGGACGCTCATGGGACCCGCGCTCTACGGGGGGGTTGGGGCGGTCGCGCGGGATCGGTTCGGCAGGCCCGCGGCTGCCGGAGGAGGCAGGGCGGTTTGGGCGCTTCCTGGCCGGTCTAGAAGATCGTGGCACCGGAGAGGGGCGCCGTCGGCCCATCCAAGGGCACGACCACCTCCGTGCGGTGTCCGGCCGTGAAGCCCGGCGCCGACTTCTCTGTGCGGTAGTGGGCGAAGCCATAGGACAGGAGCCGTGACGCGTCACCCCAGAGATCCTGGCTGTGCAGGACGACGGCGATGAGGCGCCGGCCATCATGCGTGGCCGAGGCCACGAGGGTGTGTCCGGCTTCGTGGACGTACCCCGTCTTGACCCCGTCTGCGCCCGGGTACCACCTCAGCAGGCGGTTGTGGTTGACGAGCCGGCGGTGCGACCCCCCCGCCAGCGTGATCACCCAGCTGCGGGTCTGGACGATCTCGCGGAACTGGGGATTCTGCATGGCGTACCGGGTGATGAGGGCGAGATCGTACGCGGTGGAGTAATGTTCGGGATCGTACAGCCCGTGCGGGGAGGTAAAGTGGGTCTGGGTGGCGCCCAGCTCCCTGGCCCGCTCGTTCATCATGTCCACAAACGCCGGCACGGTCCCGCCGACCCCTTCCGCGACAGCCAGGGCGACGTCGTTCCCCGACGCCAGCAGCAGGCCGTACAAGAGGTCGCGCATCGGGATCCACGCGCCCTGGGGGAGGCCGAGCACGGATCCGACCCGGAAGTGGGCGACCTCGGGGCTGATGTGCACGAGGTCATCGAGGGGCATGTGCTCAATCGCCACGAGCGCCGTCATGATCTTCGTCGTGCTGGCCGGAGGCCACTCCAGGCGGGGGTTGTGCTCATACAGGATCTGGCCGGACTTGGCCACCATCAGCACCGCCGCGGTGGCGGTCAGGCGGACCGGCGCTGGGGACTCCACCTGAAGCTCCGGGGAAGGCAAGAGCTCGGGCGGCATCGCGGCACAAACCGTCGCCGGCCCGAGCAGGGCGGTGACGAGGATGCCGATCCAGAGCCGCCGCCGCGGCTTAGGGGCTCGGGGGGATGAGCGCGGTCGGGAGCTCATGATCTCCGATCTGAGGCAGCACGGTGAGATCCTTGAGGCCGAAGTGCTTCAGGAAGCCCTGGGTGGTGCCGTACAGGTACGGACGGCCCGGCCCGGGGCGGCGGCCGAGTTCCTGGATCAAGCGGCGGTCCGCCAGCTTGATGAGATGGTGGACCGACTGGACGCCCCGGATCGCGTCCACTTCCGCCCGAGTGACCGGCTGGCGGTAGGCGACGATCGCCAGCACCTCCAGGGTCGCCCTGGTCAGCGGCTCAAGCTCGCTCAGGCGGAGGAGGCGCTGCACGGACTCCCCGTACTCGGGGCGGGTGCAGAGCTGGTATCCTCCCGCGACCGCCTGGATCTGCAACCCCCGTCCCTCGTACTCGACCTGGAGCGCGGTGAGGGTCGCCACGATCTCGGCCTCCTCCACCTCGAGGACCTTGCGCATCTCCTCGACCCGGACGGGCCCTCCGCGGGCGAGGAGGAGGCATTCGAGCGCGTTCCGGACGTGGGCGTTCCCGTCGCCGTTCCGACCCGGCGCGGGGGACGCCCCTTCCGCGTCCTGATAGACCGCCGGTCCCTGTTGCCACACGGTGACCGCCTGCCCGTTGCCCGTAGCGTCGCTCATGACGGCTCCACCAGAGAGACCAGGATCTCGCCGAACACCTGCGGCTGCCGCACGCGGATGCGCCGCTGCTTGATCAGTTCGAGCATCGCCAGAAACGTGACGATGATCTCCAAGCGGCTCGCCCCCTGCCGGAAGAGGGCCTCGAAGGCGATCCCCGTTCCGCTGGCGCGGAGGACCGCCACGAGCGCGTCCATCTTCTCCTCGACGGTAAACGTCTCCCCCGCGATCTCCCGGGGAGCCGCGTGGGCTCTGCGCAGGACCTGCGCGAAGGCGGCGAAGAGGTCCTGGAGCGTGACCCCCTCGACGAGGACTTCCCCGCTCGGGTCGGGCGCGTTGGCCGGCCGGACGAAGATGCGGCTCTGCACCTCCGCCAGGGCGCGCAGCGCCTGTGCGGCGTCGCGGAACTTGAGGTACTCCGCCATCTGCGCGCCGAGGCGGTCCGGCAGGTCCGACGGCGCCGTCCCCTCCTCGGGCGGAGCATCCGGCGGAGGCGCGTGCGGCACCAGCGTTCGCGCCTTGAGATCGGTGAGCACCGCCAAGTGCACGAGGACCTCGGTGGCCTCGTCGAGATCGGGATTCCCGCGGGCCCGCTCCAGGTAGTCTTCGGCCAGCCCCTTCAGCGGGACCGACTTGAGATCCACCTGGCCGCGGTAGGCGAGGCTGACGAGAAGATCGAGGGGACCGGTGAAGGCGTCAACCTGCACGTGATATGCCACGACACGTCCTCCGATGGCTGCGTCGACTCAGGAGTGCATCTGTTGGTGCGTCGGCTGCTGCGTTAGCGTACCGGGTGCCGGATATTCGCCGCCTCCGGCCCGGTTCCTGCCTGATCCGCATCCATCCCACGGCGCGGGGCGTCCGCCGGCGGCACATCGCGGGCCAACAGCTCGTCGACCGTTTCCCGTTGGACGACGGTCCGGGCGTAGCCATCCGCAACGAACACCATGGCCGGCCGCGGATAGCGGTTGTAGTTGCTGGCCATCGAGTAGTTGTACGCCCCAGTGCTGAACACCGCGAGGAGGTCGCCCGGCCGGGGATCGGGAATCGTGGCCTCCCATATCAAGACGTCCCCGGATTCGCAGCACCGGCCGGCGATCGTGACGGTGCGGCCGGCGGGGTCGTCCACCCGGTTGGCCAAAATCGCCTCGTACCGCGCCCCGTAGAGCGCCGGACGGGGATTCTCATACATGCCGCCGTCGACCGAGACATACGTCCGGATCCCAGCAATTGGCTTGACCGCCCCTACCGTATAGAGTGTTGCCCCCGCGTCTCCCACGATAGACCTGCCGGGTTCGATCAGCAGCCGGGGCGGACGCATCTCGAGGGCCTGGGCCCGCCGCCGGACGATCCCCGCGAGCAGCTGCACGTAGTCGCGGATCGCCGGAGGCGCATCGGTCAGGAGATAGCGAATTCCCAGTCCGCCTCCCAAGTCGAGTTCTTGGACGGGCACCCGGAGGTCCTGCGCCATCCAGGCCGTGAAGTCCATCATCGCCTCCGCGGCCATCTCGAACGGGTGCAGGTCGAGCACCTGGGACCCGATGTGACAGTGGATGCCGAGTACGCGGACGCCGGGGATGGCCAGCGCGCGCCGGACCGCCTCCCGGGCCGTCCCGTCGGGGATGCCGAAGCCAAACTTGCTGTCGACCCCGCCGGTCTTGATCGCCTGGTGCGTGTGGGGCTCGATCCCGGGCGTCAGCCGCAGCAGCACGTTGGCCGTCTTGCCCGTCTGACGGGTCAGCGTGTCGAGCAGCTCGAGGTCGTAGAAATTGTCCGCCACGATCCGGCCGACCCCGACTTCCAGCGCGAGGGCCAGCTCGTCCGCCGTCTTGTTGTTCCCGTGCAGAAACAATGCCCCCGCCGGAACCCCCGCCCGCAGCGCGGTCCAGATCTCCCCCGCCGAAAGCACGTCCACCCCCAGCCCCTCCTCGTACGCGAGCCGGCACGTCGCCATGCAGCACAGCGCCTTGCTGGCGAAGATCACCTGGGAGTCGGGGTAGGCGTCGCGGAGGGTCTGCACGTACGCCTGGCAGTTGGCGCGAAGGCGGGCCTCGTCCATCACGTAGAGCGGGGTCCCAAACTCACGGGCCAGTTGGCCGGCGGTCATCCCGCCAACCGTCCACTCGCCGCTTCGGGCTTCGCCCAGGAGCATTTGCGGCGTCCGGCTCGTGCCCGGTGATGTGCTCACGGTGGGCCCCTCCTCGTAGACGCAGGCGCCTGCCCGGGGAGATCCGGGCCGGCGCCGGACCCCACGATAGCACGGGCGGCTCGCGAGTGTCAAATGCGGGCGGCGCACACGCATCGCACAGGGAATGAAGTGGGGACCGTCCAACGTACCCCTCCTGTGGAGGGATTTCGATGCGCGAGGTGGTGATTCTCGGGGCGGCCCGGACCGCGATTGGGCGGTTTCTCGGGGGCCTCGCCTCGGTGCCCGCACCCCGCCTGGGGAGCATCGCGATCGCCGAGGCGGTGCGCCGCGCCCGAGTGCCGCCCGAGCGCGTCGACGAAGTGTACATGGGCATCATCCTCGCCGCCGGCCTTGGGCAGGCCCCGGCGCGCCAGGCGTCGATCTACGCCAGGCTGCCGAATACGGTTCCGGCCACGACGCTCAACAAGATGTGCGGGTCGGGGCTCAAGGCCGTGATGCTCGGGGCGCAGACGATCATGACCGGCGATGCCGACATCGTCGTGGCAGGCGGCATGGAAAACATGAGCGCCGCGCCCTACCTCTTGGATCGAGCCCGCACCGGCTACCGCTTGGGGGACGGAGCCCTCGTGGATTCGATGATCAAGGATGGCCTCTGGGACGTGTACAACGACATGCACATGGGCAACTGCGCCGAGCTGCTGGCCCGTGAGTACAAGATTTCCCGGGCCGACCAGGACGAGTTCGCGCGACGATCGTACACGCGGGCGCTAGAAGCCATGGACGGGGGACATTTCAGGCGGGAGATCGCGCCGGTCGAGGTGCCGGGCGGGCGGGGGCCCGCGCATGTCGTGGCCGAGGATGAGGAGCCCCGCCGGTTCAACCCAGAGAGAATGTCGACGCTTCGTCCGGTCTTTGAGGAAGGCGGAACGGTGACCGTCGCGAACGCCTCGTCCATCAGCGACGGTGCCGCCGCGCTGGTCCTGGCGGGCGCGGATGTGGCCCAGCGCCTCGAGGCCAAACCGATCGCCCGAATCGTTGGACAGGCCGTGTCCGCTACCGCGCCCGAGTGGTTTACGATCGCGCCGGCCGGCGCCATCCGGCGGCTCCTGGAGCGAGTGGGGTGGACGCGGGACGCCGTCGATCTCTATGAGATCAACGAGGCGTACGCCGCCGTCGTCATCGCCGTCGCCCGGGACGTCGGGCTGGACCTCGACCGCGTCAATGTTCACGGTGGGGCAGTGGCGCTTGGGCATCCGATCGGGGCGAGCGGGGCCCGCATTCTGACCACCCTTTTGTACGCCATGCAGGAGCGGGGGGTGGACCGGGGGGTGGCGGCGGTCTGCCTGGGCGGGGGCGAGGCTGTCAGCCTCGCGGTCGAGCGGATCTGAGGCAATCCTGTGGCGCGCGTTTGTAGAGCCAGCCTCTCCTTCGAACGATACGCAGTCAATCCGTCTTTCGAAGGATATCCGCAACTCCACTGATGTTGTGTTATACTTCCTTATGGATCCTTCTTTTGAAACGATCGCTCTCACACGGTTGATGTCACTTCCTTCACATTTCTCAACAATAATAACGAACCCGAGTTTC